>Ga0156388_1088_pt2 | contig 41878 bp, 35 predicted proteins | sample RifOxyA3_FD_108032 | JGI IMG/M metagenome (GOLD analysis project Ga0156388, IMG submission 108032) | Desulfobacterales bacterium RIFOXYA12_FULL_46_15
CAAGACCCAGGAACACTGCATCAAAACCGTCCGAGAGGAGACTATCCACGGTAAAATCTTTTCCAAGCCGTGAATTGAGCCTGATTTCAACACCCAGGTTGGTGATGACTTCAATGTCCTTGTCCAGCACTTCCCGGGGCAGACGATGATCCGGAATACCGACCCGGAGCATGCCGCCTGCCTGGGGCAGGGCTTCAAAGATCACGCTATCCACACCTTTTTTTGCCAGGTGATACCCGGCAGAAAGCCCGGCCGGGCCTGATCCGATAATAGCGACTTTTTTGCCGATTTTCACTGCACAGTCGATCTTGACTTTCCTGGCATCAAAACTGTCGGCAGCGAGCCGTTTTAAATCCCGGATGGCAACAGGTTCGTCCACATCACATCTTCGGCAGGCATTTTCACATTCATGGGGGCAGACCCTTCCGAGAACTCCGGGCAGGGGAAGCTGTTCCATGATGATTTCAAGGGCCTGTTCATATTTGCCCTGTTTCACCATCTGGACATATCCCTGGACATTGAGTCCGGCAGGACAGGTCAGGCGGCAGGGGGCCTTATCTTTTTTCTCTATGGCAAAGCCTGAGGGCATGGCCTGGGGATAGAGCTTAAAGGCTGCCTTTCTGTCCCGGAGTTCCTCGTCGAACTGGCTGGGAAGTTCCACCGGGCAGACATTGGCACATTCGCCGCAGGCCGTGCATTTTGTAAGATCAATAAACCTGGGTTTCTGTTTAAGCTTTACTGTAAAATCGCCTTCCTCACCGGACAGTGCTTCAATCTCCGTCATGGTCAGAAGCTTTATGTTCAGATGCCTGCCCGCCTCAACCAGTTTGGGTGAGATGATACACATGGAGCAGTCATTGGTGGGAAAGGTTTTATCGAGTTGAGCCATTGTTCCGCCAATGGCTGTATTTTTATCTACGAGGTATACATAATATCCGGACCCCGCCAGATCCAGCGAAGCCTGAATACCTGCAATGCCGGCGCCGACAACCATCACCGACCCTCTACCTTTTTCGGCCATTTGATTTCCTCCTTATTTATAATCCCACTTCAGCCAGGTCCGGCCCGAGATAGGTTCGTTCAGATTCACCCAAAACCCCCATGGCCAGGCAGATGATGGTCCACAGATGGACGACATGGTAATTGCCGCCATAGTGATGGCCGATATCTTCAATCTGACCGTGGCAGTTGTGACAGGGTGCAATGACGTAGTTTGCCCCGGTGGCTTCAATCTGGTTGAATTTGATCCTGCCGAATGCCCTTCTTTCATCCGGGAATCCTGCCTGCAAAGCGCCGCCGCCGCCGCCGCAGCAATAATTGTTATCACGGCTGGGTACGGTATCAATAAAATTTTCTTCGCCTACAACAGTTTTGATCACAAACCGAAGATCATCCACAATTTTATTGGAGCCGCTCTTTCTGGCTATATTGCAGGGGTCCTGGACCGTGAATTTGACCTTTAATTCCTTGTTCCAGTCTGAATTTACTTTAAGCTTTCCTTCCCTGATCCACTGGGCGTAAAGCTCGATAATGGTGATCAGTTGGAATTTGTGGGGGATATTGAATTTTCGCAATCCTTCCAGGATCGCAAAATAGGAATGCCCTCACTCGGTATTGACCACCATGGGACTTTTCAGGTTATTGTCAATATGGTAGGCAAACTCCTCGATGATATATTTCCAGCCTTCATTATCCGCCATGAACATGCAGTAATTCTCACCGGCCCACATGACCGAAGGATAGGTCCAGTCTGCCCCCACAGAATGGAGAATTTTCCACAGGGGACCCATTTCTTCAGGTTCGGTGACAGGCTCCCTTGAATTCTGGTTCAGCACCATAACGGCACCTTCACGGTCCACGGAGACCTCCAGGTCTTCAAACCCGGGATGGCTTTCCCGGATTTCTTCAGCCACATCCAGAACCGTGAATTCAAAATCTTCCTTTTTGGCTCCCATGGCGCTGCCGGTCCTGATATGCTGGTCACAGGACCCGAGGATTCCCTTGGGCCGCTTTTCCCTTGGGATAGCGGCCCGAAGGTTGAATACCAGGGCCGGGATATTGATTTTCATGGGACAGGCTGCCACACACCGCTGGCACATGCTGCACACCCATTTCCAGTTGCTTTTCAGGATCACATCATCCATGCCGAGATTCAGCATCCGGATCAGCTTTCTCGGATCCATATCCATCAGCTCCGAGGCTGCGCACCCGCCGGTACAGGTTCCACAGGTCAGGCAAAGATCAAAGTTCGCCGCCGGTACCTTTCCCAGGACCTCGTCTTTAAACTCAATATCAAGTTCATCAATCTTAATCGCCTCTGCCATTGTAAAGCTCTCCCTTATCTTAATTTGGCTGCGTTCAGATACTGCACCAGGTTATCCACCCCACCGATGGTAATGATATGAACCCCCTGGCAGATATCTTTCAGGCTGTTAACAGTATCGGCAAAAAGCTCCATGCTCGCCTTAGCCTTGTTCGGTGCGCTCATCAGCTTCTGGATAACCCACTCAGGCACAAGTCCGGATTTAAAATGCCGGTTCAGAAACTTACCCATCCCTGCCGTCCTCAGAATCATGACTTCGGCAATGACAGGGACTTTAAAAGGCTCCACCTGTTTCATAAACCTTGCAAACTGATCCACATCAAAAATCGGTGTGGTCAGAAAATATCCCGCACCCACATTCATCATATCTTCCATTTCTTCCATGCCGCGCTTGGGCATGTTTTTTCCCCAGGGGGTTTCCACTCCGGAGCCGAGGACAAAATCGATTTTGCCGTCAAGCTGTTTTCCTTCAATGGTCACGCCCTGTCTTAAATGATCCATGACCGATGCAAGCTTTCCCGAATCCACATGAAAGAACATGGATTCCTGGAGGGTATCGCCGGCAATGCGGTAATCTTCGGTAAACACCAGAAGATTTTCAACACCGGTTTCATGGGCAAGGGTCAGATCTTTCTGTAACTGGTAACGGTTTTTATCTCTTGTTGTGGTCTGGTAAATGGCATTCAGGTTATTCTGTTTCAGAATACCGCAGGTCTTGATGGTATCGCTGACAACCCCTTCGAACTCAATTTCAGCGACAGAGAGGCCGTCCACACGGCCTTTGACCTTGTTCAGGCTTTCAGCAACCGCCTCGGGTTCTTCATCCCCCAAGGGAACCTGAACTTCGGATGTCACAACAAATCTCTTTTTTTCCAAAGATTCCTTTAAATTCATGATCTGCCTCCTTCCTATTTTAATCCCAGTAATTTTGCCACTTCATCCTTGAGCTGGGGCAGTGGTAACGGCTTTGAAAAACAGACATCGGCTCCGTTCTCTTTCATCCGGGCAAATTTTTCATCATCCAGGTATGCTGACAGGACAATGATTTTGGTATGTTTTGATTTTTCACTGGTTTTGATTTTTTTACAGACTTCATAGCCTTTGATATCCGGCATCATGATATCCAGGATCAGAAGATCAGGGTTGAAATGATTGACCTGGAGCCCGGCTTCAAACCCGTCCGAGGCGGAAATCACTTCATAATCAAACTGGTCTTCTTCCAGGGACTGTACAATGGATTCAACAATGATCATGTCATCATCCACAACAAGGATCTTTTTTCTGGCGCCCTGGTCTTTTTCCTGGGGGATGGGGATTCCCTGGCTTCTCATAAATTCTTCAAGATCGGATTTTTTTATCCTGCGATGTCCGCCAACGGTTCGATATGCTTTGATGTGTCCGGCCTCAACCCAGTTGATAATGGTTTTAGACGAAACATTGCAATGTTTGCTGGCAGTGAATACAGTCAACGTGTCTTCCATGGCACCTCCTTGTTTGGTGATGTTGAAATTCAGGTTTTATAGTTATTTCATAAGTTTTATCTTGTCAAGCAAAATAATTCTTATGGAATAACTATAATAAATAAAAAAACTATAATCAAGAACTTTTTTTTAATATAAATTAGCCTGTTTCCAAAGCAGGTTCAATCTGATATAGGACAAAAAAAGAATAGGAAAGCAGGATATGAATAAAAAAACAATTTTCTCATTACTCGCAGGCATTATTGTTTCCATTGCAGCATTATATTTATCTCTGCACAATGTCCCGTTTGCCGATCTTTTTTCTTACCTTGCTGTAATCAATTATGGATGGGTCCTCTTGTCCGGGGCGGTTGCCGTACCCTGCTTCGTGTTGAGGGCCTTTCGCTGGCGCATCATTCTTGAAAATAAAAAAAAACTTGGCTTCTGGCCTGTATTTCATCCCCTGATGATCGGGTTTATGCTTAACAGTATTCTTCCGGGAAGAATCGGTGAAGCGGCAAGACCTTATATATTAAGCAAAAAAGAAAATCTTCCGTTTATAACTGCTCTTGCCACAGTTGCGGTAGAAAGATTAATGGACATGGGCTTTTTAATCATTCTGTCTGCTGCAGTGTTAACCACACTGGACATAGCGCCGGACCTTACCATCTCTTTCGGGGGATATCAATTGAGCCCGGAGAATCTGTCAAGTGCGGGAAAAGGATTGCTTCGCCTGTGCCTGGTAGTGATAGGGGGTATTCTCATGGTAATGGTTCCGTTCACCCGGTCCCTGATTCAGAAGCTTATTCTTTTTGCTCCTGAAATACTCCCTTTTTGTACAAAAGCATTCAAACATCATTTAAAAGAAAAACTCATGCAGCCGGTGGTGAACTGGATCAATCTTTTTTCCGCCGGGTTTTCCCTTTTGAAAAATCCTGCAAAAATAGCCCAGTGCTTCATCCTCACCATTTTGATCTGGGGAGGGACGGCCCTGACCTATTATGTCATGGCCAAAGGATGCCCCGGCGTTGAATTGTCTTATCCAAAATCCATCGCTTTAATGGTGATCATCTGTCTCTTCATTGCCCTGCCTTCAGCTCCAGGCTACTGGGGGTTATGGGAAGCCGGCGGCGTCTTCGGGTTATCCTTGTTCGGCGTTCCGGCAAAAATCGCAGCAGGCTATACCCTGACCAATCATTTTATCCAGCTTCTCCCGGTGATTGTCATCGGCTTGATTTCCGCCATGGTCACCGGCGCTGGTATCTTTCAGATGGCGAAAATCCGTAAGGAGCCCTTATGACCCGGAATATTTTTGACCAGGTAGCTCCGGATTATGAAAAAATACACAACCAGAGTCTTCCCCCCGGTGTCCGGAGCGAAAGCTTCATCATCCAGCGGGCAGCCTGTGCAACTGAATGGATATTATCCAGAATAAGCTATGGGGAATTCTCATATCTTGATTTTGGGTGCGGCAACGGGAGGATGCTGAAATGTCTTCTGGAATCATCCGTGTTAAGGCCGTTTCTGGACACGGGCCGATTGCACCTGTTCGGGTTTGATACATCTGCGGATTCACTCAATGAAGCCCGGACCCTTCTGAATGATGAATCCGTCATTCTTGCCGAAAACTGGTGTGAGTTTCCACAAGGGCTTTGCTTTGATCTTGTGGTGAGCTGTCATGTCTTTCACCATATTCCTCCAAAAGAACGGCCAAAAACAGCAGCAGCCCTTTACCGGAGAATGAAACCCGGTTCAAGGCTGGTGATCTTTGAACAAAACCCCTTAAATCCGGCCACCCGTCTTCTGGTGAAAGCCTGCCCTTTTGACAGGGACGCGCGCCTGTTGACGGCAACCGAAACCCGGAACCTGTTTTTAAAAAATTCATTCCGTTTTCTTGACCAGGCCTATATCAATCTTCTTCCGCCCCAGTGGGTGAAAAATGATTGTCTTGCCGCCATTGAGAAAAAGCTTTTGTCATTTCCCATCGGAGCCCAATATTGGATAATGTTTCAGCGCGGCAGGCATATCGGATAAATCGGCAAAACTGCACAACCGGATATTACGGGCAATTAACAGGGATTGGACGGACGGACCGGCAAGGGCGTCCAGTTCTATTTGGTGGCCATAGTTCCAGCGCCTGATATATGGCTCTTCAGGCGTTAAACCGGGATGGCACATAAGCTCATACACCCTGCCGGGTTTCAGCGCCCTCAGGATCCGCTCCAGACTTTCCGGGTTGAGGCGCCCTCCCTCATGAAACCCCAGGAACCGGGGAGATTGACATCCGGGCACCCTTCTTCGATTCAGACGGGCAACCAGGCAACCGGCACGCAAGGCCATGGAGCCGGTCATGCGGACAAGTCCATGAGAAGTAATGGGCCGGGCAACCAGGCGATCCTCCATGGGGATGCGAACAAAGGGAATATGATATCGGCGGGCCAGGCCAATTGCCAGCCCGGCGATTCCGGGCAGGGCATGAAGATGCTGGTGGCTGTCCAGATGGGTCACCCGGATGCCGCAATTGAGGATTCGTTCAATCTGGGCAGACCATTCCGCTTGAATTTCCGGGAGTTGAATCCTTTGATTTAAAAGAAGCTTCAGCAGCATGGAGATATCGGGAGGGAAATATCCGTCTTTTCCGGCCAGGGAAGTTTTTTGTTTCAAGAGCGGTTTTTCAGCCACAAGGGTTAAATGGACTCCCACATCCAGGGCCGGGAATGCACGGCATAAGGCAACGGCATGATCAAAGGCCCTGCCGACCGCCATCAAGGATGTCGTGGTGACGATACCGTTGCAATGGGCCTTGACAATGCCGTTATTAATGGCTTTTGATATACCGAAATCATCTGCATTGACGATCAGACGTGCAAAGGGTTTCAGATCTAAGGGAAAGCTATTGCCGGAAGGATTCATGGAATGATGAAACCTGCCCGGATGGAAGCGTTTTAGAAAAACCGGCAATGTCACAGATAATGAATCTTGGCCTTTGGCGAACCTCAATGATGATACGGCCCACATATTCCCCAAGAATTCCGAGATAAACAAACAGTATGGAAAACAAAAGGGAAATGACCATCAGGGTCGAAGCCCAGCCGGGCACGGTCCCCTGGCCAAAAATTTTTCCCCAGAATGCGTAGAAAAGAACACAGACCGAAATCAGGCTCCCCAGAAGGCCGATTAAAATCCCGATCCGCAAGGGCATGACGGAAAAAGAACTTACCCCTTTCCAGGCAAAGCTGACCATCTTTCTTAAACTATACTGGGAACGGCCATGAATCCTTTTCCCTGAGTCGTATGGAACTATGCAGGAAGGAAATCCGATCCATTCGGTCAACCCGCGCAAGAACAACCCCTCTTCTTTAAACCGAAGCAATTCCTGAAGCGCCTGGCGATCCAGCAACCGGAAATCCGCCAGACCTGCCTGCAATTTTACGCCGCTCAGATAGGAGAAAAGCCGGTAGAAACTCAGTGAGGTCCATTTCTTAAACCATCCGATCTCACAATGATCTTTGCGCAGGGTTTTTACCACCTTAAACCCTGAGCGCCATCGTTCCAGGAGGGCCGGTATCATCTCCACCGGGTGCTGCAGATCACAATCCATCATGATCACGGCATCGCCTTCAGCCATTTCCAATCCGGCCATGAGGGCATATTGATGCCCGAAATTACGGGACAGCCGGACCCCCCGCACCCGCGAATCCCCCTTTGCCAGTGTTGTGACGGCAAGCCATGAATCATCCCGGCTGCCGTCATCGGCAAAAATCAGTTCAAGGCTGCCGGGTTCGGATTGCATGATTTTAACAATTCGCTGATATAAAAGAGGAATGTTCTTCTCCTCGTTAAACACCGGGACAACAATGGATATGGTTTGTGATGAAGCGTCTTTCATAAAGAATCAACCGACCCAGTAATGGTTCAGAAAACTGATAATATTCAGCGCCAATAGAAGAACCGAAGTTAACATCCAGGCCCCGCGACCCGTGACCGAGCGGATGGAGGCTGCCATGAGGTAGATCGGAAAAAGCATCATGGAATACCGGGTAACCGCAAGAAATGTACCGGTGCTCAAGGCAATACCCATTGAAACCAGCATGTAGAGACCATATGAAATCCTCAGCCGTTTCATCGCCAGGGTTCCGATAACAATGATCAAGGCTGTAAAAAACAGATCATTGGCCATATTAATCCAATAGGGACTGTTACGCATAATGTAATCGGATGCAGCAAAATCAAAATCCCTGCCCCAATTGTATTGGATTTTAAGATAAAGAAAAAAATCCCCAAAGGCAATCCAGTGATATAAAAAAAATCCAAAAGCCCCGGACGGCGCCAGGGCCAGCGGCCAGACACGCCTGGTGAATATTGATTTTAAGCCCTGGCTCTGAATAAATTCAACCAGCAGCAAAACACATAAAAAAACACCGGCAATGCGCGTGGCTGAAGCAAACGCTGCAAAGATGCCTGCAATAAGAAATTTCTGCTCCCGGGCGTAATAGACCATGGAGAGAGACAAAAAAAGAAACAGTGATTCCGAATAAACCGCATTAAGGATAAAGGCTGTGGGATATACCAATAAAAACATGACCGGCAGCACCGGGTCAATGTCGGGATGAAACCGTTGTGCCAGCCTAACCATCATGACAGAGGACAGGACCAGGAAAAAACAGCTCACCATCCATCCGGACAAAACCGGGTTGCCGTTGGCCAGAGGGGCTGTCATCCGGATTAAAAACGGATAAAGCGGAAAAAAGACCACATTGGCAATGCCTTTTTCCCCACGCAGATAATAGCCTTTTTGAGCAATATCAAGATACCAGTAAGAATCCCAGCGGTTGTGTATGTCCACAATCCCCCAGTTCCGGGCAGGAGGTGTAATACCCGCTCTTGCAATCCATCTGAAGGCATTGTCCGGGCCAAGATTCAGCCGGTTAAACGCAATGAGGGCAAAACCATTGACGATTATAAGCCATATGACAACCATTCCCACCCCGCGCCGCATAGCCGGGTTGGCTTGAAATAATCGTTGAAGCCTGCTGCCCCCGACACCGGAAAAAGTGACCATCAATCGTCTTAATATGCCCCGTGTTAAATATAATGCATTGACTCAATATGCATGTCAGATACCCTTTAGGCCGGGAAGAGGCCTTTTGTCAAGAATAGGATAATAAAATAATAAAATAACCGGTTCAAGGTAAGGAGTATATGCCTTTTGCTCCCCTGCCAAAAGGGATTTTAAGTTTCTTCATCCTGTGTCTCAATGTCCGCGGATTTATTTGAAGCAGTTCTGCTGCACCTCCTTTTCCATCCACCCTGCCTCCTGCTATGGTTAATACCCTTTTAATATGCTGCTCCATGACAGAATCCAGGTTCAAGGTGTCTTTACAAGGCAGTTCAGAATCTTTATTTTTTTTAAGGGTATGAAAAGCGCCCAAAGGCTTGGAATCTGATCCGGGAAAGACAATCCCTTCAAAGGATATGGGTTTCCCATGGCTTAGTATCAGGGCTCTTTCAACTGTATTTTCCAATTCCCGCACGTTTCCCGGCCAATGGTAGCCTAAAAGATTGTCTATCGCTTCAGTGGTCAGCTTCGGGGTGAACCTGAGGTTCATCTGGGTTGATTTTTTCTGTAAGAAATGATGGACAAGTGAGGGTATGTCTGATTTGCGTTCGCGAAGGGGCGGGATAAAGATAGGAAATACCTTTAACCGGAAAAACAGATCCTGTCTGAACCTGCCCTGGTCCATCATTTTGTCCAGATCTCGGTGTGTGGCGGCAATTACGCGGATATCCAGGCTTATCGGGCCCTTGCCTCCTACACGTTCAATCTTTTTTTCCTGAAGAACCCTCAGCAGCCTGACCTGAGCTTCAAGGCTGAGTTCACCGATTTCATCCAGAAAAATGCTTCCCCCCTGGGCACGTTCGAATTTTCCCCGTTTCCTTGATATGGCTCCTGTAAATGCTCCCTTTTCATGTCCGAACAATTCACTGTCCATGAGCGATTCAGGAATCGCTCCGCAATTAACTTCGATAAACGGCTTGTCCCGCTTAAGGGAAAGGTTGTGAATCGATTTGGCAATCAATTCCTTTCCCACACCTGTCTCTCCCAGCAGCAAAACAGGACTGTCCATCGGTGCAACATGCTCCACAAGATCCATGACCCCTTTTAATCCGAATTCAGCCCCGATGACCTCTTCCCCCCCGATACGCCTGAGTTCTTTATGCAGGTATCGGTTGTCGTCTTCCAGCAGATCTTTGTATTCCTGAATTTCCCTGTACCGGGTGCTGTTGCTTACCGCAATCGCAAAGGGATCATTCAACTGGCTGATCAAGTCTGTATGTTTTTTGGTAAAGGTCTCGCCTGGAAAACTGAAAAATCCGATGGCACCGAGAAATTGATTCTCGATAACAAGATCCATTGCAATAACGGAAAGGTCAAGACACCCCATGACCTTGCAAATGGCAAGGCCAACTGGATCCTTGCTGGTATTGGACATGATACGGACACGGATGGACCGCTGGGTTTCAATCTGCCTTCGGCCTTCAGGAGAAATCTGAATCTTGACAGACATTGCCTTATGCTGCTTCAGGTCGGCATGTGCAATGCCTTCTGTGATCCCGGTTTCCTGGTCGTAAAGAAACACAGCCAACTGGCTGACCGGAAGAATATCCTGAAAATACCACAGGCACTCCCAAAGGGCTTTTTCAAGTTCAAGACTGCTGCTGATTTTAAGAATTGCATTTCTGAAAAAAGAATTATTATCAACCAATTCCGGCTCCTGATATGAATCAAATACCAAATATGATAAAACGTCTATCATATACGATAATCAATACTGCAAATATGATATAAAGACAAGTTTCCATTTGCAGCATCCCTCGGTTTTTTATTCAACCTATTGAAATCATAATATGAAATTTATTATCCGGTTTCCATGGCATGGATTTTGTACTTCAGTCATTGGTGAAACACTGATGCACAAGATATTAAACCGGAAAAAAAAGACCTCTGTCTTTACCGGGAAACCTGAAGAGGAAAATATGAGCTTTAAAATCAGCAAGCCGCAAAAGGAAATTCAAAAAGCTGCCAGGGACTTTGCAAAAGGAGAATTCGACAAGGACCTTGCCTTTGATATGGAAAGAGCACAAAAATTTCCTGAAGATGTCAGGAATAAAGCTGCCGGGCTTGGGTTCATAGGCATCCATTATCCTGAAGAATATTATGGCGCAGGACTTGGAATTCTTGAAAATGTGTTGCTTGCCGAAGAATTCTGCAAAAAAGATTCTTCCATGGGAATAGGACTGATGCTTTCCGGCTTTGCTGCTGAATGCATTCTGCGGTTTGGCACCGACAGCTTAAAAGACCGGTTCCTTTCCGGGATTGCAAGTGGTGAAATGCTTTCCGGAGAGGCATTCACTGAATCTGTTTCTGGATATGACACAGGAGACATAAAAACATGGGCACAAAAAAAAGAGGATGCCTGGATCATCAATGGTCAAAAAACACTTGTGACCAATGGCGGTAAAGCCGGGGTTTACTGCGTCCTCTGCAGGACAGATCCCGGAAGCATCGGGGCTGACGGGATAAGCATGATCCTTGCGGAGGGAAACAGTGAAGGCCTTTTATCGGTCAACCCCAGAGACAAGCTCGGCATGAGGATGGTTTCGACATCCGACCTTGTTTTTAATAATGTCAAGGTCCCTTGCAGTAATCTTGTCGGCAAACAGGGTAAGGGAGTACTCCAGGCATTAGCCTTTTATGATGAAGCCAGGATTCTTTTGTCTGCCATGGCTCTCGGAACAGCCAGGGGCGCATTTTTACGGGCGCTTGATTATGTCAGGCAAAGAGAATTGTTCGGGAAAAAACTTGCAGGTTTCCAGGTAACCCGGCACAAACTTGCCGACATGGCGATGGGAATTAATATAGCTGAGCATCTGGTGTATGAAGTTGCGGCTGATTTTGACAGCGGCCGGAGCGATTCCGGCCGTATCGCCATGGCCGGGCTTTCAGCCTGTCAGGCTGCCATAGACGTCAGTAGTGAGGCAATCCAGCTTTTGGGCGGCTATGGCTATATGGCTGAATATGAACTTGAACGGTTCTACCGTGATGCAAAGTCCATGGGGATTTTTTTAGGCAATACCGGAATGATGAAGGATATCATTGCAAAGAACATCATCGAAAAGATCAAATAACAGGCATTAAAAAGGGTTGCTCATGAACATATTGAAATACAGTGAAAAACATTCAGCCTTTCGTGAAAAGTTTCGTGCTTTTGTTAAAAAGGAAATACTGCCGAATGCAGAAAAGTGGGAACAGGATCATATGGTTCCGAAACAAGCCTGGAAAAAAATGGGGCAGGAAGGCTTCCTGTGCCCTTGTGTTCAACCCGAATATGGCGGACCAGGCCTTGATTTCCTTTATACAGTCATCATCATCGAGGAAATGGCAAGGACGCGCCAGACAGGATTGATCTCTTACCTGCACAGCGACATTATTGTTCCTTATATCGAAAGTTTCGGCTCTGAATGGCAAAAGAAAAAATACCTTCCGGGATGTGTCAGCGGAGATATTATTACTGCTGTCGGCATGACCGAACCGGGTGCCGGCAGCGATCTGGCATCTATTTCAACTATCGCGGTTGAAGAAGAGGGCCATGTCATCATCAACGGATCAAAAACTTTCATATCAAACGGAATCAATTGCGATCTCCTGATAATTGCCGTGAAAGACCCTCTGATCGAAAACCCTCACAAGGCAATTTCCCTTTATCTGGTGGAAGACAAGACACCTGGGTTTAAAAAGGGCGGCAAGCTTGAAAAAATGGGGATGCACAGCCAGGATACTGCAGAATTGTTTTTTACCAATTGCAGAATCCCTGTGGAAAACCTTCTTGGGGAAAAAGGGGTCGGGTTTGTAATGCTGATGAAAAAACTCCAGCAAGAGCGCCTGACCTGTTCCATTATGGCATTGAACAAGGCAGAGTATGTTCTTGAGTGGACTATTGAGTATTGTAAAAATACCCAGGTGTCGGGCAGACCTCTTTCAAGTTCCCAGTCTGTACAGTTCGCTTTTGCAGAAATGGCCACAGAGGCCAGGATGTCAAGGCTGTTTGTAGAAAATCTGATAGCAGATCACATGGAAAAAAAGGATATCGTTATTGAAACCTCCATGGCCAAGTACCAGACTTCGGATATGGCCAACCGGTTTGCAAACAGATGTCTTGATATTATCGGCAGCTATGCAATGGATGAACAGTGCCCTCTTGTCCGTGAACTGCGCGATTTGAAAGTCATGCCCATCTTTGCCGGCACCAATGAGATCATGAAGGGTATTATTGCAAAATCAATGAAATTGTAAAGCTAAAGGAGAATGTTATGACCGGAATCTGTTCATATGGCGGTTATGTGCCACGATACAGACTCAATCGAAAAGAAATATTCGAACAGGTGGGGTGGGTAAATCAGGCGACAATCGGTTATACCCGAGGTGAAAAAGCAGTATGCAATTTTGATGAAGACAGCATCACCATGGCCGTGGCAGCAGGAATTGATTCCCTGGCCGGATTTGACAGAACCAGGATCAAAGGGCTTTTTTTTGCATCCACGAGCATGCCTTATAAGGAACGGCTCAATGCCGGCATTGTTAAGGAAGCCCTTGGGATAAGCGATCAGGTCCGGGCAGCTGATTTTTCCGGCAGCATAAAGGCAGGAACCACGGCTTTGCTCAGTGCGCTTGGAGATGTTGAATCAAAATACCTTGATAATGTCATGGTGTGTGCATCCGACTGCCGGCTGGGCAAACCTTCATCACCCCAGGAGATGATCTGCGGGGACGCAGCCGCTGCATTTGTGGTAGGCAGGGATGATGTCATTGCCGAATTTGAGGGTTCTTTTTCAACAACCTATGATTTTGTGGACCACTACCGGGGGGATGCAAGTCTTTATGACAGGCAGTGGGAAGAAAGGTGGGTCAGGGATCTGGGTATTGATCTGATGATATCGGAGACAATAAGCGGCCTTCTGAAAAAATACAATATCAGGGCCTGCGATTTCACAAAGGTTGTTTATCCCTGCATTTATCCAGGGGTTCGTAAAAAACTGAATTCTGCGCTGGGAATATCACCAAAAGCCGACCAGGACAACCTGCAGGCTGAAATTGGTGAAACCGGTGCAGCCCATCCTCTGGTAATGCTGGCATCTGTTCTGGATCAATCAAAGCCGGGGGACAGAATACTTCTGGCCGGTTTCGGAAGCGGCTGCGATGCCCTTTGTTTTAGAGTAACCGAAAATATAAGGAACTTGAGCCATAGAAAAGGAATTACAGGATTCCTCAAGGAAAAGGCCGAACTTGACAATTATACCAAGTACCTGGCCTGGCGGGGTATATTGCCTGTGGACACAGGCATGCGCAGCGAAGAGGACGAACCGACCCGGTGGTCTGTATTGTGGCGAAAAAGAAAAGAGATCACAGGGCTTTGGGGAAACAGATGTAAACGATGCGGCACAGCCCAGTACCCGCAACAAAGGATATGCGTCAATCCTGAATGCCAGGCTGCAGATGAAATGGAAGATTATCTTTTTTCAGATAAAACAGGGCGTATTGCCAGTTTTACAGGCGATATGCTGGCGCCTTCCTTAAATCCGCCCGCTGTTTACGGCCAGGTGGAATTTGATGGAGGCGGCAAGTATCTGTTTGATTTTACAGACTGCAATCTTGAAACCATCAAAACAGGGATGCCGGTTTTCATGAGCTTTCGCAGGAAATACAGGGATGAAAAAAGAAAAATTTCCGGGTACTTCTGGAAAGCCGTACCCCGGATTGAGGAGGAATGAAAAATGGCAGATGGTATTAAAGACAAGGTGGCGATCTTAGGCATGGGATGCACAAAATTCGGCGAGCGCTGGGAATCCGGGGTTGAGGATCTGATGACGGAAGCTTTTCTTGAATGCCTGGCAGATGCCGGTATTGAGAAAAAAGAAATTCAGGCGGCATGGCTTGGGACCTGTTATTCCAGCCTGCATGCGGGCAAATCCGGGATACCTCTCGGAACTGCCTTGAAGCTTGGCTATATCCCTGTCAGCAGGGTCGAAAATTTCTGCGGCACGGCAACGGAAGCATTTAAAGGAGCCTGTTATGCTGTTGCTGCAGGGGTGTATGACATCGTTCTTGCCCTGGGAGTTGAAAAGTTGAAAGATACAGGATACGGGGGTCTGCCCATGGCCGGCGCATTCGGTTACATTGAATTTCTTCGCGGGGCGAATTCCACAGCTCCAGGGTTGTTTGCCCAGCTTGCAACAGCATATTCTTCAAAACACAGGATTGAAATGGACATGATCAAGGATGCCATTTCCCACATTTCCGCCAAGAGCCATGCAAATGGGGCTTTAAATCCAAAAGCCCATTTGCAGAAGGTTGTATCAGAGGAAATGATCAAAAAAGCTCCGATGATCGCTTACCCCCTAGGATTGTTCGACTGTTGCGGTGTCAGCGACGGAGCGGCGGCAGCTATTGTAACCACGCCGGAAATCGCCCGAAGCCTTAAGAGAAATCAGGATATTGTCAAGGTCAAATCAATTCAGGCATCTGTCAGTTCAGGAGAAGAAGCATGGTTCAGCAATTGGGATGGTACAGGTTTTGTCACGACCCGGAAGGCTTCAGCAAGGGCTTATGAAGAAGCAGGGATAACTGATCCGCGGCATGAACTCAATATGATGGAAGTCCATGACTGTTTCTCCATCACTGAATTTGTCACCATGGAAGACCTTCATATTTCAAAAAAGGGTTGTGCATATGAAGATGTAATGAACGGCTTTTTTGATCTTGACGGCAAGATCCCGTGCCAGGTGGATGGCGGACTGAAATGCTTCGGCCATCCTGTCGGGGCGTCCGGCCTCCGCATGATTTATGCCATGTACGAGCAATTGCTGGACCGGGTTCCTGAAATACGCAAGATCAGGAATGCAAGGCTTGGGCTTACCCATAATCTGGGGGGTTTTCCCCATGCCAATATCTGTGCTTTGACAATAATCGGAAAAGACTGATGGATAAAAATCAAAGGAGATAATCATGACAGGAATGCTGAAGAATAAAGTTGCGATCATTACAGGCTCCGGAAGGGGCATCGGCAGGGAGACCGCCATCATGTTCGCCAATGAAGGAGCAAAGGTCGTGGTCAGTGACATCGATCCTGAGCCTGCCCGAAAAACAGTTGAAGATATCAGGCAATCAGGGGGGGATGCTGTGTCATATACCGGAGATGTAATGGCGTCCGGTTTTGCCAGCGGGATTGTGGAAAAGGCAGTGGAAACCTTTGGGGGCCTTCATATTCTTGTCAACAATGCAGGATTTACCTGGGACAACCTGATTCACAAGATGACGGAAGAACAATGGGATAAAATCCTTGACATCCACCTTAAAGCCCCGTTCAGGATCATTCAGGCGGCAAAACCCTATTTCTGCGATGCTGCAAAAGAGGAAATCAGTAAAAACGGCAGTGCGTTAGCCAGAAAAATCATCAATATTTCTTCTGTGGCAGGCACAGGAGGAAACCTTGGACAGGCGAATTACTCTTCTGCCAAAGCCGGTGTCACAGGGTTGACCAAAACCATGAGTAAAGAATGGGCAAGGTATAATGTCCAGTCCAATTGCGTGGCATATGGATTTATTGATACAAGGCTCACTCAGGATAAAGAACAGGGGATCTGCGTTGATACGGGAAGCCGGAAAGTGGCTGTAGGCATTCCTGCCAAAAATCGGGACCTTTTTACCAAAATGATTCCCATGGGCCGTCCGGGGACAGTGAGGGAGGCGGCAGGCGTGATTTTGTTTTTTGCTTCCCCTCTTTCCGATTATGTTTCAGGACAGGTGCTGATCTGCGGCGGCGGGTTTGTCATGTAAACGTTCTTTTTTAAAATGCCCTTGTCCGGCAAGGCTTTTTCGTATTTTCCAATCAGGAGAAGAAAATGGCGCTTAACCTCGATGTGATCGGTAAAAAATCCGATACGGTTCCATTCGTTTATAACAAGGATCTGGTGATCATCTATGCACTGGGAATCGGTGCCGGTGTGGAAGAACTCGATTTTGTCTATGAAAAAAATCTTAAAGTGTTTCCCACATTTTCTGTGGTTCCTTTTATACCGATGTTTTTATCCACTATTGTTCCGCAGATCAATTTCAATCTTTTCACCATGCTGCACGGAGAGCATAAGATACTTGTCCACAAACCCATTCCGGTATCCGGGACACTGAATACCCAGGCCTTCTATGATTCGGCATATGACAAGGGAGATAAGGGGGCAGTGGTGAATATAACATTTGAAACAAGGGACGAACAAGGCGAACTCTTGTTTGAAAACAAGGCTGTTCTTGTGGACCGCAGTGCTGGTAATTTCGGCTGGGATAGAGGGCCAAAGAGCCTGCCTGTGGTTCCGCCAGAAGGAAAGGAGCCTGATTTTAGCGTGGAATATGCAATCCCGATAAATCAGGCTGCACTCTACAGGCTTAGCGGAGACAAAAATCCTCTTCATATCGATCCCGGGTTTGCAAAAAAAGGCGGATTTGACCGGCCCATCCTCCAGGGCCTTTGCAGTTTCGGATATGCTGGAAGGGCTATCCTCCACAGCATTTGCGGCAGTGATCCTTCCAGGCTGAAATCATTTTCAGCCAGATTCATGAATGTGGTTTTTGCCGGTGACACTCTTATCACTGAAGGATGGAAAGCCGCCGGGGACAGTTATATTGTGAGAACAATAAATCAGCACGGCAGGATAATACTTGGCAGCGCAATAGCCGAACTTGCATGACACACCGGGATGAAGCACTCCGGCTTTGAAAAGCGATACTGTTATTAACTTATATTAAAGGAGAATGACAATGCAGTTAACATCGATTATCAAGAGAGCGGCTCAGGTCAATCCCAGAGGCCTGGCAACTGTTTACAAAGACCGGAAACAAACCTGGCCCCAGTTGGTTGAAAGGGTAGGCAGACTTGCAGGCGCACTGCAAAAAGCCGGTATGAAGACAGGTGATAGAGTCGCCATGCTGGGTATGAACTCGGACCGCTTCATTGAATATTTATTCGGGGTCATGTGGGGAGGCGGCGTTGTCATGCCCATGAACCTTCGCTGGGCCCCGCCGGAAAGCGCCTATGCCATTGATAATGCAGGAGTAAAGATTCTTATCGTCGATGATGCTTTTGAGGCCATGGTCCCTGCCATCAGAGAAAGAACAGGAAACATAAAAACAGTCATTTTTGCCGGTGACAGGGAAACGCCCATGGATATGATGAATTATGAAGAGATCCTCGAAGCAGCCGATCCTGTCCCTGATGCAGGCCGCGGCAATGAAGACCTTGCAGGTATATTTTATACAGGCGGCACAACAGGATTTCCCAAAGGAGCTATGCTTCCGCACCGCGGAATTTACAGCAGCAGCCTTTCCTGTGTATGGGGGTTTGACCTGACTGACAGGGCAAGCTATCTTCATGCAGCACCCATGTTTCACATGGCTGATATAGCCATGATGATATCGACCTGCCTGGCTGCAGGGACCCATATCATCATTCCCATGTTCAATCCGGAAGCAACGCTGGAAGCTATTGAAGCACACAGGCCGACCCATGTCCTTCTGGTTCCGGTAATGATCCGGATGATGCTTGAAAGCCCTGAATTTGACAAAACCGATGTTTCTTCCCTCAAGCGAATCATTTACGGTGCTTCTTCCATCACTGAATCCCTTCTGGTCAAAGCCATGGAGAAATTTGCAGGCTGCGGGTTTGCACAAGGATTCGGACAGACTGAATTAAGCCCGGTGTGTACAATACTCGATGCAAAGCACCATGTGCTTGAGGGCCCTTATGCCGGCAAGCTGCGTTCAGCAGGGCAGGCCACAAACACCTGTGAAATCAAAATTGTCGATCCGGCCGGCAATGAACTGCCTGCCGGGAAGGTCGGGGAGATACTTGTCAAAGGCCCCATTACAATGCTTGGTTATTGGAACAATCCTGATCAGACAGCAGCAACAATCACAGATGGCTGGGTTCACATGGGAGACGGAGGCTACCTGGACGATGACGGATTTTTGTTCGTTGTTGACCGCCTTAAGGACATGATTGTCAGTGGCGGTGAAAACGTCTATTCCGCTGAGGTGGAAAATGCCGTGACACAGCATCCGGATGTTGCAGCCTGCGCCGTTATCGGCATCCCGAGCAAGAAATGGGGCGAAAGCGTTCACGCGATTGTTATTCTCAATAAGGGAGCAAAAGCGACTGAAGATGATATCAAAAAATTCTGCCATACCCTGATCGCCGGATACAAATGCCCCTGGACAGTTGAGTTCCGCACGGAACCCTTCCCGCTTTCGGCTGCCAACAAGGTATTGAAGACAGAACTGCGCAAGCCTTTCTGGGAAGGGAGGACAAGAAGAGTGAATTAATTTTTTTTATCCCGGCACCTCTTGACAGGGTGCCGGGATAAAAAACAGGCTATCTGGCACCTGAAAGCGGCAGCATGACGGTAAACTTTGTCCATTGTCCTTCTTCAGATTCAACCGTGATGTCACCGTCATGATCTTTGATAAACCCGTAGCACACGGAAAGTCCTAACCCCACCCCCTGAATACTTTCTGTTTTTGTAGTAAAAAATGAATCAAAAATTTTTTTGATATGCTCGGGTTTAATCCCTGTTCCAGTATCCCGGATGATAATATAGAGCCTGTCACCTGTGATCCGGGTGGAAATTTCAAGGTTCCCTCCTTCGGGCATGGCATACATGGAATTGGAAAACATATTGATAAACACCTGGCGAAGCTGATCCCTGGAGGCCAGGATAACCCCCGGATTCTCCGCCAGATCCAGATGGACCTTGATGCTGTTTTCCCGGAATCTTTTTTCATACAGGAGCAGGAGTTCATCAATGACCACATTGATATCCATCTCAACACGCTTGTCCTGATCCGGCCGTGAAAAAGAAAGCATTTTTTTCAGCATGTCCGCCAGCCGTACAATTTCCGATAAAGACATGTCCAGGAGCCTCCTGCGTTTGTTTTCAGGAGGGATTTCCGTTTTCATCAGCTCAAGAGTATTCATAATACCGAAAAGCGGGTTGTTCAGCTCATGGGCAATCTGGGAGGTGAGCCGTCCCATGGCAGCCAGCTTCTCGGACTGGAGCAGGTGCTGTCTTGCCGCACTCAATTCCCTTTCCGTCTGAAGCCGTTCCTTTAGATCCACAAACAACCCCACCGATGCCACTTCATTGCCTTTTTCATCATATATCAGGCTTGCCGACAAATTGCCTTCAACCACTTCTCCATTATCTTTTATCAAATTCAAAGGATAGGAATTCAATTTGCCCTTACCCCCGAATTTTTCATCCCTGAGCATCTCATTCACCTTTTTTGCGACCTTGATGGAGAAAACCTGCTGGATGGTCATTTTTTCAACGACTTCCAGGGCTTTCAGCCCGAAGACACTCTCTGCGCCCTGGTTCCACAGCCGGATCACACCCTTGGTATCCATTGCCATGATGGCATTTGGGGAGCATGAAATAATCCTGTCCAGAAAATCATGGGCTTCTTTTAATTCGTTTTCATGTCTTTTCCTGCGGGTCTGGTCCACAACAATGCCTTCATATCCCAGGATTTCGCCTTTTAAATCATACCGGACATTGCTGGTGAGGAGGATATGAAGAACATGCCCGTCCCGGCGGCGCCATTTGACTTCATAATCCACCACTTTGCCTTTTTTCTCGATTATTTCCGTATATTTCTGCCTGTCGGCAGGACTTAAATACACATCCCTGGCAAGGTCAAGGGAAAGGAATTCTTCTTTATCCTGGTATCCCAGCATTTTCAACAGTGTTGGGTTGACATCCAGAAACCGGCCTTCCTTGCTGCTGATAAACACCCCGCACCCTACGTGCTTAAAGAGCCTCTGGTAACTTTCCTTTGAAGATTTAAGTTTTTCCTCCTGAAGGACGGAATGGGTGATGTCCCGGTATATGGTCAGCTTTGACCGGGTTCCGTCATGGTTCATCACCGGCATCTCAGCCAAAGAAAAAAATTTATTCACAGAATCAATATAGACTTCACTGTGATGGGTTTCCCCTTTTTTAAAGATCTCATCAAATTTACACCAGTCACAGGGCTGATCCGATCCGACCAGCACCTCATGGCATTTGTTCCCGATCCTGTCCCCAAACAGAACCTTCATGTATTTATTCATATATTCAACCCGATAATCATCACTGACGATATAAATACCGTCTTCAAAAGCATCCAGGGCATCCAGTAGTTTCGGGGTGTGGTCTGTCATGACATCCTCCTTTATATTCACCATCCATTCATTTTCATGATTAATACGTGGCGTCCCGTTTTTTGTCAAGGCACGGGTCTGCTAACAAATTTTTTTGGGGAACAACAGGTTTCCAGGTTGCAGACCGGATTTGAAAAGGGTAAAAGGAAACGGATGCGATATATGGTATAAACGGATTCAAAAGAGGAACGTATGGGAGATGACAAGCCTTCATTTGACAAAGAGGTAATTCCCCTCAGGGGAAAAATTGATGATATTGATTCGCAGATTCTTTCCCTTTTAGCCCGGCGCCAGGCTGAAGTTGAAAAAGTAGTGCACTTGAAAAAGAAACACCATGTTCCGGTGTATCATCCCGCAAGGGAGGAGGATCTGATTTCAAAACTCAGGACAGAAGCAAAAAAGGCCTGCCTTGAACCGGATTTTCTCGAAGAACTCTACCGCATCATCCTGAGGCAATCCCGTGTCAAACAGACTGATAAGATGGTACATAAAGGCCTCCGGCCCGGCGCCAGTATCCTGATTATAGGCGGTTTGGGCCAGATGGGGAATTTTTTTGCCTCTCTTTTTCAAAAATCCGGCTATAAGGTAAAGAGTCTTGCCAGGCATGACTGGGACCGGGCAGGGGATTTATGCAAAGATATCGATCTGGCCCTTGTGTCCGTCCCCATTGATAAAACCGAAGGTGTAATTGAAAAAATCGCTCCCTTTCTTTCCCCAAAAACCCTTCTTGCCGATCTCACCAGCATCAAGGAAAAACCTTTGCAAAAAATGCTGGACGCTCACCCGGGTCCGGTGATCGGGCTTCATCCCATCTTTGGTCCCACGTCAGGTTCCCTTGACAAACAGATCATAGTTGTCACACCCGGCCGGAATCCGGATCAGTGCCGCTGGCTCATAGATCAGTTTATCCTGTGGGGAGCCGTCATGGTTGAATCCACTGCAAAAGAACATGATGATATCATGGGAATCGTTCAGGCCCTGCGTCATTTTGCAACCTTCTGTTTCGGACGGTTCTTATATGAAAAACACCTCCGCCTTGAAAAAACCCTTGAATTTTCAAGTCCTATTTATCGTCTTGAACTTGGAATGGTGGGAAGACTCTTTGCCCAGGAAAGCTCCCTTTATTCTGAAATAATTTTTGCTACAAAAGAGCGAAGAGATCTTTTAAAAGAATATATTGTTTCCCTCAACACCCATATTGAAATGCTGGAAAACAATGACAAAACGCTTTTCGTATCAAGTTTCAATGAAATTGCCCGGTGGTTCGGGCCTTTCAGTGAACAGGCCATGCGGGAAAGCACTTATCTGATCAACAGGCTCATTGAAAGATTTTAAATTGCCTTACAGCCTCCCATACTGCTTTAATTTCTTGAGCAGGGTTTTTCTTGTAATCCCGAGTCTTCTTGCTGTTTCACTCTTATTGCCCCGGGATGACTCAAGAGTGGACAAAATGGCTGTTTCTTCAATACAGGCAAGGCTCACAGAGCCTGATTCATCCGGCAAACGTTTTTCTTCGGATCTTCTGGCCGGCACAAAGGAAAGGTCATCCATGCCGATATAATCCGATCTTGCAAGAACAACACCCCTTTCCACACAGTTCATCAATTCCCTGACATTGCCCTCCCAGTCATAACGGATCATGGCATCCATGGCATCAGGTGAAAACCCCTTGATATCGCGCTTGTTCTTTTTTGAAAACATTTCCAGAAAATAAAGCGCAAGGGATGGGATATCTTCTTTTCTTCTCCTTAGCGGCGGGATTTCAATGCTTACCACATTGAGGCGATAATAAAGATCATGGCGGAATTTACCTTCCTCTGCCGATTTTTTTAAATCCCGGTTGGTGGAGGCAATGACCCGGACATCGGTCTTGATATTCTGGTCACTTCCCACTGGTGTGATTTCTTTTTCCTGGATCACCCGTAAAAGCTTTGCCTGCATGGCAAGACTCATCTCGCCTATTTCGTCCAAAAGGATGCTGCCCTTGTCGGCCAGAAGAAATTTTCCCTTCCTGCTTTTATCCGCACCAGTGAATGCCCCTTTTTCATGCCCGAAAAGTTCGGACTCAAGAAGGGTTTCCGTAATAGCGGCACAATTAATCCGGACAAAGGACTGGTCCCTTCTGGACGAATTATCATGAATCGCTGCTGATACCAGCTCCTTACCGGTCCCAGACTCTCCTGTGACAAGGACATTGGCATCCGTGGGCGCCACCATCCGTATGGTATCTAAAAGCGCCTGAACGGCCGGGCTGTTTCCGATAATATCATGGCTGAAGGTTTTTTCCTTGAGCCGGTTTTTCAGATTCCTGTTCTCGGTTTTCAGATAAAGGCTTTCAAATACCCGTTCAAGGGTCAATTTGAGTTTGTCAAAATCCAGGGGTTTGGTGAGATAATCATAGGCCCCTATTTTCAATGCATTCACAGCAGTCTGGACCGATGAATAGGCTGTCATGATAATCACTGGAAGGGAGGGGTTATAGGCTTTGATATGCTGTAAGGCTTCCATGCCGGACATATTGACCATCTTCATATCTGTCAGGACCATATCAAAAGATTTTTCCTTTACCAGGGCAACTGCAGCCATCCCGTCATCTGCCTCGTGTATCTCATATCCCCAATCCGTCATCAGGGTTTTCAGCATCCGTGAATGGGCTTTGTCATCATCCACAACCAGTATTTTTTTCATTTTCCTTTATCCTTTCATGCCACCGGCAGATTGATGATAAAACAGGCGCCTTTTCCTTTTTGGCTTTCCACACGGATACTTCCCCCAAGGTTTTCAATAATGCGGTGAACGATGGAAAGCCCAAGACCTGTACCTGTGGGGCGGCTTGTAAAATAGGGATCGAAAATCTGATCCAGTGATTCCTCATCAATGCCGGCCCCGTTATCTTTGACCCGTATTTCAATCCAATCCGTTTGCACCATATCCTTTACACCAACGGCCAGTGTCCCTCCTTTTTCAAGGGCTGCAACCGCATTAATGTACAAATTCAGAAGAACCTGGTTCATCCGGTCGCCATCCGAATAAATCAAGATTTTTTTTGTAGCAATGTCAACCTCGGCCCTGATTTCTTTTTGTTCCAGATCATGATGGACAAGCTTCAGGGAATGGTCGATCATCTGCCGGATATCCACTTCTTTTTTTTCAACCGTAAGGGGTTTTGCAAACTCAAGCAACTGGGTGATGGACCGGTTGATCCGTTCCACTTCTTTGACCATGATAAGAGCTGTTTCCCGGTCATCTTCATTTTTCTCATACCGTTTGCCAAAATAGGTGGCAAACCCCTTGATGGAACTTAACGGATTTCTGATTTCATGGGCAACCCCTGCGGCCAGCTTGCCGATGGCAGCCAGCCGCCGATTAGTTTCCACCTGTTTTTTCAATTCGCTGATCAGGGTCAGATCCCTGAAAAGGAATACATAACCTGTAATCCTGCCCTCATAAGCCATGACAGGGGATGCCGTAATATCCAAAAGAACCCGGCGGCCAGTGTCGATTTCCAGGCTGATGTCCTTGTTCACTTGTTTTTGCGAGGTTTCCATTTCCTTTACAAGATCCGTCATTTCAGGAAAAGGCCGGACAAGAGCGGGGCCCAGGATATCCCTTGCTGCCCGGTTCACGGATGTAATACGGTTTTCCATGTCCATGGTCACAAGTCCTGACGGCATATTCTGGATCACATGGTCGGAAAATGCCTGAACCTGGGTCAGGGACGCCCTGGCAGCCCTGTAAGCCTGGAATGCAAAAAGTGCAATCATGCCGGCACACCCCAGGATAAAGAAAAAAACTGCCCGAAGAAGGGTCTCTCTTAAAAACCGTTCCTTTGCCAGTTTTTCCTTTTTCATGGAAAGCCCTGCAAAAATATAATGTTCAGCCGGTTCAGGGGAAGATCGTCTTTCATCCTCAAGATAAGGCTCGCTCCAGTCCTGGGGTTCTTGGCCATCCTGAAATTCCGGCGGCAGGGTTTCACGCATCATCGGCATCCCCATCATCCTGCCGTGTCCGTGCATACCTTGTCCCCGCCGGACAGGCACAAACCTTTTATAAATTTCAAATACCTCTTCCCCGCCTTCTGACGGTTTTACCCTGTAAAAAATCCGGCCCGGGTCCGGGCTGATATTTTCCGGAAGCGGCATATCTTTCAAATCCAGGCCCACTTTATTCATATTCGAATGGGCAAGAATTTTTCCATCCTTTGAGGTGATCATCATATAGACCACCTCGGGCTGTAATGCGGTTTCAAAAATCATGGCCTGGATTCTCTTTGCCCCCCAGCGCATGGTAAACATTCCTGTCCTTGTCCCGGCCTCAAAGGTCCGGATCAGTGCCGTTCCCTTTTCCAGCAATTGCTGGGTAAAAAACTCCTTTTGTTTTTCCAGCCGCTCCAGGGTCATGAATGTAAAAATCGGCAGGAGGATCAATAAAACACCTGCCGGTAAAAGGGGAGAAACAAACGAGGGCTTTTTTTTCATTTTATTTTTTTTCTCTGTTGATCATATTTTTATCCTTATATCCCATAGATACATGCTTAGCAAAAACAATACCATGGCTGAAAACACCATTTTCCGGGTGAAAAGAACCATACTGGAATTCCAATACCGGGTATTTTATCCACACCTGGATACAGCGCCCTGTGTAAAAAATATACAGAACAGCTCTGGTTTAAACAAGTCTTTAATCTGTATTATGAAAAAATATTATCTGATTTCAAGCGGTTAATATTTTCTTTCATCCATGGCACGGCCTTTGCTGATTATGAATTTCAGAAAGTGATCATAACGATCCGCAAACAATAAACATTATACTTGGAGGTTATTATGAAAAAATCAATGATTATCATCAGTTCAATCGTATTTCTTTCTCTTTTTACAGGAAGCGTGTTTGCCTTTGGGCCGGGAATGGGCATGAGAGGAGGGGGCTGCCAGGGGTTTGGAGGACAAGATGCCTGGAATGATCTTTCAAAAGAACAAAGAGATGAATTCACGTCCCTTCGCCAGAAATTTATCGATGAAACCTATGCGCTCAGAACAGCAGAATTTCAAAAACGCCAGGAAATGAGAATGCTTATGGAGACATCCAATCCTGACAGGGCAAAACTCAGCAAATTATCAGAAGAAACCATGGATATTGAAAAACAATTAAACGAAAAACAGATTGATTTCATGCTGAATGCTAAGAAAATTTCACCTGAAATCGCTCTTGGCGCAGGGTTTGGACATGGCCGGGGCAAATCCGGCAACCGGGGCGGAAACCAGGATTGCCCCCGCTTCCAGGATGGCGGACGCCCATACCTGAATTAAATCCGGAACGGCCATGTTTACAAAAAAACCCGGAAGCTCCCCCTTCCGGGTTTTTTCTATTCTTCAGACCCCACCTCGTTTTTCAGCCCGCCGATATGCTCAATCCTTGTTTCCAGCACATCTCCAGGTTTTAAATAAACAGGCGGTTTTCTTGTGAATCCCACCCCGGACGGAGTGCCTGTCAGGATCAGGGTGCCTGGTAAAAGCGTGGTGGATTCGGACAGATAAGAAATAATCCGGGCCACGGAAAAAATCATATCGCCGGTATTGCTCTTCTGCATGGTCTCTCCATTCAGAACACATTCGATATCAAGGGCGTCCGGGTCAGGTATTTCATCCGGGGTCGCAATCCACGGTCCAAAGGGGCAGAAGGTATCAAAGCTTTTCCCCCTTATCCATTGATTTCCCCCGGCATGCATCTGCCACCGCCTTGCAGACACATCATTGGCACAGGTATAACCAAGGACGTGATCCAGGGCCTCTTCCTCTGAAACATTTTTTGCCGCTGTTTTAATGATAACCCCCAGTTCAGCCTCATAATCAATTTCCGGGGCCTTTGAGCAGCAGGATGGAATCCTGATCTTATCCAGGTGGGCCGCAGCAGCACCCGGGTTTTTCATAAACAGAACCGGATATCTCGGCAGATCAAGCCCTGTCTCCTTTGCATGGAGCCTGTAATTCAAGCCGATACATAATATGGCTCCCGGAACGACCGGGGTTAAGAATTGATGAACGATTTTTCTGTTCCCGGTAACCGTAAATTCAGAAAAGATATCTCCCTGAATCACGGCAGCAGTTTTTCCGTCAAAATCACAGCCTGAATAAATCCTGTGGCTGTCACTTTCAAATCTGAGTATTTGCATGTTTCTTTTCCTTTGGTAAAAAGATATATAATCCTGTGTATAAAAGATGATTTTTATTTGTCTTAGAACCATTGCCCTGAAAGATCAAGACCCTGTGACCCGTCATATTGAAATGATGATCAAATCCAGTTTAAAAGATCCGGTTGCACTTTTGATAAGCTTTCTGATCGTTGTTTCATCTATCTTTTCTGGAATTTTTTAAGCAGTTCGCCTGAAAAAGCAATCTGTCCCTTGGAAATAAAATCACCCATATATTTTGGATTGGAAAAAATCTCCAGCAGTTTTATGGCAACCGGCTTATTTTTTTCCAACAGGTCACTCATATGGATTGAAAGAGAGCCGCCGGATGTAGCGATATACTGTTCAAAAAACCGCTGATAAAAAAACCGCTGGGGTTTATAGTTCTGGGCATATCCGGTCAAAAGTTTCAATGTTTCCTGATGGAATTCATCAAAGGACAGGGATTCGGTTACAAGGGATTTCAAGCGGATATGACAGGTCTCTGCCAATGCCTTTCGGATATCTTCCATAAGGGATTTTGATTCATCCTGAATCGCAATGCAGAGATCTTCTTTCATATGGATAACCAAAGAAAGGTGTTCAAGCGGCATGACTCTGAGCAAAGAGAGATATTTTTTGTGTATCTCTTTTTTCGATGGCTCCAGGGCAGATGGTTCAAACTCAAGGTTTTTGACCATCCGGGTAATTTCGGAAAGCCGTGTTTCGATTATCTTAAAATCTTTAGGACCGGTCGGGAAAAAAAGAACTTCCATCTGTTTGATAAGTTCATTAAAATATAATTTAAAACAATCAAGAATGCAGTCCCTGTATTGTTCTTCTTTTTGAAGCGATCTGGAAAAGATTGTAATTTCAGGATAATCAAAGAGCATGGCCATTCTGTATCTTAATGAGGAAAAACGTTTTACGGTTTTTGCCTGAGGTGTTTCAGGATTTATCTCCTCATATTCAAAAAAAAATTTTGCAATATCCATTTTAAGGTTTGCATCCGCCTGCCCCAGGAATCCCTGGACGGATGCCCCGATAAGGGCAATAAACCTGTAAACATAACCGAGATAATCGTTTATTCTTTTTAACAGGCCGGCTATGGCCTGATCCAGCTTGTCCATGACTTTTATATAATTTTTGTGGTCTTTTCCCTGTTGTAAGATTTGATCCCGGGTGTTCAATACTTTTGTAAAAAGAGCGATATCTTTTTTTATTTCCGCCCGGGATTCGGAAACAATCCTTGAAAGCACCTCTTTTTCAATCCGGGGAAGTCTGGCGCCGACAAGCCGGCAGACAAGCGCTGCGTTTTCGACATCCCCGAAACTCTGCCGCCAAGGCCTGGCAAGTTTCAGGGTTTCAATGAGATTTTCAAGGACTTTGCCGACGAGAGTCCGGTAGTCTCTTCCTTCATTGCTCAAGTTTATGATTGTTTTCAAATCAGGATCCAGAAGATCGTGGTTGATGGCCCCGCCTGGTAATTTCACCTGGTTGAAATAGGCGATGATGATATTCTTTGTGAGGTATTCAATGGTTATTTTATTATCCGCTTCTTCTATATCTTTTTCCGGGACCCGCATATCAGACTGGAAGGAATAATCTTCAGCCTCCTTTGTCAGGATATCAAACAAGAGATAAAGGTTTGAAATATATTGATCTGCATTTAAGGAATCCTCTTTTTCAATGGCAAAAAAGAAAAAAGCAATGATCTCACTTGTCAGGACAATGATTTTTCCCTGGCCGTCCACCTTGCTTTTTTCCATGGGATTCAGGTCTTTTGAACCCGATTTCATGATACCGGGCACCTTCTTCTGATACAATTTATTCCTGAACCGGATGATTTTATCTTCTTCTAAGGTTTTCATTGATCTGAATCTCATAAATATCGCTGAAGGTATTATTGATCTGAAGCCGTATTTCCCTTATCTCTACCCGGCTGATGATTTCCATTAATTCCTTTTGAGCATGCGCTCCGTGTATGATGGTCCCGGCGCAGACCCTTCCGTCTGCCACAACAACGGGATTCCCCGGGTTTGCCTTTACCCAGTCCGTAAAATTAATCTTTTCCTGATTCAGGTCTTCCGTCTGATCTTTACAGTCATCACAGGAACGGTCGATTTCAATAATTTTCATTTCATTTTTTTCAATTAAATTAAAACAGTCATTTAATTCATTCTCCAGCTTAAAAAATAGCGGCTCTTTCTGCTTAGAATCCATCATTTCCAACTCATTGGCCATCCGTGTTGTGGATTTCAGCAGTTCTCTATTATCTTGCAGGAGTTTTTCCTTTGTTTTTTCAAGAGCCTGCCTTTTTTCTGCCAGTTCTGCAACCCTTGATTCAATTTTTTTCAATTCTCTGACAATGAAGAGGTCACAGCCGACTACAATTTTATTCGGCGTTGTCCTTTCCGTTCCTATATTTTTTACAAAAATACCCTGGTTGAAAGAAATGGCTGAATTAACGATATCCCCGGTCATAATCCGGCAGGAGCCGCTGCTTTCTATCTGTGAATCAACAATCTCCTTTTCAACATATACATTTCCAAGGCAATTGATTTTTGAATTATGAATATATTTTGCAGAGACATGGCCCCGGGAGTAAATGACTGCATCATTCACCCCCCCGGTAATGGTCACATCTCCCTGGGCATGGATTTCACCCCCATCGGCTTCATTGATTTTTATATCAAATCCGTTTATCCTGAATCCGCTTTTCAACCCGCCCTGGACCTCAATATTGCCGCTATACTGCAAATGACCGGTCTCATACCCCACGTCCCCTTTTATGACAATCATGTCGATAACACCGATGCTTCCGGACCAGCTCAGTTTCGGGTGCCCTGATTGTTCAGCCGAGACTTTCATACCGTCTTCAGACAGAATAACCCCTGTTTTGATTTTCAGTGAAATGTCTTTTGAGGGCGTCGCCAAAAGTTCATTGCCGTAAATATCTTTCCCGTTTTTTGATTCCGTAAAAGGAAATTTTTCAGCAAGCAGGGTTTTTGCCTCCACTCTGGGTATTTCTCCACGGTTCTTGAAATCGATTTTTCCTTCTTCATCCACCTGGCCTGCTTTCAGATGATCCGTATCAAAATAATATTCGATTCTGGCATCGTTCCCGGCGATTTTCGGGGTGCCGGCAGCAATTTTAAAGCGTTTTTTTTTAAACCCGCTGGATTTGATAAATCCCTCAACGGCTTCTGCACCTTCAATGCCATACCGGATATCCCTGGATAAGAGAAGGCTGTAGATATCATCGGCAGTCAGGGTGTGGTCAAAATCCTCTGTTTTTCTTAGAAAGGCTGACATCCCATTGTTTTCTACCTCAAGAACCATCCCGCCCGGAACTGTTTCAGCAATATCTTTGCCCTTTGCTTTTTCTTCAGGCTCAGCCTCCTTTTCAGGGATATGACGCTCCTGGGGCTGGGGGAGATCTTCTTTTCTGATCATTTCAAGCTTAAGATTTCGTTTGTTCTGCTCCTGTATAACCTGTTGCAGTTGTTCTTTTGTCAGCTTACCGGAGTCATACAGAATCCGGCCGATAAGTTTGGGCGGCCGGTTTTCGGCAGCTGCCTTTTTCTGATGGTCAAGGGCGGCTTCAAGGGTTTCTTTGCTGATGAGCCCCATCTCCATGGCTATAGTGCCGAATTTAATATTTTTTTTTATGATTTTTACGGCATCAATGGTTTGGATAAGCTGTTCCAGGGTTTTTAAAGAAATCAGGTCATGGGTAATAAAATAGTCCTTTAACGCTTCTTCAAAATTTTCCGAAGACCTGCATGCATCAACAGCATCCCGGCAGTCTTTTTCTGAAATAAGTTTTTTTTGTAACGCGATTTTCTCAAGCATTGTTCTATTTTTCTCTTCTTATGAACATCCGTTACATTCAAGTATTCCAAAAATCCGCAGGAACAGGAAAACAACTTTTACCTTGTAAAAGCGCAGGACTCATGCGTGATGCATATTTCACAAATAATCCTTTTATCATTTTCAGTCAAGATTTTTTCAGGTCCGGCAGGACCGGGGCTTTCCCTGAAGCTTAAACTCTTTTTCCCCTGGAATTTTGCTGTGAGTCTCTGAATTCATTTTTTTTTAACTTTTTAATATGATAAGAGTAAAATCTGTCTTAGGATGTGCTTTATTGATTAATTTTTACTATGCCGGTATTGCTGAATAGTGGAGGAGAATATGGAAAAAATAATCCCGAATATCCTGATCATCGGGGGAGGCGTTGCCGGAATGGCCGCTGCCCAGGCCCTTTCGGACCAGGATGTCGTCATACATGTAGTGGAAAAAGAAACCGCATTGGGTGGCCATGCCGCCCAATGGGCCTGCATGGCCACCCAAACCTGTGAAAACTGCGGCGCCTGCCTGAGCATTGAAACTGCAAGCCTGGTTCAAAAACAAAAAAATGTAAAACTCCACCTCCATACCATGGTTGACCACATCGAAAAAAAAGACCAGGGCTATATGGTGGTTCTGGAAAACAATGACTCTTTCATCATTCAAAAAATCATCATGGCTTCAGGATTTTCTCCCTTTGACCCCCAAAAAACCCCTTCCCTGCATTATGGCACCTGCCCCAATGTCATTACCACGGCTGAGCTGAATACCTTCCTGAAAAATGAATCCATTTCAGGCCTTCTCAAGGACAGACCTGAACCGAAAATCGCCTTTATTCAGTGTGTGGGATCAAGAAACAGAGACAAAGGAAGGGATTACTGCTCCCAGGTCTGCTGCAAAATATCCATGCGGCAGGCCCATAAGCTGACCCATCTTTATCCAAAAGCCGATATCACTCTTTTCTATATGGACCTTCAAATCATTGGAAAAGAAATCAGGACCTTTTACAATGCCCTGTCCAAGAAAATTTCCCTGGTTCAGGGTGTTCCTGCTGAAATCCTTGAAAATCCGGATACGCATCTGCCAACCCTTGTGACAGAAGACAAGACAACCCAGTCAAGGGTTGCCCGATCCTTTGATCTCATTGTTCTTTCCGTTGGTCTGCTGCCGTCCAAAACCCTTGAAAAGACATCCGGGATACTGGACCTGACGCCGAATTCATGGGGTTTTTTCAATACAGACAACGCCGTGGTATCAAAAGATGTCTTTATTGCCGGGTGTGCCGGCGGGCCGAAAGATATCCTTTCCTCACAACAGGAAGGCAGGATTGCCGCTCAAAAAGCCGTTGAAGCGCTGGGCCTGGATACCCGGGCAAAAATCCCGGTTGCAGTATTCGGCGATGGCCACGAGGCGGATCAAACAGCCCTGACCCTTGCATTAAAGGGATATCCGGCCTATCTTTTCGGAAACGGAGCCGGTCTTGCAAAAGACGCCCCGGTGACGGTTTTCAAAGATGCCGGACCGATTTCCATCAGCGGCACTGCCGGTAATTTTTCAATTCATTATAAATCAGACAATCTGAACCGGCATCTCAAATGTGCGGCCATTGTCGCTGCTGCCAAGCCCTTGCAATCCATGAACACACCAAAAGGAAAAATTGATAAAATTCTCAGCCTTGATGAATTTTCACACATGATTGAAAAAACGCCTGAAAAATGCCCGGAGCGCGGCATCATCCTGATGGATTATTCAGGCCCGGCATATAAATCATCTGCAAGGCTTGCCCTGAGTGCAGGTCTTAAAGCCAGGGAGGCAGGAAAAGACATTGCTGTTATCATGAATAAAATGCTGGTCCACGGGGCACTGGGACAAAGGCTTTACGATGAGGCCAGAAGGCTGGGAATTGATTTTTTCCGGTATGAAACGCCTGAAGACCTCACTATTGAAGACTCGGGCCAGGGATTCCGAATAAGGCTGAAAGAGGCAACCCTGCCGTCTGTTTTCCTGGATCTTTCCTGTGATGCACTGATCCTTCCCCATACGGTTTCACCTGCCAAAGGCTTTGGGGATCTGGCCTGTCTTTTGCGCCAGCCCCTTGACAAGGAAGGCTTTCTTCAATCTGCCAATACCCGTCACCGTCCCACGCAGAGTCTTCGCAAAGGGATCTTTTTTGCCGGGACCTGCCATGACGAAACCGACCCGGATGATTTCAATCACGAACTTGATGAAATTTCATCTCTCCTGTCAACTCAGGATTTCAGTTTACCTGCAACCGATCCGGGCGTTGAGATCAACCAGAAAAAATGTGCCCAGTGTCTTACCTGTATCCGGATCTGCCCGCACAATGCCATTGTCATGAATGAAAAAAGCAGACCAGAGATTGTACCGGATTCATGTTTTTCATGTCATCTCTGTGTATCCAACTGCCCGGCCTATGCCATTGAATCAAAAACCATGGCCAATGATCAAGTGGCAGGCCTGGTTCAAAAAGGGGCTGTTACGGTTTTTGCCTGTGAACGGTCTGCGGCCCTGGCAGCAGGAAATCTCTCCTTGCCGGACCATATCCGTTTAATTCCCATCCCCTGTGCATGCCGGATCAGCAGTGATATCATCCTTAAAGCGCTTTTAAACGGTGCATCAAAGGTCATTGTCTGCGGCTGCCACCCGGAAAACTGCAAATCCCATAAAGGCAGCAGGGTCGCTTCCGACAGCGTCCAAAAGGTTTTGTCCGTCCCCGGCGTAAACCAGGCCGGGATAGTCTTTGAACCTGTTGCAGCCAATGAAACTGCAAAATTTGAACGCATTATTTCCAAAGCAAAAGAATAAAGGATCTATCAATAATGGACAGCACAACCATAAATAAAAATTCAGTTTTATATACGCTTTTGAACCAATATCCTCTGGGTGATAATATTTCCGAATGCCTGACCTGTGGTGCCTGTAATTCCAGGTGCACCTGGTTTGACGGGGAAGGCGGGCCATTGCCCCGCCAGATCATCCGCATGGCTGCCCTGGGGCTTGATGAAGCCCTTGTCAAAACATCCATGATCTGGGACTGCCTTCTCTGCAACCGGTGCACGGAAGTCTGCCCCATGGGGATCACCATGGATAAAGTAGTCCGAAAGGCCCGGAGCCTTGCCATTGCCGATGATAAAATCCCGGGTGATATCAAAAAAGGCATTAAAAACCGGCTTGAGCTGGGCGATGTCAATGGTCTTACAAAAGAAGAATTTGTGGAAACCGTTGAATTTGTCAGCGAAGAATTTATTGATGAAGTGAATGATCCTCTGGCCCATATCCCTTATGATCAAAAAGGCGCAAAGCTTCTTTATCTCCCCAACCCCAGGGAACTGGGCATCAACCTCATGCATTTGACGGCCATGGCAAAACTCTTTTATGCATCAAAACAAACCTGGACCCTGTCGTCCCGCCATACCGACGTCACCAACTGGGGATATTTTGTGGGAAAGGATGAGGTTGCAAAACAAATGGCGTTGATGGTGGTGGAACCTGCCGAGGAGCTTCAGATCGAAACCCTTGTCCTGTCGGAATGCGGCCATGGATACCATGTCTTAAAATACCTCCTTGAAGACCTGATCGGCAGAAAACCCGAATTTGAAGTCCTCTCCATGCCGGAACTCCTGGTCCGGTATGCAGAAAAAGGAATTCTCAAATTCGACCCCAGCGTTCACCCTTACAAAATCGCCTACCATGATCCCTGCAATATTGCCCGGAAATCAGGCGGATACGATGCACCCAGGCAATTGCTTTCCATGGTCTGTGACGGCGTAGCGGAACTGACCCCCAACCGGGAGGACGGTATCTGCTGCGGCGGCGGCGGCGGCGCCCTCCAGGACAGCACTGCCACCAAAAAAAGAATGATAACTGGCAAACCCAAGGCCGACCAGATGAAAAGAGCAGGCCTGCCCAACCTGGCTACGGCCTGCCTGTCCTGCCACCGGCAACTGGGAGAACTGTCCGCTCATTTTAAACTGGGCATAAAAGTGGTAACCGTGGCTTCCCTGGCATCGGAATCACTGATCTTATAATTTTGACTATGCTTTTTCTGGTTTCAGATATTTTCGGCCGGACCCCGGCCCTGGAAGCTATCGGCAGACAGCTTTCAGAAAATGTTCCCGATATCGGGATTATTGATCCCTATCAGGGTGTCGATCTTCAATTTGAAACCGAAGCCCATGCCTATAAGCATTTCATGGACCGGGTGGGATTAAAAAACTACCAGTCCATCCTGACGGATTATTTAACCCCTTCCGCCCCGGACAGGGTCCTGATAGGGTTCAGTGTCGGAGCTTCCGCCATCTGGGGAATCTCCGGCCGCCCCCCATTCCGGCATATAAAAAAAGCTTTCTGTTTTTACGGATCACAGATCCGCAATGAGACCGGGATACATCCCCTGTCTGACATGGAATTTATTTTTCCAAAACAGGAATCCCATTTTGATGTGGATGATCTCATTGGCCGCCTGAGTGCAAAAAGCCGTGTCACCTGTACAAAAGCCGACGGCCTGCATGGATTCATGAATGAACTGTCCTCTTATTTTGATCCGGTTTGTTATGATAAATATATCAGATACCTGAAGACATCCCTGAAATTGCAGGAATTGTCTGCTTCATAAAGGATTCCCATGAAACCTGAACCTCTTTTGGCAGAAACAGTGGACTACAGCCGGAAATGGCACGCCATGGCCGCCGTGGGGACCGGTGTATTCCTGGCCACGGTGGACGGCAGCATTATCAATGTGTCCCTGCCCACACTGGTAAAAGAACTGCATACCGAATTTGCCGTAGTGCAATGGGTGGTGCTGGCCTATCTTTTGACCATCACCAGCACCATGGCCGGCATCGGGCGGCTGGCCGACATGACCGGGAAAAAAACCATATATATGGCCGGATTTATCATCTTTACACTGGGATCGGCCCTTTGCGGATTATCTCCATCAGTGAACTGGCTCATCGGGTTTCGGGTTCTGCAAGCCATTGGTGCAGCCATGACCATGGCCCTGGGGGCTGCCATTTTGACGGAAGCCTTTCCTCCGGCTGAAAGGGGCAAGGCCATGGGCATGATCGGTGCCATCGTTTCCATGGGCATCGTGGCAGGACCAGCCCTGGGCGGGGTGATCTTAAGCCTTCTCTCCTGGCACTGGATTTTCTTTGTCAACCTGCCTGTGGGGATTATCGGAACCATTATGGTAAAACGCAACCTGCCTGATTTTAAACCCGGAGGCAGCCAGCGGTTTGATATCCCTGGGGCCCTGACCCTGTTTTCAAGCATCCTCTGTCTTTTGCTGGGGTTGACTATAGGGCAGCAGCAAGGCTTTTTTCAACCATTGACCGGTCTTTTTACCGGATTGTGGCTGATCCTGATGGTGCTCTTTGTTTTCATCGAAAATAGAACCGCCCAGCCCATGATTGATCCGAAATTATTCCGTAACCCTGTTCTCGGGGTCAATCTGACCACCGGCTTCATATGTTTTGTGGGGCTTGGCGGCACCATAATTCTTCTGCCCTTTTATCTGGAAAACATCCTTCACTTCCCCTCCATGAAGGTGGGACTGCTCATGGGCATCGTTCCAGTCATGCTGGGAATCACTTCTCCTCTTGCGGGTGTTTTATCAGATCATGCAGGCAGCCGCAGGATAACCATGACCGGGCTTATACTGCTGCTTTTCGGATTTCTGGCTGCCGCCACACTGGATCAGCATACCACCGTATGGGGATACGCCCTGAGGATCTTCATGATAGGTGCAGGCCTCGGCATCTTTATGTCACCCAACAACAGCGCCATCATGGGCACGGCTCCCCGTCACCAGCTCGGCATTGTCTCAAGCATGATGGCCCAGTCCCGCACCCTGGGCCAGACTGTCGGCGTGGCCGTCATCGGCGCTGTCTGGGCTGGCCGCACCCTTTATTATGCCGGAACCGGCACCGGCGGCGCCACCCTGGCACCCGCCGGTGCCCAGATCGCCGGCCTGCATGATGCTTTTTTTTCCGCTGCCGCGCTGACCGTCATTGCGTTGCTCCTCAGTATCCGGGCCTATATCCGTGAAACCCGCCAGGGCGGGAAATAAGATAGCCCGGTTCTTCCCGGGACAGACGGCTGACAATCAAGGCAACATCAGTTTGATAAACGACAGGATCATCCACTGGAAAAAGTTAATCACAGGGTCCAGGACGCCTAAATAAAGCAGGCCGATGATAATAAAAAATCCATACCGCTCAAGGCGGAAAAGTTGGTTTTGAATGTTTTGGGATGCAAAGCCCATCAAAATTTTCGATCCGTCAAGAGGGGGCAGCGGTATCAAATTAAAAGCAGCCAGGACAATGTTGATCTTTGCAAAATAATAAAGAAGCTCTGCAAGCATGCCGGATGGCGAGGGAGACAGGAGACGGTCCAAAAAAAGAGCAATAAAGGCCAACAGCATATTCGCGATGATTCCTGCGGAAGAGACCAGGATCATCCCTTTTCGCCTGTCACGCAATTGGTTGAAATTCACCGGAACCGGCTTTGCCCAGCCAAAACCGAAAATAAAGAGCATGAGGGTGCCCACAGGGTCGAGGTGTTTGAGCGGGTTAAGGCTCAGGCGGCCGAGCAATTTGGCTGTCGGGTCACCCATGCGATAGGCTGCCCAGCCATGTGCCAGCTCATGAAAAATAATAGCATACAAGAGCGGTACGGCGATGAGGATGAATGCAAGCGGATCATGAAGCAACAGGTTGAGCAAGCCCATGGAGTGTCTCCTTAAATGAATTTCTATTTTTCATAACAATCAGTTTACAAAATTTAGGGGTGATTGACAAATGTTTTAAAACCGTGGTAGGGTTTGTTTTACCGGTGCAGGATGCATTGGTGGACTGGGGGAGCCGGTGAGGACCGGCTGAGAGGAAACGGTTTTGAGTTTCGACCCCTGGAACCTGATCCAGGTCATGCTGGCGAAGGAAAGTCGCTTTCTTCCACTTCCCCCTGGTTTCATCTCCGCCTTTTTAAAATTTGCACGGGTTTGATTAATTTTATAAACAGGCAGCTTTTCCATGCTTCAGGTATGTTCCGTCAAAAAATCCTTTAAAGGCCGGACGGTTTTTTCAAACCTTGATCTCTTTGTGGAGCAGGGCCGGTTTCATGTGATGATCGGGCCGTCCGGATGCGGCAAGAGCACCCTCTTAGACGGGCTCACCGGCGTCTTCCCCCTGGATGAGGGAAGCCTTTTGTGGAAAGGGAAATCCCTGGAGGATCTCAGGCATCATGCAGCCTATATGCAGCAAAAAGACCTGCTGCTGCCCTGGTTTTCCCTTCTGGAAAATGCCCTTTTGCCGGCAAGAACTTCGGGTCAGGATATGAAAACGGCAAAAGAAACGGCCGGCCGGCTTTTTGAACGCCTGGGCCTGAAAGGATATGAGTCCCATTATGCGCGACAGGTGTCCGGCGGCATGCGCCAGAGATGCGCCCTGGTCCGCACCCTGATGTTCAACCGGGATCTGATTCTGCTGGATGAACCCTTATCCGCCCTGGACACCATTACCCGGCAAAGCCTTCAATCCCTTCTCCTGCTGCTCCAGACCGAATTTAAAAAGACCATCCTCATGATCACCCATGACATTGAAGAAGCCCTGTCCCTGGCAGATGAGATTTATCTGTTGAGTACCCGGCCCATGTCCGTCTCCGGCCGGTATGTCCTTACCCTGCCCAAGCCCAGGAGCGACCATGACCCTGCATTGACAGCCATGAAGGCAGACATTCTTAAAAAACTGGAAGGAGACCTGAACCATGAACCGGGTTAATCTTCCGGCAGCCATCCTGGTGGTCCTGATCCTGGGGGTCTGGGAAGCGGCAGTCCGTCTCCTGGACGTGCCCCTGTTTATCCTGCCGCCCCCTTCCTGCATTGTTTGGACTGCCTTAATCCGGGCGCCCCTGATTTTCCCCCATGCCCTGGTTACCTTCTCGGAAATCCTTATGGGTGTTGGGCTCGCCGTTATCACCGCCATCCCCCTGGCCGTTGTCATGTTTGCCCGGCCTGCCCTGGAAAAAGCATTTTCACCATTCCTTGTGGCCTCCCAGGCCATCCCGGTCTTTGCCCTGGCCCCGCTCCTGGTGGTGTGGCTCGGCTACGGCATGGCATCCAAAGTGTTCATGGCCTGGATCATCATCTTTTTCCCCATCTGTGTGAGCCTCCTGGAAGGGTTTAAAAGCTGCGACCCTGAGTTCAGGATATTGTTCCGCCTCATGGGCGCTTCTTTTTTTAACACCCTGACCCTGCTCTACTGGCCCTGGGCCCTGCCCCGGTTTTTTGCCGGGTTAAAAGTGGGCGTGGGTGTGGCCGGTATCGGGGCCGTGATCGGTGAATGGGTGGGGGCACAAAAAGGGCTCGGATTTTTCATGATCCAGTCCAATGCAAGACTCCGGGTGGATCTGGTCTTTGCCGCCATCCTCTGGCTCACGGCCATGGGCCTGGCCTTGTGGCGGCTGACCGGGATCTTGGAAAAAATCATCATCAAATGGAAATAACCATAAGAAAGGAAAAAGCATTATGAAAACAAAAATAATGGGTTTGGTTCTCGCCCTTTTTCTCTGGGCAGGCACGGCCCCGGCAGCTGAAGAAAATTTAACACTCATGTTGGACTGGTTCCCCAATGTGGACCATTTGCCCATTTATGTGGCAAGGGAAAAAGGCTGGTTTTCCGAAAATCATATCAAGGTGGAGATCATCAGCCCATCTGAAACTTCAGATGCCCTGAAGCTGGCAGCCTCGGGCAATGTAGATCTGGCCGTGTCCTACCAGCCCCAGACCATTATTGCAGCAGACCAGGGGCTTTCCATCAAAGTCATCGCCCCCCTGGTGGTCCACCCCCTGACCACCCTGCTTTTCCTTGAAGGCAAAGGCATAAAAAATCCACAGGATTTGTCCGGCAAAAAAATCGGCTATACCGTGCCCGGACTCATGGATGTGATGCTGGAAGCCTTTGCCGCAGGTAACGGCATCAAAGACTATACCCCGGTGAATGTGGGATTTACCATCCTGCCTGCCCTGGTTTCAGGCCAGGTGGATGCGGTCATGGGACCGTTCAAGACCTATGAAACCGTCACCATCGCCCAACAGGGCTATAAGGCCCAATTTTTTGAACTTGAAAAATGGGGCATCCCGGATTATGAAGAATTAATTTTCGTGGCCGGCCCCAATACCCTGAAAAAAAAATCCAGGGCCGTCAAAGGCTTTGTCATGGCCATCGAAAAGGCCCTGGCCTTTACCGCGGCCCATCCCAAAGAGGCCCTGGCGCTTTATCTTTCAGCCGTGCCTGAAGCGGATAAAACCATTGAAACCCAGGCCTTTGAACTGACCCGGCCCTATTTTGCCGCTAAAACCGGTCATGACGTTGCCAAATGGCAGGCTTTTGCCGGCTTTGCCCAAAAACACGGCCTTATTAAAAACAAAGTGGATGCCAAAACCCTAATCCACACATGGAAATAAGGAGAATTTTTATGACGATCAATCCCGCAAGCATTTTCAAAGATGTTGAAGCCATCCGGAAAAACGCCCCCCTGGTCCACAACATCACTAATTATGTAGTCATGAACACCACTGCCAATGCCCTACTGGCCATTGGCGCATCGCCGGTCATGGCTCATGCCCTGCCTGAAGTGGAAGATATGGCGGCCATCGCAGGCGCCCTGGTCATCAATATCGGAACCCTGAGCGATGCCTGGATCGAATCCATGTTCAAGGCTGCGCAAAAGGCAACTTCCCGAAACATCCCCATTGTCCTGGACCCGGTGGGTGTGGGCGCCACCCAGTACCGGACCCGGACGGCCAGGGAACTGATCCGGGCCGCGGCCCCGTCCATTATCCGGGGAAACGGTTCGGAAATCATGGCTCTCTGCGAAGAGGGTCAGACCACCAGGGGCGTGGACAGCACCAGCGGCTCGGACCAGGCCGTTGAGGCAGCCCAAGCCCTGTCACGGGATTTGAATTGTGTGGTCTGCGTCACCGGTGCAATAGACTATATTGTATCGCAAAAGGATATGGTTCAGGTCAAAAACGGACATCCCATGATGCCCCGGGTCACCGGTCTTGGCTGCACGGCCACAGCGCTTTGCGGCGCCTTTGCCGCTGTCAACCCTGATTACGGCCGGGCCGCCGCCCATGCCATGGCCGTCATGGGCATTGCCGGGGAAATGGCAGCCAAACATGCGCCGGGGCCGGGAACCCTTCAGGTCAATTTCATCGACAGCCTTTACCGGTTGTCTGAAACCGATATTACGGAACGTTTTAAAATTTAAGGAAGGTCATGAAAGGCATTTATTTTGTGACAGATGAGGCTGCCTGCAAAGGGAAACCCCTTGAATCCGTTGTGGCTTCTGCGGCCAGGGCCGGGGTTTTCTGTGTCCAGCTCAGGGAAAAACAAACCTCTGCCAGGGTTTTTCTGAAAAAAGCCCTGGATTTGATGGCTATTTTGAAACCGGCGGGCATCCCCCTCATCATCAACGACCGGGTGGATATTGCCCTGGCTGCCGGTGCCGGCGGGGTTCACCTGGGCCAGAGCGACATGCCCTATGCCCACGCCCGAAGGCTTATGGGGCCAGAGGCCCTCATCGGTCTTTCCGTGGAAACCTGGAAAGATGTGGAAGAGGCACAGGACATGGATGTGGACTATCTCGGGGTCAGCCCGGTCTTTTCAACGCCCACCAAAACCGATACCAAAGCCCCCTGGGGGATTGACGGGCTTAAAAAAATCAGGGGTTATTCCCGGCACTCCCTGGTAGC
>Ga0156388_1122_pt1 | contig 41335 bp, 33 predicted proteins | sample RifOxyA3_FD_108032 | JGI IMG/M metagenome (GOLD analysis project Ga0156388, IMG submission 108032) | Desulfobacterales bacterium RIFOXYA12_FULL_46_15
GTAAAACAGGAGGAATCATGATAAAAACGAATATAAAAATATTGATAGGATTAGCCGTGACAGGCATCTTGCTGGCTCTGGCAACAGGGGTCGCATTTGCGGATAAACCAGGCTCGGCAGGAAACGGCAAAAATAAGGAAAGCAAGGATCACGGGAGCAACCGGAAGAATGCTTCGGCCATCTTTTCTTTTGGTGCTGATGACCGCCGTATTGTCATCGACTATTTCGGGGCTCAGGTATACAAGGGTGACTGTCCGCCGGGACTGGCAAAAAAAGGCAATGGATGCCGGCCTCCGGGGCAGGCAAAAAAATGGAAAAAAGGTTACCCGCTCAAGGACAAATATTATGACCTGCCCCAAGAACTGGTTATACGCCTGCCTGTACCGCCGCTCAACCACCGCTATGTCAGGGTTGCAGGAGATATCCTGATGATTGCTGTGGGAACCGGCATGGTGGTTGATGCCCTGGAGGATATTTTTTAAGTAAAACAATACCCATGATATGAATGACAAGGCCGTCATCAGTTATTGGCACTGAAAATATCCTGCATAATCATTAAGATGTACATTGCCTGCCAGACTTTTGTTCGAGGATGAGGAGAGGTGGCCGAGCGGCTGAAGGCCCTGCTCTCGAAAAGCAGTATCCCGGCTAAACCGGGATCGTGGGTTCGAATCCCACCCTCTCCGCCAAACACAAGGGGGGCTATGTTGATTGATCCTTGCAGAAAAATCCATTCAGCAGGAAATCACTTGACTTGACCCCTTTATTCTCATAAATAAATTGAGTGTGAGCCGGACCTGTTCAATTTGTTGGCATCACCGGATTTAAGTGAACCCGGTGTTAAATATTCGATAAGTTACCCGTAACTTGAAAACAACCGTGAACAAGGAGGACCTATGAGAGCAAAGAAGTATGTATTAACCGAGCAGGAAATGCCGCGACAATGGTATAATATTATGGCGGATATGCCGACTCCCATGGAACCGCCGCTTCACCCCGGAACCGGACAACCCTGCGGACCCGAAGACCTTGCCCCGATTTTCCCCATGAACCTGATCGAACAGGAAGTGAGCACCCAGAGGTGGATCGACATCCCTGAAGAAGTCCTGGATAAATATGCCATCTGGCGGCCTTCCCCGCTTTACAGGGCATACAACCTTGAAAAGGCCCTGGATACCCCGGCCAGGATCTATTTCAAGAACGAAGGAGTCAGCCCGGCCGGCAGCCATAAACCCAACACGGCCATTGCCCAGGCCTATTATAATAAGGTGGCTGGCACTAAACGGATCACCACGGAAACCGGTGCAGGCCAGTGGGGAAGCGCGCTTTCAATGTGCTGTTCATTTTTCGGGATTGAATGCAAGGTTTTTATGGTGAAAATTTCCTACAACCAGAAACCTTACCGCAGACTGATGATGGAAACCTGGGGAGCCAACTGCGTGGCCAGCCCCAGCAATGAAACAAGAGCCGGCCGCAGCATCCTGGAAAAAACTCCGGATTCCCCGGGAAGCCTTGGCATAGCCATCAGCGAAGCCGTAGAACAGGCTGTTGCAGATGACAATACCAAATATGCCCTGGGCAGTGTATTGAACCATGTCATGATCCACCAGAGCATTATCGGTCTGGAAGCTCAGAAACAGATGCAGATGACCGGCGATTACCCGGATGTGATCATCGGCAGTGCCGGCGGAGGCAGCAATTTTGCAGGTCTTGCCATGCCTTTTGCACGGGATAAGATCAATGGAAAAAATATTGATATCATTGCGGTTGAACCGGCCTCCTGCCCTACCCTGACCCGGGGGCCCTTTGCCTATGATTTCGGCGACACGGTCCAGATGACGCCCCTTTTACCCATGCACACCCTGGGCCATAATTTCATCCCAGAACCCATTCACGCCGGAGGCTTGAGATATCACGGCATGGCCCCTATTGTAAGCCAGCTTGTCCTGGACGGTATTGTCCGGGCCGAAGCGGTCCAGCAGATGGAGACATTTAACGCGGGTATCACCTTTGCCCGGTCGGAAGGCTATATCAGTGCGCCTGAATGCAACCATGCCATTGCCATGACAATCAGGGAAGCCTTAAAGGCAAAGGCGGAAGGCCAGGAAAAAGTCATTCTCTTTAACTGGAGCGGTCATGGTCTTGTAGACCTTGGCGCCTATGAATCCTTTATGAGAGGCAAATTATCCGACCACGAGCTTCCCCAGTCCGTGATCGATACGGCCTTAAAGGATATTGCATCCCTGCCCAAACCCCGGCAGGCGACTTGAATATAATGGAATACGGGTCTTCAGCCTGTCCTTTACGGCTGAAGACCGATGTCAACATGAAACGGATATGACCATGAATGAAAAAACCGATGCCATGACCTCAGATCCCCCAAAGGATGATGTTCAGATCCGCTGCCCAAGACTCGGGCACGAAATCTATTTTACCTATTGCCGCCATGAAAATAACGGCCTTCCCTGTTTTAAAACCCTTGACTGCTGGTTTAATTATTTTGATGTGCATGCCCATCTCAAGGAAAACATGAGTAAAGAAGAATTTGAAAAAGTTTTTTTAAACGCTGCGAGACCGAAAATCAGTGCACTCTTTGACCTGATCCAAAAGTCCAGGGACCCGGAGGAAAATCCCAAGTGATCTATTTAAACCAGGTCAACATCCTTTCTGAAACCTTTCCTGTTCAGGATTATTACCCTTTTAATATGGAAATTTTCCAGGACACAAAAACGGTTTCTTTTAAAACGCCCATTACATTTTTCATCGGGGAAAACGGCACGGGCAAATCAACCCTGCTCAAAGCCCTTGCCTATCGGTGCGGTATCCATATCTGGCAGAGCGAGTCCAATTTGAGGTTTGAACCAAACCCCTATGAAGATGATCTTTATAAGGCCATTTCCATTGAATGGGTGAACGGGCCTGTCCCAGGCTCTTTTTTCGGGTCCCAGATCTTTTCCCATTTTGTAAAAAACCTTGAAGAATGGGCAGTCAATGATGCCAAGATGCTCAATTATTTCGGCGGGAAATCCCTGGTTACACAGTCCCACGGGCAATCGCTCATGTCCTATTTTTCATCCCGGTATACCATTAAAGGCCTGTATTTCCTGGATGAGCCGGAAACAGCCCTGTCCCCTTCTTCCCTGATTGAACTCTTGAATCTTTTGATCAAAACGGCAAAGACCGGTCATGCCCAGTTTATCATAGCTACCCATTCGCCTTTGCTTCTGGCCTGCCCGGATGCCCTGATCTACAGTTTTGACGGCCCTGTGGTAACACCCATCCGGTACGAAGACACATCCTATTATCATATTTATAAAAATTTCATGAGCCATCCTGAAAAATTCATCAAACATGGATAACCCTCCAGGCACGGATTTAAATACGGTAAATGTTCCGGAAGAACTCCGGCCGGTTTTTTTAAGGGCCCAGGACTATGTCAGGGACTATTTTTCAGATGTTCAAAACGATCCTGAAAAAGGTCTGATCAAATATTCAGGGGAACGGTATATCCTGGTTCGGGCATCAGCCATGTCCAAGGAGCTTTTTGACATGATGGCCCTTATGTACAGTGACCGGGGAAAAGAAGAGGCCAGGGACCTTTCCTTTAATTTCCTGTTTGATATTGCCCATTCCATTGGAAAAGCCGATGCCAAAAGCTTTTTTATAAAAATGGGGGTGACCGACCCCATTGAAAAGCTTTCAGCAGGGCCCGTCCATTTTGCCTATACCGGATGGGCCTCGGTCAAAATTCATCCCCTGTCCAATCCAAGACCGGATGATCATTATTATCTCATTTATGACCATCCATATTCATTTGAAGCCCAGGCATGGATGGACAAAGGGGAAAAAACCGACTATCCTGTCTGTGTCATGAATGCCGGGTATTCATCGGGATGGTGCGAGGAAAGTTTCGGTGTTCCCCTGGTTACGGCTGAAGTCGAATGCCGGGCCAAAGGCGACCGGCACTGCAGGTTCATTATGGCGCCACCCTCGAAGATTAAAGACCACATCGCCAAATACAGTAAAAAAGCCTATATCAAATACGAAAATTACAATAAAATCGATATCCCGGAATTTTTCAAGCGAAAACGCCTTGAAGATGCTTTACGAAACCGCAAAGATCAACTGGAGGATCTGGTTCAAAAAAGAACGGATAATCTGACCAAAGCCAATAAGGAACTGGAAGAAGCCAATATTGCCATGAAGGTTGTGTTAAAACAGATGGAGCAGAAGGAAAAAGCAGACAAGGAAAATTTTCTGACCAATATCAAACATTCTGTTCTGCCTTATCTGAATGAGATTGCCGGAACCGGCCTGAACCCGGAACAGAAAATTCTCCTGGCCCAGCTTGAAAAAAATATCAGCCGGATCACATCCCCCCTCATCGGCAAGCTTTCGTCAAGCTATCTGAATCTGACACCCATGGAGATCAAAGTGGCAGGCCTTGTCAGGGATGGAGTCCCCAACAAGGAAATCGCTGAAATTCTGAATGCTTCCCTCAATACCATCACCTCCCACCGGTATAAAATCAGAACCAAGCTTGGATTAAAGAATAAAGACTCAAACCTGCGCTCCTATCTCTTGTCCCTTGAATAATGGTGGTTTTTAATCACCATTCTATCACTGTTTTTACAGACTTGACCCATGGTTTATAACTTTCATATAGAAACTGAAAAGGATTTATTTTATTAATTTCTATTAATAAAGGAGAACCATCATGAAAGTCCTCGTCAGCGACCCCCTGTCAGATGTAGGGGTTGAAATCTTTAAAAATGCTCCCGGTATTGAAGTCGATGTTAAAACCGATCTCTCCCCGGCAGAGCTTGAAAACATCATCGGTGTCTATCACGGGTTATCCATCCGAAGTAAAACAAAAGTAACTGAAAGCCTGCTTTCAAAGGCGAAAAACCTTAAGGTCATCGGCAGGGCCGGAATCGGTCTGGACAATGTAGATATCCCGGCTGCCACAAAGGCCAATATTGCGGTCATGAACACCCCCCACGGCAATACCGTCACAACGGCGGAACATGCCATCGCCATGATCATGGCTCTTTCCCGCCATATCCCCAAGGCCACGGCAAGCCTAAAGGACGGCAAATGGGAGAAAAAAGCGCTCAAGGGACGGGAAATTTTCAACAAGACCCTGGGACTGGTCGGCATTGGCAATATCGGCAGTATTGTGGCAGACAGGGCCATGGGCCTTAGAATGAAAGTCATCGGCTGCGATCCTTATAAGACTCATGAGGCCATCCTGAACCTCGGTATCCGGCCGGCCACCTTTGACGAAATTCTGGCCAAATCCGATTATATCTCCATCCATACGCCCAAAACACCTGAAACCACCAATCTTTTCAATAAGGAAACACTTTCAAGGATGAAAAAAGGGGCTATGCTCATCAATTGCGCCAGGGGCGGCCTCGTCAATGAAGACGATCTTTATGAAGCACTGAAATCCGGCCACCTCGGCGGAGCAGCCCTGGATGTATTTGCCACCGAACCCCCGGGAAAAATATGTCTCATGGATCTGGATAATTTTATCTGCACCTGCCATCTGGGTGCCTCCACCCATGAAGCCCAGGAAAATGTGGCAAGGGATGTAGCCCATCAGATGGTGGATTATCTGTTAACAGGAAAGGCCCCCAATATCGTCAACCTGAAAAAATGATGTATCCTTTAAATCCGTCATTTTTTTCTTAACCCCAATAAAAAGGAGAAGTTATGAGGACCAAAAAGTATGTGTTAACCGAAAAGGATATGCCAAGACAATGGTACAACATCATGGCCGACATGCCCAACGGCATGGAACCTCCCCTGCACCCGGGCACAGGCCAGCCCTGCGGACCCCAGGATCTGGAACCGATTTTCCCCATGAGCCTCATCGAACAGGAAGTCAGCACCCAGAGATGGATCGACATCCCTGAAGAAGTCCTGGACAAACTCGCCATATGGCGTCCTTCTCCTCTTTTCAGGGCCTATGGCCTTGAAAAGGCTCTTGGGACCCCGGCCAGAATATATTATAAAAATGAAGGGGTTTCTCCTGCAGGTTCTCATAAACCCAATACCGCCATTGCCCAGGCCTATTACAACAAGATGGCCGGCACAAAACGGATCACCACGGAAACCGGCGCAGGCCAGTGGGGAAGCTCTCTTGCCATGTGCTGTTCCTTCTTCGGCATTGAATGCAAGGTGTTCATGGTCAAGATTTCCTATAACCAGAAACCCTATCGCCGTCTTATGATGGAAACCTGGGGAGCCCAATGCACGGCCAGCCCCAGCAATGAAACCGCAGCCGGACGCTCCATCCTGGAAAAAACACCGGACTCTCCGGGCAGTCTCGGCATGGCCATCAGCGAAGCCGTTGAAGTGGCTGTCAGCGATAAAGACACCAAATATGCGCTTGGATCTGTTCTCAATCATGTCATGATCCACCAGAGCATCATCGGCCTTGAGGCCCAGAAACAGATGGCAATGGCCGGGGATTATCCGGACGTCATCATCGGCAGTGCAGGAGGCGGAAGTAATTTCGCCGGTCTTGCCATGCCTTTTGCACGGGATAAAATAGACGGAAAGCAAATTGATATTATCGCGGTAGAACCGACTTCCTGCCCCACCCTGACCCGCGGGCCCTTTGCCTATGATTTCGGCGACACCGTCCAGATGACACCCCTGCTCCCCATGCATTCCCTGGGTCATAATTTTGTACCGGCCCCCATCCATGCCGGCGGATTACGATATCACGGCATGGCGCCCATCGTGAGCCAGCTGGTTCTCGACGGCATTATCCGCCCCATGGCCGTACATCAGATGGAGACCTTCAATGCCGGCGTGACCTTTGCCCGGTCTGAAGGCTATATCTCTGCCCCGGAATGTAACCATGCCATAGCTGCCACGATCCGTGAAGCGCTCAAAGCCAAGGAAGAAGGAAAAGAAAAGGTTATCCTCTTTAACTGGAGCGGTCATGGCCTTGTGGATCTCGGTGCCTATGAAAATTTCTTCCGAGGGAAACTGGCTGACCACGACCTTCCCCAGTCAGAGATTGATGCAGCATTAAAAGATCTTGAATCATTACCAAAGCCCAAACAGGCTAAAAGGATATAAGATCTTTTAACAACACCCGGGGGCTGCCCTTTGCCAACTCATGCAGCTTCCGGGTGTCTTCCCAACCCCGGAAAACAGCCATAAGGAAAAAAATCATGAAAGACAGAATCCATAATTTTAATGCCGGGCCTGCCGCCCTTCCCCTGCCTGTTCTTGAAGAAATCAAGGACTCTTTTTTAAATTTCAATCACAGCGGAATGTCCATTACGGAAATCAGCCACAGATCCAAATGGTTTGAAGATGTTCTGAACGATGCCGTTGAACGGACCAGACGGCTTTTAAAACTCAATGACCAATACCAGGTCCTCTTTCTCCAGGGCGGCGCCAGCCTCCAGTTCTGCATGATTCCTTTAAATTTCCTTTCCGATGGCAGAAGTGCTGACTATGTCAATACCGGAACCTGGTCGACCAATGCCATCAAGGAAGCCAGAATCCAGAACAAACCCATCAAGGTCCCGGCCTCTTCCGAAGACAGGAATTTCTGCTATATTCCGCAGAATATCCCCTTTAACAAGGATGCGGCCTATGTGCACATCACCTCCAACAATACCATCAAAGGCACCCAGTGGGCATCTCTTCCCAATACCGGCAAAGTGCCCATGGTCATTGACATGAGTTCTGACATCATGTCCGGACCTGTGGACATGGACAATATCGGCATGATCTATGCCGGTGCCCAGAAAAACATCGGCCCGGCCGGGGCCTGCATGGTCATTATCAGAAAAGACCTTCTGGATCTTGTCCCGGACAATATCCCCACCATGCTGAAATACAAAACCTTTGCTGAAAAAAATTCCATGTACAATACCCCGCCCTGCTTTGCCATTTATACGATTCAGCTCGTGCTGAAATGGCTGGAAGAAACCATTGGCGGGCTTGAAAAAATGGATGCACGGAACCGTAAAAAAGCAGGCACGCTCTATCAGTTCATGGACAATTCGGGTTTTTACAAGGCAACGGCTGATAAGGGGTCCCGCTCTCTCATGAATGTGACCTTCAGACTGCCTTCCGAAGATCTTGAAAAGGCATTCATCGCAGAGGCTGCACAGAATGATCTCGGCGGTCTGAAAGGCCACAGGAGTGTCGGCGGGTGCAGGGCTTCCCTTTATAATGCCACCGGTATTGATGTAGTCAATGATCTTGTATCGTTTATGAAGGATTTTCAGAATCGATCATAATCATAAATATCATATCCATCAGCCTTTTAACTAATGATTGGAGGCCTTGATTCCCATGAATGAGATTCAAAAAGACATTGATATCATTACCGAACTTGGCGGTGTGAATTCCGAAGACAAAGCCATGGCCGTATTCCGGCAATATCTGGATGATACACAACTGGCAAGGATTTCACGACTCAAACACCCTGAAGTATTAAAAAAAATTGCCAATACCGTTGTGCTTTGCAATCCTGAAAGAGTTTTCATCAATACAGGGTCTGAGGCAGACAAAGAGTTTATCCGGCTCCTGGCCCTGACCAAAAAGGAAGAAGCATCCCTTGCCATGGAAGGGCATACCATCCATTTTGACCTGGCCGGAGAACAGGGCAGGATCATTGACAGGACCTTTTATATTGCCGGCCCTTCAGATGATGTTTCCTCGCTTGCCAACCGGATGGACAGGCCAGCAGCCCTGGAAGAGGTAAGATCCAATCTGAAAAATATCATGCAGTCCAAGACCATGGTGGTGGGATTTTATATACGGGGCCCGAAGGGATCACCCGTATCCAACCCGGCTCTTGAAATAACCAGCTCTGCCTATGTCTCCCACAGTGCGGAACTGCTCTACCGGAATGTATATGAAGATTTTGAAAATGAAATCGAGCGCCTGGGATATTTTTTCACCAATATCCACAGCGAAGGGCAAAACCGGCCCGAAGACCTGCCAAACGCCAGGGTGCTCATGGACCGGAAACACCAGACCACTTACAGTTTCAAATGCACCTATGCCGGCAACACCCTGCTCCTGAAAAAAGGGAATCATAGGTTTGCCGTGGACAAAGCCGTGTATCAGAATCCTGGCCGGGAACTGGCTGAACATATGTTTATCACGGGTATCCATGGTCCGGGCAACCGGGTCACCTGGTTTGCCGGGGCCGCACCCAGCGGATGCGGAAAAACCACCACGGCCATGGCAGGGGATGAATTCATCGGCGATGATCTCGCCCAGATATGGATAGCCGATGACGGCAGCATCCGGTCCATCAATCCGGAATGCGGCATTTTCGGGATTGTGGAAGATGTGAACATGGACGGCGACCCCCTGCTGATGAAAATCTTAAGACAGCCCGGTCATGAAGTGATCTGGTCCAATGTCCTGATTGATGAGGAAAAGATCCCCCACTGGGCGGGTAACAATGAACCCTTGCCGGAGAAAGGCTATAATTTCCAGGGAGACTGGTTCAAAGGGAAAACCGATAAAAACGGAAAACCCGTTCCCTTATCCCACCCCAATTCCCGGTGTACCTTAAGTTCTTCCTGTTTTTCAACCTATTCCAGGGAAGCGGACAATCCCAAAGGCGCCTTGACAAGGGTGTTCACATACAGCGGCAGGGATAGCGACACAATGCCCCCGGTCCGTGTGGCAAAAAATTCCGACGAAGGGGTGGTGATCGGGGCCTGTATCGTATCGGCAGCAACTGCCACCGAAGTCGGGGCAACCGGTGTGAAACGGGCTCCCTGGGCCAATGCCCCCTTTATCCCGGGTGCTCTGGGCGATTATATGGAAGCCCAGTTTAAATTCTTTGGCAGCGAAAAGATAAAAAAAGAATACAAGCCGGTGATGGCCGGGCTCAATTATTTTCTGACCGGCCAGGCCAGGGGCGGGACCTCACCCGGACTGATCGGCGAAAAACGGGATGTAAAAGTATGGCTGGCCTGGCTTGAGCGCTATAGCCATAACGAAGTGGGCCATATTTCAACCCCCATTGGAAATCTTCCCCTTTATGAAGATTTAAAGCCATTGTTCAAGGCCATCATTGATAAGGACTATACAAAGGAAATCTATCTCAAACAGTTTTCCCTGTATATTGATCCTGTCATCAAACGGATTGATTTACAAAAAGAAGCCTATTCAAAGGAGAAAGGGATACCGGCCGTTCTGTTTGATATTCTTCACCATCAGAAAAACGAACTTCTCCTGTTAAAAGAAAAACACGGCAGCATTGTCTCTCCTGACCGGCTTGCCGGATAAATGCCGGATAAATGCTTTAAAAATCCTGCTGCCGGAAAAATTTCCAGGCAGCAGGTATCTGTTCATTTTTTATTTGACGCTGTCAAAGGCTTTTTTGAACCCGTCCAGGGACCCGGTAATGGTTTTGTCCGGGACGGCATAGGATAGCCTGAAATGGCCGGGACCGCCGAACCCTGTTCCGGGTACGGCCAGGATCTTGTTTTCCTGTAATATTTTCACAAATTTGAAATCATCTGAGATCGGGCTTTTGGGAAAAAGATAAAAAGCACCCTCAGGCACATCAAATTCATACCCTGCCCCATGAAGCCCTTCACAGAACATATCGCGCCGCCTCTTATAAATCCCGATATCCACGGTAACACCCTGGAGTGCTCCCACCACCTGCTGAAAAAGGGCCGGTGCATTGACATACATCATGGTATTGGCCACGCCTGCCGCACCGGCAATAACGGCGGCATCTTCAGCCTTGGGATGAATGGCCATGTATCCGATTCTTTCTCCTGCCAGGGACAATTCCTTGGAATAAGAGGTCAGGACAATGGTATGGGGATAGACGTCAAACATAGAGGGCACATCGACTCCATAGGCAATTTTCCGGTATGGTTCATCGGAAATGAGATAAATCCGTTTTCCGAATTTTTGACTCGCTGCATCCAATATCTTTCCCACCTGCATAAGTTCTTCCTCATTATATATCACCCCTGTCGGGTTATTGGGGGAATTGATGAGCATAACTCTCGTATTGGCGGTAATTGCTTTTTCAATGGCAGCAAGGTCCAGATGAAAATCCGGTAATGAAGTTACGGTTTTCAGGTTTGCACCGGCAATAAAGGCATACTGGTTATACCCGACAAAAAACGGGGCAGGGACCAGGATGTCTTCCCCGGGATTCATCAAAGCCCGCAGAATATCATTCAGGGCGCCCGCAGCACCGGCTGTCATGACAATAAGGTCCTGGGTCAGGCCCACATTGTATTCTTTGTTCAGGTAATCGGCCACGGCTTTTCTCACATGAGGATAGCCGCTATTGGGCATATATCCGTGGGATGTGGCCGGGTTATTGATCAATTGGATCAGGGTGTCTTTCACCTTCGCAGGCGGCGGAACATCCGGATTTCCCAGTGAAAAATCAAACACATTGTCTGGGCCGTATTGTGCCTTCATCCGGATTCCTTCTTCAAACATTTTCCGGATCATGGATGCGGATTCCACTATTTTGACCATCTTATCTGCTATAGGCATGGGATTTTCCTCCGATATTGAGTTAAAAAAAATTTCTTTACCATACATCAAATCTTCTGTGATGCAAAGACTCCTTTGAAAAAGGAATTGGAATTTTTTTCAACCCTTTTTTTCATGCCCATGACATAGCCGGGCCTTATCCCATCCTTCCACCGTGGATAGCCTCCTTCCCATACATAACGGATCAGCTCATGGAAAACCGGGATCGAAAATTCATAGGGTCCGACCCCGACCCTGTCATGAAAAAACCTGAAAGGCATGGGTTTTATTTTTGAGAAAGGCTTTATCTCCTCTTCAACCATCTTCTGTGTATTGAATCCTTCCGGGTTCTGCCTGAACTCTCCGGGATCATGGGGAAAGGGGAAAAGCTGATAAATCCTTCCGATAAACCCTGTGAACCGGACACCGTGGATGGCGCCCATGAGATCCCCGATATCGCCCGGGTTTTCAATCACGTCAACCTGTGGTTCAAGTTTTACGGATTCAATCTCTTTTTTTTCAGACAGGTCTCCCATCCATTCACAAAACCTATGGGCAAAAAAGAAATAATTTTCTAAAAGCAGCATATCCGATTCAATATTAAAAAATCCAAATGCAATGTTTCCATAATTTTCAGACCTGAAGGACAACGGCATAAACTCTTCTCCATAATAATTTTATGATTTATTTATCTTTATATACTACGTCTAAGATTAATTGAATGGTCTCTACAACCACCCGTCATTGCCGGGTGCAGACCCGGATGCTGTTGATCAGGGTTTCCACGGTATGCCGGTACAAGGACAGGTGGTCCTTGCCTGAAAAGATAGTGTGCTCGATTTTCTGAAGCTGGATGACCCCGTTGATGGCCCCCCAGAACATGAGGCTGAAGCGGCGGGGATCATCGCAGATCAATTGTCCGCTTTTGCACCCGGCTTCAATGACAGCCACCACCTGCATCAGGATCTCTTCACCATAACTGTCGATTTTGTGCTTCAGGGGGTCTGGCAAGGCAGGTTGCGGTGAAGACAAAAAATGATTGATCACGGTAAAATAATCTTTTCGGGTCCTGCTGAAATTGCGGTAGGCCATGGCTACCGCTTCCAGCTTCTGCTCAGGAGACTGAACCGTGTCCGCGGCCCGGGTGATATCGGATTTCAGCAGTTCAAGGCCTTCCCCGGAAAGATCAAAAATAATCTCATCCTTGTTTTTATAATACCGGTAGATGGCGGGCACGCTCAATTCAACCAGGGCCGCAATGGCGTTGACCGATGTCCCGGCAAGCCCCTTGCCAAACAACAGGGTCCGCGCAGCTCCCAGGATCTGGGCCTTGCGATCCGTTTTCTCCCGTTCCTTACGTTCCTTTACTCCCAATGGATTTATCCTTTAATTAACATGGGTACCTGTTATTCTGAAGCTGCTGCGGCTTGTTCCACTGCGGCAAGATCCTTATCATAAAACCCGGACCCTGCCCAGAAAAGCAGGCAGCCCAGAAGGGCAAACACCGGCAGCCAGGTCATGGCCCGTTCAAGGCCGAAGCGGTCGGACAAGGCCCCGATGAACAAGGGCCCGACAGCACTGCCTAAAAGATGCTGCACCACCACGTTGACGCTCAGGGAGACGGCCCTGAGCCCGGGATGGACCACATCCTGGGTAACGGCAACGGCAGCCGGCACAAATGCCACGGCAAAAACACCGGCAAGCAGCAGGATCAGGTATTGAACCTGGCCCCTGAAAAACCCGAAGGCGATGAACAGCAGCAGAGCCGTAACAGCCGATGACACTGCAGGAAACACCATGCGGGCATTGGACCGCCGTTTCATCCACCGGTCAGCCAGATAGCCGCCCAGAGGCGCCCCGACAATGGCCAGCAGCATCACGGTCCCGCCCTTGAACCCGGCCTTGCTCATGGACAGCCCTTCAAACCGGTAATAATAAGTGGGCAGCCAGGTGAGCAGAGAGGTGGTGACCAGAACATTGGCAGCAAAGCCAAGATTGGTAAACAGCAGAGTGCGGTTGCGGGTGAATTGCCGGATCATGTCGGCAAGACGCATCTTCACCAAGATTTTCTCATCTCCCCGGACCACGGTTTGAACCAGGGCAATGGTTTGGTAATCCTTAACCGTGAAAAACAACAAGGCAATGATCATTCCGGGCAGGGCCACAATCCCCAGGGCATAGCGCCACCCCAGATGCTCGGCCACCAGGCCCCCGATGGAGATGCCCAGGGCACTGCCCAGGGGAATGGAGGCGTTCCACAATCCAAGAACCCTTGCCCGCTGCGCTTTGGGGAAAACAGTGGCTATCATGGCCGTACCCCCGGGGGCATAACCGGCTTCACCGATCCCGATGGCTGTTCTGGCAATAAACAAATGGCTGAAATTCCGGGTAAAGGCACAGGCCAGGGTGGCCAGGCTCCACAGGACTGCCATCAACCCTATGCTTTTTTTGCGGCTCCACCGGTCCACCAGAATGGAAACCGGAAATGAAAAAACCAGGATGGACCAGTATACGGCGGAAACCAGGAGCCCGCACTGGGTATCGGTGATTCCCCAGTCTGCTTTAAGATAGGGGAACAAGGATACAATGACCATCCGGTCCATATAATCAAACAGATACAAAAGAAACAAAAGAGAAAACAGATACCACCGGTAGGTTTGTGACGGCATGGTTTCCAGGGCTGAGCTGTTTTTCATGGCAATCATCTCACATTAAAGGGTTAAGGCTGCGACAAGGTATCGTAGCAGCCATATTTACGGGTGGCCTCGAACATGGCAATACAATTGTCCGGATCAACCCCGGGGTGAAGGGAATTGGAAGAACAGATAATCAGCCCTCCCCCCTTGCCGCCGTCCAGGATGGCCTGGGAAACCGCCGCATCCACCTCTTGCGGGGTGCCATTGGGCAAAAGATCAATACAATCGATATTACCCAGCAGACACAGACGATCCCCACAGTATGCCTTAACTTTGGCCAGGGCCATTCCTGCCTGCGGCTCCAGGGGATTTAACCCGTCATAGCCGCTGTCCAGCAGAATATCCAGGAGGGGCCAGAGATTGCCGTCGCTGTGCCGCACGACCTTGAGCCCTTTTTGATGAGCTGCCTCAACAATGCGGCGGTTGTAAAAATTGACAAATTCCAGAAACTGGGCCGGCGAAATCAGTGGGAAATTTTTATCGGCAATATCATCTTCAATCACCAGGACATCAAGACCGGCGTCTGCCAGCAAATCGAGCTGGGCCAGGCTGTAGTCCAGGGTCATGCGGGCCACCTGATGAACAAATTGCGGATCATCGAACATCTTGAGCATCATGTTCTCCATCCCCATCAACCGCCAGCAGCGCACAAAAGTCCCCCGCATGAGCCAGAAAAGCGCCTTTTCTCCCTTGAAACGGTCCCGGGCAAGGTCCAGCAGCAGCAAATGCCCGCGGTCCGGCGCCGGCGGCGCATACCGGGCCAGATCCGATGCCTCCTTAACGGGATGGCCTTTGGCAACGGGCAGCCCGAAATCCGAAAGCGCATACACCACACCGAACTCATCCTTGATATACTGATCATCCAGGGCGGTTTCGTGGCCGATTTCAAAGGCGGAAAACCCGTCCACCTCAAAGGTTTCATGAATTAAAAACAGGGTGTCCAGCATTTTGAATTTTTCAGCATCATTCATCTTCCGGAAATCCTTCACCTCAGGCAGACCTTCTGTGATATGCCGGCCGATGCCGATGATGGGGGCCTCATTGATGCCATGAATATACAGGGGCACCCGGTCAGCCTGGCCGACAGCCAGAGCTTTTAAAATACGCTCTTTTCCGTTCATCTTGATTCCTTTGCATGAGAGACCAGGGCCATTGCCAGAAGGGCTGCCGCAGCAGCATCCGCCCCATAGGCGTCCGCACCGATGCTGTCGGCAAATGCCTGGGTAACGGCACCGCCGCCGGCCATGATCCGGACATGTTTGCGCACCCCGGCCCGTTCCAGGGCCTCGATGGTCTTCCCCATAAAAGGTGCTGTGGTGGACAAAAGGGCGCTCATGGCCACAATCTGCACGGTTTCATCGACAGCAGCGACAAATTTCTCAGGCAAGGCATCAATCCCGACATCAATCACCTCAAACCCCTTCCCCTCCAGCATTGTGGAAACCAGATTTTTCCCGATATCGTGGTGATCCCCCTGCACCGTCCCCAGCACCACCCGGCCGGCCGGTGCATTGCCGCTTTCTGCCAGCAAGGGTTTTAAAATGCCCAGGGCGGCATGCATGGCCCTTGCGGCCAGGAGCATATGGGGGATATAAATTTCTCCTGTTTGAAATTTCTGTCCAACCACATCCATCCCGGCAATCAGCCCCTGGCTGAGCACTTTCTCCGGTGTCATTCCCGAGTCCAGGGCCTGCCCGATCAATTTTGCGATCTGTTTGACATCCCCTGTTTGCAGTGTTTCCAATATCCGGTTGAGTATCATGGCCCCTTTCCCCTTTGATGCAATTTATGTTAATAGTACTAACTTAATGAATTATATTTAATTCGTAAATCAGCCCATGTCAAGCCATAAAATCTGGCACTGGATATTTGTCATAAGAAATCTTGCATAACCCGTTTTAAGGGTGATCACCCTAAATTCCCGGTCACACTGTGGAGGATAAAATTTCTATGACTTAGATTGTATGCGATTTTTGTAAAAGTTCTAAAGGCCTGGAAACGGTGGGCTGTTTGAGGGAAGCATGACTTAAGTTTTTGCCAAACCGCCATTGGTTGTGGTGTTCCAGGGCAAGAAAAAGATGATCCGTCAACTCCTTGTCATCAAGATACGGGGCGATTCTTTTCAGCCATGAGGTATAGGTCTCGTAAGGATAACGCGGAAAGCCTTTTTCAGACAGGATCTCTTCTATCCGATAAAATCCGCTTGCCTTGTCTTTTTTCTTTTTCCCCTGCCGGCCAGGCTCTGGGATTCTTTTGATCTGCCCTGCCCTTCTGAGTCTTAAAAACAATATAATCCCCAGGGGAAGGGTGAGCCAGAGCCCATAAGTCTCCATGAGTATAACTCCTGTTTCATGGCGGAGCCGGGACAGTTCGAACCTGAAAAAAGAAAAGAGGTCCTGCAACCGGGAAGTTGGAATTTTTTTGGTGTCAAAGTTCAGAAAAGACGGCGGTGTGGTATCCATATTGCGCCATTGTCCATTGACAAAAACCTTGGCCCAGGCATGGGCATCCCTCATTCTGACAACGAGGCGGTCTTCCCGGGAAGAATATTCATGGGCGATAAATCCTGTTGCATACCGGGCCGGTATCCCGGCCTGACGCAAGAGAAGTACGGTTGCCGTGGCAAAAAATTCGCAGTGGCCTGCTTTTGTGGTAAACAGAAAATTCTCTAAAGGCGTCCTGCTTTTACCTTTACCCTTTAATTCAAGGGAATAGGTAAACTCAGATAAAAAAAAGGCATGTATGGTTTTCAAAATTTCTTCTTCGGTTTTATTTTCAAACCCAAGCTTTTGTGCTGTTGCTTCAAGAATGGGTCTTTCCTTTATGGGAATAAAATAATCGTCCGGCTCGGGCAAAGCATCATAGGTTAATGACCCGGTATAGGACACAACCGCTTTGATGAGCGGTGGGCCCTCTTCGATCCGGATCACCTGCATGGCATTTTTCCCGCAATCCCCTGTTTTCATTTCAGAGATGTCAATAACACCGGGAGGAAGGTTTAAAACCGCTTTTCCCTTTTGCAGCCGGAAATACTGGGTCATTTTCCTGGGATTTTCTGCTGAAGGATTCACCTGCCAAAAATTGCTGCCCTTTTTCCCTTCAATCCGTTCAAACCTGTATTTTGCAAACCAGTTGGAAGATGAAAACCGGTTATAGGTGCTGCCGTGAAGAAGATAAATTTTCCCCGGCACATAATCATCAAAGGAGACCCGGAGCACGATTGCGCCTGAAAATTTTTGATTCCCGATTTCACCCAGGGACGTATATGTTTTAAACGGGTTGCTATCGTAATAACGGGCATAATAGGACATGATCCAGTGACTGATGTTGCGCCCTGCTGCACGTACAAACGCCTGCCCTTCATACCCTATGAGGATCACGATAAGCATGCACACACCCCACCCTGCCGGAGGAATCCGTCTTGAACGCATCGGCCAAAGCCCCCAGGCAAAAAACAGTACTGCACTGGAAAAATACAAGAAACCCTTTGTATTTGCCGACGCTGCCGACATGAGGCAAAAAAAACCGTAAATATAGGATACATCTATTGCTTTTTCCTCATAGAATCGTATTTCTGCTTTTTTCCGTGTTGCAAAGAAAAAGGATTTGATATCTATTCTGCCGGTTAGGGAAAATTCCTGGGCACCGATAACAGGAAAAAAAATAAGGGGAAGCCATTTTAAAAGGATGAAATTGGTTTTCTGGGATTCCACGGTCAGGGCCACGACAATGGTTCCGGCCAGAAGAACCGTGCTGATGTCCACAAATTTATTAAAATCAGCAGATTGCATCTCAAACCGGGTTTTCATGGTTCGGGCGGATTCAAGGATGATTGCGGGAAACACAGCAACCCATAACAGCTCAGTCTGCCATCCCCAGAAAAGGAGAATGGCACCTAAAAAAAATCTTGGCGTTTTCATATCCCTGAAAGTTCCTCCAAAACTTTGCCGGTCTGGACCACCCGTATGGTCTGACAGACATCCCGTGTTTTTTCGGCCAGGTCTTTCTTTTTTGATGCATCTTCTGCGAGGACAATGATAAAGCAAGGCACAAGGGCTTCATGGATGATCCGGCATATCTCTTCCTGTTCCTTTTCCCAGCTTGAAAAAATACAGACGGCACCGGATATTTTTTTTAAACCGCGCTCAAGGACGGCTTTCAGTTCCAGGATGGTTTTATCCCGGCAGGGCTCCACACAGGAGAGAATTTCAAGCATCTTCTCAGAACCGCCAAGCCCTCTGCCGGATGAAAAGGAATAAATCCCATGATTAGCAAACATAAGATCCAGGATGGAATCCTGGGGCCGGGACAAAGCCACATAGGAAGCGGCAATGCTCACGGCTTCTTCGAAAACCGCTTCCCTTTCCGGGGGTACAAAGGTGTCCAGGATCAAGGCATGCCGCACGAAAAACTCATCTTCAAATTCCTTTATCACCAGTTCCCCGGTTCTGGCAAAGGTCCGCCAGTGGATAAAGCGCATGGGGTCGCCAGGACGGTAATAGCGCAGGCTCATGAATTCATCGGAATTTCCGACAGAGGATGCAAGATTGACCCCGCCCGGATGATATTGGCGCGTTGACTGTAAATCCGGCGGATCAAGGGCATATCGCTTTGGCAGCACCAGGAGTTTTTTTGTTTTTTTAATGCAGAAAAGCCGCATAAAAAGCCCCAGGATATCCGGCCGTGCCAAGGTAACTCCTGTAAAATGGATATATCCCCGGTAATTGGGAACAAATGCCGACGTGACCCGGATAGTTTCCCCAGGTGGCAGATCCGGCAGTAGTATGGGTCTGAAGCTTGCTTTTCCGGCTTTGAGAATCAGCCACACCCACCTGTAATACAGAATTTTCCTGTCCCAGGCGTTTCTGATGTGTTCATAGGGTTCTTTTTTTTCCAAAAGGGTTTTCAAATCCGGTCTTGGATCGGCCAGGTCTTCAAAAAGGATGATCCCCTTTTCGGGTTTCCTCCCGGTATTGGTGATGTCAATTGAATAGGTAACCTTTTTGCCCACGGTTGCATATTCAGGAAGGATATGCCTGACCCTGACTCTCAGCCGGAAAGGAATCAGGCTTAACCCTGCTGAAACACTGAGAACGGAAAAACTGACGGCCATAACCTGGTACAGGGTGGTTTTAAATATATTCAGCCCAAAAAGGGCTGTCATCAAAAAAACAGCCGTCATCATGACCCCGGCCGGTGTAATATGCCTTTTCAGCCAAAACCCGACTGCATAAAACAAAAAATAAGACCGGTATAAAAACCTTTCCTTCATCATGATTCAAGAACCATCTTTATACAGGAACCGGGATGGATTTTAAAATCTCATCCACAAGACTCCGGGCAGACACACCGGAAAATTTTAACCCATGGTCCAGGACAAGCCTGTGTGCAATAACACGGGTCGCAATTTCCTGGATATGATCCGGCCTGACAAAGTCTGCTTTATCAAAAAGCGCCAGGGCCTGGGCTGTTTTCATGAGCGCAATGGATGCCCTGGGGCTTGCACCGAGAAGCACACCCGGTTTTTCCCGGGTAGCCGTGACAAGGGCTACAATATAATCTTTTAATTCCTTTGAGACAAAGACCTCCCCTGTGAGCTGCCGAAGTTTCAGGCCTTCTTCCAGGTTCACACAGGGCAGAACCGAATGAATGGGATGGGTTTGACTCTGTTCGGAAATCATCAGAGCCTCGGTTTCATTTGTCACATACCCGAGTTCAAGCTGCATGGCAAACCGGTCCATCTGGGATTCCGGCAAAGGATAGGTTCCCCTGGATTCAATGGGATTCTGGGTGGCGATGACGAAAAAAAGAGCTTCCAGGTTCATAAGATTGCCGTCAATGCTCACCTGTCCCTCTGCCATGGCTTCCAGAAGAGCGGACTGGGTTCTTGGGGATGCCCGGTTGATCTCATCAGCCAGGAGGATATGGGTAAATACAGGCCCTTTGTGAAGCCTGAATTCCTTTTTTTCCGGATCAAAGATGGAAACCCCGAGGATATCGGAAGGCAACAGATCCGGCGTGAACTGGATGCGTTTGAACCGGGCATCCAGGCTTTTGGCAAGGGCTTTGGCAAGGGTGGTTTTCCCTGTTCCGGGGTTATCCTCCAAAAGGATATGACCGCCGCCGGCAAACCCGGCCAGGATATAGCGGATATTTTCCTTCTGGCCTTTGATCACGGTCTCAATATTATCGGATAATCTCATAAACAGTTCATGGGCGAAAAGGATGTCGGATTTTTCCATGTCTTTTCCTTTGAATTAGAACCATAGACGGTATAGCTTTTTAAGTACCATGTTTTTACACCAACCACAACTTTTGTTAACCTCCTGATAAAAAAAGGATTGACTTTTTACCGGTACTCCTATCCTAATATTTCAACAGGGTTAAATTATAGGGGATAACGATGAATATGCAAACACTGCCCATTTTTCTAATGATCATCCTCTGTCTCAGCGGATTTTCCGGATGCCGGAACGAGACTATTCAAGTTCCTGTCCCTCCGGTGGTGCTGAATGTGGATGAGCAAGAGGTGGTTTTTGGGTCTTCCCTGGCATTGCAGGGCCATGCAGGCTACCTGGGGCAGGAAACCCTCAAAGGCGCCATGTGTTATCTTGAGCACGTGAACGAAAACGGAGGTGTACACGGGAGGACCATTCGCCTCATCACCCGCGATGACAGTTATGATCCGCCCAAATGCCTGGCCAATACCCAGCGGTTTATTATTGAAGACCAGGTGTTCGGGCTTTTCTGTTATGTGGGAACGCCCACAACGGTGAAAATCCTTACCCTGGTGGAAGAAGCAAAGATTCCCCTCCTGGGCATGTTTACAGGTGCCAATGCCCTTCGCGACCCTTTTTTACCCTATGTAATCAATGTCAGGGCATCCTATTATCAGGAGACCGGAATCGCTGTCGACCATATGGTAAAGGACCTGGGACTCAGCAAGATTGCAGTGTTCTATCAATATGATGCATTCGGATTCGACGGCCTTACCGGAACCGAGCTGGCCCTCAAACGATACCGGCTTGAACCTGTGGCCAGGGGAAGTTATGTGCGGGGGACCCATGATATCAAGGAAGGCCTGGAAAAAATCATAGAATCCGGGGCTGAAGCCGTGGTTATGATAGGCACATCAGACCCTTGCGCCAATTTTATACGAAAGGCCATGCAGAATAATTTTTCCCCCATTTTTTACATGGTCTCTTTTGTCGGGGCAAAAGAGCTGTCCAGGAATATGATGAATACCGATACGGCCGGGGTGAATATCCTCATGTCCCAGGTGGTTCCGCCGCCCAAGACCCCGGATGGCGGAATCGCCCCCAGTGCTGTTGAATTTGCCCATCTCCTGGCAAAGTATTATCCCGGGGAAGAGCCGAATTTTGTGGGGTTTGAAGGATATATCAATGCCAAGGTCCTGGTGGAGGGCCTGGAACGGACAGGAAAAGAATTGACCCGGGAATCCTTTTTAGACGCCATTAATTCCATGAATGATTTTTCCCTGGGCCCGGATGTTCGGCTGTCCTTTGGCCCCAAAGACCACCAGGGCATGGACACCATCTATTTCACAAAATTACACAGGGACAGGTTCAACCTTTTGGCGGACTGGACAGAGCTGGCCGGGAAGAATCCCGGAAGAGACAAATCAATAAACAAGGACAGGCAGAAATGATCCGCTATTACGAGCAGGTCTCATTAAAAAACCAGATTTTTGTCACCATCCTGGTTGTCATCCTGATCATCAGCGCCACCATTGCCCTCCTGGCCCGGTGGATTCTTATCTCAGGCCTGACCAAGGAGCTTGAGCTGCGCGGGATTGCCGTGGCCCATTCCATTGCCGAAAGAGGCGCCGGGTTTGTGCTTGAAAAAAATTCCCCTGAGCTTTTGACCCTTATATTTGATGAAGCCAGGCTCAGGGAACGGCAGCACATGATTAATTATATCTATGTCCTGGACCGCACCGACCAGGTCATCTCCCATACCTTTACCATCCCTTTTCCTTCTGAATTCAGCAGGATCAACCCCATGCCGGAAAATGCACAGCACAGCGTCCGGCTGGTGGAACACGGGACCAACACCTCCTACGACATTGTCGTGCCCATGAACGAAGGGCTCTATCGGATCGGAACGGTTCATGTGGGGCTGAGCAAAGAGCATATCGACAAACTGGTCTCAAAACTCAGGTTCATGTTCTTAGGATTTATTTCAGCAGTCATCGTCATTATTTTTTATGTCAGCCACAGGATATCCAGGCACATTACCATGCCCATCACCCGGCTGACCCGGATCTCGGATGAACTCAGCCGGGGAAATTTTGATTTTAATCTCAATCCTGAAGGCAATACCGTGGACCTGGAAGAAACCATAGGCTGGGGGGTGACACACTGTCCGGCTTATAAAGACACCAATATGCCCTGCCGGCATTTTGATCAGCAGAGCAGGCATTTCAGGAACATGGATGCCGGGAGTGAAAAAATGTGCCTGGACTGTCTTTTTTACAGGAAAAACCAGGGCCGGGATGAGGTTTCCCAGCTTGCTGATTCTTTTTTGAACATGGTCTGGTCCATCCGGCTTTACCGGAAACGGCTCCAGGAGTCTGAATTAAAATACCGGTCTCTCTTTGACTCGGCTCCCAACCCCATTTTTGTTGTGGACGCATCCACGGAGACCATTCTGGATGCCAACCCCAGGGCAGAAGAGCTTTATGAATATCCCCTTGAAGCTCTTTTCGGCATGCCGTTTCAAAAACTGGGACAGGATCATATCAAAGATTCCCCGATTGCCGTCCAACCCTATGGGGACACAGGAAAGTCAGGGTCTGCAAGAGACTATGTCTATTATCCTAAGATCCTGCATCTTAAAAACGGGGGCCATCCCTTTTATGTGAATATGCACGCCTGCCCCATCAGCTACGGCGGCCGCCAGGCAGTTGTGGTGGCCATTACCGATATTACGGAAATGATCGAAAAAGATGCCCAGCTCGTTCAGGCAGCTAAAATGAAAACCCTTGGTGAAATGAGCGCCGGCATTGCCCATGAGATCAACCAGCCCTTGAATACCATCAAAATGGGCAGCGAATATTTAAATCTCTTGCTGGATCAGAAAAAAACCATTACCGAAGCACAGATCCGGGATATGGTCACGGAAATCAGCGAACAGGTGGACCGGGCCACGGAGATTATCAATAACCTGAGGGCATTCGGCAGAAAATCCGAACTGACCATGGAGCTGGTGAGTATGAAAGAACCGATCCAGGGGGTTCTCTCCATTATCGGCCGCCAGTTTTCCATCCAGAAAATTACCATCCGTCTGGATCTGGCAGACAATCTGCCCCTGGTAAAGGCACAGAATAATCATTTACAGCAGGTGTTTTTTAATCTGCTCAACAATGCCAGGGATGCCATCCAGGAAAAGATGGAAACCCAGCCGGATCTTTACGGGGATATCCTTGTGCAGACCTATGCAAAAGACGGCAAGGTGATCGTGGCCGTGACGGACAATGGTTCCGGAATCCCGGAATCTGTCCGGGGTAAAATTTTCGAACCTTTTTTTACAACCAAACAGACCGGTAAAGGCATGGGCCTGGGCCTGGCCATTACCTATGGGATTGTCCGGGATTATGGCGGGACCATTGAAATTGAGAGCACTCCGGGACAGGGAACCAGCTTTTATCTGATATTTTCCGCAGTATGATGTATACAACAGGATCATGACTCACCCAAAAAGAGGACACAGGATAAAATGACAGATATAAAAGAGATGCAACAGGAAACAATTCTGGTCATTGATGATGAAAAAACCACCCTTAAAATGTTCAGGCTGTTTCTTGACCTTTACGGGTTTGATATTCATACGGCAGAGTCGGGTGAAGAGGGGCTTGAAATTTTTGACCGGGAAAAACCCGGTATCGTTTTGACCGATATCAAGATGCCGGGCATGGACGGCATTGAAGTCTTAAAAGAGATCAAACGAAGATCCCCCCAGACCGAGGTCATTGTCATTACCGGCCACGGCGATATGGATCTTGCCATCCAGGCACTGAATCTGGATGCGGCTGATTTTATCAACAAACCCATTCAGCGGCAGAGCCTGGAAAATGGTCTGACCAGGGCCCGTGAACGCCTGAAAATCGCCCGCAGCCTCCAGAATCAGGTGAACGGCAGAATGACAAACACTGCTTTTATCATCAGACTCCAGGGCAATATCAGTGCCAAAAGCGAACCATACCTGAGAGAGGCTTATGCAGATGCTTTGCAGAAAAAGACAAAACGGGTGGTCTTTCATTTTGACGACAGCACTTCCGTGAGTGGTGCCGGCATCGCCATTTTGACCCAGCTCATTCTCGAGAGCGAAAAAGAAGGGATTGAGATTGTCATGGCCGGGGTTCCCGAGAATTTTAAACGGGTATTTGATATTGTGGGGCTAAGCCGTATGGTCAAACTTTTTGCCACGGTTGAAGATGCCTGCACAATAGAATAAAATCGAAAAAATGATAAAAAAACAGGGAGAGTGTATGAAAATATCAAAAATATCCATATTGATGATGCTGATTCTCTTTTTTTCAGTCACCTCAAACGCAGAGAATCCCAAGCCTGAACCGGGCAAAAAGCTTGTCCCCCTGGCACTGCCGGCACCCTTGGACCCGGCAGGCAAAAAAAGCCTGGGGTTGAAAAATACCAAGGTTACGTTCAGCATTTCCGATCTTAAATATGAACTTGTCCTAATGGAGGTCATCGGCGTCTATTGTCCCCAGTGTTTTAAACAGGCGCCGGATTTTAACAAATTGCATGAGCGCCTGAACAAAGGAAAAATGAAGGGCCGGGTGGCCATGTTTGCTTTGGCGGCCGGGGGTACGGATCCGGAAATTGAGCAGCTCGTTCAAAGCAGGCAATACATTTTCCCAGTGGTCAGTGATATGGAATTCAAAGCCCACAAACTTTTAGGGGAACCCAAAACCCCTTTTACCATTATCTGCCGTCCGGATGGAACCATCCTCTATACTCATCTCGGGATTATCACCGATATCGACGCCTTTTATGCAGAAATCAAGGAATTTCTGGGCAAGTGAAGACCATGGCCGGTGATATGGACCGCAAACAATATCATCTTGCCCTTATCCGGGAAACCGCTGCTGAGCTTCACGGTGTGCGTCACCCAAAGGTTATCCTGGAATCCTTTCTCATGTCTGCCCAGGGCGGGATAGGCGCCCTGGGAGGATTTGCCGTACTTACGGACAGGACTAAGGACATCACCGATCTCATTGTCAGGGGTGAAGACAAGGTCAGTCATGACAATATCCGGATTTTAGTCAAAGCTGCCTGTGATCCTGACCTTTCCCAGGCAAAACAATTTCCGTTTTTTTTATCACAAACAAAAATCAGGCAGCTTCCCCAGGGGTTTACGCTCATCCTGGCCTGTCCCATGGAAGACGGCAGACTCGCGTTTCTGGGGCTGGCCCCTGCCATGCACGGCCGGGACTATGATGATGAAGACTGTCAGCTTTTGATAAGCCTTTCCACTCTTTTCCAGATCAGTCTCAATGCAGCCCTCTTTTCGACCCGGGTAGAGCTTTTAAATGCCGAGCTTGAAAAACAAAATACCGACCTTGACCGCCAGGTCTTTTATCTTAACGGACTCAGGGAATTGTCTATGGAAGCGGGAGAATCCGTTGATGTGGAAAAATTTTTATCTGCATTTCTGCCGACTCTCCTGGGACGGTTTTCCAGATCCAGGGGAATGGTGGTGCTTCACGACAGAACCACCAAAGACGTGTGGTTAAAGAGCATGGGCATTGAACCGGAACCATCCATGACACCTCAAATAGTGAACCGGCTCTTGTTTCTTTGTCTTGCCGGGATTCAGGACAAGCATATAAAGCCTCTTCAGCCGGAACCCGTCCTTCAGATTGAACCGCTTTTTGACCTGGTTCCGGGTTTTACACCCCAAAATGTTTTTCTCTTTCTTGTAAAAGACGGGATGTATGGCGCCATCCTTCTCGGCCCCCCCCTGGAGGACCGCAGATTCTCAGACCAGGAAAAAGAACTCTTATCCGCCTTTGTGGCCCAATCCGTTCTTCATCTGAAAAATGCCGACTCCTTTGCAGCCATTGTCGCTTTAAACAAACATCTGGCTGATCGGAATCAGGCCTTGCAGGAAACCATTGATGAACTGACCCGGGCCGAACACCGCATCACTGTCCTTGAAATTGCTGCAAGACGCATTGCACAGATGGTAAACCGCAATGCAGAAAAGCTCATGCAGATCAGGCCCCTGGATTTTATCCTCCTGATCGGGATCAGTATTGTTCTTGGCACGGTTTTTAACCTGCAAAACCCCAGGGGCATATCCTTTTTCCCCTTGCCAAAACCCGATGGGGTCAAATTCATCACTGCTTTAGAGGCAGACAAGATCTTATCAGAGAAAAATGCACTTTTGATAGATGCAAGGCCAAGGGAATTCTATGAACTCGGGCATATGAAAGGTGCTGTAAATGTCCCGCCGGCTCTTTTTGATGCCGTTTACACAGCAAACTTCAATACTGAAGACCCGGAGCGGCCCTTGGTGATTTATGGAAGAAATTTCAGCCGTCTTTTTGATGAAACCGTGGCCAGAAAATTTCTATACCGGGATCACGAACAGGTGTATATCCTTACCGGGGATATTCATGATCTTTTTATTCCAGGAGGGCAATAATCATGTCAGGCCGGTTTTCCACCTGGATCAGGCATCCCTTTTCAGCCCTCATGGTCCGGTTTTATATCGGAGGGCTGTTTATCTATGCAAGCCTTAATAAAATCAATTTTCCTGCCGAGTTTTCAGACAATATTGCTTCTTATCTCCTGGTCCCCCATTTCCTTGTCAACCCCATGGCTGTTTTCCTGCCGTGGATCGAACTTGTGAGCGGTGTCTGCCTTGTGGCAGGCATTCGCGTCAGAGCCTCTGCCGCAGTGATCTCAACCCTGCTTGGAACCTTTACCATTGCCTTGACGGTAGTGCTTTTAAAAAAGACCCCCATTGACTGCGGCTGCTTTCAGAATGTGGGTGATCCTGTCTCCCGGATTACCCTTTTCCGGGATCTTCTCTGGCTTGCCATGGGGGTGTATGTTTTCCGCTACGACAGCCTGATCCATCTGGACCGGCTCTTTATGATCAGGCCCGAGGATCTGGACAATCCTTAAGGTTATGCGCCTTTAAATATATGATCACACTGAACGCTTCAACGCTATTTGATAACTCTCCCAAACTTATCTGTGCGCCGATGTTAGCCATAAGACCGGTTCTCCGAATACTGATTCAAAATATTTCAAAATCCGAATTAGGTGATGCTTGCAATCCCCTGTTGTATGGTTTAATTTATGGCAGTTGTTCATCGAAAGTCTTTTTTCTGTGATCTTTGAGCGGTTCACATGAATGGAGACTTTCGGTTATTCCCGTAAATGCCAAACCCTGGGAGTCTCCCCGTGCAGGATGTTCTGTCAAAGATGCAGGAAACAGCAGGTAAATATGCTGCAGTGATTTCCCAGGTCCTGGATGTGGATGTGGAAATAATAAATGCAAGCCTGGAAAGGATCGCCGGAACCGGCCGGTTAAAGGATAAGCTCAACCACAGCATAGAGAATCAGGGAGACTTATATAAAAAGGTTATCGAAACCGGAAAGAGACAGGTCATTGATAACCCGGGAGAGCATGCGTTTTGCAAAAACTGTCCCCAAAGACTGTGCTGCGAAGAAACATTTGATATGGGTGCGCCCATCAGGCTGAAGGAACAGGTGGTGGGTGTCATCGGGCTGATTTGCTTTACTGAAGAGCAAAAATTCCATATTCAGGAACATTTTGATATCTATACCCGGTTTCTTGATCAGATCGCAGAGTTGATTGCATCAAAAACCCTTGAAATAGAAGAAATGGAAAGAAACCATGCGGTTATTGAGCTGCTGAATGAGATCATAGACAATGTGGAAGAAGGAATTATCGTTCTTGACAGAAAACAAAAAATATTAAAGATCAATTCCATTGGCAGAGCTGTGCTGGGTCTTGAGAACGAAACCGGCAGCTTTAGTGTTAAGATTATTCCTTCCGGGAATGACATCCCTACGTTTAGCGAATATAAGGTTATTGTCAATGGAATTTTAAGAGAAGTGATCGGCAGGATGTTTGAGATAAACAACCCGGACTATAACCGGATTTTTATGTTCAAGGATGCCGAATTGGCAAAAGTACAGGCCCTTGCCCTGGCTGCGACAAAGGAACGGTTCGGTCTTGACAGCATATCGGGTGAGTCTGAGGCAATCCGGGAGCTTAAGGAAAGAGTAAAAAAAATTGCTTCTTCCAATTCAACGGTATTGATTACCGGAGAGAGCGGAACCGGCAAAGAGCTGTTTGCCAGAGCCCTCCATGAAGAAGGAGACCGTATGGATGGCTCCTTTGTTGCCGTCAACTGCGGTGCGATACCTGAAGGTTTATTGGAAAGCGAACTTTTCGGATATGTAAAGGGTGCTTTTACGGGTGCGGATCCTAAAGGGAAAATAGGCCTGTTTGAGCAGGCCGACAGGGGTACGCTTTTCCTGGATGAAATCGGTGACATGCCCATATATCTGCAGACCAAGCTTTTAAGAGCATTGGAGCAAAAAATAATCAGCAGGCTTGGTTCAAATACAACAGTCAAGGTAGATGTCCGGGTAATTGCGGCTACGAATCAGGATCTGGAAGAAATGGTGGCAGAACGGGCTTTCAGAGAGGATCTATTCTATCGTTTAAATGTCATTCCGCTCAAGATTCCCCCTCTAAGAAGCAGAAAAGAGGATATCCATCTTCTGGCAAGCGGATTTATTCACCGCTTCGCAGGCTTGTTCGGAAAAAGAGTTGCCGGCATCAGCCAGGGTTTTTGGGACCTGATTGAAAGATATGCCTGGCCCGGTAATGTGCGGGAGCTTCAGAACACAATCGAATATGTCATCAATATGATGGAGGACCAGGCTGTTCTTACGGCCGGGCTGCTCCCGGAAAAGATGAAAATTAGTCTGGCAAACTGCGAGAAGCCGGATTTGTCAAGCCTTGAACAGATGGAAGAAAAACTGCTTCTCAAAGCATTTGAATTGTATGGCAGTGACGGACCGGCAAAGAGACTGATAGCTGAAAAGATGGGAATCGGTATTGCAACGCTGTACCGTAAGCTGAAGAAATACGATATTGGATAGAACTCGTTGTTATCAAAATGATAATTTTCTCATTTTGATAATCAATTGGAATAACGCTTCATAGAGGCCAGGTGTGTTAAAATACTGGTCTGTCATCAAACAGGCGATTATCTAAATGATAATCGCTTTATTCTATCTGTGGTTGATATGAGAAAAAACTTAAGAAAAATAAGCAGTTATCCAGGAAAAAAGGGATTTGGCATAAAATGTGCTGATAAAATGCTCTATATGTTGCACAAAAAACATAATGGAGGCTGTAATGATTGAATATTTGAATGAGATAACAAAAATAAAAGCATTAGCCGGTTCGCCCGGGAAAAAAGCCGGGGCAGGAATGACGGGTTTGCAGCATGCTGAGCTTGCCGTACGGTTCCATACGACCATGCCGGGCTACCGGGTTACGCCCCTGGCAAAACTTGACCAACTGGCGAAATCCTTTGGCATAGCAGGGATTTATGTCAAGGATGAATCCTGCCGCTTCGGGCTCAATGCGTTTAAGGTTTTAGGCGGGGCCTTTGCCATAGCAAGCCTGCTCGCTGAAAAGCTTGGCATGGATATAAGCCGGGTGAGCTTTGACATGCTCCGGTCCGGTGAAGTAAGAAGCCGGCTTGGCGATGCGGTTTTTGTAACGGCTACGGACGGGAACCACGGCAGGGGAGTTGCCTGGACTGCGGAAAAGCTCGGCTTTAGGTCCGTTGTATATCTTCCGAAGGGTGCTGCTGCAGCCAGGGTCGATGCCATCCGTGAAGCCGGCGCCGAAGTTATCGTGACGGATTTGAACTATGATGACGCAGTAAGGCTGGCAGCAAGGATGGCTGAGGAAAAGGGCTGGTGGCTGGTTCAGGATACGGCTTTTGAAGGGTATGAAAAAGTTCCGGCATGGATCATGCAGGGATACACTACCATGGCAGCCGAAGCAGTTGAGCAGCTCCGGCTGTATGGGGAACAAAGGCCGACCCATGTTTTTCTGCAGGCAGGAGTCGGATCTATGGCAGGAGCTGTACTGGGTTATCTTGTAAACCGGTATGGGGCAGATTACCCTGCGACGATTATTGTCGAGCCTGAGAATGCGGCATGTATCTATAAATCGGCAGGATCGGAGGACAAAAAGCTCTGCAAAGCCGAAGGCAGCCTGGAAACCATTATGGCAGGGCTGGCCTGCGGAGAACCGTGTCCCATTGCCTGGGAAATATTAAGGGACTATTCGGATTATTACTGTACGTGTCCGGATTATGTAGCAGCCAAAGGCATGAGGATTCTCGCCAATCCTTTGGGGAATGATCCAAAGGTTGTTTCCGGGGAATCAGGGGCAGTGGGAGCCGGACTTTTGGCAATACTGATGCAGAACCGGGAGCTTGCTGCCATGAGAGACTCTTTCGGACTTGATGAAAAGTCGGTGGTGCTGCTTTTCAGCACGGAAGGCAATACTGATCCGGGAAACTATAGGGATGTTGTATGGGATGGAAAATATCCATCTGTATAATCCATTTTTTTTAGAGGCATTTTTATGAAAGAACGAATACAAGAGATGTTAAAAGAGGTTGAAGCGGATATGATAAGCTTTGCCCGGGAACTTACGCGTATAAAGAGTTATACCGGCCAGGAAAAGGACATCGTGATGCACATAAGAAAAAAGATGCTGGCTTTGGGTTATGATGATGTCATCGTCGATGGAATGGGGAACGTCATCGGGATAATAGGAAACGGCCCGACCCGGATTCTGTACGATTCCCACGTGGATACAGTAGCTGTCAGGGATGAGCAGGAATGGACCGTGAAGCCCTTTGGCGGAGAACTCATTGACGGCAATTTGTATGGACGGGGTGCAGTAGATATGAAAAGTGCTGTTGCAGCATCGGTTTATGCCGGATATGCCATGAAAAAACTGAAATTTCATGAGGGAAAGACCATCTATATCTCCACCTCGGTAATGGAAGAGGATTTTGATGGAGAATCCATCTTTTATGAATGCACCGAAGGCGGGCTGAACCCGGATTTCACTGTTATTTGCGAACCGACCCAGTGTAAGCTGGCAGTAGGGCAGCGGGGCAGAGCGCTCATACGGATCAAAATGAGCGGAATTCCGGCTCACGGCGGGGCTCCGGAGAAGGGTGACAATCCTGTATACAAGACACCTGAAATCATAAGGCGGATAGAAGCATTGGGAAATAAATTCATGGCAATGGAAGGTGAAAAAGGCTCCCTGGCACTAACCTGTATCGAGGTTGAAGCTGCTTCAAAGAATGCCATACCATCCAAATGCAGCATCTATGTTGACCGCCGTCTTGTGAAGGGTGAAGATGAAACGGCAATGGAAAAGGAGATGAATGCTTTGCTTGCCGGAACTGACGCTGCATGGGAAGTGTACAAAGTAACCCAAAAAAGCTGGACAGGGAGGGATATTACCTTGCATTCCTTTATGCCGGCATGGGAAATCGATAAAGAACATCTGCTTACAAAAGCAGCAATCAAGGCTTTCAGTGAACTGAACGGAGCCGCTCCTGAGCTGTGCAAATGGGATTTTTCAACTAATGGGGTTGCCAGTATGACAAGGCTTGGCATACCCACGATCGGTTTCGGACCAGGGGACCCCAAACAGGCTCACTGTGTTGATGAGCATTGCCCGGTTGAGGAGATTAAAAAAGCTTTTGAATTTTATATAGGTCTGGCAGCGCGGGTTTCGGCCCCTTGACTTTTCAACTATGAAAATCCGGATAATTGACACTTGACTTTAAGTTATGTCGAAGCTAAAGTTTGATATTACTTAAAGCCGAGGAGCGAATATGTGGATAGAACGTTTGATAAAAAAAAGAATCCTTCAAATGACGGCTTCCCGGCCGGCCTTGCTGCTAACCGGGGCTAGACAGACCGGAAAAACATCCCTGCTGCAGCGTGTGTTCCCTGATGTGGAATACATAACATTTGATCATTTAAGACAGGTAGAAGCGGTTAAAGGTTCTCCGGAACATTTTCTGGGCCAGTTTGAGAATCAGGTTATTCTGGATGAAATTCAATACGTGCCCGAAGTGTTCCGGGAACTGAAGATTGTGATAGATAAAGACAGAGACAATTACGGCAAGTGGATGATGACCGGCAGTCAGCAGTTTGGGCTTATGCAGAATGTCAGCGAAAGCCTTGCCGGACGGATCGGGATCTGCCACCTTGAAACGCTGAGTGCTGCCGAACTGCGGAATGAGAACATCAGCAATGTGGCGGATTTTTTATGGAAAGGCGGCTATCCCGAGTTGTGGTCAAATCCTTTGCTTGAGATATCGGATTTTTTTGAAAGCTATCTTCGAACTTATATTGAAAGAGATCTCAAAACGATTATCGATGTCAAAAATTTAAGCGATTTCAGACGGTTTATCCATGTTGTTGCTGCCAGGTGCGGACAGTTACTGAATTATAAAAGTCTGTCTTCGGATGTGGGCGTTTCGGACGTTACAATCGGAAAGTGGATCCATGCACTGGAAATCAGCGGCTTGATCTATCTGTTGACACCGTATTTTGCAAATGTAGGGAAACGATTGATAAAATCTCCTAAAATCTATTTTGCCGATCACGGTCTTCTTTGTTATTTGCTGGGAATCGAAAACAGCAGTGACTGGCATGCCCACCCACAAAAAGGCAGTTTATGGGAAAATCTGGTTATGATGGAACTGATGAAGAATCATCACCTGGTCCCGGGTAACAATCTGTTCTTTTACAGAGACCAGAATGGCGTTGAAATTGATTTTATTATAGAAAACAAAGGTATGCTTTATTTTATTGAAGCAAAAGCCGGTGAGCGCATAGATCCTAGAAAACTTCATTTTGAAAAAGTCGCTGCTTTATTTAAAAATAAATTCAGTATTCAGAATCTGCTGGCCCAGAATATGAAAGAAACACGGATAATCAGACAAGAAAAGTATAAATCTTATAATCCGGTGTATTCAACAATAGATTTATTTGAACAAACTTGATTTTTTCTTGTCAGGTTAATCTATAGTCTGTTTAACTGCAGCAATCCTCTTGAAATACCGGCCCAATCATTATTCATGACGCAGGGCTTCAATAGGGTCAAGATGGGCCGCTTTTCTAGCCGGGAAATATCCAAAGACAATGCCCACGCCTGCGGAAAATAAAAATGAAATGGCAATAATGCCTAAATTCAGGATAAACGGCACTTTAAGCGCCCCTGCCCCGGCCGCAGAGGCAGCAATTCCGATAATGATCCCGATAATACCGCCAAAGCAGGACAGGACAACCGCCTCGATGAGGAACTGCATGAGAACCTGGCTTTCCATGGCACCAATGGCAAGCCGGATACCGATTTCACGGGTCCGCTCCGTCACGGAAACCAGCATGATATTCATGATGCCGATTCCTCCCACCAGCAGGCTGACAGCAGCCACGGCACCCAGAAGGGTCGTCAGCAGCCGTGTTGTTCCGGTCAGTGTTTTTACGATTTCCTGCATGTCTCTGACATTAAAATCATCTTCTTCATTTTTCCCGGTCTGCCGCCGTTCCCGCAGCAGCCGCTCAATATCTGCCTTCACTTTCTGGGTTGAGGCCCCGTCCATGGCTGATACCGAGATTGAACCGATATCCGTGCTGCCTGCAATCCGGCGCTGGACCGTACGCAGCGGCATCAAAATAAAATCATCCTGATCTGACCCAAAACCGGATGGGCCTTTGGGTTTTAATATTCCAATAATCTGACAGGAAATTTTTTCAAGGCGAATGGTATTTCCTATGGGGTCCAGGGCTCCAAAAAATTGTTTTTGGATTGTATCACCTATAATGCAGACTGCTGCCCCACCCTTTAATTCTCCGTCGTTGAACGCACGTCCGGCGGCAAGTGTCCAGTTTCTGACCTTAAGATATTCATTGGTGCTTCCTGCAATCTGTGTAGCCCAGTTATCGTTCCCGTGAATGGCCTGGACCGACCGGCTGACAATAGGAGCAACGCCGGCAAGCCCGGAGATATCTCTTGTAATGGCCTCTGCATCAGCCAATTTAAACATCGGGGCGCCCGAACGGGTTCCGCCCGGCCCCCGGAAGCTCTGACCCGGACGAACGTCCAAAAGATTACTGCCAAGGCTTGATATTTCATTGGCTACCTGTTTTGTTGCCCCATCCCCCACCGTCACCATGGTAATAACGGCTGCAACCCCGATGACAATGCCGAGGATCGTGAGGGATGAACGCATGACATTGCGCCTTATTTCACGCATGGCGATCAGGATGGTTTCAAAGAGCATTATCGGCCCCTGTTTGATTCTTCTTTTTCAATGAATCCGTCCCTGAAATGAATCATTCTTTTTGCATAAGAGGCCATGACGGCATCATGGGTCACCATGACCACCGTAAGGCCCTGGTCATGGTTGAAGGAAGTCAGAAGTTCCATGATTTCACGGCTGCGGGCTGAATCGAGATTTCCTGTGGGTTCATCTGCAAACAGGACTGAAGGGACCGTGACAATGGCCCGGGCAATGGCCACCCGCTGCTGTTGCCCGCCGGACAGCTCAGCCGGAGTATGGGTTTCCCAACCGGCCAACCCTACGGATGCAAGGGCTTTTTTTGCCCTCTGCCGGCGCTCCTTTGCTAAGGTTCCCCTGTAGATCAGGGGAAGTTCTACATTCTCCAGGGCCGATGTCCGGTTTAAAAGATTGAATCCCTGGAATACAAATCCAAGATAGTGACGCCGTAAGAGGGCGCGCTGGTCCCGTGAAAGTTTTCCCACATCCATGCCCTTAAACCGGTACGTACCGGAAGAAGGGGTATCCAGGCAACCCAGGATATTCATGCACGTGGATTTACCAGACCCGCTGGGACCCATGACGGCCACAAAATCCCCATGTTCAATGTTCACATCAATCCCCTGGAGGGCACTGACCTCTGCCGTGCCGCTGCCATAACTCCTGGTCACGTCATGAAGCTCGATGACCGGGCTGTTGCTTTCGGATAAGATGGGGGGTGTCGTCATTTCCCGTTCCTTATGGTGTCAACAACCAGGACCATTCCCGGTGTGACCCCGGGGCCGGTGATGACGGTCATGATGCCATCACTCTCCCCGGTTGTGACAGGAACTTCAACTGCCTGTCCTTCTTTCAGGGTCCAGACCTTTGATTTTTTTCTGTCTGCTTTTGAAACCTCTTTTTTTGATGCCAAGGGTCTTTGAGGTCTTGGAAAAAGCTTGGCGATAATGCTGCCGCTTTTGGCAGATCCTTCTTTTTCTTTTATTGGCGGAATATAGCGTAAAGCTGCATTCGGTACTAAAACAGCATTTTCAATTTCATTCACCGTGACTTTTACGGTTGCCGTCATGCCAGGCCTCAGCAATAAATCCGGATTGGCAACATCGAGAATGGTTTGATACGTGACAACACCGCTTACAATTTTTGACCCATACCGGACCTGGGTTATTTTTGCCGGGAATGTGATCTCCGGATATCCGTCTACGGTAAAAACCGCATTCTGTCCGTCTTTCAGCCTTCCCACATCGGCTTCGTCTATGTCCACCGAGAGTTGCATCCGGGTCAAGTCTTCAGCAATTGTAAATAAAATCGGGGCCTGAAGGGAAGCTGCAACGGTCTGGCCCGGTTCAATGGACCGTTTCAGCACGATTCCGTTGATAGGGGAATAGATTATGGTTCTTGATAAATCCGTTTCAAATGTCTTCAGCATGGCCTTTGCCTGGGATACGGATGCTTTTGCAGCCGTTTCGTCTGCCAGAGCACGCTCATGGGCTGCCAAGGCAGCATCCAGATCGTGCCTGGACGGCACCCTGTTACCGCTTAATTGCCGGGATTCCCTGATCCGTGCCAATTCATTGCCGGTCTCCCGGACTGTTGCCTTAATCTGCATCACTTTGGCCAGGGCCGATTCAATGGATGCTTTGTATTGCCGGACCTGGGTCTCAAGTTTAACCGTATCCAGCCGTGCCAGAACCTGCCCGGTTTCAACAATATCGTTATAATCGGCTTCAACGGTCCTGATGATACCTGAAAGTTCGCTTCCGACATCAACCTGGTTTGTGGGTTGCAGGGTTCCTGTCGCGGCTACGGTAACGACAAGGTTTCCTTTTTGTGCCGTTTCTGTTTTATATTCCAATTTGTCATTGTTTTTGCCTGTTCCCCATTTGACAGCAGCCCATACAACTGCGATTGCCAGGATGAGCCATACTGCCCTGTACAGAAATTTTGAGCCCTGTCCGGGACCGGAACCTTTTGATAGAATTTCAGCAATATCAGGTTTTTTTTCAGTCTTTAAGCTATTCATCATGGTTTTCAACGTCCTGTTTTTATGGCTTAAGGGGCTGGTCTTCAGCCAATGAGGTCCAGCCTCCCCCAAGCGCTTTATACAGCCGCACCAGGCCGGATATAATATTTCCTTCAGTCTGAATCAGGCTGTCTTCAAAGGATAAAAGCGATCTCTGAGCATCCAGCACACCTGTAAAATCGATCATCCCTGCCTGATACCGGATTTTTGCCAGGTCAACCGCCCGCATGGCAGCCTGTCTTGCCTCGTTCAAAAAAAACTTCCGGTTTTGTTCTTCCATATATATGGTCAGTTGATTTTCAACTTCACTCAGGGCATTGAGAACAACGGATTCATATTTAGCGAGCAATTGCTTTTCAAGAGCAGACTGAACCTCGATATTGCTCCGGATGGAACCGGCACTGAAGATGGGCCATGTGATTCGGGGTCCGAACCCATAGCTCCTGCTGTGCGCTAAAAATAATTTGTCCGGATCAAGAGCCTCATATCCGATGGAGCCCGAAAGGCTCAGCTTTGGATAAAGCTCTGCCGTTGCCGCCCCTATTCTTGCGGTCTGTGCGGCAAGCTTTCTTTCTGCCTGCCGGATATCCGGTCTTTGCCTCAGCACATCGGCCGGAACGCCCGCTGCAATCTCCAAAGGACAGACAGGAACCGGGCCTTTCTCCTTTAACAGCGCATGAACCGAACCTGGATTTTCACCTAAAAGCACTGCAATCCGGTTCTTTGCTTCCTCAAGCGATATTCTTAACGCAGGAATCTGTGAACGGGTGCTTTCAAGATTGTATTTTGCCTGCTGCACCGCGATCTCGTTGGATAAGCCTGAAACATAGAGCGATTCGGCCATTTGATGCGTCTGATCCTGGATGACAAGGTTTTTTTCAACCGAATCCAGCCTGGCCTGAAAGATCCGGACTTGTGTATAATTCAAGGCAACCTCGGCAAGAAGCGAGACAAGGATATCCCGCAAATCCTCCTCGCTTGCCTGAAGCTCTGCTGTTGCAGCTTCAAGGGATCTTCTCGGCCCTCCGAAAATATCCAGCTCCCAGCCTGCATCAAAATCAGCCGAGTATAAATCAACCTCTTTTTTGCTTCCGGTTTCTCTGCTGCTGCCGGTTTTTCTAAAGGAGCCTGATGCGTCAAGGGTTGGAAAAAGACCTGCCTTACTGATGTTGCGCCGTGCCCGTTCTTCGAGAATCCTGGCCCTTGCCTGACCGGCATCCTTATTACCCCCAACCGCTTTTTCCATAAGATCCGATAATATCGGATCATTCAGGGTTGACCACCATTTTGCAAGGACCCCGGGAGCCGGCCCTTCCCGGGTTACCCTGCCGGGAGAGTCGCCCTGCCAGTACTCAGGCACCTCTTTGACAGGAGGAACATAATCAGGCCCGGCTGCTGTGCAACCAAAAATTATCAGGATTGCCGGTATGATGGCTATCCATAGAATGGCCACCCAAGCATTGCTTTTTTTTAAATATTTCATCAAATACGTTGTATATAGGATCAACGGATCTTGTCAACGCAAGCATGAAGAAATCTGGATATTTGCCATAAGAAATTTTGCATAACCCATTTTAAGGGTGATCACCTTACGTCCGCTGGAAGATGTCGCATGTTATACCGGTTTTGTGATCAAAACAGACAGGTGTGCCAAATTCCATGGATTAAGAATTCTTCTTTTAAAAAGAAACTTGACATAATGACACGCAGGTGTCATAATAAAATTATGAATGAAAAGCAATATACAATTATGGATCTTTGTGAACTTACTGGATATACCAGAAGAACAATAAGGTATTATATTCATGAAGGTCTTCTCGATCCACCGGCTGGCCGGGGGCGTGGAGGATTTTATTATGACAGTCATTTAAACAGGTTGCTGGACATTAAATCCCTCAAAGATAAGGGACTGGAGCTGACCGCAATTCTGGATGTCCTTAAAAAGGGTCCTGAGTCAAGATGTTTAAACTTAAACATAAGAGAGTTATGGATAAAATATCCGATTGAGCCGGGGCTTGAGATCCATGTAAGCCGTGACCTGGAAGAAAAAGAAAGAAAGAAGATAGCCGAAATTATAAGAGTTGCAAAATCAATTATCGAATCTGGAGGAATTGGGAATGAATGAAACATGTGGTTTTTTGTCTTCAAAGTCTGGTCCTGTACCTTTAATGGGTGTGAGCGTTGAAGGGGATATTCTGGGACGTGGAGCCAGAGTTAAGATATCCCAGAGATTCAAGAATCAAGAAAAAAATGCCGTCGAAGCTGTATATAAATTCCCCATACCAGAAGGAGCTGCCGTAAGTGGTTTCAGTGCTGACATTGATGGCAAAAAGATTACAGGCCATATTGAAGATCGTGAAAAGGCATTTGAGATGTATGATGATGCCCTTGAAAGAGGGGACGGCGGATACCTTTTAGACGAGGAAAGGCCCAATATCTTCACGCTTTCCGTTGGGAATCTCAATCCGAATGCAGAAGTCATGATTGAGATTGACTATGTCACTCTCCTGGATATGACAGGAAAATCCGTGCGTTTTTTTCTGCCCACAACCATCTCTCCCCGGTATATCCCGGGCAGCATGAGCAAAGATGACGGCATTCCCACAACCGACACGATACATCCGCCATATTCGGAAAATGTCCCCTATGGTCTTTCCATTTCTTTGAATATCCACAAAGGCGGGTTGATGAAGTCCATCGATTCCCCCAGCCATCCGATAAAGATCCGGGATCTGAAAGGAGATCCTGTCAAAATCTCTTTTTCCGCGCAATCCGTCAGGATGGATCGAGATTTTATTCTGAATATGGAATATGAAGTGCACTCTGCAACCAGGGCGTATCAATGGCGCAATGAACAGGAAACCTTCCTTCAACTGGATTTTTTCCCGGAGCATGACCCCTCCCCGACTGGAGCATCACAAACTCAGGAAGAAAAGAAAGCTGAAAAAGAAATCATCTTTCTGCTTGATTGCTCCGGGTCTATGCGCGGAGATTCGCTTCGCCAGGCAAAAAAGGCATTGGAAATTTGCCTCCGCGGGCTGGACTCAAAAATTGCTTTTACGATCTATCGCTTTGGCAGCGAGTATGACTGTCTGTTCAAAAAACCTGAAAAGTATTCAGAAAACAGCCTTGAAAAAGGGCTGGAATATCTCCGGAATACAGATGCCAATCTTGGTGGAACTGAAATCCTCAATCCGTTGAAGGGAATATATGACGCATGCCACGGAAGAGACAACATTGAAAAGAATATCGTGCTGCTGACCGATGGTGAAGTTGGCAATGAAGAAGAGATTTTTGAAATTGTGAGGAAAAATCAGAAAACTGCACGAATGTTTTCAATCGGCATTGGAGCCGGCTGTAATGAATATTTAATAAAAGGGCTTGCAAGATCCGGCAGAGGGGCTTCTGAGTTTATCTATCCTGGAGAAAGGATAGAGCCGAAAGTTTTGAGCCTGTTCGGCAAAATTACTCAAAAAAGCCTGGACAGTATTTCCATTCAATGGGGCAAAGGAACCTTCGAACAATCGCCTGTCAACCCGGTTATATTTTTAGAAAATCCTGTGACGCTATTTGCACGCTGCAAAGATAATGCTTTTTTGACAGATAAAGTCATCGTCAATGGAAGTATTAACGGCAGGAAAAAAGAATGGGAAATCAATATCACAGAATCCGATGCCATTCATATTCCGGTTCCCGCTCTTTGGGCCAGAGAGAGAATCAGGGATCTGGAGGAAAATAGAGACATTCCGGAAAAAAGAGGATCAAGGCAGAAAGAAAGAAAAATAGACACAATAAGAGAATCCATTTTAGAATTATCCAGAAAATATAATATCCTTTCTCAGGCCACCAGCCTTGTGGCCATCGAAGAACGAGAAGAAAAAGACAAGGCAACAGGTGAACTTGTTTTCAGGAAGATACCCGTACCGATTACCATCGGCTGGGGTGGTCAGGGAAGTGTGTCTGGGCACGACGGGCCGGTCGGTAACAGAGTAATGATGTCTTGTTCCCCCTCATCAATCGCAGAAAGCGGCATAAAGTATCAGTTAGCTATGCCACGCTCTCTCCAAACAAAAAAAACTGCCTCACGAATTTACAATAGCGCTGTCCAAGAAAGTCGTTGTGAAGACCGATTTTTGAATTTTGATCAAGCCCGTGAAGATACAAAAAAAGAAAAGCTTTTTGATATTCTCAGTCTTCAACAGGCTGATGGCGGAATGATGTTAAATAAAGAAATCACTCGTGAAATCGGAATGGATTTTGATGATCTTATGGATACCGCCCAAGATATTAAAGTGAATGTTGAGGTTGATAAATTCTTGCTTTTATCCACGGCCATCATCCTCCAGATTCTTGAAATGCAATTTTCATCCGAATTTGGAACCTGGTCAGGGATTGTTCAAAAGAGCAAAGACTGGATGGCTGGTATGCTGCGGGATGGAAACCCAAGATTGAATGGAATAGACCTGAAAGATTGGGCAGAAGATTTTGTACTCAAGAATGTATTGATTGGGGGGGGAAAATAAATTTGAAAGCGGGGCAAATAAAAATCTCGACGATCTTAGTATTGACGGCAAGTTCTTTTGATACTCGATCTTCAAGTTTTTACAATTCCGGTGGAGTGGAGGTGGTAGCTGAGTCTGGCAATACACTCAGGATTCAGTCTTTACCGAA
>Ga0156388_1129_pt1 | contig 40333 bp, 42 predicted proteins | sample RifOxyA3_FD_108032 | JGI IMG/M metagenome (GOLD analysis project Ga0156388, IMG submission 108032) | Desulfobacterales bacterium RIFOXYA12_FULL_46_15
GCAAATGAATGACTCAGGCATCATTTCCATTCCAGGGTTCAAGGATGCCGTGCAGTATGATTTTCGGAACAGGGAAATGACGCAGATCAAGTCATATATCAGGCCACGGGAGAACACAACAGGTAATTCCTCTTTTTTTACAGGTGTTTTAAAGTTTTTTTAAGGAAGAGGTAGATGCGTCTTCCCTGGAAATGTCGGGCCTGTAGCATTTTTTCTGGCTTTTCCTGTCTGATGGATCCGGTGATGCATAACGACAATTTTCCCCGAATCATACCCCAAACTTTATTTTGGGAAAAATTTTACACCCGGTAAATTTTCAAAATCCGAATCTTGTGTCCAGATCAGGCATTCATAAGATTGAGCGGTAGACAGAATAATGCTGTCAGCCATGGGAAGCTTATACTGCAAGCTCAATTTCGAAGCCTTCATGGCAATATCTGAAGTAAGGTCTATAACCGTGCCTTTCTGCATTGCCGCTACGACTTGAAGGGCCTCATTTTCACTGGATTCGCGTAACACTACTTTGAATACTTCATATATGGTAATGACCGGTACGATTAACGATGACGGATCTTGAAGCGGGATTGCGAATGGGTCTGAATTTGGGCCTTCTGAAAAATATTCAAGCCATCCCGAAGAATCGACAATATTCATAGCCTGTCGCCTTCGCGTATGAAGCCTATATTAATGCCTTTCAGGAATCCTCTTAACTCGGATATGTCCCGGTCGGGTATCATTTCTATTCGCCCATTATATTCGATAACCGTCATTTTCTGGCCTGGCCGAAGCTGGAGAGAGTCTCTAATTCTTTTTGGGATGACAACCTGGTATTTAGGTGAAACAATAACAGTATTCATAACGACCTCCTTATCGATAGCATTTAGGTATTACAATACTATTATCGTTATCGCTCTGTCAATCATCCGGTTCCGGGATTTTTTCATATCCGCCATAAACCCTGTTATGAGTTCCGACCTTTCCGAAGGACTTCCAGTAAGCCATATGTAGCATTTTCCCATTTTTCTGTTGGGCCTACTGTGCTCCAACTTGCGCCATTGTTCAATTGACTCTCCAACTCTTCCATTAGCTCGGCGAGAGTAACCAGTAGCTCTTTGATATCGTCAGGCTTTATTCCGTGCTTCTTATACAGCCCGGAAGGTTCAACTCCTGACTCTTTATGCGCGATTAGCTTTGAGCGCACTGTGAGAATATTCGATACCAGGGTTTTGTACGGCTTCAGGCGATCTCTAAATTTGTCAGATAATCCGCTTAAGCCATTTTCATCCATAAATTTCTTTAATCGCCGAAATCGATCTGTGCGATCATCTGTGTCGAAAATACATCCAGTTTCAATGAACATCAATTTATAGTGGGCGATGTTGGCGGCTCGAAAAAAGTCGACGTACCGACGGTCATTCATGTCATCAAGGTATTCGTCGATAGCCTTTCCTTTACCCTGAAGAGTAAACCATATTTGATAGTGCCCCAAAGCAGCGTTCACACTGTCTTTTACGTTATCGAAACACTCTTGAAATTTTTGATCCATGCCTTGCTCTATACGTACTCATAACGGCTATCAAGTAATTAACCGGTTGTCCGCATATCTTTCATTAAGAAGTTTTACGAGTTGACAATTACCAGGTTCCATTTTATTTTTCAGCCGCATATCACTCATTTCAATTTAATATTAATTTTTGGATATCATGATGGAAAAAATATCTCAATAATAATGACGGCAATTTGACGCATGTTTAATAAAAAGAGAGGTTTTGGAACAAGATCATAATCTCTTCAGAAAATGGTTGCAGCAGTATTATTTGGATTTTTGTTTTAAATAGGGTCATGACCCAAAGGATCATGGCTGAAAAAGAGGCGGCAGATTTCCGCCGTACAGATGAGTTCTCCGGGCTTGCCTGAGACTCTGATCTTTTCATCCCGGGCAATTTTCCATAAGGCCCCGGGTCCGGGGTATGAAAATTTCTTATGGCAAGTATCCGGTTATGGCTTGAAATGGTTGCAGATCCGGATAAATTCCGGTATCTTTCAGGGCTGTTTATATATCTACAGGAGTTTTTTCATGTTAACTGTTCTTCTTACCTATTGCGGTGCAGGAGCCATTGCAGGATTTCTGGCAGGGCTTTTCGGGATTGGCGGCGGTATTGTGATAGTTCCCATGCTGATCTATGTCATGGGCGCCCAGGGGGTATCTGATGGTGTTCTCATGCATATGGCCCTTGGTACTTCCATGGCCGGCATCATGTTTACATCGGTTTCCAGTTTCATGGCACACCACCGGAGGGGAGCGGTCCGGTGGGAAGTGGTCCGCGGCATTATCTTCGGCATCTTTACCGGCACTTTTCTGGGGTCCTGTTTTGCAGCAGCCATGCCCACCGGATTTTTAAAAGGGTTCTTCTGTGTCTTTCTTTATATGGTCGCCACCCGGATGCTCATGAACAAAAAATCAAAGGCACTGAGGGAATTACCAGGCACCCTTGGCATGTTTGCCGCAGGAAATATCATCGGCGGGGTATCAAGTCTTGTGGGAATAGGCGGAGGCACCCTGTCAGTCCCTTTCATGGCCTGGTGTAATATCCCCATCCATCATGCCATAGGCACCTCTGCCGCCATTGGTCTGCCCATTGCCGTGGCCGGTACGGCCGGTTATATTTATAATGGGTTGGGGATGGCTTCCCTTCCTGCCTATTCCATTGGTTATATCAATCTGCCGGCGCTTTTCGGAATCGCCGGCGCCAGTATTTTGACAGCCCCGCTGGGTGTCAGGCTGGCCCACAGGCTGCCTGTTGAAAGGCTCAAACAGGTTTTTGCCGTGCTGCTCTATATTGTTGGGACAAAAATGCTGACAGGACTCATCTGATGATTTCACAAGGCATCGGAAATGATCCTGCGGGTGGTGGTGATGACTTCATCCAGGCGGGCCAGGTTGTAGTCCGACATATGGATGGGTCTGTGGACCATAACTTCTACGGTCCCGGGGGTAAGGTCAAGGGAATCGGAAGGAAGAATCCGGTATGAATTTCTGATGGTCAAGGGCAGGATGGGAAGATTTGTTTCATGGGCGAACCGGAAGGCTCCTTTCTTAAAGGGCATGACTTTCCCGTCCCGGCTTCTGGTTCCTTCTGCAAAAAAAAGCACACAGGCTTTATCGGACAGTGTTTTTTTTGCAGCCTCAATGGATTGAATGGCAGCCTCGTGATTGCCCCGGTCCACCGTGATGCAGCCCAGATGGCGACAGGCTGCCCCGAAAATGGGGATTACCCCCAGCTCTTTTTTCATGATCCATTTGATATCCAGACCAAGGTGGCCGTGGAGAACCGGGATATCAGCCATGCTCTGGTGGTTTGACACAATCACATAAGCTGTATTCCGGGTATAGTTTTTTGTTCCCCTGATATTGACTTTCAGGGGAACAATGGCACAGCAGAGTTTGGCCCAGGTTGCAGCAATGATATTAACGGCATCCTGGCCGAGGATGATGCCGGTCAGGATGGCGATCAACCCAAAGACAAACGTAAAGGCAAAAACGAGCGGAATGACAAAAAACCATTTATAGGGTTGATAAATCAGTTTTAAAAACGGGTTCACTCTTTCTTTTTCTCGTCCTTTTGTATTCCTAATAATTTCTCAACATCGGATATGATTTGTTCACCATTGAACCGGCTGAGTTCAAAGACATAATTGTTCATGGAAGAAATTCCATTGATTTTTTCTTCTGTATCTCCCTTGAACAGGATTAACTCAAGATTTGCCTCATTTTCAAGAATTATTTTGCACAAGGGTTTATCTTTTTCAAGATCTGTCCTGGCGGGCGAATCCGGGTATTTCTGGCATTTCAGGAAGGCAAGCGTGGATAAAAGCTCTGTAACAGCCTTATGGTCTACTGAAACACCATCTTCGGAAGACCAGACGGTTTCGGTTTTTTCCTTATCTTTTTTCCCTTCCTTGGAAATCAGGGTTTTAGATTTTCCGTCTTTTTCAAGTGTCACTTTTTTTAAAGAGCCGTCTTTGAATTCCAGGACTTTCTTATCTCTGAAGTCTTCAGCCGTCCGGTCAAAATGGGATTTTAAATCACCTCCGGCATGATAGATGTTTTTATCCTCTTTGATCATTACAAAGGTATGGTTCCTGGTCGGCGCTGTTTTGCCAAGGGAAAATTCAAAAACGGTTTCATCATTTTTCATGGCCTTGACCAAAACCCGGTTTTCATCATCCAGTTCGTATCGCTTCAGGTCCTGTTTCTCAGACACAAGGGCAGAGAGTTTCAAGGTTTTTAAGGTATTCAGCATGGTTTCAACCAAAGCCGGATCTGCCGGATATTCCTTGTCCGTGAGAACCCATTGCTTCTCTTTTTGGGTAAACTGCACGGTCCTGTCTTTTTTTTCCAGGATCAGGCCCGTCACCTGTGCAGTATCAATTGTTTTGATTTCCGGCAGGGTGTAGGTATTTTTATTTTCCTTATGAAGGAAAAGATAGGCACTGAATAAAAGGATGAGTACGATCAGTATCAGGTATTCTTTTTTCATGGGGTCCTCTTATATATTAAAACGGTTGGCAATTTTCTTTTTTCTGGCGCGTCTTTTGACAAGGACGCCGAGACCGAAAAGGATTACCAGGATAGGCAATCCGATGATATTGGCCACCTTGATCACTCCCCTGTCAAAGGGCGTGGTTCTGACAACGGGATTTAACATCTGCTGCTTGCTGCGCACCACGGCAATATCATCTTCGCCGTTCAAATGATCAATGGTGTTAAGAATAAACATGGCGTTGGTGGATTGTCCTTCAGGATCGAGCATATTATCCTGGAGCATCTGGGAAGAGGGAAGAACAAACAGCTTTACCGGCCTGGATGTCTCAAGAAACCCGTAACTGGCCTTGGTGCCTTCAAGAATGCCTTCAGGTTTTTTTGCAGTCTCTTTAGCTTTTTCCCCGTCTTTTTCATCGTTTATGTCCTTTTCCTCCAATTCCTTTTCAGGAATGGGTTTCCCTTTGAAATAGCTTGTGAATGTCCCGGAGAGAAGATAGGCAAGATCATAGGATTTCATTGCATCCTTTGCCTCAGGCGGGTGGATGAACATGGGGTTTAAATTGATCATGTCTTCCATGAGCCAGGATTCTTCTGACGAAGAAAGAATCTTTGTGACCATGATTTTTTCCTTATCAATATTTTCCTCCACCAGCTCAAGGGGAGAGATCTGCATGGTAATCAGGCCTTTGATGTTTTTCATGAAATCAGGTTTTGTATTGATGGAGGATTCTTTGAGCATGGGGGCAAAATAGATGCTCTGCTCCCCGCCGCCCATTTCCTTGGGTGCCTGATGTTTGTAACATTGCCTGTCCAGTACATAGGCTTTTTTAATATTGATGCCGTAATGATTTATGAGTTTTTCAAGACCGGTATCAATGGGGAGCTGGGCCGGCGGCATTCCCATGCCGCCGGCATTGGCCTCATTAAAGGAATCTGAAATAAAGGCAAGATTGGTTCCCTTCATCAGGGCCTGGTCGATCTGGAATAATTCATAATCTGAAAATTTTTCAGTGGGTCTTGCAATGATCAGGCAGTTCAATCCATCCGGGACAGCCCCGGTTTTAAGATCAACCGGTTTGATGGAATACCTTGAAGACACAAGGGTATTGAATGCCTGAAGGCTTTCAGACGGCCTTCCCTGCATCATGGCCAGCTGGTCCGGCATCAGGGAGAGAGCGCCGTGACCGGAAAGAACCCCCAGATCCTTATTGATATGGATGAGTTTTTCCACAACTGAATTAATATCACCTTCCAGCACAGCCGGGTCGGCCATCTGATAGGTGGTTCCAATGACGGGAAGATTAACGGCCTTGATCAGAGGGATGGTTGCCGTTTCTCCTTTATATGAAATAACAATCCCGGCTGCACCGCTGCCTCCGGCAATATTTTTATCCGGCAGGGCCGGCCATGAGAGGGCCATTAATTCATGTTTTTTTCCAACAGCCTCCAGTTCGGCTTTGTCGGAAATATCAAATTTCTTCAAGTCCAGAACTCCCAGGCTTTTTTCATTGAGCCGGCCTATGGTCTCAGTCACGGCTTTTCCCAGTTCAGGCAGTTCATCCAGCCCGATGAGGGGTGCAATGGTGTTGAGGGAAGAGGATAAATACATACTGACCGATACTTTTTCATCCAGCCGGGAAAGGACACTGACTTTTTTATTCATCTTCTGGATGGCAGTAGTGAGCTGGTATTCAAGCCCCTGGGTTGAAGTGACAGCCTCAATTTTTTCAATAAGATCCCCATGTATGATGACAATCCCCATATAGGCATTTTTAAATTTGATCTCATCGTTTTCCATGATCCTGATCTGGACCGGCTGGATACCATAGCTTTTTGCCATATCCCGGTTTTCATCGGCCTTCTGGGTCAGGGTGCCTTCCTCGGCAGAGACATTATAAAAGGTATAATTAAAATATTTATCCCCCTTGCTTGCATATTCTTCCAGAAGATCCCGAAGATACCTCTCTGTATTGTTGTGGGGGGCCGGAAGGTCTTTTGAAAAAAAGACTTTGATGCTTAAAGGTTCTGACAGGGTTTCGACCACATCAATGCTGGCAGGCGAAAGTGAATAGAGTCTGCCGCGGGTCAGATCGAGCCTGAAAAAGAGTGTAACCCCGGCAATATTGATCAATATGATGACCAGAATGTATAAAATGAATTTGAAATATTTTTCTTTTAAAGAAAAAGTGCCCATTGTTTCTCCTTAATTCTTTTCATGCATGACAATATAGGTTGAAAATATGGAAATGAAGACAACGCTTACAAAATACAGAATATCCCTTGAATCAATGATTCCCTTTGAAATGGTTGCAAAATGGGAACTGGCCCCGATGAACTCAATGACGGGAAGGATTGCCGACGGCATGAAAAACAAGAGTTTGTCAAGAATGGTGAGGGTAAAACATAAAGCCGTGCCAATGATAAAGGCCACGATCTGATTCCGGGTCAGGGAGGAAGCAAATATGCCAAGGGAACAATAGGCGGCTGCAAGAAAAACAGAACCGATGTATCCGCCGATGACGGGTCCGGGGTCAACCTGCCCGATAAGAGAAATAAACAAGGGATAGGAAAGGGTCGGGATCAGCATGGATGCGGTGAACATTGTTGCTGCAAAAAATTTGCCCAGGGCAATATCTGTAAAAGATAACGGCATGGTTAACAGAATTTCATATGACCCGATGTTTTTTTCTTCTGAAAACAGCCTCATGGTAACGGCCGGGATGATAAAGGAAAAAATAATGGGCAGAAGGGAGAAAAAATCCCTCAGGTCTGCCCGGTCAAAAATGAAAAACGTTGAAAAGAAAAACCATCCTGTTACAATCAGGAAAAGTGATATCACGATATAGGCGACGGGCGAGATGAAATAGTCTTTAAATTCTTTAATGGCTATGGTTTTGATCTGTTTCATGTTTATGCAACCTCTCTTGTCAGTTCCCGGAATATTTTTTCAAGGGCCTGGGATTCTTTGGCCAGTTGTACGATGATCCAGTCTGTTTCTTTGATTTTCAGGTAAATTTCGGATCTGAAATCCTGATCTCCTGAACTTTGAATTTCAAACGAGATAAGATCTTCTTCAGAAGGTTTAACCGCCTCTACATCAAGCATAGGGTCAATGCTTTTCAACAGGGACAGGGCATTTTCCTTATCAGCCCCTTTAAGGGACAGCCGGATCAGACTGTCAGCCTGGACCCGCTTTTTTAAATTAAGTGTGGTGTCATCGGCTACCACTCTGCCGTTGTTGATAATGGCAATCCTGTCACAGGTGGCCTCGGCTTCGCTCAGGATGTGTGTGGAAAAAATAATGGTTTTTTCCTTTCCAATGCTTTTGATGATGCTCCTGATTTCGGCAATCTGGTTAGGGTCAAGGCCGGAGGTAGGTTCATCCAGAATCAGGATTTCAGGGTTTGTCATCATGGCATGGGCCAGCCCCACTCTTTGTTTCAATCCCTTGGAAAGATTGCCGATCGGTTTGTCCATGATGCCGGAAAGGCCGCAGAGATCGGAAAGTTTCAGAAACCGGTCGTAGCGGGCCTCCTTGTCTTCAATCCCTTTTATCCTTGCCACATAATCCAGATAGTCATACACCAGCATATTGTGATATAGCGGGGCGGATTCAGGCAGATACCCGATAAGGGATTTGATTTTTAATACGTCTTCAGGCATGTTGAAATCATTGACGTGAATCGTGCCTGAAGACGGCCTCAGATATCCGGTCAGCATTCTCAGTGTGGTTGTCTTGCCGGCCCCGTTGGGGCCTAAAAGACCTAGAATTTCACCTTTCCGGATGGTTATGCTGATATTGTTGACAGCACAGAAGTTTTTATAATACTTGGTCAGATTTTTAACTTCAATCAACGTTTCCTCCTAATGATCTGTATGGTTGTTTTATTAAAATCCTTCTAGAATTTTACTTTTTTCCAGAAACTCATTGATATCTTCTTCTGTTTTTTGGCAGGCAAGAAGTGCTTTTTCGATTCTCCGGCAGAAGGGGTCGTCTTCCCCCAGAATCGCAACCGCTTTTTCATAGAATAATTTTCCATGGTCAAAATGATCTGTCATTTCCTTTTTCAGGTTTTTTCTTTCCTCATGTTTCAGTTTTTCTGAACTGATAATGGATTCAAGTTTTTGTACGGAATATTCAACCAGGGCATCCCGGGGCATGCCATAGGCCTCTGAAATTGCTTCAAGAGCTTCGATGGTTTTCCGGCTTAAGACATAGGTTTTCTGTCTTCTCTGGATTTCTCTGAATTTCCTGATTTGAATGGTCTGGGCCAGGGTGTCAAGGGCTTCCAGGTCTTCAATAATATGATCAAACAGGGATTTCTGTTTGATTCCCATGTGAACGGCAACCAGCCCGATGGCGTCAATGGCCTTCTGGGAAAGCTTGAACGTTGCTCTGACAGATTGTTTCCCTCTCAGGTTGAACATGGTTGACCCGGGAAACGGATCTTCAATTTTCGGCATGACACCCTCCTTTGACGGAGTTTTTTTTATTATCGATTCAATTTCATTCAAAATAGTAATGGGAATCTATTGTGGACCGGATTTTACTCTAAAAGGGCCTGATGAGCAATGGGAAATATGAATGATGACCGAAATTTAATCTTTTATGAAAAAATAAAAAAGCATAGGGAAACCATGATGCTTCCCAGGAGAAAAAATTTTTCTTTGCCCGATGGTTTAAATTCAGAATCGGTCCTGTCATTACTGTAGCATCTGGATTCCATGGCAAGAATAAGATGATCGGCAGACAGAAAGGTTTTTTTGAGCAAAGGCAGAACAAGACCCATGGTTTTTCGAACCGGGTTTTTCCTAAGATTCGCACACCTGGCCTTTTGGGCATCGGACACTTCTTTTGCCTGTCTTAAGATGACAGGGATAAAACACAGTGCAAGACTGATCATGACGGCTACCCGGTTTTCAGGAACAAAGGGGACAGGTTTTAAAAACCATTGGACTGCGGTTTTGACAGATGAGGGCCGGGTTGTTGAAGAAAAAATGAGACCTGTCAACATGACCAGAAAAAATTTGAGAGCCACCAGGGCCCCTTCCGTCAGCCCTTGTTCAGTGGCTTCAAGACCGTAAGCTGAAAAAATGAGATCCCCTTTTGTGGTCAGGGCCCTTGAAAGGAAAACAAAAAAGAGCAGGATCAGAAATGATTTAATCTGGCCCAGCATTGAAAACAGGGGAAGCTTGGATTTTTTAAAGAAAAAAATAAGAATCAGGCAATAAAGCCAGCAGGAGATAAATCCGGCCGGCAGCAGGGACAGGCACAGAAGACAGGTGATAAAAAATTTAAGCCGTGTGTCCAGGAAGTGGAGAACCGAATCTCCCGGCCGGTAGGCAAATGGTGTTATTTCTGCCATGACTCAGGTTTCATGTTGAATTTTGAAAAGCAGGGCTCCCTGACACCGCAGGGTTCAAGCCGTCCGACAAGAGCCATGGGATTACCGTCTTCCATGATGCTTCCCTTTTTCATGATAATCATCCGGGTGGCTTCAAAAATAACGGGTTCGATATCATGGGTGGCAATGATGACGGTCTGGCCGGACCGGTGCAGATCCATGATGGTGGACAGGACCTGAAGAATTCCTGGGTAGTCCAGGTTTGAAAAGGGCTCATCAAAGACAATGACCTCAGGGTCCATGGCCAGTATCCCGGCAATGGCCACCTTTCTTTTTTCCCCTCCGGAAAGCGTGGACGGATTCCGGTCCCTGAGATGAAAAAGATTCAGGGTTTTAAGAATCCTTGTAACGGTTTCATTGATGAGTGCCCGGTGTAATTTGAGATTTTCCGGGCCAAAAGCGACCTCGTCAAAGACCGTATCCCCGACCATCTGGGTATCCGGGTCCTGGAATACCATGCCCACCGTCTTCCTGGTTTCAATGAGATGCTTTGAAACTTGTTTTCCATTCACCCGGATCATTCCTGATGTCGGTATCAAAAGTCCGTTGAGATGTTTTAGAAAAGTGGTTTTGCCTGATCCGTTTTTTCCGGCCAGGATGATGAACTCCCCTTTGTCAATGGACAGGGAGACATGATCCAGCCCCGTATACCCGTCGTCAAAGACAAAAGAGAGGTCTTCTATATTTATGATTGTTTTTTGCACAATATCTTTTTCCCCAGGGTTTCCCCGGGGATCATAATTTGATCACAGGTCTGAGAGTTTTTGCAATAATGGCAGCAGCCACAATTTTCAGGGCATCCCCGATAAGAAAGGGATACATCCCGACGGCCAGGGCCTTTTTTAATGGCATGGAGGTCACAGCCATTAGCCAGGGGACCCCTGCGGCATAAACAATCAGGGAACCGATGACCATGGCAATTATATCGGAAGGCATTTTTCTGCCAAGACCTTTTGAAATACTTGCCGTGACAAAGACACAGGGCAGGTATCCCAGGAGATACCCGCCTGTGGGTCCGAAAAGTTTGCCTATCCCCGAGGTTCCTCCTGCAAAGACCGGAAGCCCGGCAAGACCGATGAGAAGATATACGGCCACGCAGCCCAGTCCCCAGACCGGTCCCAGGATGAGTGCTGCCAGGAGCACAAACATGTTCTGAAGGACGATGGGGACAGGCCCTATGGGGATGGAAATAAATGCGCCGATGGCGATAAAAGCCACCAATAAAGAGGAATATACGGTCATTTTAAGCTGGTATGATGAGTTCATGGGTTTGATTCCTTTGTTAAGGGGTTAAATATCAGGTGTGAAAACAGTCTCCATAAATTATTGTTTTGATTTCACCGGCCCTGTCCCGGATGATCAGGGCGCCGGATTCGTCCACGTCTACGGCAATGCCTTCAAAAATTTCACCAAAGGTTTCTATCCTGACCCGGCTTCCGATGGTGGAGGTCTGCTTTTTCCAAAGCCCGATGATATGCCTGCAATTTATGATCCGGGTCTGTTCCTCAAAATCGGCAAGAAAGGTTTCAAGGATAAGACGCCGGGATACTTCCTTATCCAGGATATCTTTGATGGAAACCGCTTTGGGTTCATACTGCCTGGGCATATTATTCACATTCAGGCCAATCCCGATATTGATGAATTCGGCCATATCCCCTTTTGTTTCCATTTCCGAAAGCAGGCCGGCAAGCTTTTGCCCCTCCAATAGGAGATCATTGGGCCATTTGACTTTGACATCGAGATCAAACAGACGGTTTAATGTTCTTGAAAGGCAGAGGGATGCGGAAAAATTATAAATATAGGAAAGAACCGGCGGGATTTGAGGCTTTAAAATCAGGGTAAACCAGAGTCCCCCCCTGGATGAAAACCATTTCCGATAGAGCCGTCCCCGTCCCATGGTCTGGTTTTCTGCAATCACGACACTCTGGTGCGGGGCATTGCTTTTAGCCAGCAATTTTGCCTGATCCATGGTGGATTCAAGTTCCTGGAAATGAAAAATCCTGTTTTCAAATCCAGGCCCAAAACAAAAGGGCAGAAGAAGATCATCCGGGTTGAGAAGGACATAGCCCCTGGGCCGGGATTCTATCCCGAATCCGTTTTCCTTTAAGGCAGAAATATGTTTCCATACAGCCACCCTGGAAATATCCAGCATTTCACTGAGCCTGACGCCGGACAAAGTTTCTCCGCTTGCCTGAAACAGAATTTTCAGGATGGAGTCTTTAATATTTATTTCTTTGTTAACCATTTCAGGATGGTATAGTTAACAGAAGATAAATCCAAGGTCAAGAGAAAAAAAATAAGACAATATTTGATATCCAGATTCGGATTAAAGGCAAAGCCAAGTGGTGATTTTTTTAATAGCTGAAATCAAAGGACATGGAGACGTTGCTGGCTTTTGAATCCATGATAAGAGAATCACCCGGCATTCCAAAGGCAGCGGATCGCTGATCATGCTCTCCCATGATGGAGAACTGAAGGCTGTCGGTAATATTGACGCCCAGCTTGACGGCCAGGTCAAGAGAGCTGAACCTGCTGTATGGGGATGTAATGTCTTTAAAATCATCTTTTTCCGAATACTGCAGGAGCATGGATAAGGACCATTGTTTATGGGCGGGCAGTAAAACCGTATTCAGACCGAATAACCATTCCGGCGCATTTAAAATGTCTTCATTTTCTTTGGAATAGTCAAAATAGGTGATGGATGGAGTTATGCTGAGCCAGTTGCTCGGCTGGAAAGCGCTGGCCAGTTTAAACCCAAGCCTGTCAGCCGTACCGGATAAAGATTCATTGGACACATAATTGATATGACCGGAATTTGCATTTAATTCCGTCCATGCGGTAAAAGTATCAAAATTTTCATGGATGGCACTCACATTGACGGCAAATCCATTAAACATTGAATGGGCATAGCCTATTTCGTGCAGGTGAATCCGGGAATCACTTAAACCGGCAATTTCGAAAGCAGGGTTGTCTAAATTATCCGTGCCGTTCTGCTCTTTCAACGCATTCTTGCTGAAATCATCCCGTCTGTAGCTGATGATGCTGCCGTTTTCATTGACCGGGATTTGCAGTGAACTTTCAAACCGTATTCTGTCTGTGTTGAAACCGGAAGTCAGGTCCTCATGCCGTTTGGTTCCCACAAATCTTTTTTTCCAGTAACGCTCATCCAAGTGGGATACTTTGATGCCGTCGCTGCTGCTGGCATGAATAAATTGATTATCCGATATATAAACCCCGACATGATTGATCCTCTTTTTTCCTTTATTCCCGAAAAAGATCAGGTCACCCGGTTGCATATCATTTCTATCGATTTTTTTCAGATCGGAAAATTTGAACTGGGCAACAGAGCTATGGGGAAGATCAATACCAAATATCTCATCATAAACCAATCTGACAAAACCGGAGCAATCCAGGCCGTTTGTCGTGGTTCCCCCTTTGCGGTAAGGGATGCCCACATATTGTTTTAATTTATTTTCAAACTGCTGATTGGTCAGATCGACCGCAGACAGCGGGGAATGAATCTTGCTTTCCACACCAAAAGCAATAGACGCCGACATGATGACCACGCAAAAAATAAACCGGATACAATTTTTCAGAAAAACCGCTTGGAGCTGTCTATGCATTATTTCCAATCAGTGTAGGGTTGCTTGCATGAGGCAGTATTATTTTTATCCTGTTCTGCCGCTCTGGCCGAAAACTATAACTCCTGTCTTTTTTCCATCTTTGGTCTCACCGGCATAATGACCGACTCTCCGGAAATCTTTCCGGTTTCAATGGGAAATAGACTATTTTCATCGTTCTTGTCAACCCCAAAATTTATGCTTTTGAAAAATTGCCGGATGAGTTATTCATAGGTAGCGATAAAAATGAGACATGATTTAAAGATGAGTAATGATATGCTGAAAAGGCAGGTGCTTTCGAACTCGGATGAATTCAAGCAGTTCTGGGAAAAACAGGGACCGTTTAAATTCGTATTGACCAGCAGGGAATTTCCCCCTGTTTTGCTGGAGCCGGAGGAATGGATTTTTTCCGACAATATTGAGGTCCTGTTAAAAGGGTTAATGCAATTTGAAAAGCGGAAAATGGAAATCATCAGCTCTCCGTTTAATTCTTTGAATAAAACGATATTAAGGCCTGAAATTTTGATTCCATGGAAGATTGTAAATTTTCCGGATGAATGGAATACGTGTGTCTGCGACTGCTTTATTCCGGAAGGACATTTAACCCGGTATATTTTTAAAGGTATCTTCCTGCCTGAAGAAAAACCGGACTTTGTTGAAAAAGCGTTTTTCAATTGCCTTGCCGGTTGTACAGAACAGCTTGGGTATATTTTGTTCAAGCCCCTGGGAAATTCAAAGGTAGCTGATATTAAAAAATACCTTACCGAATGGGAAGAAGACGACCTGGATTCAGGTCTGGTGTAGAATTTAAAGTTCACCCTTCAGGATAAGCGCTGCCAGCATTTTTTTATAATCAATCCCTGCTGTTTGAAATCCTTTTGTTCCATATTTCATATTGCCTTCCAGGACATAGGGGAGGCTGTTGTGGATCATGACATCGATGCCTACATCGTTCCAGCCGCATTTTAATGCTGTCATAAGGGCAAGATCCAGGGCTTCCCGGGGCAGGGGATCAAAACAGACAATTCCTCCCTGGGATAGATTGGTTTTGAAATTATCTGAAGCAGCGATCCGCCAGAAAGCCAGCCTTATTTTTTTACCAATGATGATGATCCGCATATCCCTGTCAACGGGTAAATATTCCTGGATATAGGCCGGGCTGTTATCTTTAAGATAGGCAGAAAGCTCATCGGCATTGTTTATCAGGAAAATACCCATGCCTTTGGCAGAACCCCTGGCTTTTTTTGCAATAAAGGGGAAACAGAAAAAATCCAGGATGGTTTTTTTCTGTTTTTCCCCGTAAAAGACCCTGGTTTTGGGATGGGGGATGCCAAGCATATGGAATATGGCTGTCTGTTTTATTTTATCCATGGCAAATTTATAAGTATGAAAACTTGGAAAGGTCTGTTTTCCCATGGCATTGAAGAGATCGGCATAGAAGGCGGTCGGATAATAGATTTTTTCTGCTTCAAGAATCAGGCGTTGTTCCTCAAAGGAATAATCTTTAAAAACCGGTTTGAATCCCAGGGTATGAACGGCATCATTCCCTTTTAACCTTGCACCCAGGGCAACAGGCCTGGTGTTCAAAAAAACCATCCTTATCTTATCCAGGATTTGATCTGGCTGGGTTTTGGCGGGAACTCCCATATGGTATTTACACCTGCCCGGTCCAGCTCATTTTGGAGTATGGTTTTATCAAGACCTTTCTGAAGTGCGGAAATGATGACCGGAACCTCTTCTTTTGAATAAATGCCTCTTATTTCCATGGCAAAGTCCATCCCGGTCATATCATTCAAAAACAAATCACAGACTATGGCACGGGGTTTTCTTGATAAGACGGCTTCAAAGGCATCCTGAGACCGCTGAAATGTCAGGCTTGAAAAACCGGAACTGCAAAGCAGTTTGCAATAAGTGTCCAGGACGGATTCGGAAGAGCTGATGACAATGACCTGTTCCATATCCCGGGCAGCTTTTTCTTTTCTTACATCCAGATATTTTTTTGCCGTGGATTTAAGATTCCTTTTTTCCAGGATTTCAATGAATGTGTCAAGGACTTGAAGCGGTGCCGTCCGGATAAGATAATTGGATGCCATATAGGAAAATGAATCCGAAATCATAAGGTATTCGATGACATGTTTGGCCCTCGCGTCTAAAATGGTCTCGGCAAGGGCTTCTCCTTTTTTTGTCCCGGCTTCTATCTTGTTCTTTATCTCAGCACATACAAAATCCGACAGGTTTTTATCCAGAACTTTCATTGCAGCCAGGCGGACAGGCAGGGAAGATTCTGAAATACCCTGAACAACCGATGCGGCTGATTCAAGTTCCGGAAAAGCCTGAAGAGCACTGTAAGCTGCGAATTTGATGGTATTATCGGTTTCTTTTTGGTTGATAATGTCAAAAAGGTCATTTACGGCATCCATCGGGATAGTCCGTGAAATCAGGCGTAAAATATTGATCATCAGGTCATGGTCTATGTTTTTTTTCAAATGTTTTGCAAGGGTTGAAATACGTTTTGATCCTTTTTCCGACAGGGCGATAAAGGCTTTGAACCTTTCATTGACATCAGCGGATGAAAGGCAGGGAAGCCCGGTTTCAACATCATCACAAGAACAAATCCCTTCAAGGACAGGATTTTCATCAATCATCTCTTTTGCCTTAAGAGCTTGAAGGGCATCCAGAATATTCTGATCGCATTTTTCAGTTTTTGAGGCTTGTTCAAGCCTCTCGCAGGCTTTAGCCGTTCCGATTCGTTCAAGGGCTTTCACAGCCTCTGTTTTGAGGACAGGGTCATCATAAAAAATAAATTCCGCAATTTCATCGGTCATGCTTTCCATCTGCAATTTGCCGCTTGTACGGATAATCTCATTTAAGAGGTCCTTATCTGTTTCGTTGGTCAGGATATGTTTTAAAAGAGGGCAGATATTGACAACAGCATTCCGGTCAGGGGCCTTTAATAAAATCAGGACAAAATGAAAATCCAGATGAGCCCGGTCTGTGATAAGCTGGATCAACCGGTCATAAATTACAGGATCATTGCGGGTTTCAATAATTAAAAAGGACAGAAGCTCAAAAGCTGTCTTATCAGATGCCAGTGCAAGGATTTCAAGCCCTTCTTTTTTTTCATGATCCGGCCTTGAAGAAATCTGTTCCAGAAGAGTCTTGGCCTGTCCTAGTTTGCCGGTTTTTATGCTTTTTTTCAGGTTTTGGATAAAATCATCCATGATTACGGCTCCAATCGGTTTTTCCGGTATCCATCAGGATCGGTATCCATAAGGGTTTTTCTTCTGCCACTGCCATGTATCTTTGCACATGTCATAAAGTGTCTTTTCAGCCTTCCAGCCGAGTTCCTCAAGGGCTTTTGACGGGTCGGCCCAGCAGGCGGCAACATCCCCGGGGCGTCTTGCGGTAATTTTATAAGGGATTTTTTTACCGCTGGCAGCTTCAAATCCTTTGATCATTTCAAGGACGGAATACCCTCTGCCGGTGCCAAGGTTGTACATAACCAGTCCCGGATGCGTAAAGAGTTTGGGAAGGGTCCTGATATGGCCTTTTGCAAGATCGACCACATGGATATAATCCCTGACGCCGGTTCCATCCGGAGTGTCATAATCATTCCCAAATACATTGACTTCCGGCAAGGCCCCCACGGCTACCCCTGAAATATAGGGCATGAGATTGTTTGGAATGCCGGAGGGGTCTTCTCCGATTTCACCGCTCATATGGGCTCCTACAGGGTTGAAATATCGCAAAAGGGCAATATTCCAGTCTTGATCGGAATGGTAAAGATCCTGGAGAATTTCTTCAATCATGAGTTTTGTCCGGCCATAAGGATTTGTGGCCGACAGGGGAAAGTCCTCTTTTATGGGGAGGGATGCAGGGGCGCCGTAAACCGTGGCGGAAGATGAAAATACAATGTTTTTTACACCCATATCCATCATGACTTTAAGAAGGTTCAAGGTTCCGGTAATATTGTTATGATAATATTTCAATGGAATGGATACGGATTCCCCTACAGCCTTTAATCCTGCAAAATGAATAACCGCATCGATCTTATGACCGGCGAAGATATCGGCAATGCTTTTTTTATCCATCAGATCTGTTTTGTAAAACACAACCGGCCTTCCTGTAATCCGCCTTATCCGGTTCAAGGATTCTTCCGAGCTGTTGGAGAGATTATCAAGCACAACAACCTCATGGTTATCATTTAAAAGCTCAACACATGTGTGGCTTCCGATATAACCTGCACCACCGGTAACCAGAATTTTCATAAACAGTCCTTACAGGCTTTAGTTTTAAACGGTTTGTAAGTTAATATAAAAAAAAGGTCACGGCATATCCCACAGTGCCTTTATTCTTTTTTAAAGAAGAGGTTAACATGGACAGGAATCCGGGATCAAGTTTTTTATTGTCTATACGGGCCGTAATGAAAGGACGGCAATCAGCCATGGCGCCTCTTTCAGACAAAACAGGTTTCAAAGCATTGACAGACGGCATGGGTGTGTTTAGAATTATGGCATTCAGGCAGAGATCTTCCTGAAAAAATTAAATATAAGGAGAGATATAAAATGATCGATTTGACAGATCCTGCAAAAACGCAGATTGATGACTATTTCCAGGGAAGGACACCGACCCCGATTCGGATTTTTCTTAATTCAGGCGGCTGAGGTGGCCCATCTCTTGCCATGGCTCTGGACGAGCCTAAAGATACGGATGATACCTTTGATGTAAAAGGCCTGAAATTTGTTGTTGACAAAGAATTCATGGAAAAAGCGGAGACAATAAAAATTGATTTTACAGGTATGGGATTTCACCTTGATTCCAACCTTGAGCTTGGACAATCCGGTTGCGGTAGCTGCGGTTCCGGCGGCTCCTGTGGGGATTGACATTCCTTTGGTTTTGAAAGGGTAGGTATAATATCTTACCCTTTCACCCCCTTTTTGATTTTGCCTGCCTGAAGAAAGTCCCATCCGTGGCTTGACCGTGACCAGCCATCATGATAGCCTGATATTTATCATGAAAATTTAAGAATTGTCAGGATGCCATAATGAAAAAGCGCTCCATTGGTCTGTTTATCGCATTTGCCGGTATTGTTACTGCAATTTTTATCACCAGTTGCGGAGAAAAAAAGAAATCCCAGGCCGAGCTTACCGTAGGAAACTGGTCGCAAGAGAAAAACAGGGCCTATGTCCTTTTGTATGCCAATTCAAAAGGAGAATGGAATTCGTCTGTCAAAGTTTCCGAGGCAACCTCCAAAGTCGTCAAGACCAAGGGAAAAGCCAAAGGCCTGTGGCGCATTGAAAAAAACCAGATGATTTTTACGGTTATGGAATCGGATATCGAAGATGTCTGGGAAAAGAACAGTACTGTATTTTATGATATCCTTGACCTGACGGAAAATAAAATGCAGCTCAAGGATGAACAAGGGGACGTGACGGCCTGGTCCAGAACTAAAATAGGAAAATCCACTGAATCAGAAGCTGATCTTGCCCTTGTCATACCCATGGCCCCGGTTGTCGTGAATTTAAACAAAGACAGGTCAAATGATAAAGACAGATACCTGTGCCTGAAAATGAATTTTATCCTCAAAGAACTGATGCCGGGGCAGCAAGTCCCTCCTGTCCACCCCAAGGTTGAGGATGCAATCGTCATTTTTTTCAGTTCCCTTGTATTTGAGGATGTAAAGGATTTTGACGGCATCAGGAGTCAGGGCCAAAAGCTGGTCAATATATTAAATCCGTATATGGAGGGAATGATAAAGGAAGTTGCAATCGAAAATGTAATTGTTGCAACTGAAATTGAAAAAGTTGAAGAATTTTTAATTGAACATACCCCGCCGGCAGATTCTGCCCCTGAAGAAGGTAAACAGGCAAAGGATGAAAAAAAGAAAAAAGACGGCAAAGAAAAACCAAAGGATAAAAAGGGTTAGTCTTTTGCCTGAAACACCATCAAGATCCCTTCCCTGACTGAGACGGATGCTGTCGTTTCTTTGAAAACATTGCTGACGCCTAAACCGGACCCCATTTCAATAGTCGCATCCACCAACGGATATTCGAGCCCTTTGAGGGTTATCCCTGCGGCTTTTTCCGTGATGGGAAGAATGGATAGAAATTCTCCGGGCCGGCCTTTTATTTCAATATGGCTGGTGACTATATGAATTGTATTGTTTTTATTGATGATCCTTGAAGGGATACCCAGTCCTGCAAGTTTTTTTAAGAGGAAAATGTTGGCAAGGGTATGATCCAGTCTTGTGCCGGTAGCTCCTAAAAGGGTTATATCCGTTGCACTGTTTAAAACTGCCCATGATATGCAGAGTTCTGAATCGGTCTCATTTTTTCGTGAAGGATGAATAATGGTTTTTATTTTTTTTTCTTCAAAAAAGAGCCTGTCTTCAATGGAAGCAGAGTCAAAATCACCGATAATGACGTGGGGCAGGATATTGAGTGCTTTCAGATGTCTTGTTCCGCCGTCGGCACAGATAATCATCCGGGCCTGCCTGATTATACCGGCCATATCCGCTGAATATTCAAGATCCCCGTTGGCTATAATGACACAGTCCATGAAGGATTTATTATCATGAAATTTATGATATGAAAATCGAATCTTTTGTCTTGTCTTGACTAATTTGCCGCTACCTTATATTTTCCCATGAAATGAAATCTTTAAATATTATAAACCAATATATTTTTAAAGCGCTTTTACCGCCTTTTATCATCAGCCTGCTCTTTCTGACCTTTGTATTTCTCATGATACGGATACCTGAAATCACCAATAAGGTTGTGAATTACAATGTGGATATTTCAGCCGTTATTCTTTTGATGGTATATATGCTGCCCCAGTTTATGGAATTTACCATTCCCATGTCGGTCATGATTGCCATTCTTCTCACATTCATGCGCATGTCAGGGGAAAATGAGCTGATTGCCTTGAAGGGTGCAGGGGTTTCCCTTTACAGCCTGCTTCCCCCGGTATTTGTTTTTTCTTTCATCGGTGTTCTCCTGACATCCATGGTTACCATTGCCGGAGTTCCCTGGGGAAAGCTCTCTTTAAAAAAAAAGACCATTGAGCTTGCAAAGTCCAATATGGATATGGCGCTTCAGGAAAGACGGTTCAATTCAGAAATTGAGAATGTCATGATGTATATTTCCCAGGTGGATATAAAAACCAAAAAATTAAAAGATATTTTTATCGAAGACCGAAGGACAAAAGGGCTGGTCAGTATTTCCATCGCCCCTTTGGGAGAGCTGATCCGCTCTGAAGACGCCATATACACCATAAGGCTCTATGACGGAGTGATCAATCAGGTCAATGCTGAGGAAGGTTCCGTCAATAGTATCCATTTCGGGAATTATGATATGAATATTGATTTAAATGACATGGCAGGCCGGGGGGGAGGGCAAATCGTAAAAAAAATCAGCGAGGAACGCTTTTTTGACCTCATCCGGATCATCAAGACCGGCACTAATGATAATAAGCTTTTCAGAACTGCCCTGATGCAGCTTCATGAAATTTTTTCAATTCCGTTTGCCTGCATTTCCTTAGGCTTGCTTGCATTTCCCCTGGGGGTTCAATCCAATTCCCTGCAAAAATCATCAGGTTTCGGGCTGGGAGTTTTCTTTTTCCTGCTGTATTATTTCTTCCTGGCATTCGGATGGTCGGCCGGACAGACAGGAAAATTCCCTCCCGGTCTTGCCATGTGGCTGCCCAATATCATTATGGGAGGGGCCGGGATTTTTCTTCTTATAAGAAATGCTAACGAGAAACCGGTACGGGTGCCGATGTTTTTAAAAAAAAACATCACGGCAATCAAAAACAGCATCTTAAAGAAAGCATAATGCCATGACCTGCTTTAACAAATACTGGCTGAAAGAATTTATAAAATTTTTTTTTATTATTCAATTGATCATTCTTGTGATGTTTGTCTTTATCGACTATCTCTCCAGGATGGAAAGATTTTTAAAATCCGATATTTCCATGCTCGCTGCCCTGAATTATGTCCTTTTAAAACTGCCTTTCATGTTTGTCCAGTTGACACCGGCCGGTATCCTTTTGGCAACCATTGTGGTTTTCGGGCTCATGAACCGGAATAATGAACTTTTGGCTATCCGGTCCAGCGGTATAAACGCTTATTTCCTCATAAAACCGGCTGTGGGCGCTGCCCTCATGTTCAGTTTCATCATGTTTTTTTTAGGGGAAACCCTTATCCCGGTCTCTATGTCAAAGGTATATGATATCGAAAACAATGTGATACGCAAACGGCATAATATGTCTGTGGCGAGGGAGGATATCTGGATAAAAAATGAGAACAGGCTGATTCATATTAATTATTACGATCCTGTCCAAAAATCGGTTTCAGGCGTGACCATTACATCAATGGGAGAAAATTTCGGGCTTGAATCACGCATAGATGCACAGAAAGGATATTACACAGAGGGAGAATGGATTTTTGAAAATATTATAGAGCAGGTTCATGCAAAAGATTCAATTGACTATGATGTCAAGACCTATAAAAAAAAGAACATCCTGCTGACATTCAAACCCGATGATCTTGGAGCGGTTGTAAAAAGATCTGAAGAGATGGGGTTTTCCGAGTTGAGAAAATATGTCAAAAAGATCAAAGCAGAAGGCTATGATGCAACATCCTATGAAGTGGATCTGAACGGGAAAACAGCCTTCCCCTTTATTTGTATCATCATGGCCCTGACAGGAGCGGCCACGGGGATGAGATCCTTTGCAAAAGAGAACCTTGCCGTGACCATTGCCCTTGGCGTTGCAATTGCATTCCTGTACTGGATCATGTACGGATTCTGCATTTCACTGGGGTATGGGAGTATTCTTCCGCCCATTCTCAGCGCATGGATCACCAATGTGTTTTTTTTCTCCACAGGTGTCCTTTACCTGATGTATTCAGGATAAAAAGATAAAGAAATCCGGATGATTATTTTTTACAATATAGTGATGAATCTTTTGCTGGTTGTTTTTATCCTCATTTTCCCGGCTGTCTGTCTGTTTTCAAAAAAAAGAAGATCGAACCTGGTATCAAGATTCGGTCTGTCTACAGCCTGGAAGCCGAAACAACCGGAAGAAAAAAGAATCTGGATACATGCGCTCTCTGTTGGAGAGGTCAAATCGGTTGTCCCGCTTGTGAAAATATTAAAAGACCGGCATGGGGAAGTAAAGATTGTTTTTTCGACTTCCACAAGGACCGGGTTTGAGACGGCCGGCCGGTATTTCTTGACGCCGGGAATGGAAAACGTGGATCAATTGGGGTATTTTCCCCTTGATTTCAGCTGTTCCGTACAAAAAATCAGCACATTGATCGGGCCTGACGCTGTTATCATTGTTGAAACCGATATCTGGCCCAATTTTTTATATGAGATGAAAAAAAGGCGGATTCCGGTTGTACTGATCAATGCAAGACTGTCAAAAGGATCATTAAACGGGTATTTGCGGTTTAAAGGCTTTTTTTTATCTGTTTTTTCTTGTTTTACACAGATCATGGTCCAGACCCGGCTGGATGCTGAAAGGTTTCTGGCTCTCGGCATCGGGAAAGAGAAAATTCAGGTCACAGGGAATATGAAATTTGATCATGCCGTTGAAGACAGCGAAGACTCCTTTGCCCGGGAAATGAAAAAGCTCTTAAATATTCAAGGGGGAACCCTGGTCCTGGTCGCCGGTAGCACCCATGAGGGTGAAGAAAAAATTCTGTGCAGGGTATATGAAAAACTGTTGAAAAAATATCCCGGGCTGGTGATGATCCTTGCGCCAAGAGACCCGGGACGATGCCGGGCTTTGCTGCCGGATATCTCCTTTGCCGGCATCCCGGCATTCCTGATGTCTGGGATAAAAGAGCCCCTGCAAAGGAACGGGGTTGTCCTGGTGGATAAAATGGGTGTGCTCTCAAGGCTTTATGGTCTCTGTCATGTGGCCTTTATAGGGGGGTCCCTGGTAAAAGAGGGGGGACACAACCCCCTGGAACCGGCAGCTTTTTCAAAACCCATTCTCTTTGGGCCGGATATGTCTGATTTTATGCTGATTTCCAAATTGCTCAGGGATCATGGGGGTGCAAAACAGGTGGATTCTGAAAAAGAATTGCTGCATGAGCTTGATACCCTGTTGGAAAAGCCCCAGGTTCAAAAACAGATGGGCCAATTAAATCAGGAGGTTTTTTTATCCAATTGTGGTGCTGCAGAAAATATTGTCACAAACCTGGAGGCCCTTCATATTGTTTGATAAATGGCTGAACAAAATAGAGAACCGGGTGGTTGAAATTTCAGGACAGGAGTATATCCCGGCCCTGTTTTCCCTGGAATGGGTCCTGGTTGGTCTGTCACGTCTATATGGGGCAGGCGCCGGGATCAGGCAGTGGCTGTATCAAAAAAATATCTTCCGTAAAAAAGAGCTGCCCTGTTTTGTGATCTCCATTGGCAATATTGTGGCAGGCGGAGCGGGTAAAACCCCCATGACCGATTATGTGGCCGGGCTTTTAAAAAGGATCGGGAAAAAACCGGTTGTCATCAGCAGGGGGTATAAGGGGAATTATAAAGGGGATTCAATCATTGTTTCAGATGGTCAAAGGGTTTTTGCAGATGTACGGGAATCCGGTGATGAGCCCTTTATGATGGCAAGCAGGCTCTTATTTCCCGTGGTTGTCGGAAAAGACAGGTTCAGTGCCGGAATAAAAGCCCTTGATTCCTTAAAACCCAGGCCGGATGTGGTTGTGCTGGATGACGGATTTCAGCATTTAAAACTGAAAAGGGATCTCGATATTCTCCTGTTTGATTTTCAAAATCCATTGGGAAACAACAGGTTCCTTCCTGCCGGCCGTTTGAGACAGACTCCGCAAAGCTCGGGCAAAAGAGTCGATGCCGTTATTTTTACAAGATGCTCTGGGAAAAATGATAACAAAAGCCGGATGGATGCAATAATGCAGTATTACCCGGGCTGCCCCTTTTTTAAAACCTTTCATAAGCCTTTTATCAGCCAGGGGATCAGCATTGGCGGGGGATACTGGAAAATTGAATCCGACGCCGTTATCTTAAAGGATAAAAAAGCAGTCCTTTTTTCAGGGCTTGCCGATAATCGCTCGTTTTATGATTCAATGGCGGGTTTTGATGTAAATATCCTTCATCACCTTGAATTTCAGGACCATCACAGGTATAAGACATCTGATTTTGTAATGATAAACAGGGTGGGCAAAGAAAAAAAGGCTGATTTTATCCTGACCACGGAAAAAGACTGGGTAAAAATCGGCCGGAATTTCAAATGGGAGACGGATTTTTTGGTGATCGGCGTCCGGATGGAGTTTGAATATCCGGAAAAATTTAAAGAATTTTTAGTCTCTAAGATGGAAGAAAAATGAGCAATGACAGGATATTCAGATTTTTAAAGCTGATGGTAACCCTTATGGGGAGGCTGCCCTGGACGGTTTTAAAATTTTTTTCAAATCTCTTCGGACTGATCTGGTATAAAGCGGATAAACGCCACAGGGCAGTTGTTCTTGAAAATATCAAGCTGGCTTATCCGGGCCGGTTTTCTTTGGCTGAGTCGGAAAGGATGGCCATCCGGATTTTTAAAAATACTGCCGGAATTCTTTTTGAGGTGATCTGGGCCTATAAGAAACCCAGGGATGAATTGTTTGCCCATTTTACGGTAAAGGGAGCCGGGTATTTGGAAAATGCCCGGAAAAAAGGAAGAGGGGTTATCCTTTTAACCTGTCATATGGGAAATTTTGAGCTCCTTGTGGCTGCCCTTCCAAAGGCAGGGTTGAAAAAACCCTATGGGATTTACCGGAAATTCGATTTTAAGCCCCTGGAGCGTCTGATGCGGGAAATGAGGCAGCGATTCGGGGCCATACTGATTCCCATGCGCGGGGCATCTGAAAAAATTGATGCCATATTGCGTGAAGGCGAGGTGATGGGCACTCTCCTGGATCAGAATGTAGACTGGTACAAGGGTGTATTTGTGGATTTTTTCGGAAGGCCTGCCTGTACCAACAGCGGTCTTGCCAAACTGGCCCTGAGAAGCGGATCACCGGTGATCCCCATGTATACGGTCCGCAAAGACAGGTCTTTTTTTATCGAATTTTTACCTGAAATTCCTTTGTGTGAAACCGGTGACACCATAAAAGATATTGAAATCAATACCCAGAATTATACCTCTGCTGTGGAATCCATGGTTCGCAGGTATCCGGACCAGTATTTCTGGGTTCATAACCGCTGGAAAACAAAACCCTATTGCCCGTATCCAAGGGCATGACGCCATGAAAAAAATCCTGTTAAAAGACAGCGAAAAAGCCAGGATACTGATCCGGGCTGCCAACTGGGTCGGTGATGCCATTATGACAACCCCGGTTGTCCGGGCCGTGCGTAAAAATTATCCAAAAGCCAGGATAACGGTCCTGGCCAAACCATGGGTCATCCCGGTCTATGAAAACAATCCGTACATAGATGAAATCATGGTCTATGACAATGGAGGCCGTCATAAAAAAGGGATGGGAGTCCTGCGGCTTTCACAGGATATCCGGAAGGCCGGGTTTGATCTGGCCATTCTCATGCAGAATGCCTTTGAGGCAGCCCTCCTGGCATTCCTGGCCGGAATCCCCGAAAGGGCGGGATATAACACCGATGCCAGAACCCTTTTGCTGAACCGGAGTGTCCCCATGAACCCGGCTTTGAAAAAAAAACATCTCATTGCATATTATATAGGCATCATAGAAGGAGTAGGGATGAGGCCTGACGGTATGGATCAGGATCTTATGATTTCAGATCAGGATTGTCACTTTGCAGGGCAGTTGCTCCATGAACAAGGACTGGGTCATGGAAAACCTGTAATCGGCATCAATCCAGGTGCAACCGGCGGCACGGCCAAACGCTGGTTCCCAGAGCGTTATGCAGAACTGTGCAGGCTTCTGGCAAACCGGTACCAGACAAAAATCCTGGTTTTCGGTGGGCCGGCCGACCATGACCTGGGGGAGAAGATCGCTGGTATGGCGGCCGGCTCCTGTATCAATATAGCCGGGAGAACAGGTCTGTCACAAGCATTTGCCCTGATCAGGGCCTGTGATTTGTTTGTGACCAATGATTCCGGTCTCATGCACGCAGCAGCAGCCCTTGGCACCCGCCAAGCAGCCCTCATCGGGTCAACCGACCCTGTTGCCACAGCTCCTTTCAGTGACAGGAGCACCATGGTAAGAATGCCTGTCCCGTGCAGCCCCTGCCTGAAAAAAGAATGCCCTGTTGACCATAAATGCATGGATCTTATCGGTGTTGACAGGGTTTTTCAAATCTGCAAGAGTATCCTGGACAACAACACATCAACTGATTCTAACGGAGAAACAAATCCTGTTTGAAAACATCCGCCATATTCTCATCGTAAAGCCCAGTGCCCTGGGAGATATCGTTCATTCCCTGCCGTTTCTGCATGCCTTGAGAAGGGGATTCCCCGAAGCCTGCATCGACTGGGTTGTGGCCCATGGCCTTCATACCTTTCTTGAGGGGCATGGACTGATCAATAAGCTCTGGGTCATAAAAAAAGACCAGTGGAAGGATATGGGGCGGCTGTCTCTTACCATCCGGGAATTAAGGGAACTAAAAAAGGGACTGGGGCAGACCGGCTATGATGTATGCATAGATCTGTCCGGGATCTTCAGATCCGGGGTCATTACCTGGTTTTCAAAGGCTGGTGTAAAACTGGGGTTTAAAGAATCCGATGAAGGCAGCCCGTTCTTTTATACCCACAAAATTCACGGCAGCATGGACATCCATGCCATTGACCGGTATCTCAAAATCGCCGCATTCATGGGATGCCCGGTGGACGAGATCGTTTATCCCTTTGCACCCTATGATCCGTGCCCAGCCATATTAAACGGCCTGCCCCGTGACTATGTCGTCATGAGCCCTTCGGCCGGTAAACCCGCCAACCGGTGGCCTGCCCGTAAATTCGGAGAGCTTTCCGCCCGGCTGCCGCTGCCGTCGGTGATCATCAGTTCTGCTGCCGAAGCAGATATAGCTGGCGAGACGGTCCGGTATTCCAGGGGAAAAGCAATTTCTATTGCCGGTAAAACAGGTCTCAAGGACCTTTTGGGCATCATTGGAAAGGCCCGGTTTTTTGTCTGCAATGATACCGGGCCCATGCATATGGCAGCAGCCTTGAATATCCCGGTGTTTGCAATTTTCGGCCCGGCCAACCCTGTCCGGACAGGCCCTTACGGCAGTATCCATACTGTGATTCGAAAAGATTTGCCCTGTTCTCCCTGTTATGCGCAGACCCCTTGTAAGAAATTCAAGTTCCAGTGCATGGAGAAATTGAGTGTAGAGGATGTCTATAGGGTTATTGATCAGAAAATGGGGCTCTTGTGAAGGTTTCAGTTATTGTCACCACCTATAACCGGCCAGATGCCCTGAAAAAAGTGATCACCGCACTCTTAAGCCAGACCCGGCCGCCTGACGAGATCCTGGTAGCCGATGACGGGTCCGGACCCGAAACCCGGGAGCTTATAACCTCATTTAAGAGTAACCCCGGGCCGCCCCTTTGCCACGTCTGGCAGGAGGATGAGGGGTTCAGGCTCTCCCGTATACGGAACAAGGCTGTTTTAAAATCAAAGGGGGACTATCTGATTCTCCTGGATGGGGACTGCATCCCAGCCCGGTTTTTTGTGGCCGATCACCTGGCTCTGGCAGAGAAAGGGTGCTTTTTCCAGGGCAAACGGGTTCTGGTGAACCGGAAACTTGCTCCAGGGTTTGATTTCAGAGACACGGCCTCCTTTGCCGGATTGATCTGCCAAGCGCTTTTTGGATCCATTTCCAATGCCCATCATATTATCCGGATTCCTTTTTTCCCCAGTTCCAGGAATAGAAAAATGTCTGGGGTCCGGGGGTGCAATATGGGGTTTTTCAAACAGGATGTGGAAGCAGTGAACGGATTCAATCATGAATTTACAAGCTGGGGCAGGGAGGATTCGGAATTTGTAGCCCGTCTTTTCAAATATGGGATCAAACGGAAAGAGAACCCGTTTCGCGCCGTCTGCTTTCATTTATGGCACAGGGAAAATAAGGGGATCTGTCCGGAAAAAAACGAAGAACTGCTGAAACAGGCCCTTGCCACCGATGCCTGGTCTTGCGCCAATGGACTTAAAGAGCTGTAAGAATTCAGTCCTGGTATGAGGGCCTGGACCGCCGGATCTGGTGAAGGCTGTAAATCCGGATGATATCCCTGCCTAGCGTATCCATGGTATGATGTTTTTTTACAAAGTCCCGGGCAGCTTTTGTTCGGCTCATGGTTGAATTTTCATCCTGAAGGGTCTGGATGATTTTATCGGAAAGATCGGAAGGGTTGAATTCTTCATGGACGAGCCCGGTTTTTTCATGGACCAGGACATCAGCGGCAAGATCCGTTCCCGGACCAATGACCGGGGTTTTGCACAGCATGGCACAAAGAAGCGATTGGCGTTTTTGCACGAAATCCTCATCCTTTATGTGAAGACTTGGCAGGACATGGCACTCCAGTGCCCGGAGAAACAGCCAGGAGTCTTCTTCCAAGCTTGTGAAATGAGTTGAATTCTCGATTCTCAACCCCATGGCCAGGGCTTTTGCCATGCTCACAGATTCGCTTGTCCCTTGTCCTGAAATCACCAGATGATAACCGGGCAGCCTTGCCTTTACGGTTTGAAAAGCCCCCAGAAGGGTGGATAGGCTTTTCCCCTTGGAGGGATTGCCTGATACACCGATGAATTTTGTTTCCGGGTCAAGGCCAAGCTCCAGGGCGAGCATTTTTCTTGCTTCGGTTTTTTCAGGAAAGGTCTCAGGTTCGATAATTCCGGCGGCCATGGTAAAGGCCCGCATATCTTTGAGTTTGAAGAGTTTCTGCAGATAGCCCGTGGTATAGCGGGAAGCCGTAAAAATATAATGGCAAAATCTTTTACAGATGATCCGGTTCCAGGGGGTTTTTCTTATCCTGTAATTGTTGTGAAAGGACAGGATTCTTAAGGGGATTTGCAGTTTTTTGGCTGAATAAAGGGCTATCTGCGTATCATATTTCCCGTGGGTATGAATAATGTCCGGTTTTTCATTGTATAAGAAATTTTTCAAAAGATTATAATTTCTAAAGATCGAAAACGGTTTGAAATCAATCCCGTAAACCTTGATCCCGTTTTCCTTTGCCTTTAGAAAAAGAGGACTGTCTTTTGGGCAGACCAGGATCAGGTTATGCCCTTTTTCCTTCATCCAGGAAAGTTCATTATAAATCCGTTTTTCAATGATGCCCCAGCGGGTTTCGCATGTTGTGTGCAGTATTTTATAAAACGTTCTCATCATGATATCAGCTTATTAAGAAGTCTTGTTTCAATTCTTTTTAAATCTATTGGGAGGTCGATTTCAGGAGAATCATGGGGGGTGATCACCACCTTGATCCTGTATCCGTATTCAAGAACCCGCAACTGTTCAAGTTTTTCAATATTTTCACAGACACCGGTGGGAAGGCTGACAAGGGTGTCCAGGAATTTTTTCTTATAGGCATAAAAGCCAAGATGCTTATAAAAATCCGCTTTTGTTTCCCTGTCCCTGGGAAATGGGATCTGGGCCCTTGAAAAATAGAGGGCAAACCCGTTTTTGTCAAAGGTGACCTTGACATCTTTGGGGTCTTTGATCTCCCTTTCATCCACAATTTTAAAGGCAAGGGTGGACATCAGAAGGTCAGGGTCACAGGCAAACGGGGAAAGAAGCTCATCAATGGTCAGTGGGTTGAAGAAAGGCTGGTCCCCCTGGATATTGATGATGATGTCATCGGGCTGAAGCCCGAGTATCCCGGAAGTCTCGGCCACCCTGTCGGTCCCGGACCGGCAGTTTGCCGACGTCATGACGGCATGCCCGCCAAAGCCTGTAACGGCGTTGGCGATCCTTTCATCATCGGTTGCAACGACCACATGTGTAACAACGGCAGATTTTTTGGCCTGTTCATACACTCTTTGTATCATGGGCTTTCCGGCAATCATGGCCAGGGGTTTTCCTTCAAACCTGCTTGATCCGTACCGGGAGGGGATGACTGCAAGGGTCATGGGGATCTCTTTTACATTTTCAGGAACAGGGATTTCGCTTTATCCCGGGTCATAATTGTTTTCCAGTCTTTACCAAGGCAGTTTTCCCATAAGGGGTCAAGGCCGAGGGCAACGGTTACCATTTTTTCAACCTGGTCGTTTTTCAGATGTTTGACAAGACCCCGCGGCAGCTCGATCCCGCTTTTTTGCATCATGGTGCGAAATTCTTTGACCCCTTCAGGATAGATTGCATCCAGATAATCAAAGGTGATGCAGCATCCTATGCCGTGATGGGTCCCAAGGACATAGGAAAGACCGTAGGACAGGGCGTGGCAGGCACCCACCTGGGAATAGGCAATGCTCATACCGCCGAAAAAAGACGCCATCATGAGTTTATCGGCACTGTCCGGATGGCTGTTTGAAAAAACCTCGCGGCAAAGATCCAGGGATTTTTCGCCATAGGCTTTGGAAAACTCATTCAGATAGGTCCCCTGAAGGGATTCAATGCAATGGATATAGCAGTCCATGCCGGTGTAGAAATGCTGGTCACGGGGCACATCCTGTGTGAGTTCGGGGTCTAACATGACCTGGTCAAACACGGTATAGTCGGAATTCAGGCCCAGCTTTTTTTCAGGCCCGGTCAGTACGGCTGTTCTGGAAACCTCGGCCCCGGTCCCGGAAAGGGTGGGGACCGCCATGTGGCAGACAGCCGGGTTTTTGATCAGATCCCATCCCTGGTAAAGGGTGGAAGAGCCTTCATTGGTCAGCATCAGGGATACGGCCTTGGCAAGATCCATGGCAGAGCCGCCGCCTATACCGATGACGGCAGAGGGCAGAAAAGAATGAAAGGCTTTGGCCTGAAGGGTCAGAGCATCCACATAGGTTGTCTTGGGCTCATCGTCCACGTTGACCCAGAGAAGCATGTCGTTTCCATGCACAGGAATCCTTTTTTCCATGGCTTTGCCTTTGAAAACATCATCAACGACAAAGACAACCCATGAATCAGAGGTATTCCGCTGTTTTTCGATGATGTCATCAAGCTGTGCAAAACAGCCTCTTCCAAATATTATATTGGGAACCAGTTTGAAATTTCGAAACATTTCTTATCCTTTAAATGATTTTATGATGGCGCTGATCCTGTTTTCAATATCCTGTTTTGTCCATGAGAGCATGATCTGCATGGAAATTGTCAGTTTCATGATAGCATCGGATTCTTCCAGGGCAAGGGTTTTATAATCCGGCAGATTGCTGCAAAGCTCGAAGGGGAGGGTTGCAGCCCGTTTCATTTCTTTCAGATGATGCCATTTTTTAAAATAATGCCAGTTGTTGTCATACCAGTAGGCAGATCCCGCACCGTTGGCGGCAAGGGCTTTAGCCACCTGTCTTGCCCTTTCTTCCGTGGGAAGGGAAAAGCTTAAAAATGTGGCTGAATCACCATTTGCATCCGGGATATACCGGAAAGAGACTTCCGGCAGGGCGGCCATGGCATCTTTAAGGGCGTGCTTGTTCTCTCTCTGGATTTTCAGGATCTGATCGAGTTTCCTGAGCTGGGCAAGACCAACTGCAGCGTTGAGTTCACTGATCCGGAAATTGGCCCCGACAATGGGATGGCCGTCGGCTCCCCGGTCCGGGCCGCCTAAGTGGTCGTGGCCATGATCAGCAAACTGGTCGGCCTTTTCATAGACAGCCTTGTCATCCGTGATAATGCCGCCGCCTTCACCGCAGGTAACGGTTTTGACCGAGTCAAAGGAAAAACACCCGGCAAGGCCGAAGGTGCCAAGAGCTTTGCCCTGATAGGTAGCGCCCAGGGACTGGCAGGTATCTTCCAGGAGGATCAGCCCGTTTTTTTTGCACACATCCTTTATTTCATCAATCCTTGCCATGGATCCGCACATGTGAACCGGCACTACGGCTTTTGTTCGTGGGGTTATCACTGCTTCAATCCGGTCGGGATTAAGACACAGGGTCTCATCAATGTCACAGAAAACCGGGATGGCGCCGGCCGTGAGAACAGCTTCAAATGTTGCCACAAAGGTAAAGGGGGGGATAATGACCTCATCCCCTGCACCAATGCCGCAGGCTGCAAGCGCCGTCGAAAGGGCAGCGGTTCCGCTGGAGCACAGATGGCCGTATCTGCTGCCTGTGATGCTGCAGAGTGTTTTTTCGAATTCAAGGGCCTTGAAATGACCGTTTCTTGCCTTTTCAAACCCGTACCGGAAAAGAACGCCTGTTTCAAGGACATCAGACACTTCTTTTTTTTCTTCATCTCCAAATATTTCATACCCGGGCATGGTCAACTCCTTTAGATCACGATTGGTTGATGTTTTTCAAACCCTTTTTTCAAATCAAGGATAAGTACCACAATAAACCATCAGGTTTCAAGGCCTCTAAAGAAGAAATTCCAAGATGTTTTTATTCGCCATTTTCCGGATACTGCCCTGAAGTCATGTTATGGAATTTCACAAAGCGTTTTATCCGGTCGCACTAAGATTATTCCGTATGGATAGAATTGCGCGAGGAGAACTTTGATCTGGCCCTTTGACAGGAGAGGTCGCAGAGTTCAAGGGTCATTGTCAAATTCTAACACTCTGTCAATCATATACTAACACAGATGGTCTATAAAAGACTTTGATAGACACAACCATGCATAAAAAGGAGTTAAAATGCATACCTTATATACAATTTCGGAAAATGAGCGGCCTGTTGAAAAAGTCATTTTGAATGCCAGTCCCCAGATTCATTCATGTGATGGAGCTGGGGTTGGAACGATTCATCACCCCCTGTACCCCCATGAAAAGATAGATCTCTATACAAAAATAAAAGATCATATTGCCCTGATGAGGCCAAAACAGTATTTAAAAAATTGCTTTGTTTTTGCGCCGCTGTTTTTTGCCATGCCGATCGATCATCCGGAACTGCTTATCCGCTCTTTGCTTGCTTTTCTTGTGTTCTCGATAACGGCAAGTGCTGTTTATATATTAAATGATTATGGCGATATTGAAACCGACCGGCTGCACCCCAAAAAAAAATTCAGGCCCCTGGCTGCCGGAAAGGTATCCGGAATAAGCGCCCTCTTCCTGTCAGCAGGATTATTGCTGACCAGTGTGGCAATCTGTCTTGCTTTTTTAAATACGCAGGTATTGGCGCTGATCCTGTTATACCTTGTCATCAATGTCATATATACATTAAAACTCAAGCATATCAGTCTTATCGACATATTTATCATTTCAACAGGGTTTGTTATCCGGTTGTTTGTCGGAAGCTATGCGTCAGGATTGGATCTGTCCTATTCCATCATCCTCATGACGTTTCTGCTCTCTTTATTTCTGGCCTTTGCCAAAAGAAGGGATGATGTGCTCATCCTTATGGAAACCGGGCATAAGATGAGAAAAAACATCAGCGGCTATAATCTGGAATTCATTGATTCAGCCATGAGCATGGTCTCTTCCATTATTCTGGTAGCCTATATCATGTATACGATTTCTCCGGAAATCATTGCAAAACATCATACCGATAAATTGTATCTGACCAGTGTGTTTGTCATCCTGGGGATACTCAGATATAAACAGATTACCCTTATAAACAAAAACAGCGGGGTTCCGACGGAAATCCTGATGAAGGACAAATTTATCCAGCTGAGTATTGCATTCTGGATCACTTCTTTTTTACTGATCAAATATGCTGCGCGATGGTTCATATGAGCCATTATTATTACCTGCTCATATCCGTTCTGCTGGGTGCTGCTGCCCAGGTGGCATTGAAAAAAGGGGTGCAGACCATCGGGCAGATGTCCATTGCAACCTTTATCCCCAATATTGAAAGAATTTTTTTTTGCCCCTATATCATAGGCGGAATCCTTTTATACGGGTCAAGTTTAATTGTCTGGCTTATTGTCCTGTCCCGGATGGAATTAAGCAGGGCTTATCCCTTTGTGAGCCTTGGCTATTTGATTACCTTTGCCTCTGGGATCGTTCTCCTGGACGAAAAAATGTCATACTGCAAAATCTTGGGTCTGATGTTTATTATCGGCGGAATATTCATCATGTCACGGGGGGAAATATAAGGTGAGGACGTTCAAAGACTATATCTTTTCAGGGATCAATTCGTATATATTTTACGGCACCAACCTTTTGCTGTTTTCTTTTTTCAGGATCTTTAATATCCTTTCCGTTAAGGAAATTTTCATCATCAGCCTTATCTGTACCGGCCTCATCAAATATTTGCTTTATAAAAAGGAAGCAAAAGGCTTTTCCATTAAAAAAATCATTACCATAGAAGCGGTTTATCTTGTCCTGTTTTTTATCACCGTGGGTGTCTCATCACAATTATATGACACCACCTATGACGGGAGAGCCTACCATCAGGAAGCCATTATCCTGATAGCCGACGGATATAACCCGTTTTATCGGCAATTGGATGAAGATAAAGTCTTGCATTCGCTCTGGATCAACCATTATCCAAAAGCAATGGAGATTGTTTCCGCAGCATTATATTCATTCACAGGAAATATTGAAACCGGCAAAGCATTTAATATTTTGTTCATGATTTCAAATATATTCATGGGCATCGGATTATTTTTAAGATGGGGAAAACTCTCTTTTGGCCCAGGCTTGCTGTTCAGCATCATCATAAGCCTGAACCCGGTGGCAATCTGTCAGTCTCTAACCTATTATGTGGATGGACAGATCTGGTCTCTTTTGCTTGCTGCATTTTATCTGGTCCTGCTCTATACCTTTGAAAAAAGATCTGCCTGGAATTTGATGCTGGCTTTGGTCATTGTTTCTCTTGTCAATATCAAATTTACCGCCCTGATTTATCTCTTGGTGATGATGGCGGTTTATTATTTCAGCCTGCTCTGGACCGGTTCAAAGAAAGAGCTGTTTAAAACCGGCATGATTACCGGGATATCCATCATTGTTGCTGTTTTTTTTATCGGGTTTAATCCTTATATCACCAATACGATGATAAATGGCCATCCGTTTTACCCGATCTACGGGGAAAATAAAGTGGATATTATTACCGGTAATTCTCCCCATGAGTTTAAAAACAAAAACCGGTTCGAAAAATTCTATCTGTCCTTTCTGGGCCGGACCGGCAATATCATGTCATGGTGGTCCGAAGAAAAAATTGAACTTAAAATTCCGTTTACCTTTGATTTAGAAGAAATAAAAGCCATGGCCGGTTGTGATATCCGGGTCGCAGGGTTCGGCCCTTTCTTCAGCGGGATATTCCTGGTCAGTGCTGTTCTTTATTTGCTGAATAAGATTGCTGCGCTGAGAAGGCAGCCTGACGACAAAAAAAACATGAGATTTTTAATCAGCGATGCCTGGATCGATCTGATATTGTTTTTCGTCGTTTTTTCAGTCGTGGTCAACCCGGAATTCTGGTGGGCAAGATATGTCCCGCAATTATGGGCTGTTCCTGTCCTTATGCTGCTAAGCTCAGGAGTTACCGTCAAATGGGGCAGATTATCTTTTATACCGGTCTCATTTTATATAGTGTCGGTTTTCATCATTTCCACTGTCTATGTTGGGTCCAACATCAAAGAGACCATCGCCCTGAATCGCGAGCTGGACCTGTTATCTGAAACTGATCAGAAAATTCAGGTTTATTTTGAAAATTTCCGCAGTGACCGGTTGAAACTGTTGAAAAAGGGCATCGCTTTCAGTGAAGAGGGTTCCGAGGTGGATTATGCTTATGAGAATACCCTGCTGGGGCATGGGTCTGTCCGGCATAATGATCCGTCACTCTATGAAGCCTTGAATGCAATCAATTAGCGGATTTTTGATATCTTTATGACAAACCGGCTGGCCATATTTGATTTTGACGGAACCATCACCCGGCGTGATTCATTTTTTCCTTTTCTTGTCTTCTGTTTTGGCTATTATCAGGTGTTTCGTGTAGGAATAACCATGTTGCCTGTCCTGATAATGTATAAACTAAAGCTTATTTCCAATTCAAAAGCCAAAGAAATAGTGTTTGAAAATTTTTTTAAAGGAATGCCGCAAAAAGATTTTAATCAGCTCTGCAGAAGATATTCTCTCAAAAAAATAAGTCCCATGGTAAGGATAAAAGCCCTTGAAAAAATTATCCGGCATAAAACCGGGGGGGATAAGGTGATTATTATATCCGCTTCCGTTGAAAACTGGATCAGGCCCTGGGCTGATTCTCAAGGGATTGATGAGGTCATCGGAACCACGGTTGAGATAAAGGACAGGGTCTTGACCGGGAAATTCAAAATGCCCAATTGCCATGGAAAAGAAAAAGTCCGAAGGCTGGTTGAAACATACAAAAATCTTGATTCATATTATATCTTCGCTTACGGAGACAGCAGGGGTGATAAAGAGCTGCTGGCCATATCAAATGAGTCTTTTTACAGATTATTCTGATCTTTACGATTCTCTCACAACACACAAACATTTTTTTGCAAATATCTGCCTGTAGCAAATTGTTTCAGAAAAATTAAAAAACTAAAAATAACAGGAGATCAACATGAGATTCATCTCTTCCTTCATTCCCCTGACAGACCGGTATCAGTTTCTTATCCATGTGTTCTTTTGGGTGTGGATGATTACCGGGATTATTGTAGTACCGGTTTATGCCGGGGTCCCTGCCGGAGCAAAAGCCGGTAGAGCAGTCCCTAAATGGCCGTCATGCGACGGACATTGCGCAACCCAGAATATTTCATTTGTCCATGTTTCGGATCTGCATGCCCAATATAACCCGGATCAAAACGGCTCCACTCCGGTAGGGCGTATCCGGGGGTATTATGAACAGGTAAAAAAAGAAAATCCTTTTACCCTTTTTACCAATGCGGGTGATGACTATGAAAAAGGCTCCATAGCTGAAGAACTCTCAGAAGGGAAAACAACAAGGGAGGTTGTGCATGCAATGCGCTATGATGTCCGAACCCTGGGTAACCATGATTTCGCCTGGGGAATTGAGGAATTGCTGAAATTCAGCAATGACCCATCTGCCGTAGTCATCGCGTCAAATGTCAAATTGAATCCCGGGGATAAACATCTTTTTCCGGATAAGGGGCATGGCTGGACTGATTTTTCGGTTTTAACGGTCGGATGTGTCAGAATCGGTTTTTTCGGCCTTGTAACAAAGCCCCTGAGAGAAAATGACCAACCCTATGACGGGCCCTATTACAGCGAACACCCCGAACTACAGTCGGATTTCAATTTTATTGAGCTTGCCAAAGACCTTATTGCCCGTCACCGGGCAAAAGTGGATATCCTTGTCCTGGTAAGCCATCTGGGATTGGAGGAGGATACTATTCTGGCAGAGCGGACCAGCGGCATTGACCTGATTCTTGGGGGACACACCCATTCCACGACAAAAACCCCGCTGCGCGTAAAGGACACAACCATTGTCCATGTCGGTTCCTATGGTGAGACTATCGGCAGAATGGATATGGAATATGATATTCTTAACAAATGCATTAAAGAGACTCATTTTAATCTTATTGCCAACCGGCCAGGGGAAATACCGGATGATCCATACACCGAAGATCGGGTGGCGGCCATACTCAGCCCATACCAGCGGGAACTCGGGGAAACCGTAACCCGTGTCACTCAGGATCAGAAAAAAGGCGACATGGCACTTATTGCGGCCCGAGCAGCAGTTGAAACATTGAAAATCGATGCTGCCATCGTGAGTGAACAGATGGTATGGCAGGAATGGCCCCAGAGCAAATTGACCCGACAAGACATCCTGGACGCTTTCAGGGTGGAACGGCAGCCTGCCGCAAGCCCGGGACACAGCAGCCTTTATCTCATTGATGTTCAAGGCAGGGATTTGGCCCATGCCGTTTCCGTATTAAAAGATTCCGCCTACTGGGGTCCGTCACGGATAAACCCGAAAGCCTTTTACACCATTGCCGTCCAGAAGGTACCGGCCCTTAATCAGAAAGAATATTTTGGAAGAACCATAAGCTGTTCAGAGCCAAAACCATGCACAGAGGTATGGGAGACCGTGGTGTCATTTGCCCGTGCACAGAATTTTGCCGGGTTTTCCCTGAATCATGGATTAGCGGCAAATATCAGGCTTTATGCCAGGTTTCCCTGACAAGCCGGGCTGTGGTTTTAAAATCACCGCCCATGACCCAATCTGCAATATGGCCTGCGACATCCGGATATGTTCTTCTTCTCTTATCTCTTCCCCCTGACTCTGGGCATAAACGGCAAATCTGAATTTTGTAAAGGGAAGAAGCAGGTCCCGGATATGATCCTTGCTTTCAAAGGGAAGATAAACAAGGATCAGGGACTCGTCCATAGTATCCGAAGAGGCAATGCCGGCGGGGATGACCGGGGGCACAATGGGTTGATCAAAATGGTGCCAGTGCATCCCGATGGAAATATCAGCCGGTGCAAAATATTTGATGATCCATCTTGACAAGGGGTTGGAACGGTCCATGGGCACATCGTGCAAAAACGAATACTGATGACCGATTCCAATGCAGGGACATTTGATCTTCCGGGCGATCCATGCGCTTACAGGTTCAAAATCCGTAATTACAAGGTCATAGGATTTTGCATCAAAGGTTTTCACATCGTTTAAAAATTGTTTCAGGGAAAGGTCTTTTATTGTGTTCAACAATTGGATACGGCCGTTTTTCACAGAAAAGGTAAACCCTTTGTAAAACCCCGGCGTTTTGATGATGGAGGGATCATACACCTTATCTCTTTTGCAGCCGCTGAAAATAACGTCCACTTCCAAACCCCGCTGTTGAAGCATGCCGTAAAGAATTTTCATTTGTCATCTCCTTTCAGGCAACGCCTTTAAAAGATTCTTCACCATAATTTATTATAGGGTCCGGCACATTGTCCCATTTATTGAAAGCTCCTGAAAATCCTTCGCCCAAAAGGTCGTCAAAAGCCTGGCCCCAGGAATAGTTATCCCTGACATGATTCCTGCAGGTATCCCTCATCAGATTGAATTCATTGGGCTGCTCCGTTTTCAGAATATGGATCTCCTGAATTTTCTTTACCCACGTCTCTTTATCAGACAGGCTTAAAATATGTCCCATCCTGTCGTCTTTAATCATTTCCCGCGACCCCCCCCACATCGGAAATAAGGACGGGGAGGCCCTGTGACCAGGCTTCAAGGATCACCATGCCAAAGGTATCTGTTGCGCCGGGAAAGACAAAAAGATCTGCTGTTTCACAGTATTGCAGAAATTCCCGGTTATCCACCATTCCCATGAAATGAATTCTTTCATGGGCGCTGCATTCAATCTTGTAAACATCAAGTTCAGGGCCGTCACCGCAAAGGACAAGGTTTAATTCACGGATGGTTTTACGGGCTGTCTGGTAAATATCCAGTAAAAACTCAATGTTTTTGTCACGGCTCATCCTTCCGGCCCACAAAAGGGTGGTTCCGCTTTGAATCCCTTTTTCATCCAGAAACCGTCTTTTCCTTGCAAGGTCGGCGATAAGGGGTTCGGCAACCATGCCACATTTGAACAGGCTCATCTTCTCCCGGTCCCTTTCATCCTTATTCTCAATACAGGTTACAAATAGGATGTTGAGGTTTCTTTTCAGGCTTTCACGCCTGAAATTTTCAAGGATTATGGAAACCCCGTTCAGATCATTGAAGGTATCGCTGAACCAGAGCACTTTTTCTTTTGCTATACTGTCTTTACCGTTATATTTCTGCTTGAGAGTGATCATCAGTTCCCTGTCCCGGGACAAATGACTTAAAGATGAGAAAAAGGGAATACTGATGA
>Ga0156388_1119_pt1 | contig 40061 bp, 30 predicted proteins | sample RifOxyA3_FD_108032 | JGI IMG/M metagenome (GOLD analysis project Ga0156388, IMG submission 108032) | Desulfobacterales bacterium RIFOXYA12_FULL_46_15
AGGGATGAACTCCTCTCCCGGAAACAGGCCGGGAAGACCGAGGCAGGGCCTGAAAAATTCAGGCTCATGTGGATACAGAACCGTATCCAGTATAAATTTCCCATATTTTCAATACTTGAGGAAATGGGCGCAAAAGTGGTGGCAGATGAACTCAATGACGTAACCTGGGATCTTCTCAACCCAGAAAAACCGTTTGAATCCATGGCAAAAAGAATCATGGGCATTCCCTACTGCCTGGACGCACCTGCCAGGATAGACCATATCCGGAAAATGGCAGAGGAATATCAAATCCAGGGGGCAATCAACCCCTGCCATTGGGGGTGCCGGCAGGGGACCGGAATAAGGGGGCTGATCACCAGGGGACTCAAGGACATCGGCATCCCTGTCCTGAACCTGGAGATCGACTGCGTGGATTCACGAAACCTTGCCCCGGGTCAGGTTCGGACAAGACTGGAAGCATTTATGGAAATGCTTGGACAATAAACCGGATACTGTAACTATCAAATTGAAGGATTTTTATGTATTTTCTCGGAATCGATATCGGCAGCCTGTCATGTGATGCGGTGCTGCTTGATGAACAACAACGGATCGCCGCTTCCTGCGTCGTTCCCACAGGGGTCAGGAATATTGAGGCCATTGCCAGGGTCCGCACCGATGTGATGGATGCCGCAGGAATTGAAGAGAGCAGGATAAAATCCGTCATCTCTACCGGGTACGGCAGAAACCGGGTTGAACAAAGGGACGGTGCTGTCACGGAAATCACCTGCCATGCAAAAGGCATACGCCATCTGATCAGGGACACCCGGGTGTTGATCGATATCGGAGGCCAGGACAGCAAGGCCATTCTCATGGATACTGAAGGCAAAGTCGTTGATTTTGCCATGAACGACAAGTGTGCAGCAGGCACGGGACGGTTTCTGGAGGCTATGGCCAGGGCATTGGAAGTGGATATCGAGGATCTGGGGACCCTGGACCGGGATGCTGTCAGCGGCCTGGTCCTGAGCAGCATGTGTACCGTGTTTGCCGAAAGCGAGGTTGTCTCCCTGATCGCCGGAGGCACTGAACAAAGGGAAATTGCACGGGGGCTGAACCGGGCCATTGCATCGAGAACCCATTCCCTGGTCAAACGGGTCGTCAAGGAGACCCACGGCATGACCATCTCCATGTCCGGCGGAGTAGCCAGAAACCAGGGGGTGACCCGGGCAATTGCCGAAAGCCTTGGCATACAGGCCCTGAACATCCCTGAAAAACCGGACATTATCGGTGCCCTGGGGGCCGCCCTGATCGCAGCCGAAAGGTATGAACGATAAGCCTGGCCGGCCGGTTCAATCTGCAAAACAAAACCATCACCCGGATATTTGCTATAACTTGATCTTCAAATTTTTAATTTCATGATATGAATCTATATTGTTCTTAGAAAAATCATGAATTTCAATTGAATTTTTCAGATCTTTATGAAAGTATGAGGCGTTTGTCGCTAAAAATGATTTAGTAAATATAACCGATTCATCAAAAAGGGGAATTTGAATGAAGACAATTGATGAAGAAAAATTAAGACAAATTGTCGGTGATGCCAATATCAAGACAGACCCTTCCGACCTCTATATCTACGGTTCAGACTCATCGGTCCACCATGCCATGCCCTGGGCTGTCGTGCGGCCGAAAACCACGGAACAAGTCCAGGCCGTTATGAGATATGCCAACGAAAACCTGATCCCGGTCATAGCCAGGGGCGGGGGGTCAGGCATGTGCGGCCAGACCGTACCGGTCAGGGGCGGCATCATTCTCGACATGAAGGGAATGAACAAAATCCTTGAGATCAACCTGAAAGATGTTTACTGCAGGGTTGAACCCGGTGTGGTGGATGATGATCTGAATCTTGCCCTGAAACCCCACGGAATGTTTTTCCCTCCTACACCGGCATCCAGCAGGATTGCCACCATCGGAGGTGAAATCGCCAACAATGCCAGCGGGGTCAGGTCTGTCAAATACGGGGCCACACGGGATGCGGTTCTCGGCATGAAAGTGGTTCTGCCCAACGGAGATCTGGTGAACCTGGGAGCCCGTACACGGGTTGAAGCCTCCGGGTATCAGCTCCACAAGCTCATGGTGGGGTCTGAAGGAACCCTGGGCATTGTGGTGGAAGCCACCTTAAGCTTTGTTCCCATCCCGGAATTCCGGTGCATGGGGATTGCCAATTTCAATACCCTTAAGGATGCCGGAGAGGCTATCGGGTCTATCATGGCGTCCGGCGCTATCCCTTCCATGCTGGAACTGGTGGATGATGTGGCCATCAAAGCCGTCAACAAAACCATGAACCTGGGGCTGAAGGAAGTGGCGGCAGCCCTGATTTTTGAGGCTGACGGCATGGTCAGGGAAGCCGTGGATTATGAAATCAATAAAATGAAAGCCATCTGCCAGAAGCACAACGGCGAAGATATTTATGCCAGCTATGATCCCAAGGAAAGAGACAAAATCTTTCTGGGCAGAAAATCCCTTTTCCCGGCCTTGTCAAAATATGACGACAACCTGGCCTCCACGGCCTTGGCCGACGACATGGCCGTTCCTTATTCAAAAATGGCGGAAATGGCAGGCAAAATCCATGAAATTGCAGATAAATACGGTATTGTTATGACCGCATACGGCCATTGCGGGTCAGGGTGCATGCACACCAAGATCCTCATGGACACCAAACGCAAAGACCAGTGGGAATCAGCCAGAAAAGCCATTACCGAAGTGTATGACTATGTCCGGTCCGTCAATGGCACCACCAGCGCCGAACACGGCATCGGGCTTTCAAAGGCCGAATCCTTTAAAATTGAGAAGGCAGATTCCCTGCATCTTCTGGCCTTGATCAAAAAAGCCGTCGACCCCAATAATATCCTGAACCCGGGCAAACTCTCACAGGCCCCGGAGGACTGGGTAACGGCAACGAACCTCCGGTATTCCGTGAACAGCTAATATAAAAGGGCATCTCAATGGAAAATAAAACAAAAGAATTCAAACATCTTGAAAAATGGCAAAAAACCCTGGCCAATTGCATCCGGTGCGGATATTGTTATGAACATTGCCCCATGTTCAAGTACACGGGCTGGGAATCGGACGCCCCCCGGGCAAAAATCATCACGGCCTTCGGCCTTTTATCCGGGGAGGTTGAACCTTCTGAGTCCGTATCCCAAAAAATGTTTTCCTGTTTTTACTGTAAGCGATGCGAGGCTGCCTGCTCCTCAGGAGTAGCCCTGACGGATATTTTTACAGATGCTAAAAAAGATCTGGTTGAAATGGACCTTAAAGGGCCCGGCACCACCTCCACGACCAAACTGACCTGTGCCCGGTGCCTGATCTGCCTCAAGGCCTGCCCCCATGAAGCCAGGTCCTATGACGGCAAAAACATTGTTGTTGACCCTGTCAAATGCCAGGCCTGCGGGATCTGCATTGAAGTCTGCCCGGCCGGAGCCGCAACCATCCAAAACAGTTTCGGAACCGATAGAAATATGCTTATGGACCGGGCATCCAACTTTTTTTCAACCCATGAAGCAGCCAAAGCCATTATTTTTGCCTGCAACTGGTCCTATTATCCCGATCTTCAGGCCTCGGTTCTGCCCGATGCCGAGACAAGGGACAAGAACTATGAAATCCTTGTCAATATGTGTGGCGGACGCCTTGAACCTCAACTGCTCATGGCTCCTTTTCTTTACAATGCCTGGGGTGTAATGGCAGCAGTGTGTCCGGAGGATAAATGCGATCACAAGGGGAATGTAAGGGCAAAAAAGACAATTGAAAGCCTTAAGAATACTTTTAAAAGCATTGATATTGATCCGGAAAGGGTCCGGCTTGTAGAAATCAAGGCTGGTGACAAGGCAAAATTTAAGGCCGAGATTGACACCTTTATGGACAATCTCAATAAAATGGGCCCCATCCGATAGGTAAAGGAGACCGGTTATGAAAATTGATGTGCCTTACGGGCAAGACGGTTTCATGCAGGTGGATCTTGGGGATGATATCAAGGTTGATTTTCTTGAGGCCAATGATGTCACCACCGGCGATGAAGATCAGAATATCCGGGATGCCATCCATCATCCCATTAACAGCAAAAATTTTAAAGATTTTTTGAGTGAGGCCAAAAAAGTTCTGGTCATTGTCAATGACGCCACCCGGCCTACACCCACAAAAAAAATCCTTGAATTCATCTTTGAAGATCTTTCAAAAACGGATTTTCATTTCATCATTGCCACCGGTGCCCACAGGGGCCCCACTGAAGAGGAATATATCCAGATCTTCGGTTCCTTTTATGAAAAGATCAGGAACAGGATTATTGTTCATGATGCCAGGGCCGATCAGGACATGGTATTTCTCGGCACCTCCTCCAACGGGACTCCCATGCATGTCAACAAGGCCGGGGTGGAAGCGGACAAGATCATTATCATTTCTTCGGTGGAACCCCATTATTTTGCCGGGTATACTGGCGGCAGGAAATCCTTTCTGCCGGGTATTGCAGGATATAAAACCATTGAGCAGAACCATAAACTGGCCCTTTCACCCAAAGCTAAAGCCCTGGCACTGGACGGCAACCCGGTGCATGAAGACATGATGGATGCCATCAAAACCGTCAAACAGGACATCTTTTCCATCATGACGGTGCTGGACAAGCATCACAAAGTATATGCCGCCTCTTGCGGTCATATCCATGATTCCTTTCATGCAGCCATAGGCTTTGCCAACGAAGTCTTTGCAGCGCCGCTGAAGGAAAAGGCCGATATTGTCGTGTCTGTGGTAAAATTTCCCCAGGATATTGATCTGTACCAGGCCCAGAAAGGCATTGACAATGCAAAGCTGGCCCTGAAAAAAGACGGCATCCTGATCCTTACGGCAAAATGCAGGCACGGTATCGGCGGGAAAGCCTTTGCCGATCTCCTGGGATCCAGCGATACGCCCAAAGCAGCCCTTGACACCATTGAAAAAGGCTATGTCCTTGGGTATCACAAAGCTGCTAAAATGGCGGAAATCGGTCTCTGGGCAGAGATGTGGGGGGTGACGGATGTGGCCCCTGAAATCATTTCAAAACTGTTTATCAGGCCTTTCAATAATCTTCAGGATGCCCTTGATAAGGCCCTTGAAAAAAAAGGGAAGGATGCGGCTATCCTGTTTCTTATGGATGGCGGGTTAACCGTCCCCATGGTTTCATAGATTTCAAAAGAGCCCGGCCGATCTTTGCTTGACCGGGTTCTTTTGATCATTCCTGTTCCAAATATATCCTTTAGCTGATATTATATTGTTTCAGTTTTGAATACATTTTGGATTTTGATATCCCGGCTATATCACAGGCTTCTTTTACATTGTGCCTTGTATAGGATATAAGTTCGGAGAGGTATTCTTTTTCAGTGGTTGTCAACAATTGGTTCAACATGGGAAAATTTCCGTTTTCATAATCGTCTGATGGTTTTTTTTTGTTTTCCGGATTCGGCATAAAGGACTGTTTGATCACTTTTGCCCTGACATAGGACGGCAGATGAATGGAATAGAGGGTAGGCTCGTTTTTGGCTGATGCAACAGCCTTATCCATGGCGCTGGTCAATTCCCTGATATTTCCAGGCCATTCGTAGGAACTCAGGATATCCAGAAACTCAGGCGAAATTCCCTTGGAATCGATACCATATTTTTTACAGTACCGGTCTATGTAATGCAGGGCAATTTTAATTGTATCCCCCTGCATCCGGAATAAAGGCGGCAGATCGATACAGATCCCTTTCAACCTGAATAAAAGATCTTTCCTGAATTCTCCCTGGTCGCTTAATTGGTCCAGATCTTTGCTGGTGGATGCGATTACCCTGAAATTGCATTTTTCCTCTGTTTTACCGCCTGCCGGGGTGAATGTCAAACCCTCCATGACCCTGAGCAAAGAGCTTTGGACCTGCATGGGAAGTTCCGAAACTTCATCAAGAAAGAGGGTGCCGTTATCAGCCAGTTTGATAAGCCCTGTCCTGTTTTCCAAAGCTCCTGGAAAGGCTCCTTTTTTATGCCCGTACAACATGCTTTCAACAATGGCTTCATTAATGGCGGAGCAGTCCACAATGACAAAATTTTTTTCACTCCGGCTGCTGTTCAGATGAATGGTTTTTGCAAAAAGCCCTTTTCCTGTTCCTGAGTCTCCAAAAATCAGGACATTGGTATCAGAGTAGGCGGCAACTGAGATCTGGTCAAGACAGGACCGGATCTCCTCTGATTCGCCGATAATACCGTTTCGTTTTAAAATACCAGGGCTGGAAACATTACCTTTTTCTTTTCGAAACTGCAATGCCCGGCTGACCTGAAGGTTTAATTCCTGCCGAAGGAAGGGTTTGCCGAGATAATTCCAGGCTCCGCTGTTAATCGCCATTTCAGCACCGTCCGGGTCGCTGTCGCCGGTAATGATGATGATTTCAGGTGAAGAAGGCGCTGTCTTGATAATTTTAATCAGATCAAGACCGTTGGCATCCGGGAGATTGACGTCAAGGAAGACAATATCAAACCTGCCGTTTTTTGCCAGTTCCACACCTTCCTTTCCAGTCAATGCAGAACGGCTCTCATGACCCAGTTTATCCATCATCTTTGTCAGTATATCGCATATCACCCTGTCATCATCAACAATAAGTATGTCTGCCATGTTATCTTCCCGTATATACTATGCCTTTTAAAAAAACTTCTTCATGAAGACAAATGAGACTCTTGTGGAAAAACCGGTAAATTCGTTGGAAATGGAATAAAGAGCTAAGTCCCCAAAAACGATACAATTCTATTACATGATCCGGAAAATGTTGTCAAACTCAATATAAACCTCCGGATAAGACGGAAAAGAAAAAGAAAGGGAAAGGGGCCCTTCAGCATGTGCCGGGCCCCTTAGTTTTATGAATAATAATCTATATCTTGTTACAGATCATTGATGGCGCTTGTCAATTCAGGCATGAATTCAATGATATTGGCCACAATTCCTATGTCCGCCACCTGGAAGATGGGGGCCTTTGGATTTTTGTTCACGGCAACAATGAAGGGATTGCCCTTCAGACCGCCCAGATGCTGGAAAGAACCGGAAATGCCCATGGCCATGTATACCTTCGGCTTGACGGTTTTACCGGAGGTCCCGACCTGTCTTCCTTTTTCAAGCCATTTTGCATCCACAATAGGCCTTGAGCAGGAAACCACCGTCTTCATAGCTTTGGCAAGCTCTTCTGCAATTTCAATATTTTCCTGTTCTTCAATTCCACGGCCGATGGAAACCAGGACATCGGCTTTGGTGATATCCACATCACCGACCTCGGCTTGAACAATTTCAAGGAATTTTCTTTTTGCAGAAAGATCACCGGCATTGCCTGATTTATCAACCACTGATCCGGAAGCAGTCTTTCCTTCAACGGCAGTGAAAGATCCGGGTCTGATGGTGATGACGGCACCTGAAGAAACATCGACAGCCACGTGGGTGCTGACGGCTCCGCCCAGTTCCTGGCGGGACGCTTTCAGGGTGGTGCCTTCCACACCGTCAAAATTGACAATGTCTGCTGCATAGGCAGCATTCATTTTGATGGAAAGACCGGGAGCCAGATCCATACCGAAGGTGTTATGGGCAGCAAGGACAATCGCGCCTGCCGGGATAATGTTGAGCAATGCTTTCCTTACCACCTCTGCATTGGGATAAACAAGAGCTGTATTATCGATTTTGATGACTTCGGCATACAGGCCTGTCATCTCATTGGCAACCTTGTCCAGATCCGGACCTGAACCCGTCAGCACTGCCGTCAGGGATGCTGTTTTATCTATTTTTGCCGCAGCAGCCGGAAATTCCATGGCCACATCCTCGGCAACACCGTTTGAAAATGGAATATATGCGAAAATCTGTGTCATGATTAGAGCCCTCCTTTTGCTTTAAGCTTCTCAATCAGTTTTGCAATAATCTCATCTGTGGAGCCTTCAAGCATTTCAGCACCTACTCCCATATCCGGTGTGAAATAATCAATTCTCCTGGTCTTTGCACCGGTTTTTCCTACGCTGTCTGCTGCAAGACCAAGGTCTGAGGCGCTTTTTACCGGAATCTCAACACTGGCAACTTTTCTGATGCCGCGGATACCGACATACCGGGGTTCATTGATACCGGTCTGGATGGAAAGAACGCAGGGAAGTGTAATTTCATTCATTTCCTGGTTACCGCCTTCAATTTCCCTGCCTACCTTTATTGTTCCTTCACCCACTTCGATTTTATTGACAAGGGATGCATAGGGCATATCCAGCATTGCTGCCAGCATACCGCCCACCTGGCCTGCCCCTTCGTCTGCCTGGGCACCGGTGAGGATGAGATCATATTTGCCTTTTTCGATCTCTGCCTTGAGAATAGTTGCAATCCCTTTTCCGTCAGATCCTCCAAAGGCATCATCAGACAGGAGAATACCATTGTTGGCACCCATAGCCATTTCACGTCTAAGGACTTCTTCGGATTCGCCGTCACCCACAGTGATCACCGTGACGTTTCCACCCGTTTTATCAACAATCTGAATCGCTTCTTCAACAGCGTAATTATCCCATTCATTCACTGAATACACCAGATCACCACGATCAAGATCATTTCCGGCACTATTTAGCTCAAATTCGTTCTCAGCAGTATCCGGTACTCTCTTGACACATACCAAAATTTCCATCATTGCCTCCTTTAGATCAATTTTTCGTTACCAGCCCCTTAGATTAAAAAGAGACCAATAACCCTTATATTATTTTAAACAAGGTGCTGCTCGATCAGTTCCGTAAAATCCAGAGCTTCCATCTGTCCTTCTTTTCCTGCAACCTTGATGGCATCCTGGATATTGACCAGGCAGAAAGGACAGGCCGTAACAATCACATTTGCCCCGGCTTCAGCAGCCATATTCACCCTTAAAACACCCATTCTTGTTTCTTCCTCCGGCTCATAAAAGAGCATGAGCCCGCCGCCGCCGCAGCAGAAAGACCGGTCGCGGCTCTTTTCCAGTTCAACCCGGTTCAACCCTTCAATGGCATCCAGGGCCTGTCTTGGATCGTCATAAATGCCGTTATGCCGTCCAAGATAACATGGATCATGATATACATAGACTTTTTCAGGATTCAGGCAAGGTTTCAGATCCAGTTCGCCCGTCCTGATTTTCTCGGCCACCACCTGGCTGATATGCCGGACCGGCGGAAGATTTTTATAATCATTTTTCAACGCATTAAACGCATGGGGATCTGAGGTGATGATCTGCTTCACCCCTGTTTCCAGGATTGCTTCCGTATTCTGTGATTTCAGATCCTGGTACAGCATCTCCTCGCCAAAGCGTAATACCTCGTTCCCGCTGTCTTTTTCAAGCTTCCCGAGGATTCCGAAATCCACGCCTGCTTTTTTAAGAATAAGAGAGGTCTTTCTTGCAATGGTCTGGATATTGTCATCATAGGATGTAATACTGTCTACAAAATACAGGGTATCGGCTGTTTCTCCGTCCAGATCCTTTACCGGACACAGGGCTTTGAATTCCTTGTCTTCCGTCCATTCAGCCCTTTTTTTCTCCATTTTCCCATAGGGGTTCCCGCGTTTTTCAAGGGCCTTCATGGGTTTCTGGAGGGATTGAGGAACAAGCCCTTCGTCCACCATGCCGCGCCTTAAATCCACCATCTTATCGATGTATTCAATTCCAAGGGGGCATTCTTCTTCACAGGCACCGCAGGTGGTGCAGGACCAGATTTCATCTTCCGTATAAATATCCTGGACCAGGAGTTTGCTGTTATAAATTTCCCCTGACAGCGGATAATTTTTAAATATCAGATCCCTTGCCTTGATCGTAATAAACCTCGGAGATAAGGGCCGGCCCACGGCATTGGCCGGGCATTGGTCCGAACACCGGCCGCAGTCTGCACAGGAATAAAAATCCAGCATATGCTTCCAGGTGAAATCCTCCAGTTTTTTAACCCCGAATGATTCAATGTCATCCAGCTTGTCTTCATCAATCCCGTATTTGACGGGTTTGATTTTCCCTTTCCGGACCCGCATGAAAAACACGTTAAAGATGGATGTGATGACATGAAAATGTTTACCCATGGGCAAAAAGCAGAGGAAAAAGAAAAATGCCAGGTCATGGATATAATACACAAAAATGTGAAGCCCCTGGAGAACATTCAAAGATACTGAGGAAAGGATGATTTTGAATAGCCAGACCAGGGTCAGGGGAGCCAGGAAATGAACCTCACCGGTTTTCTGAAATTCAAAAGCAGCTTCAGTGGCTTCAAAAAGGCTCTCGGATATCATCAGGGTCGATATGATGCCAAGAACAAAAACCGCTTCTGCCGTATGGTCTTTCCCGTATTTTTCAGGAACGGCATAGCGTTTGGGTTTATAGATTCCTCTTCGAACAGCCGCAACAATACAGGCGAGAAGGACAAAGGTGGCAGCATAATCCTTGATAAAATTGTAAACAAGGCCCAGTCCGCCCCCCAATCCGGGAAGCACGAATCCATCTGAAAAACCGATAATAACTAGCGATGTTGATCTGACGGACAGGATCAGAAAGCCGGCAAAAATAATAATATGAAGCACCCCTGCCAGCATATAACGGGGCTGCCGGATCTGACCCAGCCAGATCACGATGAGGTTTTCAATCCGTTTGCCGATATGATCAAAGCGGTTGTCCGGGTTTGCCCTCACAAGGGGGGCAATCCTTCTGGCCATGATATACACAAACAATCCTATCCCTATGATAGGCAATATAAATGACAGCAGAGCTGCGGGAAATATCCCGAAAAACTTATAACTTGCAGGACCGATTATTGAAGTCATCCTTCTTTACCTCCATAACATTTTTAAACTTATGAATATGAACTCAAAAGATTTAATAAACATGTAAGAACACGTCAAGCAAAAAGCTATATTCAGCAAAATTATATGGTTCAGTATATATATGATATTTATTATCCTTTCACCCCTTTCAGGTAAAGATCAACCAGGGGATCTGCCATAGAGGCCAGATCATACCTGCCCTCTGCAGATACCCAGGTGCTTATCACGCCTTCCACAGCCCCGAGTATGAACCGCTTTACAAGACCGACAAAAAGATCCTGGCGCATCACCCCTTCGATCTGTCCCTGCTCGATGATTTCGGATAAAAGGTCGAGATACATTTTTGAAATATCCTTTATCTGAGATTGAATATCCCTTAAATACCTTGCCTCGGACTGAAAAATCACAGCCATGTTTTTATCATCCTGGAATTCCTCAAGATGACATCGGATCAAAAGCCTTAATTTTTCTTCGGCGTTCTTGCCTTTTTCAACCGCTGCCCTCATTTTCTCAAATACAACTTCGGTTTTATAGCTGATATACTGGTAAAGAATATCATCCTTGTTTTTAAAATAAAGGTACAAGGTTCCGTCCGCTACCCCTGCCTGTGCAGCAATCTGAGAAATAGTGGCCTTGTGGAACCCGTGTTCGGCAAACACGGAGCCGGCACTGTACAATATGATCTGATACTTTTCCGATTTATTTTTCTGCAATCTTTGTATTTCCTCTTTTTATAAGCAATGAATAAAGATTCATCATCTAACAAAAGATTAAACTAAATGTCAAGCCAATACTATCAATATGGCAGTATCGGATATTTATATATTATTCCTTTAATATACAAAGCGTTATAAATTAACAGTGTTTTTTAAATAAAGAAAAATGCAATTTTAATTTCATCCCGTCAGCCATGAATGAAAATTCATTATTTAATATCCCTCTTGATTTTGAGATCATTTCATGCAAAAAAAGGAAAAATAAAGTCCATTTTCAAAAAAAACAGGGAGGGTGATATGACAGAAGCATTTTGCTACTCTTCAGATTTTGAACGGGCGCTTGATTTTGGCCGCCCCCCAAACATAAAAAAACTTTTCCCAAACTCCAAAGCACTTATTGTAAGTGGGAAATATATTGATCACGCCATGCTGACAAAAGGCAACTGCATGACCATTGCAGCCAATGGCCGCAACTCTTTCATCATCAGGGGAACCCTTCTTGCTGCACAAAGGGCAAACGCAGCCGTCATCATTGAGATTGCAAGATCAGAGGGTGGAATTGATGCCTATTGTGCCGTCAGCCTGTGGAATATCGCAAGACAGACTGATGCCTTTATGAACGAGCTTGGCATCACCATTCCGGTAGCAATCCATGCCGATCATTTCGGTTTGAAAAAACCTGAAGACATTGAACCTGCAAAAACGGAAATTCAGTCTTTGTTTGATGCCGGAATTACTTCCATTGCCATTGACGCCTCCCATATGCCGGATGATCAAAACCTTCTGGCCAATATTGAATTATTCCCCTTTATTCCCGGCTGGGCCGGACTTGAGACGGAAGTCGGGGAAATAAAAGGCAAATCAGGCTTATCCACACCTGAGGAAGCCCTCTTTCTCATCCAGGGTCTCAATGCCCATAATATCTTTCCCAACTGGATCGCCCTGAACAACGGTACAACCCATGGCATTGAAGCCAGTGATACCGGGATACAGGTAGAATTGACCACCGCCATCCACCAGGCACTTGAAAAATATAAAATCTCAGGAGCCCAGCACGGCACTTCAGGCAATAACTCGGACAGGTTGCGTGCCATTGCCTCAAAAACCCGGACAACCAAGGCCAATGTAGCAACAGCCCTGCAGATGATCTCCTGGGGCCTTAAGGTCAATGACTATGGAAATGCCATACTTGACAACGGTAATTTTATCAAACAAGAAGGATGCGGTGTTTCGGAAAGCATGTGGGAACATATGACGGCTTATGCCAAAGCAAAAGACCTCAAGGGTGGAAATTATAAAAAACTGAATCTGCCCTTTGAAAGCAGACTGCTGTCACAGCCGAAAGAGATCAGAAAAAGAATGGCCAAAGGGGTTGAAAATTTTGTATATGGCCTTTTGACAAACGTATTTAATACAGAAAATACAGCTCAGATAGTCATCAATGATATCCTGAACAGGAGATCCAATGATCCTGGCACTAAAGCACAAAAAATTGAATCTGAAAAGAACTGGACCAAAGAAAAAATAATCGAGAATGCTTTAAAAATCTCTTCTGACAAAGGTTTGGGAGGAAATTTTGAAGATTAAAAAAAAATTTAAGTTTTTAATTTCCTGGACCGATAACACAGTCTAAGGAGAGAAATTAATGCAGATCCCTTCATACCAGATACAAAATGTCCTGAAAGTATACTCAAGACAATTGAGCCAGGGCAAAATCATGAGCCGGAATAAATACGGCAATTCCAACATCAGTTCTGCAGACAGTGTGACCATCTCCTCTGAAGGAAAGAGGCAGGCCATTATCGACAAAGTTGCTGCCAATATTGTGGATCGGATTATCACCGAAGGGCCTAAGGAAAAAAATGAAGAAAAAATCACCTCACAGATTGAAAAAGAACTCGGGAAAAAGATTAATTTCACAAAAGACAGAAATCAGTTCACCTATACAGTGATTGATGAAAACAATCAAAAAACTACACATACCCTGTCTGTTGAGGATTCAAAATTTATCGTAAAACGAATGACGGAACTGGCACGTCAGGTCGCGAACGGCAACATGGAGTTATAAGGAGAGGCAAATCATGAAAATATCCAACACTACTCCCAATTACATCAATCAGGTATATGCCGGTCAAATAGGCAACATTGCCAATCAGACCCTGAAATCTCAAAAACCGGCTGATGAAATAACAGACAGCATTAATTTTTCAGACCAGACAAAAACTCTGCAGAAAATTAACAAAGCCATGGAAAACGAACCTGCTGACAGAAAAAAATATGTGGCCGATATCAAGCAGAAAATTGAAACCGATCAATATAATATCAATGCAGAAACCATTGCCGAAAAATTAGTAGGCTCCATCATGGATCAATTCGGATAATAGAAATAATTACCCGGCATTTTTTTCACACCTGATCACAATATCATTCCTAATGAGGTGTAAGGATTTGATTTTATTATTATTATTTTAAAGACAATATCATTGGCATATCTTTTGCTTAAAGGTATTTTAAGTTAAAAGGAGACCCTTATGGCAAATATAAATCCAATAAATGAAACCATTCCAGTTTTTGGAACCTCAAATGCCAAGGCTGCCAAAACAGAAGAAATTGATTCCTTCGGGATTGCGCTCAGCAAAGCCCTGGACAAGACACAGGAGCCGGAAACAGGCGGAACATCGGCTAAGGCATTGACGGAAATCGGCTCCAAAGAGCTGAATATCATCACTACTTCCGATATTGTTTCCGGAAAAACCAACAAACTTCTGGCACTGCTGGATTCTTATTCTTCAAAATTAGTCGATCCTGCGGTTTCATTAAAAAGTATTGCCCCGGTTCTTGAAGAGATAAATGCCAATGCAGGCAACCTGATGAAGGAAACACAGTTTCTGACCGATGCAGATTCAGCACTGAAAAAGATTGCAACCCAGACTGCGGTCACAGCGCAGACGGAATATTTGAAATTCCAGCGGGGAGATTATCTTTGATAGGATTGCTTTGCCCTGTTCCAGAGCAGTTCTTTTTCATCCTTTGAAAGGGTTTGAAGCTTAAGGTTTTTTCCTTTTAATTCTTTTTCCATTAACCGGAATCTGCCTTCAAATTTGGCAGTTGCCAGGGCAAGTGCAGTTTCAGGATGAAACCGTGCGGCTCTTGCCACATTGACCAGGGAAAAAAGGATATCCCCGAATTCCATGGCTGCCTCGTTTTCATCCTGTGATTTTAATGCTGCCTCAAATTCTCCTATTTCGCTTTTGGCGGTTTCCAGAATTTCATTGATATGATCCCAGTCAAAACCCTCTTTGACAGCAACCTGGGACACTTTTAAAGCCCGGATGAGTGAGGCCATGCCTGAAGGAACCGAATCAAGAGCGGATTCATTTTTCCGGTCATTTTTTCCCTTTTCCAAAGCCTTGATGGATTCCCATTGGCGATTCAGCTCGCCTTCGTTTGAAATAACGGCATTCTCATATACATGAGGATGCCGGCGAATCATTTTGCAGGCAACTGTTTCAACGACTTCGGCCAGGGAAATGGCTTGTTTTTCCTGAAAGATTTCAAGGATGAACAAAAACTGAAACAAAACATCCCCGAGTTCTTCACAGATATGCTGGGAATCCTTTTTTACAATAGCTTCTTCAAGCTCGTAAACTTCCTCGGCAAGACATTGCCACATGGTTTCAGGAGTTTGTTTCCTATCCCAGGCACATCCCTTATCGCTTCTTAATGTTCTGATAATATCAAACAGATTATCCAGTGTTTCCAAAATTTATAGGATTCCTTCCAATTTTTTTACAAAATCCTTTCTTGTATTTTTAGAAACAAAAAGAGTCATGGATTTGGATATTTGAGCGACATAGGGAGAGAGTCTTGCCCCCCTGATGATATTTGAGTCTTTCGGGATAAAGCTGGCGATCATAATAAACATGACGGACACAATCAGCAGGCCTTTGGCTGCACCAAAAACAAGGCCAAAGGTTCTATCCACCCATCCTAGGAAAATAAGGTTTAATAATTTCCGGATCAGGACTGAAATAAGGCTGACAATGATGAGAATAGCGCAAAATAAAATAAAAAATGCTGCCAGATTCCTGATCCCCTGATTCTGAATCCATTTTTCCGCATACGCAGCGATGAGAGGGTAATAGGTATATGCACCATAGAAGCCTGCCACAACCCCGATAATTCCTGCCACTTCTCCAATCAGGCCCCTAAAAAGACCGCGTATCATACAAAATGCAATTACCACAATTGCTATGACATCAAAAGCGTTCATGTTTCCCCTGTTTATTTTAATGAAAAGCCCCTTTTCAATACCAATGAACCTGATTTTTAGTCAAGATTTTTATTGACCTTTAAGCAAATAAAATGCACCCTATAGGCCATGAAAAGTGTAGAATTTGAAAACCTGGCACTTACCAGAGAACTTTTTGGGCATCAAAATAATAATCTGGATAAAATTTGTGAAGCATTTGATGTTAAAATCAACTCAAGAGGTAATTCACTTCTGATCAATGGCGATTCTCAGAATATAACCCTGGCGGAAAAGATGCTCCATCAGTTCTATGAGCTTATGGAAAAAAATTTTTGTTTCAGCGACGCTGATTTTGATGCAGCCATCAACACAATTAAAAAGAACAATCATACCCATCTCAAAGATATATTTTTAACCAATATCCATAAGACTGTAAAAAACAAACCCATCACTCCAAGGAACCAGGCCCAGCAGAAATATGCCGAAGCCATTCTCAAAAATGACATCCTTTTTTCCATTGGCCCTGCCGGAACAGGGAAAACCTATATTGCCATGGCCCTTGCCATGGCCGCCTTTTCAAGGGGGGAAGTCAAAAAAATCATTTTGACAAGACCTGCTGTAGAAGCCGGGGAAACCCTGGGGTTTCTTCCCGGGGATCTTGCCCAGAAGATCAATCCATATTTGAGACCCTTGTATGATGCCCTTTATGACATGATGGAGGTTGAAAAAGCAAAATCCCTGATTGAGCAGGACATCATTGAGATTGCGCCCTTAGCGTTCATGCGGGGGCGAACCCTGAACAATGCATTTATCCTCCTGGATGAAGCTCAGAATACGACTTCAGAACAGATGAAAATGTTTCTCACCCGGATCGGCTATGGTTCAAAAACCATTATTACGGGTGATATTACACAAACAGACCTGCCCTTAAAAAAAAAATCCGGCCTTGTTGAAGCCAAATCAATTCTGACAAAAATAAAGGGCATTGAATTCATTTATTTTTCAAAAGATGACGTGGTCCGGCATAAGCTGGTATCCGACATCATTGGCGCTTATGAAAAAAAACAAGAACGAAAATAGCATTGAACAATTAAAGATTTTTTTTCTGACGTCACCCGCGGTTTTATGGCTTCTGCTTTTTATCATCACCCTTGCCTTTACAATTACCCACTACCCGGGGCAGAGCAATCTCTCCTATTCTTACAATATCGGTGATGTGGCAAAAAGGGATATAAAAGCCCCGAAAAATTTTTTTGTAGAGGATAAAGTTGCCACAAATCAAAAAAAGAACGAGGTCAGAGAAGCCGTCAAATCTGTGTATGATTACGATGTCGGGCTCCTGGACCGGATATCGGCCAATATTGACAATGCCATGAAAATTCCCAGGGAGATGTTTACCAAAGCAAATGAGCAGGATCCTGAGCCTACTCTTGCCATTGTGCTGGAGACAAAACCGGCATTTGAAGAAAAACTGGGAATCGAAATCAGCAAAAATGCTTATGCTGTGTTACACAAATATCAGTTTTCCCCCGATATTTCAAATAAGATCAAAACCATTCTTGAAAAAATCCTGATCATCGGGGTTGTAGCCAATAAAGAATTGTTGTTAAAAGAAGAAAACAAAGGGATCATTCTCCAGACCATCGGCACCCATGATGAAAGAACCGTCAATGTACTGAAAACTTTTTACAGCCCGGAACAGGCAAAAGTCATGGTAAGGATCGAGGGACAACCGATCCTGAAGGATATGAATTACAATCTGTCCAGCCTTATCGTCGACCTATGTCAGAGACTGCTGCAACCCAATGTTTCCCTGAACAAAAATGAAACAGAGAAAAGAAGCCTGGACGCAGAAGCCCAGATCAAGCCGATCCTCTACCAGATTGTTGCCGGTGAGATGATTCTCAGGGAAGGCGAACGGGTCGACAAAGTACAACTGGTGAAACTGAACGCCCTCCAGGAACAGGCGGAAGAAAAAAATATTTTTATCTCCAGTACAGGGCTTGCACTGATCACCTTTTTCACTATCCTGACGGTCTACCTCTTTTTTCTAAAAGATCATAAACAATTACGGATTGCCCATAATAAACATATTTTTTTTCTTGCGCTAGGGCTTATCCTTTATCTCACCTTTGCCAAATTTGCCACATATATCGCCCAGTCTGCCAAACCAGATCTATCCTGGGATCTTTCTTCCGTCTCTTTTTTCATGATCATCCCCATGCCGGCAGCCGCCATGGCTACATCCCTCTTCCTCGGGTTTGACATTGCGGTTTTCTTTACATTTGTCCTATCCCTGCTGACAAGCCTTGCCTTTTCCGGTAATCTGGAAGTTTTTATCTTCTTCTTTTTGTCCGGTATTGCAGCTGCATATTGGATAAAAGAACGGCAGGAAAGAAAATATCTCATTCTTGCGGGTTTCAAACTGGCCGTGTTTAATGTTGCTTTAGCACTTTCCCTTTCTTTTTATTCTCTTTCTCAGCAGCCGGACGTTATCATCCTGGCCAAAGAAATGGCATTTGCATTTTGCGGCGGCCTTTTTTCAGTAACTTTCACCATTGGTTTTGCTCCGCTGATTGAAGTCATTTTTGATTATTCAACAGACTCCAAACTGCTCGAATTCTCCAATCTCGATCAGCCCTTAATGAAGCAATTGATGATAGAAGCACCCGGCACTTACAACCACAGTGTCATTGTCGCCACACTGGCTGAAGCGGCTGCATCCGCCATAGATGCCAGTAACCTGAGAGCCAAGGTCATGGGCTATTACCATGACATTGGAAAACTTGATAAAACATTGTATTTCATAGAAAATCAGGCTGATGGGAAAAATAAGCATGACAAGCTCTCCCCCTCCATGTCCGCCCTGATATTAATTCAGCACGTAAAAAAGGGGATAGAACTTGCAAAACAATACAAGCTTGGAGGTGAAATCATTGAAGGCATTACCCAGCACCATGGGACATCCCTTATAAAATATTTCTATCAGAAAAGCCTGAACAGCGGGAATGATACCGTCAAAGAAGAAGATTTCAGATACCCTGGACCCAAACCCCAGACAAGAGAAGCTGCCATTGTCATGCTGGCAGATGTTGTAGAGGCTGCCATCCGGGCACTTGAACGCCCGACACCGGCCAGAATTCAAGGACGCGTAAAAGAACTGATAAATGATATATTTGCCGATGGGCAGCTTGAAGAATGTGAATTGACCTTAAAAGATCTACACCAGATTGCAAAAAGTTTTAACAATATCCTGACCAGCATTTATCACAGCCGTATAGAATATCCGGATAAAACCCAGGAAAAGAAAAAAGAAAAAAATGGCACAGCAAAAGATACTGATCGACAATCAACAAAAAAAGAAGTTCCCAACGGACCAAATCCGCCAAAAGACAAAACAGATCTTAAACGCCTTGGGCTGTAAGACCCATGAGATATCTCTTCTGATTACCGATGATGCACAGGTCCGGGAACTTAACCGGACCTACAGGGGAACTGATAAACCGACCAATGTTCTTTCGTTTCCCATGCAGGAAGGAGAGTTTTCAGATCTGGCATCCGGTCTTCTCGGGGATGTCGTCATCTCCATAGACACTGCCCGGAAAGAAGCAGACGAGGCAGGTATCAGCCTTTCTGAAAGAATATCCCAGCTTTTGATTCACGGCATTCTCCATCTGGTCGGATATGACCATGAAAGAAGCAGGGAAGATGAAAGCTGTATGGAAGATAAAAGCTTTGAATTACTGAAAATTATTGAACCGGATAAGGATTTACCCATATTCTGACTCAGATATTTTTAACAAGGGAGGGAACACCATGGCACAACTGGCTGTAAATGTAGATCATGTGGCAACGCTGCGGGAAGCCCGCGGAATCAACTACCCGGACCCGGTCGGGGCTGCCGTTGCGGCTGAAACGGCAGGGGCGGACGGCATTGTCGTTCATTTAAGGGAAGATCGCCGCCATATAAAGGAAAGGGATGTGAGGCTGCTTCGAAAAATCGTACAGACCAAACTTATCCTGGAAATGGCATCCACCAATGAAATGCTGGGGATTGCACTGGATATCAAGCCTGACTGCGTCACCCTTGTTCCTGAAAAAAGAGAAGAACTGACCACTGAGGGAGGACTCGACCTCATCACCCACCAGGACCACATCAGAGAAGCCGTCACAACTCTAAAAAATGCCGGCATTGCAGTCTGCATCTTTATCGACCCGGATCTGGATCAGATTAAAATTGCCCATAAAATTGATGCAGACATGATCGAAATTCATACCGGCGCCTTTTGTGATGCTTTAACAAAATTACAAAAACAAAGAGAATTTTTACGAATTGTGGATGCTGCCAAAATCGGAACAAAACTGAAGCTGGAAGTCAATGCAGGGCACGGCATCTCATACAATACCATCAAAGCCTTTAAGGGCCTTACGGAAATCAGCGAGTTCAGCATCGGCCACAGCATTGTCTCAAGAGCCGTTCTAACCGGGATGGAACAGGCTGTCAGGGATATGAAACAATTAATATTAGCCCTTTGACATTAGAAAAAAGCATGGTATAGTAAAGCCAAAATCCATTTTGACCAAATAGATTTTCAAATTCCGCCATGACACAAAAAAAGACACTTTTAATTATTGATGATGAGATTTCCATAAGGGAAAGCCTGATGTCTTTTTTTGAAGATGACGGGTATCGTGTCTTTTCTGCTGAAGACGGCGATGAAGGGCTTCAGATCTATTTCAATGAAAAAATAGACCTTGTCCTGACAGACTTAAGAATGCCAAAAAAAGACGGTATCGAACTCATGAGGATCATCCATGCACATGAACCGGATGCCCCCATGATCGTGGTGTCGGGGGCCGGACAAAAAGAAGACATTATCAATGCACTCCGGATGGGGGCCAAAGACTATATCACAAAGCCCATTGGGGATCTTGATAAGATCAGCCACACTGTCGGACAGGTTCTTGAGAATAAACGGTTAAATGATGAAAATAAACAATACCGGACACAGCTTGAAAAAAGCGAGGCCAAATACAGGACCATTACGGAAAATATCGCCGAAGGTGTTTTTACAGTGGATGAAAATGAAAATTTCAGCTATTCCAATCAGGCCTTCTTCACCATGATCGGATATAGCGAGAACGAACTCCTTAAAAAAAACCTGAAAGATGTGTCCACAGAAAAAAGTTTTCAGATCATTCAACAGCAGACCCTTGGCAGAAAAGCAGGCATCATCAGCACCTATGAAATAGAACTGATTGATGCAACGGATAGGACCATCCATGTGGAACTGGCGTGCAGCCCTGTTTTCAGCGATAAAAATATTTATCAGGGCGCCATTGCCGTTGCAAGGGATATCACAAAACTGGTTGAACTCAAAAAAAAATTCCAGAAATTTCTTATCCGGGAAGATGCCGCATCAAAAGGAGTTACCCCCATTTGTGCAAGCTGCAAAAGCATCAGGATGGAAGATGATTCCTGGATACAGGTGGAAGAATATTTCACCCATATCATTTTTTCCCACGGTATCTGCCCGGCCTGCTGTGCCAAGCTGTATCCCGAATTCAACCTGTCCGAACCGGAAACACCCGGTTAATCCCGGCCTTCCACCCACCCCGATTTTTTTATGGCCATGGCAACACCGCATTCGTTGTTGGCATTTACCGTTTCATAAGCCTGCCTTAAGCGCAGCGGCGCATTTTCAACCACATATCCTTTACCGGACCAGGATAGAAGATCCTCGTCATTATAATCATTTCCGATAGAAATAATATCCTGTCGAAGAATCGACAGTTTTTCGGCAAGAAAGGAAGCAGCCTTGGATTTTGATGCATCCTTATGAAAAACCTCGATCCAGACGGATTGATGATCAAGGGGGGAAGTGGCCTGAATCACGCTGAAACCGGGCAGATCCGCTTTTATGGTTTCAAATGAAAAGGATTCTGCCCAAGCCGGGATAACGGCAAGGACCTGAGTTGCCGGACAGGGATCACAGGGATTGTCTACCAGGGGCAAACCGTCTTTAAGACCTGCTGCCAGCCGGGTCTCAAAATCAGGGTTGTAAAGGCCGTGGGATCTGTATAGAAACTCCCGGGTGCGGGGGATTGCCTTATGCACCATATAATCATATTTTTTAAGATCAAAATAGGTCATGATTTTTTTCACACCAGACGGGACTATTGATTTTTGAAAAATGATATTGCGGTCTGGTAACTCCATGATCCCGGCTCCAGTGGAAAAAAGGACATAGTCAATGGGAAATACACCCTGCCCTTTCCCAAGGCCTATGACATCCAATGCCTTTTCCAGGGACTGCATGGAGCGGCCTGTGGCAACCGCCGTAATGATTCCCATCTGTTGAAGCCTCAGAAGGGCTGCCAGATCCCGGGAGGAAATGGTTTTGTTGTCCTGCATCAAAGTTCCGTCAAGATCTGTAATAAAAAGCCTTTTCCCCATCTGCTGAGAAATCCTTTTAAAAAGCGTTTGATTTTACGTCAAACTGTGATACCTTTTTTTCAACAGATTCACAATATTGTTTTAATCATGGGCAAACCTGCATCTCATATACTCACGGCTCTATTCAGGCATTTAAGATCACGCCCGACCATTGAACAGGTCGGCGTTCAACCCTACAGAACCCTTCTTGAAAAAAACACGTTGGCCTTTAAGCCGGATCCATCCATACAGACAGAGCCCGTGATGATAAACTCCATAGAGGCACAATGGCTTTTCCCTGGAAACAAGATGACTCCAAGGGTTATCCTCTATGTCCATGGGGGCGGGTTCATTGCAGGATCAATACTCTCTCACATTGATCTTGCAGCCAGGATCGCTGCTGCCTGTGATGCAAAACTATTGATTTTCAACTACCGGCTGGCTCCTGAACATCCTTTTCCCGAGGGCCTGACCGATGTCAGGAATGTTTATGAATGGCTGACCGCTCAATACAGGGACAGCCATGATATCATCCTTGCAGGAGACTCGGCCGGGGCCGGCCTGGCCCTTTCACTCTTATCAGGACTTTTATCAGACAATTACCTGCTTCCTTCCTGCTCGGTCCTGATTTCACCCTGGATCGACCTTGAATGTAAAAATCCATCCCATTTTGAGAATAAAGAAAAAGACCCCATGCTCAGCATGGATATTCTAAAAAAAACTGCTGCCCTTTATACGGATAGAGACCTGTCGCATCATTTAATCTCACCCGTCAACAATGATTTTTCTGGGATAACGCCCGTACTGATCCAGACCGGAGAAAATGAAATCCTGGTGGATGATTCAAAAATCCTTGCCCAAAATCTGAAAACTGCCGGGGCAACCGTAGAACTTGAAATCTGGGAAGGGATGTTTCATGTCTGGCATTATTTTGCAAAATATCTGCCGGAAGGAAGAGGGGCCATCCGGCAGATCGGCGCATTTGTCCGCAGGCACACCTCTTGATTGCCGGGATAGGGCGCAATCCAAAATATGGTTTCCGGTGACCCGATCCCGGCAATCAAATCATCCTTAGTTTCTTCCTTTTTAAAAATTTCCTGTCTTGCAAATAATTATTTCTTTTTATTCATGGCTTCCAGGAAAAGGCTTTCCATGGTTCCGCCGGATTTTCGGGATGCAATGCCGGCAAACTGTTTCCAGTTGTCCGGATCTTTCTGATCCGGTGATGTCAGCGTGATTCTTCTTTTTTCCTCATCCATTTCCTGGATCATTACGAGGATAGTGTCACCGGGCTTAAGCCGTTCATAGTCCGAAGGATTTGCAGCATGGCTGATATTGGATGAAGGCATAAGGCCCGTTACCCCGGGTTCAAGCATAATGAACAGACCGAATTTTTCCTTTTTCTCAAGCCTGCCCTCATGGGCCGAGCCAGGCTCATACCGGCTCGATGCTCCTGTCCAGGGGTCGCCCAGGGCATCCTTGATACTCAGGGAAACTCTTTTACTGTTCATATCAATGGATTTAATAACTACATGGACGTGGTCTCCCTGCTTTACAACTTCCTCGGGTCTGAGAATTCTTTTGGTATGGCTCATCTCACTGATATGCACCAAACCGTCCACACCCGGTGCAATTTCCACAAAGGCCCCGAAAGTCGTTAGTCTTACCACTTTGCCGGACACCTGGTCACCGACATGGAAATCAGATCCCATCCCATCCCAGGGGTTGGAAGCAGTCTGCTTCATGGAAAGGGAAATCTTGGGGGAACCGGATTCCTTTAAAAATTCAATCTTCAGAAGCTTGACCGCCACAGTATCGTCCACTTGAACGATTTCATCCGGTTTTTCTATCCTGGACCAGGATAATTCAGAGACATGGATCATCCCTTCCACACCCGGAATCAACTCCACAAAAGCGCCGTAAGACATCAGCCGTGTCACCCTGCCCTCAACCGTATCCCCTTCCTTTACCGTATTCAGAAAAACGGCCAGTTTTTCCTTGAGTTCTTCATTTTGCAGGTCTCTTCTGGAGACTACAATGTTTTTCCCGCCTTCCTCATACCGGGAAATCAAAAAACGATAGGTCTTTCCGACATGTTCTTCCTGGTTTTCAACATATTTCATATCCATCTGGCTGACCGGGCAAAAGGCTCGTTTGCCCATAATATCCACACTGAATCCGCCTTTAATCACGCCGGTCACTTTACCTTCAACAGGGGTCCTGCTCCGGGAGGCCTCATTCAGCATGGTTGCCTTGCCTGCGCCGGAAAGTGCTTTGGACAGGATAATTTCGCTCTCATTTTGGGACACGACATAAAGTTTCAGCCTGTCACCGACTTTATAGGGCAATTCTCCGTTTGCATCCAGAAGTTCGGCTTTATCCACAACCCCGTCGCTTTTGGTCCCGGTATCTATATATATACCGGCAGTGCCGATGGAAATAATCCTGCCGTCCACCAGGTCCCCCTGGTTAAGCTCTTTTCCCATCCCGGCATCATATGATTCAAAAAGCTTTGCAAAACTCATTTCATCCTGATCTTCAATTTCATTGTCATCCTTCGGATCCGTCATTTTCATTCTCCTGAACACGGGTTATTATCCTCTAAGCACCAGCCTTTCTCCGCCAAAGTGTAACCCTTTAATCCCGCTGCCATAGAAAATAATGATAAAATTGGACATTATGGGCCCTTCAAGCCTAAAAAATCAAGGGAAAAGGTTTTTTTTTAAGGGAAAAGGCAGTATGATAAATTAAACAATTTCTCAGGAATTTTTGCAATGGAAATCATAGAACCGAAAAAAACAACAGAACCTCTTTCACCTGAAAGAATCCAGGAAAAGGCCGATATCCTGGAAACCAACCTGTTTAAATCCATTTCCCATCAGACCGATCTTTCAAAGATGCAGATCCGGATCGACCGGGCAACGTTTCCGAATGTCGTTATTATTAAAGCACTGCTGCACCTGATGCCCAGATTCAATGTAAAGCCGCAGGACTTTCTTCTCGAACTCAGGGATCTTGTGCAAAAGGATATACCAAAGGATAAAAAGGAAATTATTGAAAAAGAACTCAGCCCTGTTGAAGAAACTCATTTTGATGATTTAAGTGTTGCAACCCGGAGGTTTGAGGCGGCTGCCTCTTCAAATGAGATAGAAATCACGATCAACGGGATTCCTGAAATTAAAACCCGTCATGGTGAAATTGCAAAATCTTATTTCAATCATGAAGAAAGTCCGGGCCGGCTCCTGAAAGACGGGGTGATCAATTTCAGGGAAATTAATAAATACCCTGTTGTCAATGCAGGGGACAACCTTTTTTATATTACTTGTGAAAAGCAGGGAAGACCAGGCCTTTCCTTTGACGGTAAAATAATCCAGGTTGAAGAGGCAAAACCCTTTATCCTCCAAATCGGCACAACCATAAAGGAAATCAGTGATCAAGACGAATCGGGAAATATGAGGGGCTATTTTCTCCAGGCCTTGAAAACCGGGGTCATTGTGATCGGCAGGAATGAACACCACGTGATCCAAAGCATTGATATCAGTGAAGACATAGAAATCAAAAAGCTCGATTATTCTGTTGGAAACATCGGCACCCAGTATACCTGCCCGATTCAGATGAAAGTGGGTGAAATCTGCAACGGATTTAAAATCAGGGTTAACGGAAAGGTTGAAGCCCTTGTTTTGAACGGAGGGGAAATCACTACCAACAATGAGGCATGGATCAAAATAGCCCAATCCGGGAGCCATATCGTGGCATTGAAGAATGTCCATATCGATTCGGCAACCCGGTCAATCATCATATCTGAACAGGGGACTGTGGCGATTGCCAGGGAACTGATAGATTCAAAGGTTTTTGCCCCGAAAATAGTATTTGAAAAAAGCAGGGGCCTTATTACTCATAACTACCTGGAAGCTGAACATCTATCCCTTAACGGTTTATATTTTTCAGGTGAAAATACGATCTATTTCGGAAAAGCCCCTTTTGCTGAAAAAGACGAGATGATCAAATCCCGTGAACATAAAAAGGCTGACAAACTGAAATATATCAATACGGAAAAACTGCTCATGGGAAAACTGCAACTGGAACTGAAACGGCTGGCAAAATTAAGTTTTGCCGATCAGGACCTTGTAAAATATATCAAACCCATTATCGTGGCCACAAAGACCATGGACTATGAAATCATCAACAGGGAAATGGATTTGATCGAAAAAAGAAACCGCAGCCAGGTGGTCACTAATGTCAGAAAACTGTTTGAAGCGCTTGAAAAAATTCCCCAGAGTATCCAGGCTTGTGAACAGATGATATCCGAAGCTGATAAAAGCCTTGATCAGCTTAACAAAAGGATGGCTGTCATGAAGCTTTCCATTGAGGGGTATTTGCGGCGGGCCGCCAGCCTGAAAATTTTCTGCGGACTTAAGGATGAGACTAAAATTGTTGAACCCGATATCATTATGGAATCCTATGATATGGAAAATAAATATTTCAAGATCACCGGGACCTATTCCGGTGTGAACGGTTTTGAATTTGTCCGCTGACTATAAACAAGCTCTTTTGGCTGTTGCTCCATATGCCGGATGAATAAACCCGTACCCTCATATTACAGGTTTTCAACCATAAAATGCAGCCGGTTTCTGATATTGGCTTCGCTCATGCCTGCATCAAAATCCAAGAAATAAAGGTTCATTTCAGGATAAAGGGTTTTGATCTTTTTTTCCATTCCCTTTGAAACAATATGATTGGCAATGCAGCCAAAGGGCTGGACGCTGATGACATGGCCAATCCCCTGTTCTGCAAAAACTGAGATTTCACCCGGGATCAACCAGCCTTCACCAAACTGATGGGTCATGGACAGAACATCCGATGCCTTTTTTGCAATCTGCCTGATATCATCAAAGCCTAACCCGTATCTGAATTTTGAAAACAGGGTATTTATTTTTTTTTGACAGGAATTCACCCCCCATTCAATGGCCATTCCAATAAGATCGGTGAGTTTTCTTTTCCTGATACCAGCCTTGATATTTTCTTTATAATTGACCAGATCCTGGATAAAATAATCGATAATGGGAGGAATGACAGGCTCAATACCCTGCCTGATCAGCCAGTGAACTATATCCTGGTTTGCAAACCCGCTGTATTTGGCATAAATCTCACCCACGATGCCCATTTTGGGATAGTCTTTGCTATGAACCGGTATCTCATTAAAATCATCAACCGCTTTTTCCAGTAATTTATAAATCCCTGCATAATTACTGCCGGCGATACTGGCTGCAATTTTTTCCATATAATGCTGCCTCAGTTTCAGACTTTGGCCCTTATTTTTTTCCCGGGTGGCCACCGCATAATACATTTTTGCAATACAGTCGGCAAACATAGTCGTGAGAAGAAGAAGCCTTGTCTTTAAAAGCCAGTTGATATGGAATCCGGGCTGATCAACCAATCCCCCGGAAGCGGTTACACAAATAATGGGAATATCATCAAACCCAGCGCCGATCATGGCTTTTCTGATCAGAGAAAGATAATTGGACGCCCGGCACTGCCCCCCGGTCTGGGTAATGCCCACAGCTATCTTTTTATGGTCATAGGAATGGGTCTTCAATGCCTTAATTATATCCCCTACCACAATGGTGCCAGGATAGCAGATGTCGTTACTGGCATATTGCAGTCCAAGATCCACAGACCTTCGATCGGGTTTCGGCAGGATGTGAAATTCATACCCGGCATTTTTGAAAATAGCCGGCAGATAAGCTGAATAATCTTCAGCAAAAAACGGGGCCAGGATGGTTCTTTTCCTGTCTTCCCCGGCAAATTTCAAAAACGGCTTTCTCTGCCTTAAAACCCCGGGGCTTCCAGGTTTCCGAAGCTTTAAGGATTCCACCAGGGATCTCAGTCTCAGCCTGACCGACCCCGGGCTTGAAATTTCATCCACTTTGATCAGGGTATGATTTTTGCCCCTGGTTTTCAGGATTTCCCTGACTTCATCAATCACCACGGCGTCCGGTCCGCATCCAAACGAATTGAGCTGAACCAGTTGAACATGGTCAGGATTTTGAGCCACCCATGCTGCCGCGTTGTAAATCCGGTTGGGATAGGCCCACTGGGTAACCACCTGAACATCCTTAAGAGAATTGCCATCCACAGGCAGGGCATCCTCTGTAATGATATCCGCCCCTAAACCGGTGAGGATTTCCGGGATTTTGTGGTTGATAAGACTATCTGCATGATAGGGTCTGCCTGCCAAAACAATGAGAAGGGAATTCTCCCGGTTTGCTTTATCAATGATCCGGGATGCCTTCTCCCGGATCATTTCCCAAAGTTTTTCCCGGGCGGCAAGGGCAGACTCAAAGGCTTTATCGATAATTGTCCGTTCAATTTTAAACCGCTTAAGATAGGCAATACAGGTCTTTCTTAAAAGATCCCGGTCATTAAAGGCAATGACGGGTCTGTCCAGGGGAATGTGACACCGTGTTTCAGGGGGGACGGCGCTTTCGATGACATCGGCATAACCCGATACAATGGGGCAGTTATAGGAGTTCACGGCTTTTTCAAAATCATTATGTTCAAACATCACCATGGGGTAGAAAATCCTGTCTACTCCTTTTTCAACCAGATCGGCAATATGACCGTGAACCAGTTTGGCCGGAAAACAGATATTATCGGACATGACGGTCCCCATGCCTTTTTCGTTCATCTTGACAGTGGATGGTGAAGACAGGGTGATATTGATCCCGCAGCCGGTGAACAGCGTGTGCCAGAATGCAAAATTATCAAAAAAATTAAGACATCTCGGTATCCCGAGGGTCATCAGGGGATTTTGATGGGGGGAAAGATCCCGGTTGAATATCAGATCGGCTTTATATTTTACAAAATCAAACCCCTGTTTCAGCTTCTTTCCTTCTACCGAATAATATTTTTCACATTTATTCCCGGAAAAAAAGGACCGGCCGTTGGGAAAATCAAACCGTGTCACCCTGCAGGTGTTTTCGCACCCCTTGCAGGGCAGGTGACCGGTCTGATAGGCCTCGACCGCTTCAAGATCCGAAAGCTTGGGGAAACCGGTCCGGGCTGAAGAATTCTCAAGGGCAAAAAGTGAGGCCCCAAAGGCGCCCATAAGTTCAGGGATATCGGAAACCCTTACCTTTTTTCCTGTCATCTGCTCCAGGGCACGGACAATGGAAGGATTCTTAAAGGTACCGCCCTGCAATACAATGTGATCTCCCATTTCCGACATGGTGTGAAGTTTCAAAACTTTGAACAGGCAGTTTTTAACTACAGCATAGGACAATCCTGCACTGATATCTTCAATGGCGGCATTTTCCCTTAAGGATTGTTTAATTTTGGAATTCATGAAAACCGTGCACCGGGTACCGAGATCGCAGGGTGCAAAAGCCCGGCAGGCAAGGACTCCGAATTCCCTGACAGAATAGTTCAAAGATCCGGCAAGGGCTTCCAGGAAGGACCCGCACCCGGAAGAACAGGCTTCGTTCAGTTCAACCCGGTGGACAATACCCTGATCAATAAAAACAGCTTTCATGTCCTGACCGCCGATATCAAGGATAAAAGATACTTCAGGATCAATATCCCTTGCCGCCAGGGTGTGGGCCATGGTTTCAACAATTCCGTGATCCATGTTAAAGGCCGCCCGGATCAGGTCTTCCCCATATCCTGTGACTGCGCTTTGTCTTATTTTCAAACCGGGATTTTCGAGGGCCAGAAGTGCCCTGAATTCAATAAGGCCCTTAAGAGCAGCCTTTATGGGGTCCCCATTATTGTTACAGTAATAGGAAAACAAAACCTCCCTGTTTTTACCAATCACCATGATTTTTGTGGTTGTGGAGCCTGAGTCGATTCCCAGATAACATTCGTCGTCGTGATACTCTGAAATAAGGCAGGTTTGAACAGGAACGGTTCCCCTCTCTTTTTTCCATTCGGCAAAATGCCGGGGACTTAAAAAAAGAGGTTCCAGCCTGTCTCTGGTCTCTGAAATGTTTAAACTGTCTTCATCCAGTTTTTGAATCACCTCACTGACCCGGATCTTCGGTACCTGATGCCTGTCAAACAAAGCAGCCCCCATGGCCGGGATAAGTTCGGATCTGCCGGGCAGGACCACATCGGATAATGAGAACTGAAGGACTTTTAAAAAGGTATTCACAAGTTCGGGAAGAAAGGCTAAGACGCCTCCGCACAAAAGCATCTTCGGTTTTATGGCAACTCCCCTGGCAAGCGAATTGATACATTGAACCGCTACTGCATGGAAAACGGAAGCTGCAATATCTTTTTGAGGAATATTCCGGCTGAGCATATTCTGAACATCGGTTTTTGCAAACACCCCGCACCGGGATGCCACCGGATAAATATGGTCGTGGGATCGAACCAGATCATTGAATTGAAAGGCTGTGATATTCAAGAGAGTGGCCATCTGGTCAATGAAACTGCCTGTTCCGCCGGCGCAACTGCCGTTCATCCGGATATCCGGCAGCCTGCCCGGCTCAAAAAAAATCACCTTGGAATCCTCACCCCCTATATCCATGGCACATCTTACATCCGGATACTGTCGTTTTATAATTTCATGGGCCGCGATCACTTCCTGGACAAAAGGGAGATCCAGCCGGTTTGAAACACCCAGACCGGCTGATCCTGTGAGTTTCAGCTCAAGGAGGCAGTCTCCCTTTTGCTCCAGAATCTGCCTGAAAAATGATGCAGCCGCCTCATTGATTCTGGCATGGTGCCGCTGATAATCGGAAAAAACAAGGGAATCGTGAGAATCCAGAAGAGCAATTTTTGCAGTGGTGGAACCGATATCCAGACCTGCTTTGTAAACTGTTGCCTGAGCCATTCTGCCTGAAACTCCAAAATACCTTCCGGCTATTCTTACCGGGAAAAAAAAGACATTTTGATTGAGTCTGAATGTATCAGGTTTGTTACAAAATTCAACTGGTTTTTATGGCATAAGGTGTTTTATGGGAGCCCGGTCACTATCCTTTAAGAAGGCAGGCTGTAATTCTTAAGACTGAGATAGGCTTTCTCAAAAGCTTCAAAAGCCTGTGTGCTGCCGTCAAAATGATTTGTCTTTCCCATATCCTCAAGGGCTCCGGCCGCCCTTGATAACTCATCGGCTGTCAGGTTGGCTGATCCTCCTTTGATGGAATGAGCTTCCTGTCTCAAAGTATCTGCATCTTTTGAAACAACTGCCTGTTGGATTTTTGGAATCTGCTCTCCTACTTTCCTGATAAATTCAACCAAAACTTCCATCAAAAAATCCTTATCACCTTCAAACTCTTTTAAAGCCTTTTCAAAATGGATGGGTTCATTTTCACAAAGGATGTTTTTTATTTCCGGCGGTTTAGAGTCCCCTGAAGGGAGGATATTGTTTTTCCCGGTTTTTGCAATGGTCCATTTGTCTGCCATGGCAATGAGATCCTGTCGCCTTAAGGGTTTGGATATATAATCATCCATGCCGGCCTGGAAACATTTATCCCTGATCCCGGATACGGCATGGGCCGTCATGGCAATAATAGGTATCCTGTTTTTCCGGGCACCCGGGCCGGCCATCTGTTTTTCAAGTTCCCGTATCCTCTGTGAGGCCTCATACCCATCCATGACCGGCATCTGGATATCCATGAGGATCAAATCAAATTTTCCGGTTTTAAACATATTTACTGCTTCTTTGCCGTTTTGGGCCAGGACCATGTTAAACCCTGCCTGGGTAATGTTTTTTTCTGCAATTTTCTGGTTGGTAGGATAATCTTCAACCAGGAGTATCCACAGCATTTTTCTTTGTTCGTCCGCAATGGAATGTCTTGTGACAACCTCTTTCTTATCTTCTGCCGGTTTTTCGATCAAACCGAGAACCGAGCCGATTGTCAGTTTCAGTTCATTTTTCCTGACCGGCTTTGACAAATAGCCCTGTATTCCGATTTCTCTGCATATAAGGCTATCCCCGGCCCTTCCCATGGAGGACAGGATAATAATCGGGATACAATCAAGATCCTTATTTTCCCGGATGGCCCTGGCGAGTCCAAATCCATCCATACCGGGCATCTGCAAATCCATTAAAATAAGATCTACATTGCCCCCGGGGTCAGGTTCTCCAAGGATTTCAAGCGCCTCTTCCCCATTTTGGGCACCAACCGGCAAACAGCCAAAAAATTCAAGGTATCTTAAAAAGATATAGCGGTTGGTCGGATTATCATCAACGATTAAAACTTTCAAATCCTTTAAATCCACATTAAATGCCTTTGACTCAGGAGAATCCGCTACATGCTGCAACCTGAAACAGACGGTAAACCAAAAGTTACTTCCAATTCCAGGTTCGCTTTCGATTCCGATTTCACCCCCCATAAGCTCAACAAGCTGTTTTGATATTGTGGTGCCAAGCCCTGTCCCTCCATATTCCCGGGTTGTTGATCCGTCTGCCTGGGAAAAACTCTCAAAAATTTCAACCTGTTTTTCTTTTGGGATCCCGATACCTGTATCTTTGACTGAAAATTTCAAAAAAATCTTGTCCTGTTCCTGACTGAATTTCTCACCTTTAATGAAAATTTCACCTTCATGGGTAAATTTCAATGCATTACCCACAAGATTCATCAAAATCTGGCGCAATCGCCCGGGATCTCCCATCACCAGGGCCGGGACATCCGGCGCAAGATAGGAAATCAGTTCAAGTCCTTTTTTTTCAGCTCTTATGGCAAGGGAGGAGGCAAGATTCTCAAGGGTATTATAAAGGTTGAAAGGGATCTCTTCAAGTTCGAGCTTGCCGGCTTCTATCTTGGAAAAATCCAGTACATCATTGATGATCCCTAAAAGTGCATCCGCTTCATTGGAAATGGTCTTCAAATAGCTTTGCTGTTGATCATCAAGGCTTGAATCCATCATGAGTTCAGCCATACCGATGACCCCGTTGATGGGGGTCCGGATCTCATGGCTCATATTGGCAAGAAATTCGCTTTTTGCCCGGGTTGCCTGCTCTGCCTGGTCCCTGGCCTTGCTCAGATCTTCTTCCGCCTTGACCCGCGGGGTAATGTCGGTGATAAATGCAAATGAGCTCTGGATATCGTTCTTTTCATCATAGATCAAGGTCGTATCAAGAGCGGTATAGACCTTTTCCCCATTTTTTCTAATCCAGGTCAGCTCATATTTACGGTAATGGGAAGAGGTCTGTTTTGAATACTGTTCCCTGAGTATTTCCGAACCTGCTTGATCAAGGAAATCAGTAGGGGGCCTTCCAATGATTTCATGCTCGTCATACCCGGTCATCCGGCAGACAGCCTGGTTTACATCAGTTGTGACCAGGTCTTTTCCAAGCTGCCAGTATCCAATCGATGTTGTTTCTATGAGCCGCCTGTATTTTTCTTCCCTGATTTTCAGGTTGTCCAGGGCCTGCTTTCTTTCTATGGCAACGGCAATCTGGCTGGAAACAGCGATGAGAATGTCAAGATCTCTTTTTGTAAAATAATCAGGCTCAGAATAGCTATAGGCACAGATCAGGCCCATGATCCGGTCCTGGATCAAAAGCGGGACACCCAGCCAGACAAGCGGGGTATTTCCCATGATGGAGTCTTTCCCTTTTCGCAGCATCAGCATTTCCGTGGTCAAAAACAGAGGTTTTCTTCCGAAAATCACCTCGCTGGAAAGGGATTTTAACCTGGAGACGTCCCTTATTTCCTTAATCCCTTCATTGTATTCATCCACTTCATATGCAATATGGATCATGTCTTCTTTTTCAGTATAGATACCAATGTAAAAATTGGACAGTTCCATGATCCCGTTAAGGCTTTTATGCATTGATACATATAGTTCATCAAGACTCAGAGTGGTGGTGACGGCATTGGAAATTTCAAAAAGCGCTGCATTGATTTTTTCAGCATAATTTCTTTCATTGGCCTCCACATTAAGGTCAATGTTTGCTTTTTTAAGCTGGGAAGTCCTTTTCTCGACCATCTTCTCAAGGTTGTCCCTGTGAAGTGCAAGCTCATCCTCAAGGGCTTTTTTTTCTGTCCTATCCCTTAAAAGCCCCATGAATCCGATGACCTGATGATTAAAATCCTTTTTCAGGGAAACAGATACTTCACAATAAAGCCGCCGGCCGTTTTTATGGATAAGTTCGCATCCGAATTCTTTTTCAGGTTTGTGTGTAGAATATACAAGACTGAATATATTCATGATATTTGCAACAGATTCTTTTGCCACAAACCGGGTATAATTCATCCCGATCAGCTCTTCAGCCGGATAGCCTAAAAGCATTGGAAAAACTTTATTAAAAAAAACAAAATTCCCCTTGAGGTCAACTTCATAATAGGCATCTTCAATGTTTTCCAGAATGGTTCTGTATTTTTCTTCGCTCTGTCTTAAATGCTGTTCCGCCCTGGCCCGTTCTTCAAAAGTGTTGTCCAGATCTTCCTTAACGATATTCAAGGCCAAAAATACTTCTTTAAAGGGATGGTCTTCGCTGATTTTATCGGAAGGAGTCCCCTTTTCATCCCAGTTCAACGACCCGATATGTTTCAGCAGTTCATCCCTGAGTTCATCGTGGTTGACGGGCTCGCCCGTTCTTTTTGACTGGATATCCGGAAGAGCGGCAGAGACGCTTCTTTCTTTTTCAATATTTTTTAAGGCCTGGGTCAGATTATCGGCAACAATGACCTTAAACGGGGCCAGCATGCGGCTCATATTGATTACGGTTTTCATCAGGGTGTTCACCCCAAAGACAATGGTGAGCCTGCAAGGGATCTTTTTATTAAATTCGACCAGCCTTTTTCTATATAGCTGTCTTGCTTTCCAGGTGGCGCTTTCCAATTTTTCCCAGTTCATTATCTTGAAGTATCCGGGTTTTTGTAAGAGCCCGGCCTCATTGATCACTTTTTCATGAAGCGCAAAAAACTTATCGATAAAATCTTCTTTTATAATACCGTAGGCATTGCTGTAAAGGATATCGTCACCGATCAGCTCAAACCCTATACCATAATCGCCAAAGTCGATTTGCCAGTCTTCCCTGGAATATCGCTTCCTTCCCTCTTCCGGAAGCCCTGTCGGGATTCCTTTTGAATTAAGCACTTCAATGGCAGTGGTGACGGCAGTTTTATAATCATCCACTGCTTTCACGGGTATGGCGGGTTTTTTTAAAAGAATGCCCACATTATAAACGTTTTTTAAGATCATGGGAGCGTTAAACAGCCAGAACCCGGACAGCCACCCTGTATCAACCTCTTTTAAAAACAGCTTGGAGTATTGTATCCGGACTTCCCTTGACGGGATCCCGGTGACCCGGCTGTTATCCCGTATTTCAACATAATGCCTGCCCAAAAGCCCGGCGGCTTCGATATATTTTTCACGTATTGCATAAAACGCCGTTATCCCCTCAGGGCTTAGGGAACCTTTGGGGGCGGTATATAAAATTCTTTTTCCGATCAGGGAAAAGGTCGAATAATAATTATAGCCAAGGGAAACCTCTTCCCATTCAGGATCTTTTTTAACCGGGAGTCCGGTCACAGGGCATACAGTTTCTGAGTTAAAACCGTTTTTTTCCATAGCGTGATGAAATCTTAAATATCTCAATTTCCAGTCAATAAATGAACATGGAAATAAATTATATTGTCGAAACTCTTTTTTTTTATGATGTATAGTCCGGATTAAAGAAAATAAATCAAAAAAGGAATCACATCGGTATGGATACTAACCTGATCGAAAAAAAAAATCAAATTATAAAATCTGAAAAGACCGCCGTCTTTAATGATTTGTGTCCATTTTTGCAGACTATGAACTAGGTCAGGCCCGGTTCACGGCATTTGGAAAAAGAAAGGAATCCGTAAGCCCTGATTTTGAAATTTCTTTTGCATATCTGCTGTGGATGAAAACCGGTATCCCGTCTTTGACGATAAGGACAATCTTATTCAATGCCCCGATATTTTCCAGGGGGTTTCCTTCCACGGCAATAAAGTCTGCAAATTTGCCTGTCTCAAGTGAGCCGATCCGGTCATGGAGATTCAAAAGTTCGGCATTTGTCAATGTCGCTGCACAGATTGACTCGGCAGGGGTCAGTCCTACCCTTGTCAGTGCTTCAATTTCCCTGATAATAGATCCATGGGGGTGCCAGGGTCCCCCTGAATCGGTCCCGGCGCAAATCTTCACACCATGGGCCTTTGCAATCATGACTGCTTTCTCACTCGCTTCCACCACCTGAGCGGTTTTCCTCCGGATGAAGTCCATTGTTGCCGGATCGTTCTGGTGGCTGTGCATGGCCTGGTATACTGACAACGTCGGAACAAGAAAAGTTCCAAGCGAGGCCATGCGCTCGGCCAGCTCCTGGGTAAGAAAACTGCCGTGCTCGATTGAATCGATTCCTGCATCCAGGCAGATTTCAATTCCTTTTGCAGGGTATACGTGTGCAGCCACTTTTTTTCCTGTTTTATGAGCCTCCCGGACGATTGCAGAAAGCTCATCCCCGTCAAGCTGGAGAGAGCCGATTTCCTCCCCGTGCCCGTAAATTCCTCCTGAAGCAGCCACTTTTAAAAAATCCACACCTGCCTTGATCAATTCCCGTGCAGCCTTGCGGGCCTCTCCTGGACCGTCCGCCTCTCTTGAAATCGTGTTTACATGCCCTCCGGTCATGGTAATCAGCGTACCGGCAGAAATGATTCTTGGCCCTGGAATCAACCCCATCAGCAATGCATCGCGAAGCGCCAGAATCATCTTAGTCGGGCTGCCGGTTTCTCTGCACGTTGTGATTCCGCCGCAGATGGCTTTAAGGGCATGGTTGGCCATTCGCAGCATGGTTATCTCCCTGGTTTCAGCCCGCCGGGTTGAATCAGGATCAGCGTTTTCCCCGGTCCACATAAGATGAAGGTGAGCATCAATCAGTCCCGGAAGCAATGTGGTTTTACCCAGGTCAACTATGGGTAATCCTTTTGGTATGTCTGTCCGAACCGAGCTGATTTTATTGCCGTCAACGATTACAGAGGCATTCGAGACAGTCTGTGTGCCGGGTATTGTAATTAGGGTTTCACCTTTATAAGCGATTTTCATTTTTAAGGACTTCCTTTATAATTTTTTTATTGAATTTGTTTTATGAATTCCAGTACCTTGTTTTTAACCTAATTTGACAGCACTCCCGGTAACCAGGTGATGATTTCAGGGAAAACCATTACAAGAACAAGAACAAGCAATTGCAAACAGACAAACGGTATAGCCGCTTTATATATTTCCCTGGTCGTGATTCCTTTGCCCTGGGTTATGCCGCGCATGACAAACAGGTTTATGCCGAACGGCGGCGTAAGATAGGCCATTTCAGTATTCACAGCATATAAAAGACCAAGCCACAGAAGGTCAATCCCAAGGAAATTGGCAACAGGGATAAACAATGGTGCTGTAACCATCAATATGGAAATGGCATCCATCAGACAGCCCAATACTATCCAGACTGCCTGAATAAGGCAGAGAATCACCCATTTGCTGACAGGCCAGCTCTTGATGATGTTCTGGATTAACTCCGAAGCACCGATTCCCTGGTAGACAGTAGCAAAGCATCCGGCTCCGAAGATGACCCACATGACCATGGAAACGGTTTTCAGGCTGTCGAATGCCACATCTTTAAGGATTTTACCATTCAGCCTGCGATATATTGCAGCCGAAATGATGGCGCCCAGAGCACCCACGGAAGCAGCTTCGGTAGGAGTAGCAATACCAAAGAACAATGATCCCAGAACGCCGGAGACAATGAGAACAGGAAGAAGAATACCTCTTAAGGCAAAAAATTTTTCCTTCCAGGAAGCTCTCTCTTCTATTGGTAAGGCAGGGCCTAAATCCGGATTCAAAAAACACCGGACGAGTATGTATACAATGAAGACAAAGGCCAGTAAGAGCCCTGGAAAAATACCGCCCAGGAACAGTTTACCAATTGATTGACCTGAAAGCAGGGAATAGACGATCAATACGACACTGGGCGGGATCAAGGGCCCTAATGCGCCTCCAGCCATAATACACCCCATGGAAAGTTGTGTGTCATAGTTACGGCGCTGCATGGCAGGCAACCCGATGATTCCCATCATCAGAACCCCTGTGGTGCTGATCCCGCTCATTGCCGCCACAATAGTACAGGCGATGACGGTCCCGGCAGCCAGCCCCCCTTTTAACCCGCCCATCCAGGAATGCATAACACCGTACAGATCTTCCGCTATTCCCGATTTTTCCAGCATAAAGGCCATGAAAACAAACAGGGGGACGGCAACCAGCAGGTTTGCCCGGAGCAGATCGCTTGCTGCAATTGCCACAACATTGATAGATTCAGGCCCCCAGAGGGCAAAGCCAAAGAGCAGGGAAATGCCCCCTAAAACAAAGGCGACAGGAAGCCCGGACGCGAGCAGCACCATCATGGAAACAAACATCAGCAGGGTTGCAAATTCAATACTCATTTATTTTCCACCCTTTCATTATTTGAAGATAATTCCCGGCCCGTAAAAACGATATACAGGTCATTCACGGTTTTTGTCAGGCCCTGGAGCAGCATCAGAAAAGCGGCTAAGGGAATGCAGAATTTCACGGGCCAGATATAGGGTTCCCACACAGTCGAAGAACGTTCGAGATTTAAAAAAGAGGCCCACGCAAATTTGCTGCTTTGCAATAGCAATGCACCGCAGAAAAGGTAGAACAGCAGCCATGTAAAAAGATCCATCACAGCCCGGGAACGTAAGGAAAGCCTGACATAAAAAACATCCACGTTGATGTGTGCATTACACCGCAGGGTGTATGCTCCGCCCAGCAGGAAAAACACTGCATAAAAAAGCGCACTCAACTCATGTGCCCAAATTGTCGGCCGGTCGAATAAATAACGCATTGCCACTTCATAGATAAGAACTGCTATCATCGGATACAAAAGAAAACTGACGGCTTTGCCGGTTCTGTCATTTATATAATTGATAAAAAATATGATTTTTTTTATTTGCAGCATTTAAATACCCTTTCATCGACCCGCCATAGCCCGGATACCTTTGATCCGGGCTATGGCGGTATGCCTTTGGATTTGTTTTTAATTATATCCTTTGGTCTTCATATAATTCTGTAAAATTTCCATACCCTCGGCACAACGCTTGCACTTTTTAGAAATTTCAGGAATGAATGTCATGCCGACATCCTTAACCTTTTTGACTTCACTGTCCGGCCAGGTGATCAAAGTCGCTTTAAGGTTTGGAAGATCCTGGATCATCTGCTCGTGCTCCCACCAGGTTCTCTGCTGGGTATCGATGGCAAAGACCTTAAATTCCTGCTGAACAATCGCTTTTAAGTCATCCGGCAGTGCTTCCCAGGACTTCTGAGACGCCATGACACCCATGGACCATACCGGTGCGAAGCCGGGCAGGTAATAATAAGGAGCAACTTCGTAATACTTGAATCGTTTGTAATAGCTGCCGGCAGTCATGGAACCGTCAATGACACCCTGTGCCATAGCCGTATAAACCTCTTCATGCGGGATCATGGTGGGTGAGGCACCGAGTTTTGCAAGGGTTTTGGCATAATATCCGTATCCCCTGACTTTAAACCCTTTTAAATCGTCCACCCCTTGCATCGGTTTCTTGCTCCAGAACGTATTCGGTTCCGTGTAAAACATACTCCCCACATAATAAACCCCATGTTCTTTGTAACCTTCCCGGATCAGGTCGTCGAGGCCTCCATACCAATATACCTGGATAGCATCCTGCAAGGTTCGGAGCATGTTCGGAGGCAAGGTAACAAGATCGATATTCGCCTCCGGAACAATGCCGGTATAATAAACGGAGCTGGTATAGGCGATATCCACCATGCCAATGTTTAATGCCTTTACCAATTCCAAAGAAGGAGCCAATTGGCCAGCCGTATATAGCGTGATTT
>Ga0156388_1140_pt1 | contig 38934 bp, 29 predicted proteins | sample RifOxyA3_FD_108032 | JGI IMG/M metagenome (GOLD analysis project Ga0156388, IMG submission 108032) | Desulfobacterales bacterium RIFOXYA12_FULL_46_15
TCCTTTCAAGGATTTTCCCGACCAGCTCCTGGGAGACCGCGTGCCGCGTGAATACAGTCAAGGTATAGTGGACCCTTCCCAACTTGATCAGATATTGGCCAATCTGTATGTAAACGCACTGGACGCCATCGCAGATACAGGCAGAATCATCATTGCAACAGGCCGGACAATTCTTGACGAACCCTTTTTTACTACAAAGGGAGTGGGCCAGGGTACCGGTCTCAGGTTATCCACGGTGTACGGCATTGTCAAACAGAACCAGGGATTCATTCCTGATGATTCGTCATCGGCCATGTCCCGGGAAACGGGCGGGGAGACCATCAATCGCCTGAACACGGGAACCACTGTCCGAATTTATGGCTCTCATGCCCTTGGCGTCCAATATAGCGCATCTTCACGGGATGCAGAATATCCTGACCGAGCCGACAGCCACCAGTCCATTGGAACCGTCAGTCTTGCTTACACATGGCTTGGCAATGCCCGGTTCGGTGCTGTCGAGTGGCGGAATCATGACCCTCTCCGACAAAGCGGCTTTTAACGAATGATTTCAATGAAAGGCATAGGAATAAGACAGATGAAAAAAATATCTTATAAACAGAGATGATAACTCTTTAAAAAATTTATAGAATTTCGACATAAATGTTTAAGAAATATTAAGCAGTTAACATTAATCAGGGAGGGTTAAAAAAATGGAAAATATTCTTCTGTTGGTACATCCTGCGCTTGGGGGTCTTGCCACTCTTACGGCATTATGGGTTTTCGTCGATACCCTGAATGTCCGTGAAGAGACATTGTCACGAATAAAAAATGTCAGCCTGCTATGTGCTTTGCTGATGTGGTTGACCTATTTTCTAGGCGGATACTGGTACCTGGTGTATTATGCAGCTGACAAAGCCATTATCAAGGCTGGCCCCTGGGCTTTTGGCCATGGGTTTTTCATGGAAACCAAGGAACATGTCTTTCTTATGCTGATATTGCTTGCGACTTTCCTTCCGATTGTGGCATCCAATAATCTTGCCGTCGATAAAGGAGCGCGCAAGCTTGCACTCTGGGTGTCAGGATTGATTGTGCCGATTTCTCTTTCAATGGAAGGTTCAGGAGCTGTTATTAGTATTGCCGTTAAAGTCGGTCTTCTTTTTAAAGGCCTGGGAGGTTGATCATGGAAAATAAAGGTATAGGAAAATTTACAGTGTCGTTTGGCTTATCTTTTGCGATAATCAGTGTTCTCAGCGCTCTTCTGGTTGTGCTGAAAGAAACCCATGAGGAAACCGTTCTTGCATGGATGAAATCGCTAACAGGGCATCACTGGGCCACTCATGGGATTATTAACCTGATTGTTTTTGTGGTATTGGGGTGGATATTGCCTAAGCTCGGTAATGGTCAGGGAATGAAAATATCAGCCAATGTCCTTGTCATTGCCGTTGTTGGCGCTGTCATTTTGAGTGAAATTATTATCACGGGTTTTTACATTTAATACGGACATCAATACCGACACGACCGAGACTTTTAAATTCGCTTATGGACTCGCCGGATTAAGAAGGGATGAAACAATAAAATTGGCCCTCAATAAAATGGCTGTCACAGGTATTGTGATTGCAATCCTGGTCCCACGGAGGCGGATACACACCGGTGATGATGGGGGGAAGAGAAGCTGCAGAACTGGCCCTACGAGAATTTCGCGGGTAATCGGATCAAACCCGCTGACTTGCTCTTGAATATTGGACAAATGCCTGTTATGGTAATCTGAAAATTCATGCAATATAGCTGAATATTACATTCACCCAAGAGGTAATAATGGCGGCACCCATACAGCATTTGCGAAAATTTGTGGCACCGGAAATCATTTTCGGAAACGGATCAAGGCATCTGGCCGGGCAATATTGTAAAAAATTTCATGTGAAAAAGCCTGTTATTGTAACGGATAAGGGTGTTATTCAAGCAGGATGGACCCGGCAGGTGGAAGAAAGCCTGGCTCTCGAAAACCTGGATTATGTGGTCTTTTCCGATGTCAGCCCCAACCCCCGGTCAGATGAGGTAATGAACGGCGCCCTGGTTTATAGCCGGGAAAATTGTGATGCCATTGTTGCCGTCGGCGGCGGCAGTCCCATGGATTGCGCAAAAGGAATCGGGATTGTCACCTCAAATCAAGGCCATATCCTTGATTATGAAGGAGTCGACCTGATTTCCAGCCCCCTGCCGCCCATGATTTTTATCCCCACGACGGCAGGGACATCGGCCGATGTATCCCAGTTCTGTATTATTAATAATATTGAAGAGCGGGTCAAGATCGCCATCATCAGTAAAATCGTTATCCCTGATATTGCCCTGATAGACCCGGAAACCACCACCACCATGGATGCCTATCTTACCTCGTGTACCGGCATGGATGCCATGGTGCATGCAGTCGAAGCATTCGTATCAACGGCCAGTTCAAAAATGACGGATATTCACGCCCTTGAGGCGCTTCGGCTTTTGAGCCTTAACCTGCCCCGTGTCATTGAATCACCGGGGGATATGGACATCCGGGAAAACATCATGCTGGCCAGTATGGAAGCCGGGCTCGCCTTTTCCAATGCCGTTCTCGGAGCCGTCCATGCCATGGCCCACAGCCTGGGCGGTTTTCTCGATCTTCCCCACGGGGAATGCAATTCACTTTTGCTGGAACACGTGGTGAATTTCAACCATGATGCAGCCCCTGAACGATTTGCCGTCATTGCAAAAACCCTTGGGATCGACATTGGCGGGAAGACCTCGAAAAATGTCAAAAAAGCACTGTTTGATCATATCCGTCATCTCAGACACCATCTCGGGATTTCAAAAAGCCTGGGACAGGTGAATGTCAAACGATATGATATTCCCGATCTGGCCCGGAACGCCATAAATGATGCCTGTCTCCTGACCAACCCGAGAAAAGCCGGTAAACGGGATATTGAAATTATTTATGAAGAAGCCCTTTAATCAAACGCATTCGGAAGAAGAAACCTTTGCCCGGCTTATCGGGCTGGGTGAAAAATCATTACAGAAGAGCTATTTTCCCCAACTTCAAAAAAAAATCCGGGAACTGGAAAAAAGTGAGTACCGTTACCGGCTTCTCGCAGAAAATGTTACAGATGTCATCTGGCTCCTGGACCTGAACTGCTGTTTTCAATATCTCAGCCCATCCATTCAGAAAATGAGCGGGTTCTCACCGGCAGAGCTTACGGGTCTGCCGGTGGACAGGCTGTTGACCTTGGATTCATCAAAACGGTTTATGGATATTGTTGGCCAGGCCTTTAAGAACCCGGAAGATGCCGGAAGCAGGCTTCAAAAAGAACTGGAGCTGCAACAAACAGGTAAGGACGGCAGCATAAAATGGATAGAGGTAGGGCTCTCGGTCTTTTTTCACAAGCCTGAAAAGGAAACCCTTATTTTAGGGATTGCCAGGGATATTACGTCCCGGAAAGCGGCTGAACAGGAAAAGATAAAAATCCAGGAACAACTGGTACAGGCCCAGAAAATGGAATCCATCGGTATCCTTGCGGGCGGCATTGCCCATGATTTCAACAATTTATTGACCATAATCAACGGGTATGCAGAGATGGCTTTGGAAGACCTGAAAAAAGACCACCCAATGTTTAAAAAAATCAATGCCATTCAACAGGCTGGGAAAAGAGCCGAAACCCTGACCCGCCAACTGCTGGGATTCAGCCGGAAACAAATATACCTGCCGGTTACCTTGAATATCAACGAGACCATTTTATCTCTCAACAAAATGCTGGGCCGGATCATTGGTGAGGATATCAGCGTTGAAATGGTGCTTGAGAAAACTATTGATTCCATCAGCGCAGATCAATCCCAGATCGAGCAGATTTTCACCAATCTGATCATTAATGCCAGGGATGCCCTGAAACCTTCATCCCTGGAAGGGCAGAAGAAAAGGATCACCATTGAAACCGGCCAGACCTTTTTTGATTCTGACACCATCAAACGAGTCGGTCTTGACACCCCGGGGCCTTATATTTTTTTCTCGGTTTCCGACAACGGAGTGGGAATGAACCGGGAATTATTAAAAAGAATCTTTGAACCCTTTTTTACAACCAAGGAAAAACATGAAGGCACAGGGCTTGGTCTTTCACTGATCTATGGAATTGTCAAACAGAACAAAGGCAGTGTTCAGGTTTACTCGGAAGAGGGCCGGGGAACCATGTTCAAAATTTACTGGCCCGTTTCCCTTAGCAAACGGAAAATAAACCTGCCCCGGCCGGAACCCGCCATTGAAAATCTGTCCGGAAATGAATCCGTTCTGGTGGTCGAGGATGACAGGGATGTCTGCCATTTTGCCGCCAATTGTCTTTTATCCCTGGGATATGAGGTCCATAAAGCCTTTGACGGGGATGAGGCCCTGTCCTTTCTCCATGAAAACAAGAAGCCGCCGGATCTGATGATCACCGATCTGATCATGCCGAATCTGAGCGGGAAGGCCCTGGCAAAAAAAGCGCTGGCCCATCTCCCTGCAATAAAGATCATTTATGTTTCCGGGTATACGGATAATCATATTGTCCATGACGGTCTTCTTGAACAGGGGGTGAATTTTCTCCAGAAACCATATTCCCAGCAGGATCTGGCAAAGATGGTCAGAAAGGTGCTCAATCAGGGCCAGACTCTGTGAAACAAGGACTTGCCTGAGCATACCGGCCTTAAGAAAACCCATGGAAATATTGAATTCAAAATTTCAGCCCCCGCAATTACCTGCCATACTTCACAGGGAAAGGCTTTTCAGGAAGGTTTCGGCCATCTCTGGCAAAGCGCTCATCACGGTTACAGCCGGTGCCGGTTATGGAAAAACCACCCTGGCCCGTGATGCCGTGTCCCGGCTTGATATAAAAACGGTGTGGATCAGGCTTGACCCCCGGGATACGGATTTAATGGTGTTCATGGCCTGTCTTGAATCAGGGATACGAAGGGCCTTCACCGGATTGGATGATCATCACCAAAAAAGCTCACCGGAACAATCTATATTAAAACATAACCCCCGTCTTGTCTTAAAATTTCTGAGAACCCTTGAAAAAACGGTTCAAAAAGAAACCGTCATGGTTCTGGATGATTATCACCTGGTCCAGGAGAACAAGACCATCAATGAGGCCCTTGAATTGATGCTTCTGCATCTTCCTGCCCATATGCATCTGATCCTTATCAGCCGAAGGGAGCCGCCCATCCGGTTGTCAAGGCTCCGCTCGATGAACCGCCTTATTGAGATCAGTGAAGCGGATCTGTCATTTACCTTTCCGGAAATAAAAGATTTTTTTTCTAAAATATTCAATCTTCCCGTCACAGACGATCATATCCTGGAACTCCACGAAAAAACAGGCGGATGGGCTGCCAGCCTGGTTTTATTCCGGTATGCGCTAAAAGGGAAAACTCAAGGTGAAATTGAAACCTGCCTTTTGGGGTTCAAAGGGTCGCACCGGTTTATTTTTTCATATCTTGAGGAGAATATTTTTGAAACCCAGCCGCTTGAAACCCGGGAATTCATGATGAAGGCCGGTCTTCTTTCCGTCATTGATCCTGAATTCTGCAACCGGGTATTTCAGATCACCAATGCCGGCATCATCCTTGGCCGGATGATGGAAGATCATCTTCTGATCTTTCCTGCCAATGAAAATCAAACCCTGTTTATATTTCATCACCTGTTAAAAGATTATCTGGCTGAAAAATTAAGCCTCGAATACCCGGTTCCAGAACTTAATGCCCTGCATCAAAGGATTGCACAGGAAATCGAACCGGATGATATATTTGAGGCATTATTCCATTATATCGAAGGCAGGGACTATGATGACGCCATCCGTGTGATAGAAACCCATGAATTAAAATTTCTGCTGGAAGGCAAAATTCATTTTCTTGGAAAATGTCTTGAAAAAATCCCCGGGACCGTGGTTGAAAACAATCCCAAGCTGTTGTTTGCTCAGGCCAAACTGTTCTCCTATTATGGAAGTCCCCGGGAAGCGGTTTTAAAACTTCAGACCGCCTATTCCCTGTTTAAAAAGACACAATCAAATGAGGACATGGTAAAATGCCTGGTTGATATAGGCGCCCAGTATTATGGCAGCGGCTATGTAAAAGAAGCCAAACTTTTGATGGAGCAGGTGCTTTCTGAAGTGAATCCATCCTCAGCCACATATATCGTTGCCATGACCTATCTGATATTTTTAGCAGCCGTCCTGGGTGAATTTGACGCATCGGAAAAATACACCCGGGAGGCTGGGGAAGTGATTGCCGAATATCCTGATTTTGAACGGTGTGTTGCCCTGGCCCTGATCAATACCTCTTATGCATATAAATTATATATTTCAGGGGATTTTGAAAAATCCCGGGCGCTCAATGAAAAACTTTTGAAAACCGTGCTGGATCTAAAGGCAGAATCTGTCCTGCCCCTTATCTATTACCAGTGCTCTGCCACCAGTGCTGCTCTTGGACGGTTTGAAACCGGATATGACTATGGTAAAAAAGGGATTGAAATTTGTGAAAAAATAAATCTCCGGGACAGCAAAAAAGGATGGGTGCATATTGCAGTCTCCCAGAACTGCATGGGTCTTGGCAGGTTTGAGGAAGCAATTGACCATCTGAATGCAGGCATTGAAATATTTGAAATGCCCTGCAACCGGTGGGGGCTTGCCAATGCCCGGCATTGTCTTCACCAGGTTCTTGTTGAACAGAAAAAACCGGATCAGGCAAAAGAACTCCTGCTCAACTCCCTGGATATTATCGACGGGTATGACCTGATCATTACCGAAGGCATTCTTGAAAACAGTCTGGCCGCTCTTTTGATACAGGAAAAAAACCCTGAAGAGGCAATGGATTGCCTCAACCGTTCCAGACACAAGGTTCAAAATGCCTTTTTTTACCTGTTTGAAAATCATATGCTCACGGCCCGGTGTTATCTTTTGCAGAACCTGCATTCCGAAGCCAACCGCCATTTTGCCCTGGGGATGAAAATTTCCGGGCAAAAAGAGTATTTCAGGTTTGTCAGGGAAAAATTCAAGGATCTCTTACCCTTACCGGAGACCGGCGGGCCCGGAAGCGGATCAAACCGGTTTCTTTCCGGACAGCCTGTTTTATCACCGGAAAAGCCAGCTCCTTTATTAATCATCCGGCTATTGGGCAGATTCAGATTGTTTATGGGTAAGAATGAAATCTATCCGGCTTCCTGGAAAAATTCCAAATCCCTCATGATATTAAAATATCTGGCATCCAACAGGCATCTGGGATTTATCCCCAGGGAGGTGCTGATTGAATTATTATGGCCGGATCAGGATTTTCTGAAAACCGGCAAGCGGTTTAATGTAGCCATGAGCGCTTTAAGAAAAATACTGGAACCCGATTTAGCACCCAAGGCGTCTTCGGCTTATATCCTTCGGAAAAAAGATGCTTACCGGCTGTGTGAAAATGACAGGGCCATCATTGATATTGAACAATTCCTTTATGAATTTGATACTGCCCGGAAACTTGAATATACCCACCCCGGGCAGGCGATGGCGTGTTGGACAGCAGCCGAATCCCGTTATGAAGGTCTTTTTCTTGAAGAAGACCCTTACGAGGAGTGGTGCCTTTCAATCAGGGACCGGTTGAATTCAACCTATCTCCAAGTCCTGACCGGGATGTTGCGGTTCCATGAAAAAAATGATGATGTCCAGGCCTGCATTGTCAGTGCAAAAAAAATATTAAAAACAGATCCCTATGATGAAGGCACCATCAGAAAGCTGATGGGGTTTTATGCCGGGCTTGGAAATACTGCGGCAGTCAAAAAAACTTATACGGATTACCAGTCAAGGGCAAGGGAAATGGATTGCCCTGTGAATCCGGAAACCACAGAGCTCTTGAAAAAGCTGACCTTAAATCAAAAATATATAGGATAGAACCTTGCTGTCTTAGATCCTGCCCGGTAGATTCGAAACATATTTATGCGTACTTTGATGAAAGGCCGGCTTTAAACTTTTGAAATCTCTTTGTCGATTCCACTATATGAAGCCTCATGCCCTCTGCAGCCCTTTCAGAGTCTTTTTTTTCAATAGCATCTATAACGGTGCGGTGGTGAGTGATGACCTGTTCAATCCATTTCAAGTCCTGGCTTAACGACACGTGAAGAAATTCATTGTTTTTTTCCATCATGGCGACAATTCCTTCATAAACTCTTGACAGAATTGCGTTATGCGCGGCTTCCACAATGATACTGTGGATCAGGAATTCGTCTCTTGCGTGCTGTTTCATTTCTTCGGTATTGTTTGGTTGATTTCTCTCAAGCCGAGCCAGGAATTCTTTTAATTTTTCAAGTTCATCCATGGTACGGCGTCCGGCTGCCAATTCTGCAGCATGGACGTCTATGATCAACCGCATTTCCATGAGCTGGGGCACAAAGTCTGAGTGCCAGGACGGAAGGAAGCGCAAATTTTCATTGAAATCCTGTAGAGTCTGTATTTTGACAAAAATACCCTGGCGCAGCCTGACCTCCAGTATACCCAAGGTTTCCAAAGCGATAATGGCTTCCCTTAAAAGCACTCTGCTGATCCCTAATTCCTCGGCAAGTTTTCGTTCCGGAGGAAGTCTGTCGTTGGGGGCATATACACCATTTTGTATGTCCTGCTTTATTTTTCTTATGATCGACTCTCGTTTATTTTCCATACTATCATTTTCTCCGGTTCAGGGTTGATTCTTTAATATAAACTAAAAAAAATCTTGACAAATACTAATTTTTAATTCAGATTTAAAAAAAATCTGGAAATACCTTGGTAAGACCAAGCATATTTTGTTTTGAATTTTTTGTAAAGCATTTATGCTTTTTTTTCAACCTTGCTTGGTAAGACCAAGGACATACCAAAAAAAGGAGGTGACCATGATATCAACCCGTTTAACCAATTTAAAAAATAAATTAGTCGATACCCAACCCCGTGTGTATGCAGAACGCGCATTGCTTGTGACAAAGGCTTATCAGGAAACTGAAGGTTGTGAGCCTTGTGTCCGAAGAGCCCATGCCATGGAAAAAATACTTTTGAACTGTAGTGTTATCATCCGGGAAAACGAATTGGTGGTGGGAGCCAAGACGCCAACTCCTATGGGGTCCCCGCTTTATCCTGAATTCAACAGTCAGTGGATTGAAAAAGAGATTGATACTCTGGCGCAAAGAAAAGAAACCTCGTTTCTTATTGATGAGGAAAACAAAAAGCTGGTAAAGGAAAAGGTCCTTCCGTATTGGCCAGGCCGGACAGTATATGACCGGATACTGGAAAATGTACCCCATGAATCGCTGGAAGCTGTCGATGAGGGATTATTTTTCCATTATTATCTGAACCGGAGTATCGGTCATATCACTGTGGATTACGGCCGCATATTAAACCAGGGATTGACAGGGATTCAAACCCAGGTAGAAGCTGCCCTTGAGAAAAACCCGAAAAATATTTATCTTCAATCCCTGCTTAAAATTATCTCCGCCATTTCAGGATTTGCCCGCAGGTATGCAGATGAAGCTGAAAAACAGGCTGAGTCCTGCTTAAATGAAACACGCCGCCAGGAGCTTTTGGAAATCGCAAGGATCTGCAGCATGGTTCCCCTGCATCCGGCAACCAGTTTCAGGGAAGCTATTCAATCCTTCTGGTTTTTCCATCTGGTTCTTAATCTGGAGAGCAACTCCTATGCCATTTCCCCGGGCAGATTTGATCAGTATATCAACCCATATTACCAAAAAGACCTGGACCAGGGAATTATCAGCCAAGAAGCAGCCCAGGAAGTTATCAACTGCCTCTGGATAAAATTTGCCGAATTAACCGTAGTGAAAGAGGGGGAAACTGCAAAAGCCAGCAACACCTATACGGACTTTCAGAATCTGAATATCGGAGGACTTAAAAAGGACGGAACCGACGGAGTCAATGATATCTCCTATATGTGCATTGAAGCACAGAAAGAACTCTGTCTTCCTCAGCCCCAGTTGTCCTGCCTTATCAGTACCCGTTCTCCCCGGGAATTTCTTGTCAAATCCTGTGAATTGACCAGGAAAGGAACCGGTATGCCTGCAGTTTTCAATGCGGATGAACTCATCCTCGCCCTTATGGATAAAGGCAAATCCCTGGAAGATGCGAGATGCGGAGGCATTAACGGTTGTGTAGAAATCACGGGCCAGGGAAATGATAACATGGCATCGTCAGGGTATGTGAATTTAGCAAAATGCCTGGAATTAACCCTGAACAATGGAAAAAGCATGACCACCGGCAGGCAGTGGGGGCCAGAAACCGGGACGGCAGAGGTCCTGGATTCAATGGAAAAAATCTGGACGGCATTTGAAACACAGATCCGCCACCAGGCAACACTGAAACATCAGTATGACCAAGGAGCGAGAGCTGCTTTTGCGGCTGTCTGCCCGGTCCTTTGCACTTCCCTGGCCATAAGCGGATGTATCGAATCTGCCAGAGATTTTCACGAGGGCGGTGCCCGATACAACCTGCCGATGATGTGCGGTGTGGGAACCGGAACGGTGGCAGACTCACTGGGCGCTATTGACTGGTTTGTATTTAAGAAAAAAATGATGCCCTTGAACCGGATCACACAGGCCATGCAGACAAATTATGCCACTGACGATACCCTGAGACATATGTTGCTGAAAAAGGGACCGAAATTCGGAAATGACAATGATGAAGTGGATATCCAGGCTGTAAAATTGATTAAAACTTTTGTGAAAGTTCTTAAGGATTTTTCGAACGATCAGAATAATCCCTATGCCGCCAACATGATTCCTACCACTGCCCATCTTCCTTTTGGCGAGCTTACGGCTGCTTCGGCTGACGGCCGGCTGGCTGCTGCACCCCTGTCGGAAGGCATCTCTCCGGTCCAGGGGATGGATTTGTCCGGGCCTACGGCTGTAGTAAAAACCATGGGAAAAATTGATCATGGCGCCACAGCCGGAACGCTCCTGAATATGAAATTTACCCCTAAAACCCTGGAAGGCGCCGATCGCCTGAATAAATTTGCAGATCTGATCCGGGTCTATTTCGACATGGGGGGGCATCATATGCAGTTTAACGTGGTGGATCGTGAGACCCTGCTGAAGGCCCAAAAAACGCCTGAGGAATTCCGGTCCCTTCTGATCAGGGTGGCCGGTTATAGTGATTATTTTGTCATGCTCAGCAAAGATGTGCAGGATGAAGTGATTTCCCGGATGGACCATGCAATGTAACCGTCAAGAGATGAGGCAAAGATGATTCACTGCCTGTATAAAAGAAATAGAAGGAGGATTAATGGCTTCCGTACGGGTAAAAAAATTATATAAAAGACTGGTCGAGAGTACACCTGAGATATCCATTGAGCGGGCCGAGCTTTATACTGAAGGAGTAAAGGCAGCAGCCGGAAAATCCATCTATTTACAGCGGGCATCAGGTTTTGCCCGTGTTCTGGAGCAGATGTCCCTGGTTTTCAATCCTTACGAACTGATCGTTGGCAGCATGACCGAGAAAGAACGCGGCGCCGTTGTTATCCCTGAATATGGATGGAAATGGATAGAAAAGGAACTGGATTTTTTCTCTACCCGAAAAGCCGACCCATTGAAAATCAGTGAAGCGGAAAAGCAATCCTTAAAAGACATTTTTCATTTCTGGGAAGGCAAAAGTGTTGAAGAATCCGTTGATCAAAAGCTCTCTTCCGAGATGAAAAATGCCATGGAAGCCGGGCTCACCACCTTGGGAGGGCACGCCACTTCCATCGGGAATATTACACCTGATTATGAAATGGTGCTTAAAGAGGGGTTTGAAGGGATAAAATCAAAAGTGGAAAAACAATTGCAGGGTTTATCCTTCAACTCTTTTGAAGACGGTGAAAAAGCCCAGTTTTATGAAGCAGCAATTGTGGCTCTGGATGCAGCCGTCCGTTTTGCAGACCGGTTAAGTAAACAGGCAGCGGATATGGCGGAAAATGAAGAAAACCCTATTCGGAAAAATGAATTAGCAGACATTGCCCGAATCTGCAGCCAGGTTCCGAACCATCCGCCGAAAACTTTCTATGAAGCCTTGCATGCCTTATGGATAACACATCTAATCATCAGCATGGAAACAAACCCCCATGGTCTATTGTTTGGCAGATTAGATCAATATTTATGGCCTTTTTATAAAAAGGACATGAAAGAAGGCCGTATCACAAAAGAAAGAGCAAAAGAGCTGCTCTGCTGTTTCTGGATCAAGGTGACGGAATTGATAAAAATCCGTGATAATTTCTATAGTGAGGCGTTCAGCGGTTTCCCCCTTTTCCAGGTTGCCATGATCGGCGGTGTTGATGAAAACGGTCATGATGTGACCAATGATCTTTCTTATCTGATACTTGATGTCGTCGAAACTGTAAAGACCACTCAACCGTCCATATCCCTGCGCTGTCATCAAAGGACACCGGCAAAATTACTGATTTCTGCCTGCAAAACGGTCAAAACCGGATTGGGGATTCCCGCCTTTGTCAATGATGATACCATTATTCCTAAAATGATATTGCGCGGCGCAAGCTTGAAAGAGGCCCGCACTTATGTTACCAACTGCATTGAACCGGATATACCGGGCATGACCGATTCCAGGTCCCATTCCGGTTATGTCAATTTCGGAAAATGCATGGAACTTACTCTCAATAACGGGGTAGACCCGGCCACGGGCAGGCAGATTGGGCCAAAAACCGGTCCTGTCACAGATTTTAAGACATTTGAGGGTCTTTACCAGGCAGTTTTTCAGCAGATCAGGTATGCCATCGAACTTATTGAAAAAGCCTACAATATGTGTGAAACCGTTCATGCCCAGCTCGCTCCTGAAGTATTTCTATCCCTTTTCATCCATGATTGTATTAAAAGGGGAAAGCCCCGGCAATCAGGCGGGGCAAGGTACAACCACAGCACTATTTTCGGAACCGGAGCAGCAACACTTGTGGACTCCCTCCTGGCTATCGAACATCTGGTTTATAATGAAAAAAGCATTTCTTTGGAAGCATTTGCCGGCATTCTTCAAAACAATTTTCAAGGCGAAGAACGTTTCCGGATGCAGCTTTTGAACCGCTGTCCAAAATTCGGCAATGATATCGAAGAAGCAGATCTTTTGGCACACAGAGTGATCAGTGATTTCTGCGAAGAGATTCAAAACCGCAAAGGAATGCGGGATGGTACCTATATAGCCGAAATCCATTCTGTGGCCATGCACACAATCTTTGGGAAATTATGTGGTGCAACTCCGGACGGCCGAAAAAAAGGCCAGGTTTTATCCGATGGCATCTCCCCTGTCCAGGGTGCGGACAGAAAAGGACCTACGGCCACAATTTCCTCTGTGGAAAAGCTGGATCACCTCAATGTATTGAACGGGACCCTGTTTAACCAGAAATTAAGTCCCCAATGCCTGAAAACGGAAAATGACTTCAGCCGAATGGCCTCTTTGATCAAAACCTATTTTGCAGGCGGCGGCCATCATATCCAGTTTAATATTGTGGATACAGAAACACTCCTGGCAGCCCAGGCAAACCCTGAACAATATAAAAGCCTTGTCGTCAGGGTCGCGGGTTACAGCGCGTTTTTCAATGAATTGACAAAAGAAGTTCAGGACGAAATTATCCAACGCACAGAACAAACCTGGGGTTAAAGATTTTTGAATGATCAAAGGAATTGTATACGACATTATGCGGTATGCCCTGAATGACGGACCCGGCATCCGCACTATTGTATTTCTAAAGGGATGCCCCCTTTCGTGCCAATGGTGTTCCAACCCGGAAAGCCAGTCCTTTTACCCGGAATTTATCTTTTATAAAGATCAATGCATGAGTTGCAATACCTGTGAAACTGTGTGTGCTGAAAATGCCGTTTCAATAAACAAAAGCGATCACCGGCAGGTAGATTTGGAAAAATGCACTCATTGCAACCAGTGCGTTGACCGATGTTTTGCGGAAGCACTCCGTTTGGTGGGGCGTTCAATGAGTGTTGAAGCTGTAATGACCGATGTGATGAAAGATTGTAATTTCTATATGGAATCAGGGGGCGGCGTCACTTTTTCAGGCGGAGAGCCTTTTTCTCAACCGGAATTTTTAAAAGCCTGTTTGAAAGCCTGCAAGACCAGAAATCTGAACACTGCTGTCGAAACTGCCGGGATAATACGCTGGGAGCTTATCGAATCTCTTCTTCCCCTGGTTGATCTGTTTCTTTTTGATCTGAAAGCAGGCACTGCCAAAGATTATAAACGATTCACCGGAATAGCCGGTCATAAGATTTTCAGTAATTTAGAAAAACTGCTAGCACGCCATGATGTGATTATACGGATACCTATGATACCCGGCCTGAATGACAGGGGACAATCCTGGAAAGACATAATCGATTTCTTAGAGCAATTGAACTGGAGAGGCCGGATAGACCTTTTGCCATACCATCGTATGGGCATAGGCAAATATATCGGATTGAACCGGGAATATGGTTTGGACAGCTCTAAGACAGCAGATATGGAAAACATAAAATTAAAAAGAAAACAATTGGCAGCGGCTGGTTTTAAAACCTGTATCCATGGCGGCTAAGGTTCTTAAATGATGATAAAGCAACTAAAGAAATATATTGGAGGTTATGTCCATGTTTCTGCAATTAACCCGTTTAGCCGGTCATAAAAATCAATTACAGAATACCCTGTTGACAGGAACCATTTTTGACGTCAAACGGTATGCCATCCATGACGGATCAGGCATCCGGACCACGATATTCTTCAAAGGGTGCCCTTTGGCCTGCCTCTGGTGTGCCAATCCGGAATCCCAGTCATACCTGCCGGAACTGACATATATCAGTACCGAATGCCTCAGTTGCGGCATGTGCCGTCAGACGTGCCCGAACGAGGCGATTTCACTTGTTGATCAAAAGGTAATTGTGGCTCCGGAAAAATGTGATCTTTGCGGGCATTGTGTTGAAAACTGCCCGGGAAATGCTCTTCAGCTCATGGGCCGGACTGTCACCCTTAATGGACTTTTCAAGGAAATCGAAACAGACCGGCCTTTCTGGGACCGGTCCGGCGGTGGCGTCACCCTGTCCGGCGGAGAGCCTCTGGCTCAGTTTGATTTTATTCTGGCTTTTTTAAACGCCTGTAAAAAAAAGTATATATCAACGGCAATTGAAACATGTCTTTACACCACTCTTGATAAGATCAAGGCAATTCTTCCTGTTGTGGATCATGTGATCTGCGATCTGAAAATTATGGATAGCGGTCGTCATAAAATCAATACCAGGGTTTCAAACCAAATGATCAAAGAGAACATGAAGATACTTCTTGTAAGCGGGGCCGATGTTTTGGTCCGCATGCCGCTTATTCCCGGTATCAACGATGATAAAAAAAATCTTGAGGCCATGGGTGCATTTATTGAATCATGTCGAAAAGGAGCCAGGGTCGAGCTTTTGCCCTACCATCGGTTAGGGGAATCCAAGTATCGGCGGATGAAAAAGGATTATAAACTGGTTCATATTTCACCGCCTTCAAAAGAGAAGATGGAGCGTGCAAGAAAAGTGCTGGAGACATTTGATATACATGTCCTTATTTAACCCATCTTTTTTTAGTCCTTCACACCGCTCTTGAAAAAGCTGGCTTTGAATCAAAAATAATCCCTGAAAATTTAGTCGGAATTTAGTCTGCGGTTTTATAACCCTGGTTAAACCGTATCAATTTTTGTTCTTTAACCAAAGGGGGAAATATATGATTGAACTGGCGCTCAAAGGAAGCAGGACTTATTGGATATGGATTGCAAGCCTTTTGGCTGTTCTGGCTGCGGGAGCGGTTTTCTATGCAGACCAGCTGAAATATGGCCTCATGGTAACCGGCCAGAGCCGGGATGTATCCTGGGGGTTTTATACTGCCCAGATGACTTATTTTGTGGGTGTCGCAGCAGGGGGTGTCATGCTGGTGCTGCCTTATTATCTGCATGATTACAAAAAATTCGGCCGGATCACTCTTTTTGGAGAATTTCTGGCAGTTGCAAGCCTGGTCATGTGTCTGCTTTATCTTCTGATCCACCTGGGGCAGCCCATGAGGGCCCTGAACGTATTTTTATACCCCAGTCTGAAATCCATGCTGTTCTGGGATGGGAATGTCCTTTTCGGATATCTTATAGTAAATCTTATTATCGGGTGGAATATGCTGGAAGCGGAGCGCAACAGCATAGCTCCCCCGCTTTGGATCAAGCCCCTGATTTATATTTCCATCCCCATGGCTTTTTCCATCCATACGATTACCGCTTTTATTTATTGCGGCCTTCCGGGCCGGGGATTCTGGCTGACAGCTGTGCTTGCACCTCGATTTCTCGCGTCCGCCTTTGCTTCAGGCCCGGCCCTGCTGATTCTTTTGTGCCTCCTGATACGGAAGATCACCCGGTTTGATCCGGGAAAATCTGCTGTTCAGATGCTTTCAGTGATTGTTACCTATGCCCTGGCAGCCAATCTGTTTTTCCTCATGTGTGAAGTTTTTGTTGCATTTTACTCAAGAATCCCATCCCACATGGATCATATAAAATATTTGTATACAGGCCTTCACGGCCATGGCGTTCTTGTGCCCTGGATGAGGGCCTCACTCTTTTCCATGATCCTGGCCATGATCCTTCTGTTGATCCCGGGAACCCGGAAAAACGAAACCGTTCTGATTTTTTCCTGTATTCTTGTTTTTATCGGCACCTGGATCGACAAGGGTCTGGGTATGATTTCAGGCGGATTTGTGCCATCCGCCCTTCATCATATCACCGAGTATGTTCCGACGCTCCATGAACTGATGATATCTCTGGGCGTCACTGCTGTGGGTCTGCTCATATTGACGGTATTGTATAAAATGACGGTTTCAGTAAAAGAATACAATCAATCCGGCAGATTTTAATACCTTTTATGTCAGGGCCATGGCTTTTTCAGGGCAGACCTCCCGGCAGCAGAAACAGGTGATGCAGGTATCGGCATCCACGACCGGAATCACTTCCTTTATCGTGAGCGCCTCGGACACTGATCAGTGTCCGCATCCTCCAATATGGCCTCTACAGGCCTGTTGCAGAGTCATCTCAGGTAGTGCATGTTTTTCAAATAAACCGATATTATCCTGGACCGATCCTTTTGAAGCCCTGTAAACTTTAATCCCCATTTCGTTTAATTTATTGATGGCACCGGCGCCAATCCCGCCGACAATAATATGATCCACCTTTTTCCCATTTAACGCTTTTAAAGGATTGCACATGCCGTGGACATGACCCAGGTCCTGGTTGTTAATGGTGTGAACTGATTTTGTTTTTGTATCAAACACAACAAAAAGCGGTGCCGAGCCAAAATGCCCAAAAATTTCACTATCCAATCCATTATCCGATTCAACCGGAAAACATATTTTCATTTTCAATCTCCATTTCTTTTAAATTGTTCTTCTTATAACACACATATCCTGCAATTATGGCTTGAAATTAATCAGTATTCTGATTTTGGCAATTTTTTACAATACTATACTTTTAATTATGATTATTGTAGCATCGAAATTTAAAAGCTATCCCATATGCAGGCTGATGAATACACCTAAAGATACATATTTCAGGCAGAATGCTGCAGGCGTTGCCATGGTTGAATTTTTCTGGAGTCTTGGATTTCCGGCCTGCTTACGGATTTTGGCAATGAAACGGATAAGGCGCCCTTGAAAACCATTTAATAGGCTATATGTTCTTAGAGAATTTTAAATTATTAAGGATATGTTTATGGAAACCAAATTCAATGATACTCAAAAAACCGGAAAAAAAACTCTTAGGCTCATCTGGAAGATTATTCCCTTTTTAGCACTCATGCTGATTATCCTTTTGATTGTGCTTCCCCTGGGCAAAAAAATTACAGAAAAAAAAGATGCCCTTGCTGAAAATCAATCTAAGGGGAACGCTGTTGAAAAGGCATTGACCAATGTGGTCACAATGGCTATTGAACCTTCCCTGATCATGGAAAAAATCAGTCTTCCCGGTGTGGCAAAACCATGGATTTCGCTTCAGGTGGTCTCTGAGATCAGGGGAAAAATAGTCGACAAACGGGCAATGGAAGGCAGACGGGTGAACAAGGGAGATATCCTGGCCGTGATCGATGAAAGCGATTATCGGAATGCCTATAATGCGGCCCTGGCCGCTTATGAAACCACCCAGACCACGGAAGCCCGGCTGAGCACCCTTCTCAAAAACAATTTTGCCACCCGGTCCCAGTTTGATGAAGCCGTTGCCCGGCTCAAAACCAGCAAAGCCGAGCTGGAAAATGCCAAGCTTAATCTCAGCCGCTGCACCATCCTTTCACCCATGGAAGGCATTGTGAATCGGATTCATGTTGAAAACGGCAGTTTTCTATCCTCCGGAGATCCGGTAGCCCATATCCTCCAGATCGACAAGCTCAAAGTCGAGGTGGGTATCCCGGAATCCGACGTGGATGCCGTCCGAAAGCTTAAATCCTTTGATATGACCATTGATGCCCTGGATGGCAGAACCTGTACAGGGGAATACCATTATCTTTACAAAACCAGTGATTCCATGGCCCGGTTGTATAACCTTGAAATCAAGGTGGACAACCCGAACGGCGAAATTCTGCCAGATATGTTTGTCCGCGTCAATGTGGTTAAAAAGCAGGATCCCCATGGGCTTGCCGTCCCCATTTACTCCCTTGTGACAGTGGGCAAAGCAACCGGCGTTTATGTTGAAAAAGAAGGGATTGTGCATTTCAAACCAGTGGAAACCGGATTTCTGGACGGATGGAAAACCGAAGTCAAACAAGGCCTTGAACCGGGTGAAAATGTCGTGGTAATCGGCCATCGCATCATCGAAGACAAGGAAAGGGTGAACGTTACCAAAACCATCCGGGACATGGAGGAAATCACCCAATGATCATCTCTGATTTTTCCGTCAAAAACAGGACCAGCGTTTTTGTGATGGCAGTCATTATTGCCGTCATCGGCATTTATTCCTATATGGTCCTGCCCAGGGAGAGCGAACCGGACATTACCATTCCCTATGTCTTTGTGCGAACGGAATACCGGGGAGTTTCCGCTACTGACATTGAAACCGGAATCACCATCAAAATTGAAAAAAAGCTCAAAGGCCTGGACAAGGTCAAAAACATCAGTTCCGTCAGTTCCCAGGGATTATCCCAGATCAATGTGGAGTTTCTGCCCGGAACCAATATTGATGAGGTGCTGACCAAGGTCAAGGACAAGGTGGATGAGGCAAAAAACGATCTGCCCCGGGATCTTGAAAGCGATCCTTCCGTATTTGAAGTTAATATTTCAGAAATGCCTATTGTCATCTATTCCCTGGCCGGCACTGCCGGACCCGGCAGATTGAAGGAGATAGCCGACGATCTCAAGGATGATATCGAAGCCATTCCGGGAATCCTGGAAGTGGAAGTTACCGGTGGCCGGGAAAGGGAGATCCGGGTGGAGGTGGACCCGGACAAACTGGCCTATTACCGGATTCCCATCACCTCTCTCCAGCAGGCGGTTGTCACAGAGAATCAGAACACCTCCGGCGGCGCCATCACCCTTGGAGACGGACGGTACCAGGTCAAGGTGCCTGGAGAATTTGAAACCCCGGATGAAATCCTTTCCCTTGTGGTGGCTACCCATAACGGCAGCCCCATTTATCTCAAAGACGTTGCAAAGGTGGTGGACGGCATCAAGGATTCCACTTCCGTCTCCCGGCTCAACGGGGTGGAAGCCGTCAATATTGCCGTTAAGAAAAGGGCTGGAGAAAATATCATCAAAATTGTCGATGAGGCGGATGCCGTTGTTCAGAAGGCCAAGGAAACCTTTCCCAGGGGCACCACCATCACCAAGCTCATGAACAAATCAAAAGAGATCAAGCTCATGGTGGCGGACCTGGAGAATAATATCATCTCCGGGCTGATTCTGGTGGTGGCCATCCTGTTTATTGCCCTTGGATTCAGAAATGCCCTTCTGGTTGGAATTGCCATCCCCTTTTCAATGTTCCTGTCCTTTGCCGTTCTCCATGCCCTGGGATATACCCTGAACATGATCGTTCTTTTCTCCCTGACCCTGGCCCTGGGAATGCTGGTGGACAATGCCATTGTCATTGTAGAAAACATCTACCGGTATATGCAGCAGGGCGTGCCCAAGGTCGAGGCTTCCATGAAGGCCACAGGGGAGGTGGCCTGGCCGGTCATCGGGTCCACCCTGACCACCTTGGCTGCCTTCTTCCCCATGATCTTCTGGCCCGGTATCATGGGCGAATTCATGAAATACCTTCCCATTACCCTCATCGTCACCTTAAGCTCATCCCTTTTTGTGGCCCTGGTCATTAACCCGGCCATGTGCGCATATTTCATGAAAGGAAGCGCGGAGCAAGGCGTAAACACATTAACCGCTGAAGAACTGGAAGCCCAGGGTGAAAAACCCATTGAACTTAAAGGCATTATTTTAAGATTGTATTCAAAGATCCTCAATGCCGCACTGGATCATAAACTGACGGTCATGGTCGGCGCCTTTGCCTCTTTGGTGATCTTTTTCATGATCTGGCTCTATACCATCGGAGTTGAAAAGCCGGTGGAATTTTTTCCGCCCATAGATCCCAAATCCGTTTATGTGAATATTGATGTTCCGGAAGGAGCGGATCTGGACTATATTGACAGGATCACCAAAAAAGTGGAAACCGCCATCTCCGGTATAAAAGACAGTGATTATGCCGGGTCACTGAAGCTTCAGGAACATGAAAATGCCGACGGCACAAAATTCATGGCGCCATCCAATATCAACAATATCGAGCATATTTACTCAAAGGTGGTTCAAGGCTCAGGCTCATCCATTTTTGATTCCAATCTTCCCAATCATATCGGTATCCAGTTCATTGATTTTGAACATAGAAAATCATCAACCATGAACGATATGGAAGAATTGCGGCAACGGGTCAAAGACATTGCCGGCGTAAAGATCACGGTGGATCAGCAGCAGGAAGGGCCGCCCACAGGGCCGCCCATCAATATCGAAATCACGGGCGACAATTTTGAAGTCCTCAGCCGGATTGCAGAAAACATGAAAAAAGCCGTGGAAAAAATCCCCCATGTCAAGGATGTCCGGGACGACTACCAGGGAAGCCTGCCCAGTGTGGAAATCAAGATCGACCGGCAGAAGACGGCCATGTTCAATCTTAACACCAGCGCCATCGGCATGGCCTTAAAAACAGCCTATAACGGGCTGGACGTCTCAACCTATTATGAAGGAGACGAGGATTATGATATCGTAGTCCGGCTTTCCGAGTCCAACCGTCAGGTGGTGGATGTCCTGAAAAAACTTATGATCCCGACCCCGGCCGGTTCCATGGTACCCCTGACCACCCTGGCCGATATCCGTTATAAAGTCACCATCGGCGACATTGTCCGGAAAAACCATGAGCGGGTCGTAACGGTCAAAGCCAATGTGGATGAGGCAAAAACCACCGGAACGGTTGCCCGGATGGCGGCCATGGAAATCCTGAAAAATATCCAGTTCCCACCCGGGTACAATTATAAATTCACAGGAGAAGACCAGGAACAGAAAGAATCAGAGGCGTTTTTAACCAGGGCCTTTGTCATAGCCCTGCTGCTGGTTTTCCTGATCATTGTGGCCCTGTTCAACTCCATTATCCAGCCAGCCATCATCATGGTTTCCGTGATTCTCTGTTTTGGTGGGGTTTTCTGGGGTCTGGCCGTAATTCAATCCCCCTTTGGCATCATCATGACCGGGGTCGGGGTGATTTCCCTGGCAGGTGTGGTGGTCAACAACGCCATTGTTCTCATTGACTATACCAACAAGCTCCTGGAAAGAGGCCTGGGGCTGAGGGAAGCCATTGTCCTGGCCGGGGCCACCCGGTTGCGGCCGGTTTGCCTGACCGCCGTCACCACTATTCTCGGGCTCATCCCCATGGTCACGGGCATCAGCTACGATTTTCATGTTATGGCGATTACCCTGGCTAGCGAGTCCAGCCAGTGGTGGAAATCCATGGCCAGTGTGGTGATTTTCGGCCTGCTGCTTGCTACAGTCCTGACCCTGGTGGTTGTCCCGGTCCTGTATGAATCCATTGAAAATGCCAAAATTTTTCTGTTCACAGGCTACAATAAGACCAGGGCCTTTTTCCTGGGATCAAAACAGATTGATCCTACTTGATTCATTATCCTTATTTAAAAACACAGAGGGCTGTTTATCCGGACCTCTGTGTTTTTCATATTATCGTACAGGTTATTTTTATTCGGCAATGGATATGAGTTCAACATCAAAAATAAGGGTTGCATTGGGCCCAATGGGCTCCGGGCCATTCTCTCCATATGCAAGATCAGATGGAATAAAAAGCTGCCATTTTGATCCTGTTTTCATGAGCTGAAGGGCTTCAGTCCAGCCTGCAATAACACCGTTGACCGGAAAAGATACAGGCTCACCCCGTTTATAGGAACTGTCAAATTCAGTGCCGTCCACTAAAGTGCCTCGATAATGGGTTGTTACCTTATCCGACTCTTTGGGCATCTTGCCGGTTCCTTCCGTGACCACCTTATATTGCAGACCGCTTTTTAAGGTTATCACGCCATCTTTCTTTTTATTTTCTGCAAGAAAGGTTTCTCCTGCTTTTTTGTTTTTTTCACCGATCACTTTGATTTTCTCCATTTGTTTTGCCTGCATTTGCTGCTGAAAGACCGTCATGGCGGAAGCCATTTCCTCATCGGTAAGTATGGGTTTTGCCCCTGACAGGGCATCTTTGAACCCTTTCATGAGCATATCAGTATCGATATCAATGGAATCTCTTTTAAAATGATTTCCCATGTTGATCCCGAGTATGTAACTGATTTTGTCTTTATCGGTTTTCAGCACTTTGTTGTCGGCCGAAAAAGCCAGTGTTGCGATACATAAAACACCAAGTATTACGATCCATCCTGATTTCATCATATCCCCCGGTTATTAAAAATGATATGCCTGCCGGAATCCTTCCGTACAGACATTGATTGAACTCTCGCACTTATCATGTTTCAAATGCCTTGTCAAACAAGGGATGGCGAAAAATCAAGGCAACCGGCACCTACAAGCTTATTGCCCCCAAAGGGAATTATACGGGAGAATGATCCTTGAAAAGGGGTAATCCCTCCTAACCCTGCTTTTTTTCAAGCCAGGATTCAAAATCAAGAATGATTTCTTTAGGCCTGGGGCCGGCAGCCGCCTCTTTTTCAGCAGTCATCATGACGTGGGTTTCAAGAAACTGCCGGATATCCCCAACTTCTTTTATCAAAAGAGACAGCTTTGATTCCATATGGGAAATCATATCCCGGATATCCGGATCAGGTTTTGCAATCTCTTTGTCATTGTTTTTTTCGTCTTTGCGCGGATGATGCTTTTCAAGAAAAGACAGACAGGCATCCCAAAAAAATTCCAGGGGGAGATCTCTTGTTTCTCCATGGTTTTTGATCAGTTTTTCAGCAATAGCGGCAATACACCGTGATGCGGCCGTATCCGGAAAAAGAATGAAAAAAGGAGTCTGGGAAATCACCGAGGCCCTGACATTTTTATCCCATGCGATCATGCCGAGAGGTTCTATTTTTGCTTTAAGAAACCGGCTTACGGTCTGTTTTAACCGGGTATAGGCTTTTTGAGCCGCCTTTCCTGAAGTGACCTGGTTGACAATCACTTTGACAGGGAGATCATAGCCGTGTTTTGACAGGACTTTAAGCATGGAATAGGCATCGGTCAGGGATGTGGGTTCTGTTGTGACAACAAGAATGATTTCATGGGAAGCCATACAGAAGGAAAGAACCTGGGGTGAAATCCCGGCTGATGTGTCAAAAATAAAAAAATCATAGGCCTCAAGATCCAGAAAAGCGCTGATCAGCGTTCCCGTTTCCGCCCGGGTCAGGTCAGCCAGTTTTTCAACCCCTGAGCTACCCGGAATGATATCAATGCCCTGGTAATCCCGGATCAGGATGTCGTTTAAGCTGGATTGCCCGGAAATGACGGTTTCCAGGTCTTTTTCAGGATAGATTCCTGTAAGGATGTTTACATTGGCAAGCCCAAGGTCTGCATCAAAAAGGCAGACCTTGAATCCCTCAGCGGCTAAGGCCAGCGAAAGGTTGAGGCTGATACCGGTTTTTCCGACCCCGCCCTTTCCGCTGGTTATGGTGATGATCCCGGCCATGATGGGTTCCCTATTGTTGCGGGAACGCGACCACCTTGATACCGGTGTCGTCCTGTCTAAGGGAAAACTCAATGCTGCGGCTTTGATATTTTGTCATAAGATTCCTGTGATGAAAATTGATAAATTCAAAAAACTTATTCCAAAGATTTGCGCGCTTCGGATTTTCAGTCAGATCCCGGAGCTGTTCATACCGCTGATAAAGTGAGAAAACAGCTTCTGTCTCTTTTTCAGGGTTCATGATAGAAGTTTTGAAACTTAACAGAAGGGACAGGTCCGGGGTTTTTTTATCAGATATAGCGGGTATGCCTTCATAAATGATTCTGTAAAACCAGTTAAACCCTGAAAAAGGAATGAACATGGCCTTGAACCGGTATTGGGGAAACAGGTCATTTAATTGATGGATAAATAAAATATTGTCAGGACCCGTAATACCAAAAAGCAGGGTATTGTTTTTTATCATCAGGGGAAGGATCTTTTGTTCCATGGATGTGGCTCTATCCAGAACTTTGACCAGGATATCCCTGTCATTGTCATTAAAAATAAAATCACTGATGGATCTGAAGGGGATATGGAACAGGTCAAACAACAGGGTCTGTACAGCGGTTGCGGAAACACATTTTTTTGTTATAAGACTGCTGATAAACGGAACATCTTGATCCCGGGAGTCTTTTAATATCCTAAGCACAATGTCCCGGGACAGCATTTTTTTTAAAACCAGTGCAGACTGAAGTGATATAAGTTTTTTATATTTATGAAGAACACAATAATTGTCCAGGGGTGTAATCAGGTTCAGATCACATAGTGTCATTCCAAAAAAGCGTTTTTTTTCAAGGCTTACCGAATCCTGCCTTTTCTTCTGGATGGAAAGCACGGTGTCAATGTCATCAAGGCGGATCATGCCTTCTTTGACCATGATTTCGCCTGACCTCAACGACCCGGCCCGGCCTGGGGGGCCTGGGGGGGTTATGTTCATCTGCGGTTGCAATTAAAATCACCCATTTCCCTGTTTTTTGATGAATTGACCGGAAGGGTGATGATAAACCGGGTTCCCTTTCCCTTTTCCGATTGACAATGAATCATTCCATTCAATTCCTTTACAATGGAATAGACAATGGAAAGGCCGAGCCCTCTGTTGGAAGCCCCGGCTTTTGTTGTTGTATACGGGTCAAACAATGTTTCCCGGACCTTTTCATCAATCCCGGGCCCATTATCGGAAACTTCAATTTCAATGCTTCCCGGGATCCGTTTTTTTTCATCAATCATAATTTTTGCCGATTCAGCCAGGAACCTTGTTGTAACTGTGATCTTCCCCCCTTTATCCAGGGCTTCAGATGCATTTTTAACCAGGTTGATCAAAATCTGTTTTAATCCGTTGGGGTCTGTCTTAATTTTTGGCAGTTCAGGGTCAATGCTGAGAGAAACCTCAATCTGTTTCGGCATAAGGATGGATTTTTTCAGGATGTCAAGGATGCCCTGGCACAGATGATTCATATCAACCATCTCAAACCCTTCTATCCTCGGTCTTGAAAAACTTCTGAGCCTGTCCAGAAGGCCTGCGACCCGGTTCATCTCCTCGCCGATAACGGAAAGCTCGGTCTGGGCCGGATGCTTGTCCGGCAATTTCAACCCCAGGGTCTCAATATAATTCTTGATGATTGAAATAGGGTTGTTGATTTCATGGATCACCTTATCGGTCAATGTGGCATAGGCTTCCATCTTCTTTTCATGAATACGAAGCGCATATTCATTATAAAACCTTATGCTCTGAAGACAAACGCCTGCCTGTTTTGAAAAAAGCTTAACCAGGCCTTTATTGTCATCCAGATCCCGGGCTGTTTTTTCATCCACTCCCAGCACCATGACTCCTAGGGCCTTGTCGGATGAATAGATGGGAATGCAATACATGCCTTTGGTCTCAAGGAGCCGGATGATCTGATGATCTGAAATGGCAGGCTTTCTTGAATCATCTTTTTTAAGGCTGCTTAGAACCTCCTGTTTATGGAAACAGGTCACAGGAAGGCTGGACTGGCTGGATAAAGGAATGGCAATGCTTCGTATGATCTTATGGGATTTATCCTTGCTGCTGCAGAATCCGGTTATCATATTCTTTTTCTCATCAAGAAGAAAATAAAACACCCGCGGAATATGAAAAAGAATTTTTAGTCCGTTTTGAGTGATATCCAGGACTGACTCAACATCATTTGCCTGCAAAAGGTTCTGTAATGTTCCGAAAAAAAGCGACAGGTCCTTGATCTGAGTGGTGATGGCTTCTTCATAAGTTTTTTCCCTGGCTTCAGCCAGGTCCAGGCCAAGGCTTTTTGAAATTTCCTCGACTTCTTCTTCAGCCAGAACAACAATCTGTTCCAGCCTTGGCCGGGGGATATCGGTCAGGGGCACAATTTCCGGGATTTTTTCAACAGCATCCGGTTTTGCCAGGATATTTGCAATGTGCAGCATTTTTACGTGGGAAAGAGCGCTTTCAATCTGCTCAGTGCTTTCATTAATAAAAAGAACTGCATCTGAAATCAAGGGATTCAGGTTCCACTGGCTGAAAAGCCAGGCGCTGATCTGGGGGGTGTCGGCATCAAACATCTTTATTTCTGACAAAAGGATTTGTTTTTCTGAGACGGAAGTCTCCAGGATGCTTTTATAATCCTCAGGAAAATTCTGCATTAACACCAGCCTGCCGATATCATGGAGCAATCCTGCAAGAAAAAACTCATCCGGGCTGGAATATCCGTTTTCTTCAGCTATTTTTTTTGCAATCACTGCACATTTATAAGAATGATACCAGAACCCAACGATATCAAAGGTTTTTACATTTTTTGCCAGTTTAAAAAAATGCATGGCAGACGTGCTGATGGCAATGTTGCGGATGGTATCGGTTCCAAGATAGACCACGGCGGTTTTTATACTGTTTACTTCTTTTGGCAGATTGACATAAGGAGATCCGATAATCTGTAAAAGGCGGGAGACAAGAGACGGATCTGTGGAGATAATTCCGGTCAGTTCCTCAATGGATATTTTTTCAGCATTGCAGGCCTTGATCAGCCGAAGCATGACCTGGGGAATCTGAGGGAGGTTTTCAGACTGTTTTATTTTTTTAAAAATATTTTTTTGCGTCATTCCCAAAACTATATTAAGAAATTAATTATATCCTCTTTATGACAAAGGCCCTTTAGGTTCTATAGAGATTTATCAGATATAAATCAATAGTTTTGGGGAATTTAACAGGATATCCGGAAATTAGGGCTATCATTCTAAACCATTTATATTTTTTAAATCCCATTTTATATATTGACCAAGGCTTTGCTTTTAATTTATAAAATACGTTTGGTGAAATTTTTGTGACAATTTTAAATAAAGAAAAAACATGCAGACCATACGAGGATTCAGAGACATACTGCCGGAAACCATAGGGCTCTGGCAAAAAGTGGAAAAAGAAGCCGCACATCTGTTTGAAGCGTTCGGTTTCAAGGAAATCAGGATACCTGTACTTGAAAAAACAGAACTTTTTGCAAGAAGTATAGGGGAAGCCACTGATATTGTGGAAAAGGAAATGTATACCTTTTCCGATCGGAATGAAGACAAACTGACCTTAAGGCCGGAAGCCACAGCCTCCATTGTAAGGTCCTATGTCCAGCATAAAATGTATGCCTCTGATCCGGTAAGAAAATTTTTTATGATCGGCCCCATGTTCCGCCGGGAAAGACCTCAAAAGGGCAGATATCGCCAGTTCTATCAGATTGACGCCGAGGTTTTCGGAATTGAATCAGCCTATATTGACAGCCAAATGATCTTTATCCTCAATGAATTATTCAAGCGGCTGGGGCTGGCTGAACTTTCCGCCCATATCAACTCCCTTGGGTGCCCTGAATGCAGACCTAAGTTTCAGGCATCACTTCTTCAATTTCTTGAATCAAAAAAAGAACGGCTTTGTGAAAACTGCTTACGCAGAATGGACAAAAACCCTTTAAGAATCCTTGACTGCAAGGTGCTTGAATGCAAAGAAGCGCTTACCGACGCACCGGCAACCCTGGATCATCTCTGTCCTGCCTGTATGAACCATTTTGAAACCGTCAAAAGGACCCTTAGCGAACAGGGGGTTGATTTTATAGTAGATAGATCCCTTGTCAGAGGTCTTGATTATTACACGCGTACGGCCTGGGAAATTCAAACCACCACTCTGGGCGCCCAGAGCGCTGTTGCCGGCGGCGGAAGATATGACGGGCTTGTGGCTGAGTTAGGGGGGCCGCCGACTCCCGGAATTGGATTTGCTATCGGGTTTGACCGTCTGGTTGAAGTTATGGAACAGATAACCCCTCCCCTGGAAAAGTCCCTTGACCTGTTCATTGTCTCTCTGGGGGATACAGCCGTTGAAAAAGCCTATCTCTGGTCCTGCGATCTGAACCGGAATGGTGTCTCAACTGAATTGGATTTCAGGGGGAAAAGCATGAAAGCCCTTATGAAACGAGCCGATAAACTGAAAGCAAAATATGTCCTGATTGCTGGAGAAAATGAATTGGCTCAGAATAGAGTTCTCTTGAGGAATATGACAACAACTGAACAGGTCTCGCTGACCATTGAACACCTGGTTCCGGAATTGATCGGAATCATTAAAAAATAAACATAGAGGAAATATTTAAGTGACAGACTTACTTGAAAATATGAAAAGGACCCATCATTGCTGTGAATTAAGAAACACCGATATCGGCCGGGAGGTCGTCCTCATGGGATGGGCTGCGCACCGCCGCGATCATGGAGGCGTCATTTTTGTCGATTTAAGGGACAGGGAAGGGATTACCCAGATTGTTTTTAACCCTGAAATATCAACAGAGGTTCATGGAAAAGCCCAGGAAATCCGGAGTGAATATGTACTTGGCGTCAGAGGGAAGGTGATTGCAAGGCCTGACGACATGATCAACCCAAACATGAAAACCGGGGCTGTTGAGGTCATAATCAGCGAACTCCGTATTTTTTCCAGGGCCAAAACGCCCATATTCCAGATTGAGGACCGGACAGAAGCCTCGGAGTCTGTCCGCCTTCAATACCGGTATCTGGATTTAAGACGGTCTCAGCTCAAAAACAACCTCCTGGCAAGGCACAAGGCTACCCTGGCCATTCGGAATTACCTGGACAACAAAGGCTTTATTGATATTGAAACCCCTTTTTTAACCCGGAGCACGCCTGAAGGCGCCAGGGATTATCTGGTTCCTTCCCGGGTCAATCCGGGTAATTTTTATGCCCTGCCCCAGTCTCCCCAGCTTTTCAAGCAACTTTTGATGATTGCCGGATTTGACCGGTATTACCAGATTGTCAAATGCTTCAGGGATGAAGATTTAAGAGCCGACCGTCAGCCTGAGTTTACACAGATCGATATGGAGCTTTCCTTTGTGACTGAGCAGGATATCATGGAAATCGCCGAAGGCATGATTGTCACCATTTTCAAAAAAGTACTGGATATGGATCTGGTAACACCCTTCCCCCGGATGACCTATGATGAAGCCATGGCAAGATTCGGAATTGACAGACCGGATATAAGGTTCGGCCTTGAATTGTGTGATGTTTCGGATATCGTAAAGGACACCGGGTTCAAGGTGTTTGCCAATGCCGTAAAAAACGGGGGCCTGGTTAAAGCCGTCAATGCTAAAGGCTGCTCTTCTTTTACAAGAAAACAGATTGACGAACTTACGGAATTTGCAGCGATCTATAAAGCCAAAGGGCTTGCCTGGATCAGGATCAAAGAAGATGAATGGCAGTCTCCCATTGCCAAATTCTTTACGGATGCGGAAAAAGAAGCCTTGCGGCAACGCCTTGATCTTGAAATCGGAGATATTGTTTTTTTTGTGGCAGACAGTGTTAAAATCACAAACGAAGCTCTGGGCCAATTGAGAAATGAACTGGCCAGACGGCTTAACCTGATCTCAGACAATACCTTCAGCTTTACCTGGGTAACTCATTTTCCCCTTGTGGAATATGATGAAACAGAGAAAAGGTATCAGGCGCTTCACCATCCTTTTACCTCACCCCATGAAGAAGATATTGAAAAACTTGAAACAGATCCCCTGTCCATCAAATCCAGGGCCTATGACCTTGTCTTGAACGGAATTGAAATCGGCGGCGGCAGTATCCGTATCCATTCAACAGATCTTCAGGCAAACGTATTCAAATGTCTCGGCATCAATGAAGAAGAGGCCAATGAAAAATTCGGATTCCTGTTAAATGCACTGGCATCAGGCGCACCGCCCCACGGCGGAATCGCTTTCGGGCTGGACCGGCTCATCATGCTGTTGATGAAGGAAGATTCCATCAGGAATGTCATTGCCTTCCCCAAAACCCAGAAAGCCACCTGCCCCATGACAGAAGCGCCTTCAAAGGCATCTGCTGCACAGTTGATGGAGCTTGGGATAAAAGTGTCAGCCACGGAATAAAAGAATTGATTTTGTAAATTCAGCATAAAAAAAGCACCTGGGCAAAAATTTTCATTCTGCCCAGGTGCTTTAATAAAATAGATGAACGAATCAGGACGCTCTTTTTCGTTTTACCTGTAAAATCGGTGTGTTAAAGACCAGTGCGGAAACATCGTCGTCTCTTTTGACCTTGAGTTCAAGTGCATCTTTATCGATTTCAAAATATTTTGAAATGACCGCCACGATATCGTTTTGAAGATCTGTCAAGGTCGTATCATTCACCTCAAGTTTGTCATATATCAAGGAGAATTGGAGTCTTTTTTTGGCTGTGTTTCTGCTGGGTTTGTGACTCGTAAATCTTTTAAATAATGCGTTGAACATTCAATTCTCCTTATTATTTAAACCCTAAGGTTTTACTGATTTTTTTCCACATACTGTTTTTATGGGTCGGGACCTCTATGGGTAAATCAGCCTCACCGTTGAGTCTTCGGGCAATCCGCTTGAATGCGTGACCAGCCTTTGAGTCATTCTGTAAAACCAGAGGGGTTCCTGTATTGGAAGAAATCAGCACATGCTCATCCATGGGCACAAGCCCGAGAAGCTCTATGGAAAGGACTTCAAGTACATCTTCATAACTGAGCATCTCACCTCTTTCCACCCGGGCCGGTTCTATGCGGTTGACGACCAGTTTCGGAGTCAGGGAGCGTGAATATAAAATACCGATAACCCGGTCCGCATCCCGGACGGAAGACACATCCGGCGTGCATATGACGATGGCTTCATTGGCACCGACAACGGCATTTTGAAATCCCCGTTCAATTCCTGCCGGAGAATCCATAATCACATAGTCAAATTCCTTTCGAAGCTCATTGGCCACGCGTTCAACACCGGCAGAAGATAAGACGTCTTTGTTGTCACTCTGGGAAGCCGGGATCAAAAAAAGATTTTCAATTCTTCGATCCCGGATAGCAGCCTGGCTGATTTTACATTTTCCAAGGACGACATCCACAATGTTAAAGACAATTCTGTTTTCAAGGCCCATGACAACATCAAGATTTCTAAGCCCGATATCCATATCCACGATAGCAACCCTTTTCCCTTCCAAAGCCAGGGCCGCACCAATGGAGGAAGTGGCGGTTGTTTTTCCAACGCCTCCTTTTCCAGATGTTACGACGATTACTTTTCCTTCCAATTCACACCTCTATATTAATTTCATTAAATAGCTTCCGGCCATGGCATTTTTCGGAAAGGATTTGTCTTCATATAATCCTTTACAATAATTGCGTTATTTTCAACACAGGCATATTCCGGTTTTATCCGGACTTCTTCATCAATTCCGGAAGCCGTCGTTTTCCCGATTCTTACCAGGGTGGGTCTGAACTCCAGAGCAAATATAATCGAGGACTCATCTTCCGGAAACCCGGCATGGACTTTTCCTGCAAGCCGGCCAAGAACAATAATATCACCGCCTGCAGAAATTTCAGATCCTGGATTGACATCCCCCATGATAATGATATGTTTCCTGGATTCAATTTTCTGGCCCGAGCGGACTATCCCCCGGAGCATCAGTACATCACTTCGGTGATGGTTCCATCCTTTTGAAAGATCCCTTTGACGGATCCGTTCGGTCGGGATAGATCTTTTTTCCGGAGGTCTGGATACTTTGGATATCTCAAATGTGTTGATAAGATAGGATTTGAGTCTTTCTAACAGATCGTCATGACCTTTTGCATCCCCGACATCAATGACCACACTCGCATTTATGGCCAGATGTTTCAGATTTCCGAATAATTTGTCTATTTCAGATTTTAGAACCTCTTCCGAATGAGATGGGTCAAGTGTTATCCAGAAACCGTCACCAACTCCCTTCAACCTAACCGGCGCAGCACTGTCAAAGTTAATCATCTTAATATCTTTAGCAAAAGCATGTGTTCATCCATATAATTTTCAAGGACTATAGATAATCGTGACATTTGTGTCAAGGATTGAATATGTTTGAAAAAAGGATTTGCAGGCGGATTTGAAAACCAGCCTGCAAGAAGGGTTTCAATAGCTATAGCTCAAGAACTTCTCTCAGCTTATGGGAAAAATCAATTACGCTGTAAGGTTTTAAAATATATCCCCTGCATCCCTGCCTCAGCATCTCCTGGGCTTTCTCATCAATGGAATACCCGGTTGAAAGGAGCACCTTGATATCAGGGTTGAGTTTTTTAAGTTTCATAAATGTTTCAAGTCCGTTCATCTCAGGCATGATCATGTCCAGGATAACCAGATTGATTTTATTCTGGTCCTTTTTATATATTTTAACGGCTTCTTTTCCTGAAGCAGCGGTTATGACACTATATCCCAGGGCTTTGCAGATTTCGCGCCCGACAGTCAGAATCCTTTCCTCATCATCCACAAGGAGAACGGATTCATTCCCCATGATCAGTTTTTCATCTTTTACCGGGATATCAAGGTTATCGTTTGTTTCCTTCAGGGGCAGGATAACGGAAAAAGAAGACCCTGCATTGGGAGAACTCCACACATCAATGATGCCGTTGTGGTTTTGAACAATTTCCCTTGCAAAGGTTAATCCAAGCCCCTTTTTTTCAGGAAAGCGATCATGATCTGCGGAATAAAAAGGGGTGAATATTTTTTCCAGCACATCCTTTTCCATGCCGATTCCCGTATCGGTAACACAAATTTTAACAAAAAAACCTGAATTTAATCCATAAGCATCTGCAGTACCGTTTAGAATAGATGCCGATTCAGTGACAACAGACAATTTCCCTCCCCTGGGCATGGCTTGGAGCGCGTTGTCAATGAGACTCATCAACACCTGGTTGATTTTATCAGGATCTGCTTCAATGATCAGGGGTTTGGAATCCAGATCAACATCAAGGACAATCCGTTTTCCTTTGAGATCAAGATGTTCCACTGTTTTTCGAACCAGACGGTTTACATCAATGGCCGTAGTATAATATTCATCCACCTTGGCAAACCCGAGGAGCTGGGTTGCAATTTCAGACCCCTTGTCAATGCAGCGGATAATTTCAATAATATGGCGGTAAAGGGGATCAGACGGTTTTATGCTGTTCATCATCAACGAGGCCCTGCCCTTGATGGCCGCCAGCAGGTTGTTAAAATCATGGGCTATCCCGCCGGCAAGCGCTTCCACCGCATCGGGAGACTCATTCTTTAATTGAATATGTTCCATTTTATATCTTGCCTTAGCATATTATCGATAGTTATTTATTTCAAACAAGGCTAATATAGTAAAAGTTTTAAGGGAATTCAATCAGGGAAAACCCTTAATTTTCAAAAAAAATCCAAGTTTTTTATTCTATTGCAATAATGCCTTCCTGAATGGCAAATTTGGTCAGGCCTGCAATTGTAAAAATGCAGAGTTTTTTCATTATATTCCTGCGATGGCTTTCAACTGTCTTGATACTGAGACTCAGCCGATCTGCAATATCCCTTGTCTTTAAACCCTCTGCCACCAGTTGGAGAACTTCCCGCTCTTTTTTTGAAATCTCCTTTGATTTTGAAATGTCTTCCATGGATTGAAACGCATTTTCTTCAGGATTAACATACATCCTGGCAATGGAGGGGGTTAAATAATAATTACCCTTCAGAACTTCCCGGATCGCTTCATGCAGCTCTTCGAAGGCAGATTCTTTCAGGATATATCCGGAAGCACCTGATGAAAACATTTTATCGATAATATTTTTGCCTGAATGCATGGACAGCCCGATGATTTTTATATGCGGATCCTCCCGCCGGATGACTGCCGTTGCCTCCATGCCGTTGAGATCCGGCATGGCTATATCCATTATCACTATATCCGGCTGGTGCAGAACTGCCGATTCAATGGCTTCCCGGCCGTTTTTTGCAATTGCCGAGACGATTATGCCCCTGTTTTCAAGAAGACTTTTCAACCCTTCCCGAATGATGGCATGATCGTCTGCTATAATAACTCTTGTTTTCATATTCACTCTGCCTATTTCATTTTCAAAAAAACTTTATCCTGACGATCCTTTAAAATCAAACAATAATTTTTTTAAATCCATTTTTTGATTGACAAACAATTATTTTAATTTATAATTCAGCAACCATGATGTTACTATACATAGAAACAATCTCCACGCCTCACCTCATTTACGAGATAGTCGGATCCGGTTTGCCTCTCTGGCGATGGTGGCGTAAGCCCCCTGTTTCATCGGCCTGACCTTAAAATATACCCATAAAAATTATTAGAAAAGGTTGCCTGACGATGCAGCCTTTTTATTTTAAGGCTGTAAAAATATAGCCAAAGTCTTTTTTATTGCTCAAAAGATTGAATACTGATACAAATTCAAACGGAGGAAAAACAATGCTGGTTGTAATGCAAAAAAACGCTAGTGAAGAAAAAATCAATGCAGTCATAAACGCTGTCGAAAAAAGAGGCTACACAGCCCGCCCCATACCCGGAGGGGAAAGGGTGTCCATTGGAATTCTGCACAACAAAGGTTCCGTAGATGCCGACCATTTCCTGGGTTTTGATGGTGTAAAGGAGGTCATTCCGGTGACAAAACCCTACAAACTTGTCAGCCGGGAGTTTAAGCAGGAAAATACCTGCATCGGAATTGGTGATGCAGTCTTCGGCAATGGAAGCTTGCCTGTAATTGCCGGTCCCTGTGCTGTTGAAAGTGAAAACCAGATCTTATCCATTGCAAATTCCGTCAAAGCTGCCGGCGCGAAATTACTCAGAGGAGGGGCGTTTAAACCTAGAACCTCTCCCTATTCTTTCCAGGGACTTGGTAAAAAAGGACTGGAATTATTGGCAAAAGCACGGAAAGAAACAGGGCTTCCCATTGTAACGGAAGCCATGGATGTAGAGACCTTTGATCTTGTTGAAGAATATGCTGATGTCATCCAGATCGGCGCTCGGAATATGCAGAATTTCAGTCTTCTGAGACGGGCCGGGAAATCTGTAAAACCCGTCATCCTGAAAAGAGGCATGTCAGCCCTGCTCCAGGAATGGCTCATGGCTGCAGAATATATCATGGAAGAAGGCAATAATCGTGTCATCCTCTGTGAAAGAGGCGTTAGAACCTTTGTCAAACACAGCCGAAACACACTGGACCTTTCAGTTGTTTCAGCCGTCAAAAAGGAGAGCCATCTTCCCATTATCGTGGACCCCAGTCATGCTGCCGGGGTCAGGGAACAGGTGATTTGTCTTTCATATGCCTGTGCAGCTCTCGGGGCAGACGGTGTTATGATTGAAGTCCATAACCACCCGGAAGAGGCCATGAGCGACGGTGCCCAGTCTTTATACCCGGAACAGTTCAAAGCCGTAATGGAAAAAATGAAGGCCATCCACGCCATTGTCGGAAAATAAAAATGGAGATCTTTTCTATTAAAGGGAGTCTCGGGTGTTCTTCCATCTATGTGGGAGAACACCTTAAAAATCTCGGAAACTACCTGCCGGATGCCCGGACTGTTATCATCACCGATGAAAACATAAAAAAAATTTATGAAAAAGACTTTCCCAATCTTCCAGTCATTACCATCGGGACCGGGGAAGGGATAAAAACCCTTGCCAGTGTTGAATTCATATTAAAGGAATTGATCCGGCATTCCTGCGACCGGTCAAGTTTTATTATCGGCATCGGCGGGGGAATTGTTTCCGATATCACCGGGTTTGCAGCCTCTATTTTTTTAAGGGGAATAAAATTCGGATTTGTATCAACATCCCTTCTTTCACAGGTGGATGCCAGTGTCGGCGGGAAAAACGGAGTCAACCTGGATGCCTACAAAAATATGGTCGGTGTATTTAACCAGCCTGAATTTGTTATTTGTGATATTGACCTTTTACAAACCCTGCCCGGGGTTGAAATTTCAAATGGGTTTGCAGAAATTGTCAAGCATGCCCTGATCTGTGATAAAACTTTATTTGAATTTATTGAAAACAACCGGGAAAATGCAAAGGCCCTTGATTATCAAACGATTTATAAACTGGTAGCTGAATGTGTGAGGATCAAATCCACGGTTGTGCAGCAGGATGAAAAAGAATCCGGTGAAAGACGAAAGCTTAATTTTGGCCACACCATCGGCCATGCCATTGAAAAAATCGAAAGGGCGGGACATGGAAGGGCCGTTTCCATGGGCATGGTTGCGGCTGCAAGGTTTTCCGGACAAAGAAATTTGATTTCAGAAAAAGAAATTTCAAGAATCATTTCCCTGTTACAGGATCTTAACCTCCCGACAACCTTTGATTATTCTCCAAAAGCCATCATCAGTGCCGCCGGTAAGGATAAAAAAAAACAGGGGAAGGATCTTTTTTATGTCTTTCTGGAAATGATCGGCCGGGCAAGGGTTGAAAAAATCAGTTTTCTTGAATTAAATGAATTTATCTCAGGTTTGGCTTAAAGCATATGTAAGCCAAACCATGAGGAAAACAAAGGAGGAAAAAATATGGCAAGCTTAAAAGGAACAAAGACTGAAAAAAATCTGTTAACTGCATTTGCCGGTGAATCCCAGGCAAGAAACCGGTATACCTATTTTGCAAGTGCAGCAAAAAAAGAAGGGTATGTCCAGATTTCTGATATTTTTTCAGAAACGGCAGATCAGGAAAAAGAACATGCCAAACGATTCTTTAAATTTCTTGAAGGAGGTGAAGCCGAGATTAGCGCTGCTTTCCCTGCCGGGGTCATTGGTTCAACCCTTGAAAATCTGAAAGCAGCCGCAGCAGGCGAAGAATATGAATGGACGAAAATGTACCCCGGTTTTGCAGAAATTGCCCGGGAAGAAGGATTTGATGCAATTGCCATGGTATTTGAAATGATTTCCGTGGCGGAAAAACAGCATGAAAAAAGGTATAGAGACCTTGCATCCAATGTGGAAAAAAATCAGGTGTTTAAAAAACATAAGACGGTAAAATGGCGTTGCAGAAATTGCGGATATGTCCATGCAGGAGAAGCAGCGCCGGAGATGTGCCCGGCCTGTGCCCATCCCCAGGCTCATTTTGAGGTTCTGGCAGAGAACTGGTAGACCAAACAGTTTACGGCTGGATGGAAAGCTTTTTTGTGATTTTGTCGGCTGCCGCCTTTGTCTGTTGAATGATAGGGTCCAGTTTTTTGTCAGACAGGGAAGCCTTAAATCCAACGACCCATATGGCAGGTGTATAAGCGCCATATCTTTTAATAGAAGCGGCAATGGCCCTGACACCGGAAATGTATTCTTCATCATCCAGGGCATATCCGTTTTTCCGTACTTTCTCGAGTTCGCCCGAATAAAGATCGGAATCAATAATAGTATTGGCAGTATAACGGACCAAAGGGTTTTCGTGCAGATATTTTCTCAGATCCTTTGGATCCATGAGGGATAAAAAAAGCTTACCAATGGCGCCAGCCTGCAGGGGTAGGGATGTTCCGACAGGCGAGGTGATCTTGAAATCTTTTCTGGATTCAACAATATCAATCACGGTCACGCTGTCACCGTTCTGAATTCCTAAGAATACAGATTCCTGGCATTGTTCCATCAACTCTTCCATAACAGGCCGGGCCGTTTTTTTAAAATCGATCCGTTCATAGGCGGCTTTACCCAGCGTCGTCAGGGTAAGACCAATGGTGTATCTTTTGGATACCGAGTCCCGCACGAGAGCACCCACATCTTCCAGGGCGGCCGTAATACCGTGAACCGTACTTTTGCTGATGCCAAGACTTGAGGAAATCTCACTGATCCTAAGTCCCTGGGTGTTTTTGGATATGACATCCAGGATGACAAATGCTTTTTTAATAATTGGGGCCTGATATTTTTTTACCATTGTTCACCAGATTAATTATAAATGATACCCAAAGTATAAAGGCCCCATTAAACCGGTCTAATGGGGCCCCGTATCTTTCAACCGTTCTTAAAAAAAATCAAGTTTTTTTTGAACCGGTCTTTAAGCAGTATGTTGTTCAAGAGCTGTTGCCTGTTTTTTTACCGTTGACAGGCGAAGCGCAGCCGCTCTTTTTTTCTCAATGCTGACATCACCGCCATCCGTGTACTCAATGGCCTTTATATCACAGAATCTGGCACACTGGGGGTCTCCGTCACAAAGATCGCATTTGGCTACTTGTCCGTCGATGGCATTGTAGTGCATTGCGCCGAAAGGACAAACCGAAACGCAGGTCCGGCAGCCGATACAGACGTCGTAATCCACTTCGACCCTGTTCAGCTCTTCGTTGCGGGAAATGGCGCCGACAGGACATCCGTTCAGACAGGGAGCGTCCTGGCATTGCTGACAGGAGACAGGTACGTAAAGCCCCTCCATCTCCCACTTCATCACGCGAATACGGCTTCGGGTCGGGTTGGATGCACCGTGGTGCCTTACCGCACAAACCTGTTCACAAAGCCTGCATCCGGTGCATTTTTC
>Ga0156388_1064_pt3 | contig 36494 bp, 30 predicted proteins | sample RifOxyA3_FD_108032 | JGI IMG/M metagenome (GOLD analysis project Ga0156388, IMG submission 108032) | Desulfobacterales bacterium RIFOXYA12_FULL_46_15
GAAAAGCCCCGCCGTAACTGCCGTAATAGCCTCTGTTTTTCATGGTGTGACTCCATTCATAAAAAATAAATTTATAATCTTAAAAAAGACGGATGGTCTGTGAAAATACAAAATGGTCTGTCCTGCAATACAATCTTGAAAATATGGCTTTGTCCACGCCCGGAAAATGAAGGGTTCTTTCCACCATAAGGATGGGGTCTGTAATTTTGAGGTCCAGGAGCCCGGCTTTTGTATCAGGCAGGGTTGAGAGCCTGAAGGTCTGCCGGGCCGATTCAGGCTGAAAAAAATAATGGCCCGACACAATCTCTGAAAGGGACCTGTTTTCAAGATCCATTTGATCCAGGCCAAAAAACAATTTTGGATGAAGATAAAAGTCTTCCAGCAGGATGGGATGGGTTTCAACCCGGGTCAGCCGGGAGAAAAAAAATGCCGGTTGACTGTCAAAGGGATTGGTTTCATCGTGGAGAATGTTTTGAACCGATATATTTTCAACCAGTGTTGATACGTATTTGATCCCTTTGGTCAGAAAGGCCTGGGAGGTTCCGGCCAGGGTAAACAGATCCACTTCATGCTCTTTTTGCCGGACAAAGGTGCCGGAACCCCTTTTTCTTTCCAGAAGGCCTTTGCGGACAAGATTGTCCATGGCCTGCCGTACCGTAGGGCGGCCGATGCCGTATTGTTTTGCAATGGCTGTTTCAGAGGGGACGGCATTGCCTGGTGAATATACACCGGACCGGATCTGTTCTGTCAGGATATCGGCCAGTTGATGGTATAAGGGAAGCGGCGACTGGGGATTGAGCATTTTTGTATCCTTGACATAATAATTAAAATCTGAGGCAGATTCTATAAAGAATATGTAAAGTTGTCAAGACATTTTAACTGATTTTATATTTTTCTTTGAGGGCATTTAAAAAACCTGAAATGATTTTTTCAGATTGCCGTTTTTCAAGACAGGCAATCCCCAGCAGTATTTTCATTTCAAACCCATTCCAGATAATGGCGGCTCCCTCCCGGACAAGCTCCAGGGCCTCGTCCTTTCTCATGAGGGCAAGTCCTGTTCCTGATTTTACAAGCTCTTTGACGATATTTTCCTCCACAGCTTCCGTGACCGGGTTCAGTTTCAGATTTTTTCCCCTGAGGCGGTTCTGGAATTCCAGGTGAAAAGGGCAGCCATGCCTGGTCCAGACCCAGGGAAGAGTTGCAATGGTTTCAATCCGTTCATGTTCCATATGCTTTGCCATGCCGATGGGAATGACCACGCAGATATCCACCATTGACAAGGTCAGGGAAAAAATGGAATCTTCCTGTATCCGGCCGTAATGAAAGCCCACATCTATTTTTTCTTGCCTGAGCATTTGAGAGGTTTCAAAGGTCCGGCTTTCAATATAGCTTAAACTGACCCCCGGCATCTGCTCCGTCATTCTCTTGCTGATATCTGACACCTGGAGAAATTTAGGGTCTGTGTTAATGCCGATATTCAAACTCCCGGAAATCCTGGTATGCAGATCCATGGCTTTCTGCTTCATTTGCAGAGACGCCTGGACAACGGCCCTGGCCTCAGAAATCATCTTTTCCCCCACCCTGCTCAACTGCATTCCCCTGGGTTGCCGGATGAAAAGCCCAACCCCCAGTTCCCTTTCCAGGGCCTTGATCTGTGAACTCAAGGCAGACTGGCTGATATTCATCATCTGTGCGGCACGGGTGAGATTTCCTGTTTCGGAAACTGCGATAAAAGCTTCAAGCTGATAGATTTCCATTTTCCGTATCAATATCTTTTCTCATCGCATGGGTATAAATTTTCAAGGTCTTCACATCGGCATGGCCCGCCTCTGATATAAATTTTATTTTGACCGAAATCCAAAATAATGAATATACCTCAATATCCATTGACAATAGGTTGTTTCTGTACTAAACGCATCGTGATAATACCTTAAAATTTCTTTTACCTGGTCCATCAATTTTGCTACAGGGTTAGGACAAAATTTGGTGTTATTTTTCATTTTTCAGACTTTAATATGGCAATAAGTGTACAAAGATTACATTTTTTAAGGTTTAATATAGGAATAAGCGGGAAAAAGTGCAACCTATATATATAAAAATATCATGTACTTTTTACACTTATTGCTCTGATAGGGCGGAACGATAGATTACTAAATTATTCAATTTCTGCGCCGTCTGATAATCCATTAAGAAGGAGTGTATTCCTATGCAACTATCAAATTACATTATTCGCTCCCCTCGTCTTGCAGATCTCGATCGTTGTTTTGAGATCGAGACTATTTCATACGAGGGTGACGAAGCCGCTACCAGAGAAAAAATAAAAACGCGTATCGAAAACTATCCTATGGGTTTTATGATTATTGAAATCAATAACGAGGTAGCCGGTTTTATTAATTCGGGTTGTGCTGATAATGTGCAAATGTCTGATGAAAAATTCAAAGAACTGATCGGACACCACCCTGATGGTAAACACAACGTGATCATGTCTGTCGTTGTTCATCCCAACTATCAAGGTTTGGGACTTTCTTCCATTTTACTGGTTAACTACGTGCTGCGAATGAAACGTCTCAATAAAGTGTCAATTCAGCTGATGTGTAAAGAAATACATATTAAGTTATATGAGCATTTTGGCTTCAAATATGTCAAACCGTCAATATCTCATCATGGCGGCATGTCATGGCATGAAATGGTTATGCCTCTCAAGATCGCAGCACAACACACATAGGAGAAAAAAAACCTTTGCTTGGCCAGCAACAGGATCGCGTACATTGCATTCTGCATTGAGAACAGTGCTTCTGAAAGATGGCTGTTTGAGGCATTAAAGGAAATCCCGACTATCGATCAATTTTATTTGCTGTTTTTATTAGTCCGGGATCAAATAATCATTGATGGCTTGACAAAAGATCAATTTGGTATCTACTCTATGGTATATCTCATTATACAGGGAGGAAAAATGGATACTGCAAAATTGTTTATTAATGGTCGAAGTCAGGCATTACGATTACCAAAGGCCTACCGATTTGAAGGGAAAGAGGTTTATATAAAAAAAATTTCACAAGGGATTCTCTTAATCCCCAAAGATAAAACGATTTGGGGTGTTTGGGAAAAAAATCTTAAAAAATATGATAATCCCTTAATGACTGATCGGAATCAACCTGATTCTCAACAGGAAAGAGCTGGCTTAGATGAACTTTTTGATTGATACGAATATATGTATTTATATTATGAATGAAAAACCCATTGAGGTTATTCAAAAATTTAAAAATACAGAAATTGGTCAAATTGGTATATCAAGCATTACTGTTTCTGAACTCTACTATGGCGTTTCAAAAAGCAAATTCCGAAAACAAAATGCCAGGCGTCTGGAAGAGTTCCTTATTCCTTTTGATATTCTTCCATATGATGAAAATGCATCAAAGATTTATGGTGAAATTCGTGCACAGCTTGAAAGCCAAGGAAGCATAATTGGTCCTCTTGATCTTCTTATTGCAGCCCATGCGATGAGTAATGATTTGATTTTGATTACAAATAATGAGGATGAATTCAGAAGAATAGCCTCATTGAAAATTGAGAACTGGGTTGGTTAAGGATAGGCCGACACAGAACCCGTCATGTAAAGTTTATCCGGAACCGTTGATGGGCCAGATAAAATTAGGTGCGAATCAAAAGAAATTCAAAAAGTGGCCTGATGATGATCTTGTCACAGCGGTGGCCGTTACTCCAGAAGCCAGGATTCATGGTTGTAAATGCTGAGAAGGACCGGGTCAAGAAGGCTGTTGATCCTTTTGTCGGTTGTCTCAAGCTCTCCTTTACCGAAAACAAGTTCGCTTCTGAAGGACTCAGGGGTGATAAACCTTGTGGGTACATCCATAGCGAGATGCTTGATCCTTTCCTGGATTTTTTCTTTTTTCAGGTTGGGGTGAAAGGCCATGAACCATCCCCAGTCGCCGAAGCTGGGCACGTTTTCATGAAAGGGAAGGATGGAAAGGCCCGCACTTTCAATGGTTCTTCCGATACATAGATAGCTTTCCCTTGCCAGATAAGGAGAGGTGGCCTGGACTACCATGAACCCATGCTGGGAAAGGCGGAGCCTTATTTTTTTGTAAAATTCCGTTGCATAGAGTTTGGTAAGCTCCGGCGAGGATGGGTCGGGCAGATCGACGAGGATAATATCAAAGAATCCCAGGACATCACCCAGGAATTTATCCGCATCCACGTTCATGACCCTGACGTCGGCCAGTTTCAGGGTAGCGCCGGGCTCTGAAGGGGTGGTCCTGCGGTTTGCCTCCGTATAGACCCTTTTACGGATGCCCGGAGAAATGCCGTTGCCTTTCAGGGTGACGACACGGGCATCCTTAAAGGCATCCTGGTTGATCTTTGTCAGCACGGGATGAGTGGCTGCCAGATCGGTCATTTCAGGATCAAGATCCACCAGGAGGATTTCCCTGACATCCTTGTATTTTAATACCTCCCTCAAAGCACAGCCGTCACCGCCTCCCAGGATAAGAACCCTTTCTCTTTGGGGGGCAAGATTCATGACCGGGTGAACCATGGGTTCATGGTAGCGCTGTTCATCCGTGCTGCAAAACTGAAGATTGCCGTTCAGAAAAAGCCGGACCTCATCCAGGGGTTTGTCATGGGTGAGGGTAATATGCTGGTATTGAGTGGTTTTGCTAAAGATCACCGGATCATCATACAGTGGCTGCTCAAGCTTGATATTCCATTGTTTGTTGTTCAGATATCCGAAACAGATAGAGCTGAAAGTCAGTACCATGATAACCGGCAGGACCAGGCCTTTTTTGATGAGATTTTTTTTTGAAAAATAGAAAAAAGTGACCACGGCCAGGGAAAAATTGGCTCCGGCGGTCAGAAAGGCTGCCTCTGTAATGGATGTAAATCTTAAGAGAACAAAGACATAAAGCATGGAACCTATGAGGCTGCCGATATAATCCGCGCTCAGGATGCTTCCGAGATTGGTGGACAATTCCCTGCTGAAATCATTGTTTATCCGGATAATGACAGGAATTTCAAGCCCGATCATGATCCCGATGAAACTAACAAAAAAATACAGGACCAGGATATAGTGGGCGGTATAGCTGTAAGCCAGATAGGTCAGTGTGGGGGAAAAGCCTCCGGCAAGGGCCAGGCCCGTCTCAACCCCGATAAAGGCATAAATCAGAAAGGATTTTGAAATCCTTGACTGGATGAGGCTGCCGAACCCCATCCAGAAGAGCATGAGTCCGATGACCATGGCCCACTGTTCAAAGGAATTGCCAAGGATCATGGAGGCAAGGCTGGCCTGGATATATTCCAGGATAATGCCGCAGGCACCGCTGGCAAACATGCAGGCGCAAAGGAGGAAGGATGCAAAATTGATCGGTTTTCCGGTCAGAATCATGGATTACATGGAAAAGGCGATAATAATGGCAACGGCGGTCATGGCACATTCCACCACGATCATGGCTGCTATATTCCGGTCTTCCTTGATTTCTATGGTAATGCTCGTCGTGGGCAAAAGAAGTTTGCCCACGACGGTTTTGAAGACCAGGAGCAAGATGATCCCGTAAACTGTATACAGGCAGAAACTCAGGGTGTCATGGGCCCATCCTGTGAAGGGTCCGGAAAGGCTTGCCATGAGGATAATGCCGAAAGCCATGAGGGTCCCCCCAAGTCCTATCCCGGCAGCCAGGTTATTGTTTTGTATCTCGTTTCTCACATTAAAGGGAGTGGTCAGTTGATAAAGAAAGCCAAAGAGAAGAAGGGCTATCTGGCCCAGGATAAAAAAGAGAACCGCGCTGGCAATACCTTCAATAAAGGTGCCGCCTGTTCCTGATATGGCCCCGTTCAGGATAAATCCCGTGGCCACTGACATCCCGGCTTCCACCATGCCCACGGCAGAATTTCCCTTAATCTTTTTCCCATCCGGTGTGATGATGACTTTTACACATTCCTGGTCATTGCTGATATTGCCCAGCATGATATAATCATTGACAAACCGGGATGAAAACATGAACCCGGTAATAATCAGACCGTCAATCATCAACTGGAAAAGATCGGAAAAAAATCCGTTTGAAGTCCCTCCCATGGCACCACAAAGCGCAACGGCAATCCCAAGGTAAAGCCCTGCCCGTCTTAACCCGACCGCCACATTACCGTTATCAATCTCTATATCATCATCAAATTCCCGGGTTCTCCAGTCATCCACTTTTTTGACAAGCCAGATAAAAAAGACACCCAGGACGACATACATCAATCCCTGACCAAGATCTGCAATCATTTTCGCCATATTTAGTTTCTCCTCTTTGGAATCATTCTATTTGCCTCTGCTGCCGGGGCCGCCGCCGCGCAAACCTTCACCCGCACCCCGGACCGAAGCAGTCCGGTTTTTGAAACCGCCGCTCTGTGCATATGCCGTGCTTTGAAATCCGGGGGATTGTTTGACATAGGCCCCATGGGTTCCATATTGGGTTAATCCGTTTTTTGTATCGCCAAAATAAGGCTTCTGGTAACGGTAGTTGTTATGCCAGCCATTCCAGGAATTATAATTGTAGAAAAAGGGCATGGAGGAAAAAAGATGAGAGAAAAAGGCATATTTTCCATACCATGACCAAAACCGGTCTCCATGGTTATCTTCCTTCCATTCCCCGTATTTCTGATTGCCTACATAGGCCATGCCGGGCGGTGCAGCCTGAATCAGGCGGTCCTGTTCAAATACACCATAGGGTTTTGCCAGGATGGCCATGCCCAGGAATTCCAGATTGGCCTCATAAAAACTTTCATCCACCTGTTCCCATCCGGTTTCTTTGGTTTCACCGTTTTCTTCCAGGATATATTTATGGAAATAGGTTTCTTTTGTGTCTTCCACATAAAAGGAGGCGGCATTGTGCCCCCGGGGCCACTGGTCTGCAGGGTTGATGGAAAGTTCTTTCCAGGCATCACCGATATTGCTTTTCATGCTTGAACCCGTGAAACCTGCAGTGATGACGGCAATTTCATCCAGGTTTTCCTGTGTCAATATCTCGTAAAGCTCGGGGCTTATTTCCCTCTGAAATGCCACTGTAACCGGGTTGTCATACTCGGCGTTTTCATCCCAGGATTCGCGCTTGATGGTGACCACATAATCTTCCTTCATATCTTTCAGGATTTTTGTATAACTTGAATAAAGTCCGGCCAGATCTTTTGAAAGGGCCGCCTCAAGTCGTTTTGCCTGCTCAAGTCCGTCTGAAATGGCTTTTGCACTGTCGGTCAATACAGCATAGTCGGCTTCGATTCCGGATGCATGATGCTCATATTCAGCCTTTACACGGTCCAGATGACCCGGGGATTCCTCGCCCAGTGTTGATAAGGGAAGAAACCGGGCATTGATTTTTTCAGCCGAATCCGAAAAATCCAGAAGCCCTTTTGCAACAGGGCCTTCTTTGATCCTGCCTGCAATCTCCAGGATGGCTGAAGCATTGGTTTTTGCCTTGGAATGGACACTCCCGGCATTTTTTTTGGTCTCAAGGATCATCAAAAACCGGGAAGACGGGTACCGGTATAACTCTTCGGCATCCTTTATGATCTGTTTGATCCGCTCCACCTGCTTTTGGACATCGGGTACAAGTTCGGGTGTATTTTTTTTGATCAGGGGAGAAAGCTCTTTGTCATAGACTTCCTTTGCCCGGTTCAACTCGTCCTTTGCCTGCAGGAATTTTCCCGGCCAGTTTTCCCTGACGCTAAACCGCTCTATGGATTTAAAATCAGAAGAACCGGTTTGGCCTTCATATTTTTCCCTATGCTTATCCACCAGCGAAAGCCCGGTCTTTATAGCTCCGGGAAGGGATTGTGCATCTTTTTTCAGCTCTTTTGGAAGACCGTCGCCGCACCCGGTCAAAAAGGCCAGAAACCCGAACAGGGTCAACCATACAAGGACTTCTTCAAGGCGGCATTTTTTTTTCGCCATCCCTAAACCTCTCCTTTACTGATGAGAGTGATAGTTTTGGGGTCAACCGGAGCCGACGTATAAATCTGATATTCCTCCCTGCCGTCGCCTGACCACTCTTCAATGGTCAAAAAAAGGGTCCCGGATTCATTTTCAAATTCATACATATAGACTTTTTCTTCCCTGCCTTCCCTGGAATAGATGGAAGCCCAGTCATCCTCATAAAAAAAAGATTCCCCGTTCACCACAACCGTATCCTTGGTGTCGGCTATCTCATCCAGGTCATCTCCATCAATGGGCCCGCCCTCATCATCCTTTAAATTCCGGAATGAAAACCGGTTAAGGGTCATGGAGACCTCAAGGCTGTCATCAAATTCCCATTCAAAATAAACGGTTTCACCGGTTTCAAGACAGAGACAGGTCAGCTCGGTAATAAAATATCCTTTTTTCTTTTTAAAATCATCCGAGGTTTCTTCATACCGGCACAGGTCTTTTGCCATATAGGTTTTACCCAGGTATTCAAAAAATGACCCTTTGCCGGCATTTTTAATGGTAAGGGCCGATTTGTCAGGGTCTGGGACAAGAGCCTGCTTCTTCAGTGTCCGGGCGGCTGAAAATCTTTCCTGGAATGATTTTTGTGTTGCCGTATCAAGCATGGCGGTCCTCCAATCTTAAATATCCTGTTTTAAAGGTTCAATCCTTAAATTATTGGTCCTGACGTCTTGCCGTCAGGGCATCGGTTCTGGCCCTGAAACGGTCATTCATTTTACCGAGGGCAGTGGAACTCTGGGATGCAATGCTGATGGTTTCCCGTGAAATCAGGGCAAAGGTTTCAAAGGCCTGTTCATAAGTATTGCAGGCTTCTTCCAGGGCCTGGATATTTACGGTCATGCTCTGGCTCATCCGGGCGCCCTTGATGGCGGCATTACCGATGACCCTTGCCGTATCTTTCATGGTTTCTGCGGCAGCCTGCTGGACCATGTCCAGGTGCTTTAAGGTTTCCATCTGCTGCTCAGCCGCCACCCGGACAGCCAGGGCATTTTTAACGGCTGTGGAAAGGATCATATCCGTTCTCTGGACCAGACGTTTTACCAGATGGGAATTTCTTACCATCATTTCCCCGCCGAACCGGGTCTGGAGGTTTGAATTGTCAATGGTCTGAAGATCCACTACGGCCATGGCAAGATCGCTGGTCAAGGTGGTCAGGGCTTCCTTGATCCTCGGATCTTCAACAGTGTTCAAATGGTCCATGAGTTTTTGCCAGATGACCTGCCCGAGATAAATCTGTTCCTGGAGTTTGGGCTGGATTTCCTTTAGGGAATCGCAGATGACCGAGAGTTCTGCAGCATCAAAGGCCACCTGGTCGGCTTCCTGCCGCAAATGATTGCGGATGCCGTCAATGGTGGAATTCACGGTTTCCCGTCTTTCGGCAATGATTCTCAGGACCTCGTCCCCCTTAGGCAGACGGTTTACCGTTCTTGTAAAAAGACCCAGCATTTTTGTCTGAAAAGGGGTCTCGGTTTGTGCCACCATGGTGGGGTTTACTTTATCGAGTTCAGTCTTGATGGCCAGGATATTTTTCCCCACAGGAGAAGACGTATCAACAGCCACGCTTTTCAGAACCTGGCCCATTTTCCGGTCATACAGGCTTACCTGAGCCTGGGTTTGTTCCATGATGTCCTGGCCCAGGCTGAATACAAAATTACCAAGCTGCCAGTTGGATGGATCTTGTTTTATTTTTTCGAGAAATTCACCGGCTTTGGCTTCAATAGCCTGGATATCCTGAATTGCCAGGTGCCTCGGTTGAACCGGGACAAGATTGGAAAGGGTCTGGACCGGGGTCAGGGCGCCCTGGCCGGAAACTTCCGTCACCTCGGCAAGGACGGGAGCCTTTGCCTGCAAGGCCACGCTTTGAATGTCACGAGCCATATCGTTCATACTATTCTCCTTTTCATGAAAATTTGCCTGCAAGGAAATTTGCCATGGTCTTGAATTCGGCGGTTTCGTTTTTTTCTACAATATCCCTGGAGCGGTTGGAAACCTCACGCAGGGATTCAATGGTTTTCTTGAATATGTCGAACTGGGCTTTCCGGCTTTCCGGCGACAGATCCAGGTATTCCTTGACTGTTTTGAAAAGATGGGTTTTTCCTATTTTTTTGATTTCATAGGTCAGGGTTTCACCCGGGTATTGCTCCATCATTGCCGGGGTAACCACCATGAGATCATCGATGATGGTTTCAATTTCCCCTGTCATTTCGTCAGGAAAATCTTTGTCCTTTCTCATGATGATGTTCAGTTTGAGCAAAGAATCCAGGATGGCTCCGTATTCCTGATCAGGAGAGGGCCCTGGCTGGGAGACAGGGTCTGGTGCAGCAATTCCTTCTGAAACCGGCTTCTGTTTTTTTATGAAAAATAGAAAGCCGATGATTGCAACAATAAGGATTGCGACTGTGATGGCCATTATCTTACTCCTTTTGCTAAAGGTTTCATATCGATCATATTTTGCAAACAATAATACAAAACCATATATTAACAAGGTGACAAATTGATTAAATTATATAGCACATTATATGGGGTAACCTGAAAAATCAAGAAAGGATTGTTTTATGGAAATTCTCTATGAAAAATGATATCCGAGACTATTTTTCAAATTCGATTTAAATGGATTTTATTAGGGCCTGATGTAAAAAAAAGTGTTTCAAGCCCTTTATCAAAATCCATCCGCCGTTGAGCAATGAGAACCCGGCTGTTTCTATAAATTTTGGAAGATAATTCAAGTTTATTATTCTCTGATCTGAAAATATGCGTTGAACGGATAAAATTATTCTTTAGGAAAGGAAGTATGGGCTCCCAGAAAAATGATTGAAAACCGAATAGGACATCAGAATAAGGAATGCTTTTATGCCAAACCAGTCTTTCACTCGTATAAAAGGGTATTTTATCAATGGCCAGGCTCATCAGGTAAAGGCCGCTGGTCTTTTTCCCGATGTAACCGATAAAAGAGACGGATCTTTCATTCCTTAAAAACAACAGCCTGTCCCTGTTAAGCGAAGACTCAATAAACAGTATTCCTTTTGATTCCATATCGCAGGTCCAGTATTCCTGCTGTGTTTTTGAATCCGTTATCAGTTCATATTTTGTTGTTTTCCCGAGTTCAAATCCGATCATATCTTTCAGGCCGTTATCGATGGGGATGTTTGAAACCACTTGTTGCTCGCCTGGAATACCGAAAGGGATGTATTCATCCTGGTCTTTTTTTCTAACCAGATAATCGGAAAAATGCATTGCAACGGTCGGTGCCCCTACAAATTCACTCGTCTGGAACTGGATGTGCAGATGAGGGTAAGGAGCCAATCCTGAACTGCCCGCATTTCCAATAGGGTCCCCTGTCTTGATGATAGAATAGGGATGGGTTGTGATTTTTTTTTGCCCGAGGTGGCAAAGAATTGAGAACAAGGCTTGATTGTGCTTGAGGATGACATAGTTTCCCCATGAATTGTCCAGGTTTGTCGATGTGACCGGATTATCCGGGATTGAAGATTCGATTGCACATACTATCCCGTTTCCAGGGGATATCACAGGCTTGTTAAAACAGAAATGATCTTCGAGCCGGGTCCCATCGTCTTGATAGGGGCAAAGGCTTTTGTCGGTTACAATAAAATCCAGCCCCCATTTATAGATTCCTTTGTGAGTATGCTTTCCCCCTACCCCCTGGCTGACAAACCACCATCCTATAAAGGGAAGAATAAAATTTTGATCTGTTATGCCGAATTTATTCTGTCCATCCAGGAATTTTTTATAATTGGCTTCCGGGGATTCAGGGAAATAGATCCTGAAAAGTCCGGCCCGCATATAATTATGCTGCATGGCATAAATGAAAAGCCATGTGACGATATTGAACGATAAAGTCAGGGAGGAAAGATTGTAAAGAGAGAGATAACGTATCAGGATATCATCGATAACCACCGTAAAAAGTGACGCAATAATCGCCATAATCAGGCTTAAAATGCCGGGAGCAAAAAAAACGCCGCCAATGGCAATCGAAGTAAGGATGGGATTAAATCCGTCATTAATGACAAAAGGCAGGTACTGGGGAAGGATATATGAAAAAAAAACAATGGCAGCAAAAGATAAAACGGAAATGAAAAACATGACCCGGGAATATAAGAACAGGGCTGCGGCAATGATGAGACCTGAAATGATATTGGGGCTGAAAATGATATGCCCCAGATTGTTCAGATAAGTTATCACCAGGAATTTAAAAGGATATCCTTCAGGTTTCACAACCAGTTGAAGCATCTCGGTTGTTCCGGTCCCCCTGTTCAGGAGAATGATGATCCAGGTCATGACTACAAACGGAATACTCAAAAACGGCAGGGATTTTTTCTGGAAGAATCCTCTCATCCATACGGTTATGACCAATAATAAAATTGAAAATAAAATAACAAACAAGATATTCTGTATCTCTGATGCACGATTGTAAAGGGATAGGGCCATTCCGAACAGGATGCCGTTGAACCCGAAAACTCCGGCTCTTATCCGGGTTCTGCCATACCCTAGGATATAGGCAAAAAAATTGATGCATAAGGCCCCAAGAAGTCCGTTAACGCCTGAATATGGATGGATAAAGGAAGACAACAAAAGCGCAGCGCCAAATCCTTTGTTTTCTGAGAACAGGATTTGGGAATAGCTGTGCAAAATGGTATCAAGAAAAAATGATCGTTCCCTTTCAAAGATCATTCATCCCCCAGCCCTTTTCTTCAGATCTTCAATACTTTCAACTGCGGGGAAAGAACCTTGGGTTTTTCCGCTTTGATCTGACGTAAAAACCGTTCAGGCAGCCGATCCTTCTGGTGAAGATAAGTCACATCCTCTGCCTCTCTGATGACATCCACTTCTCTTAACATTCCGATCATGACAATGGCCGGGCGCATTTTAATGAACTGCATCCACTGGGTGGTGTTGTAAGCACCAAAGGGACGAATGACAAGATTGTCTCCTTTGCTCAATATGGGTAGTTTGACGATATCTCTTATCACATCGATCTGCATGCATAGGGGGCCAAACACAACATGATCTTCCATGAAATTACTTTTTTCCTTAACCGGCAGCATCTCCAGATCATACCAGAAACTGGTTACCATGATGTTGACACCGGCATCAAGAACAAGCGCACGAAGTCCTGAAGGAAGCCTCTTTGTCGCTTCTACGGTTGTAATGAGATATCCTGCTTCATCAATGACTGCACGGCCGGTTTCCAAAAATAATATGGGCAGATTGTCTTTTGGAAAAGAACCCAGAAGAATACTGCATATGGCCTCGGCAAAAGCATCAAAATCCGGAGCCAGATCGGTTGTTGGAAGATAGGTCGATTTCAGTCTGTTTTTAGATGCAAACCCGCCGCCGATATCGATATATTTTATGCTGAGTTGATGTTTTTCTTTCATTTTAAGGGCAAAACCGCATATGTTCAGAACCGCCTGCCCGTAAAACCTGGGTTCTAGGATAAAAGTTCCGATATGAAAATGAAACCCTGTCAGCTTCAGCTTCCCGCCACTCATGATCCGTTCGGCAACTTCACTGGCCTGGCCGTTTTCAAGGTTAAACCCGAACCGGTCCCATGCCGGATACATGCCGGTGTCCATATTAATTCGTATCCCCACATCAATTGTCCTGTTAAAGGCCTCTGCAATTTTTTCCAGCAGGTAAACTTCATCAAGGTTGTCAATATTAATAATGGCACCTTCCCGTACTGCTTTGATTAATGATGATTCAGGCTTGTCAGGACCATTGTATATTATTTTTTCCCCTGTGATTCCTAAATTTCCGGCCATTTCATATTCATGTTCCGAGACAACTTCCGCCCAGGACCCTTCATCATGCATGACCGCACAGATCGCTTTCTGATAATTAGTTTTATAAGACCATGCGATCTGAACTTTTGGATATCTGAGTTCAAAAGCCCTTTGCAGTTGAGCGTGTTTTTTTCGGATTGTGGCTTCTGAAAAGACCACAAGGGGGGAACCATAATCTTTAATCAATTGTTCAACTGAAATGCCGTCGATTTCTTCGCACCGTTTTTGCCCGGAAGGCCTGCCGAATTCATTCATAGTGCCTATGGTATGCCTTACAATACTTGGCTTCTCATAACCTTCTTTACTCATAATGCAGCTCTCCTTCCATATTCATTATTTCAAGTTGCTTCATATCAAAAACAAGATCACAGGTTCCCCTGTTATAAACAACACCGATTTTATACGGCTGATTTTTTTCTACCGTCTCACCCCTGGCCATCAGAACTGTAAGATAGGGCAGGTTGATCCCGGCAGCCTTGCTTAAATAAATCCAGGCAGGGAACCGGTTGTTTATTTCAATGAGGTAATAATTATCAGAGCCTTCTTCTTTTATGAGTTCAAGTTCAGCAGGGCCTTGCCACTTGGTGGCTGAAAAAAAACGGCTGACCAGTGCACTTATTTTCTGGTCATTTATCGTTACGGCAGCCCAGCCCTTTCCTTTGTCGGTAATAATGAGCTTTCTCATGGGAACATAGCCGATACACCCCCCTTCTCCATCCCCGAGTGCGGCAACATCAAGCTCGACTCCCCTGATATATTTCTGGAGGATCACAGGCATTCCCCATCTTGATACTATCTTTCTTGTAAACCTGTAGACTTCATCATAGGAGTATGCGAGGTATGCATCATAATAAATTCCTTTTACCATCAAAGGGAATCCGATATTCTCAATACCGGCACTGAGTTTTTTAAGCTCTTTTTCAACCGAGGTTTTCGGTATCAGGATATCTGCTTTTTCACCCAGGACATGGAGTTTGATTTTGGCACACATCTCATATTGCTCTTTTGTGGGATAGAAAGTCATGATTCCTTCTTTCTGAAGGTCTTTTCTGATGGAAATAAAATTAAACAGCTCAGCATCCAGTGTCGGTATGATGACATCCATCGGGGTCTTCTTATGAATGGTTAAAATCCTCTCCAGGAGATTTTCCGGTCCTTCCGATGGATAGGGCAGAAGATAAACATGTTTGAAAAATTGTCTCTCGTAGAGCCCTGCATCCATTGAATCATATCCAAACCCGATCCCGGTGAAACGGTTTTTAAACCCTTCTTTGATGCATCTCATCACGGCAACGCCAGGAGCAGGACTATCAGTCATATTCAGCCCGGTTACACCGACACAAAAGTCAGGAAGGTTCATATATCCTCCACCTTAAACCCCATATCCCTCATTAATGATAGAAATTCCCTGATATCTTCCCTGGCCTCTTTTTGTTGAATATGATATTCCTTTTCAAGGCAGGCTGGAAATTTTTTGACGGAAACTCCAGACTGAAGCAGTTTTACAAGAAAAAGCCCGGTTTTGTTCAGCAAAAAAGTCTGGCCTGTGGAAGGATTAAACACAAAACCGGTATCACTGACGGTAATATCTGTAAGCTGTTTATTCATATGCTCCCCCTTTTATTGTTTCAGCTCTTTTAAACCGGCCAGCGAGCTGGGAAATCCCGGGGCACGTTTTAAGGACTCTTTAAAAAATGCTTCGGCTTCAGATTTGTTTCCCATTTTCATGTAATTCCACCCCATCCCGTCATAAGGGGCGGCAAAGATATCGTCATCGCGGTGCAGCCTGGAAAATTTCTCAAAGGTTTCAAGGGCTTTGGAATAGTTATCAAGATAATAATACGACCATCCCAGATTGTAAAACGAGTCACTGTATTTCCCATATCCTTTTTCAGTTCCAGGCGCCCCTGAAAGAAATTTCTCCAGGAATTTAACGGAATCGTTATATTGCTTATTGCCAAAATAAATAAACCCGAGAAGCATATCCAGATCCGGATATTCAACATCGATGAGTTCTGCATGTCTCAGCGCGTCCTGGTATAAAGCGAAATTATAATAGGACCAGGCAAGGGTGATGTACAATTCCTTAAGACTCGGCTCCGCTTTGACCAGTTCGGTGAAAACATCATTATCCACTACCTTGGGGAAAATATTGATGGCGGCAATGATATTGAGTTTGCCTTCATCCACTTTGCCAAGCTTAACCAGCGAATATCCTATTCCCCTGTAGGGTTCAGCCAGGTTTGGATAAAGGCTTGCAGCCCTTTTGAATTCCGCAAGGCTTTCATTGAATTTCCCTGTATGATAAAAACTCCATCCATAGGCAATGGCTGCGTTCACATCCAGGGGAAATCCTTCTGTAGCAATTTTCAAACTGCTTAAGGCGTTGGAATAATCTTTTTTTTCATATTGCGCATATCCAAGCCCCAGGACTGCATCATAGTCTTTGGGAGTCTGCTTGATCAATACATTGAAATGCTTTTCAGATACCTTATGATTGCCGAGTTTCAGGTTGCTCCACCCAAGCCCCCTTTCAGCAGACTGTTTTTCATCCAATGTTATGTTTTTTTGTGCAGAAATCCGTTTAAACTCTTCAAGGGCTTTGTCAAATTGTGACAGGTAATAGTATTTCCACCCATCCCCGGATCTGCCGGTCCTTGCCTTACTCACGGCCGTCAGTCCGTTATATGCATCATTATAGGCCGGGTCTAAAGCCAGGGCAGCATTAAAGGCTTTTTCAGCCTCATTATATTTCTTCTGTGAATAATAGATCCATCCAAGCCCGTTATTTGGATCCGGCCATTGGGGATGGAGACGGATCGTCTCATTAAAATGGGTCATTGCCTTGTCATATTCTTTTTTTTGGAAATGCGCCCATGCCATTGTGCTTCTGGCATCACTATAGAATTTATACATCAGTCCGGTTACGGAATAATTGGCCTCAAGGACCTCAATCAACTGATCATCCTTGGACAAAGAGGTTTTACAGTATAAAATAGCTTTGTCATAATCCCCAAGAAAATAAGAGGCGTAACCGGCTCCCCTCAGAAGGACGGCATTGTCCGGGTCGGATGCCAGCCCTTTCTCAAATATAAACAGGCTTTCCTTGAACAGGCCGGAAAAATAAAGGGCCCATCCCAAATCCACGTATAAGGGTTCATATTCTTTATTACTCTTGACAATACTATAAAATTCATCTGTTAAAAGATATCCGGGCAGAAGCGATATGACTGAATAGAATTGCTCCATAGCCGGTTTTTTCTCTCCTTTTTGATTCAGGGCCAGGCCTAACCCGTAATGGGCATCTGCAATATAGGGGTTTATGGCGATCTGCTTTTCAAACCCGGTTATGGCAGCTTCCGTATCCTTATTTCTGAATTGACACCAGGCAATCAAGGATGCCACATCATATTGACCCGGATATAATGCCAATGATAAAACAAAAGCTTCAACAGCTTTGCCGTATTCTTTTTGGTCGAACAGGATAAGACCGGTTCCCTTATGGGCATCAGAGTTATTGAGAAGATCCAGGGATTTTTTAAAATACAGGTTTGCCTGCTCAGGGGCATTTTTTTTGTAACAGGTTTGCCCCATACTCAGGAACACCCGCCAGAGTTCTTTTTCAGGCATCAGCCGGCTGTTGTCATCCAGGATGGATTGAAATCCGGCAACGGCGCCGTCGTAATCTCCTGCATAATGCAGGGCCCAGGCAGCATTGAAAGCCCCGTATATTTTTCCATTGACCTCGGCAAGGCCCTGGGTTGCGCCCGGGTGGTAAGGCTGTTTTCTAAGGATACTCTTGAACATGGCCTGGGCTTTTTCAAGCTTTTCTGTTTTGAATTTACACCAGGCCATTCCACAGAGCGCTGCCAGATCATTTGGATCTTTGACATAAACATTTTCAAATTCAATATAGGCCTCATTGTATTGTTCAGCCTCATAAAGTTTCCCGGCTGCCTCTATATCCTGACCCAGGGCAGATCCTGAAAAAAAATGGATCATCATCAATATGACAATGGATTTTAATAAATATCGGATGGTCTGCATAATTTCTCCTTCATTATCATTGGACAGAATCCTTAAGTTCTTTTAGCCCTGCTTCCGAGCTGAAATACCCGGGGTAAAGTTCAAGGGATTTTTCAAATGCCCGGGTCGCTTCTTTTCTTTCACCCAGCTTCAAGAGACTCCACCCAAGACCGTCATAGCTGTCATAGGAAAACCGGTTAAGTTCCAGGCCTTTCTCAAAAGCTGCTTTAGCCTCTGTATAATTCTCTTTTTTAAATTGGGCCCACCCTTTGGCTGCCTGAACTTCCGCCCAATTGGGATAATTCTGTTCCACTTTGTTGCAGGCTTCCACAGCCTGATCATAATTGCCTTCGGTAAAATACTGGCTGATTTCAGACATTACAGAGCTTTTGATATAGACCAGATTGATTTTTCCTGCCGTAGCACCCGGGTGTTTTGAATCCGCCATCAGTCCTTTGTAAAACCAGAGATCGGCAGTATTATAATCTTTATCTGAAAGATAAACATTCCCGATTGCCGTAAGTGTGTCAGGATCAGGTTTTTCCGATAAGTCCAGCGCTTTTTTAAAATACTGGATCGAAAGGGGATAGTCTTTTTCGGCAAAAGCCACATAGCCCATAATGATATTGCTGTCCACAGATTTCGGGGTTTTTTTCAATGCTGTGTTCAGATATTTTTTTGCCTCATCCAGATTTCCCAGTTTAAAATGATTATATGCAAGACCTTCAATGGTGCCGGTATGATTTTTATCTTTTTTATGCATGGATTCAAAAATTTCTAAAGATTTTTTAAAATCCATCAGCTTAAATGTGGACCAGCCAATGCCCTCAAGGGTATCAAAAGAATTTTTATCCCGTTTTTCAAGCATTTCAAAAGCCATCAAAGCCTCTTCATACCGTTCCAGTTTAAAATAGGCCCACCCCACCAGTAAAAGCGAATTGTTATCATCCGGATTTTCATTCAGAGCTTCCTCATAATATTTCGCACTCATGGCATAATCTTTTCTTTCAAAATAATACCATCCATTTTCCTGGTAAAAGCTGTCTGCTTTACAAATGGTCAGGAAACCACAGATGATAAAAAAAACCAGCGATTGGGGTATCCATTTGATCATCACCATTTTCCCTCCTCTCTTATAAGTTTTTTTGACGATCTGCCGATCAGTCGTTGCGATTTTTAGGGTATGGATAAAAATTTTAAAAAAAATTAGGACCATCCGGCAAAGGGGTATTTTATAAAATCCGGACTACTGTCCAGACTCGTTAAAGAGGATTGGTCATTAAAAAACAACCTCTTTCTGATGGAAATTTTCTTATCTGAATGTCGTAATATGATTTATACGGATGAAACCTATGGTCAATAAATATCACTTGCGACAAAGGGTATCAAGCTTTATTTTTTAAAAAAAATGTTTTGCACATGATAACAAATATAAACAATTGAAAGCTTGAAGCTTGCATAAAGGTGCTGTAGAATTATGTTTAAATAAATCCGGGGAAATGGAAAGGAAGGGTTTTATGAATGTTCAAAAAATAAATTGTGCAAATCTTTCACGGCTTCCTGCCTTCAGCCATGCAGCCGTAGCAGGGGATTTCATCTATGTTTCCGGGACCCTTGGAATAAAGCACGACAAACTTGAAATTGTTGAAGGAGGTGTATCAAAAGAGACGGAGCAGATCCTGTTTCATATTTCAACCATTTTGAGTGAATGCCATGCAAGGCTTGAGGATATTGTAAAGATCAATGTCTATCTGACGGATATGAATAATTTCCATGATATGAACTCAGCTTATCTCGATGCCATCCAGTTTGACCCTCCGGCAAGGATAACGGTAGCAGTTAAAGCGCTTGCCCTGGGTGCATCCGTCGAAATGGACTGTATTGCCTATAAACCAAAAAAATAATGGATATGAAAGGATAAGAATATGAAAACGCCGGGCTATAAAATTACCGCCCTTTTTCTTTTTGCAGTTGTTGCATTATATATCACAGGATGTGCTTCCAGCAGATCCAGCGAAGTGTATTCCAGGGATCAGGCAAGACAGGTGCATACTGTTGAAACAGGAACCGTGGAATCTGTCAAGGAAGTAATGATAGAAGGCACTAAAACTCCTGTCGGAGTTGCTGCGGGAGGTGTTGCCGGTGGTGTTCTCGGCAGCACCATAGGCAAAGGATCAGGCCGGACCCTTGCCACTGTCGCCGGAGCTCTTGCAGGTGCTGCGGCAGGTGCTGCGGCAGAAGAAGGACTCACTTCAAAAAAAGGACTTGAGATTGTCGTTAAAAAAGACGGCGGAGAGACCATTGTGGTGGTTCAGGAAGCTGATGTTGCGATTTATCCCAACGACAGGGTCAGGATACTCAGGGGACCCGACGGCACGACACGGGTGTCAAAGTAAAATTTGACCTTTGTCTTTTCATGGTTATGTTCCTGAACTTACAAATCATACCAACAGGAGAATCATGAAAAAAAATATACAGTACAATAAAAATTTAAGGAACGTTGCCATTATTGCCCATGTAGACCATGGCAAAACCACCCTTGTGGATGCAATGTTCAAACAGAGCGGACTTTTCAGGGAAGGCCAGCAGGTCAGCGAACGCCTGATGGACAGTATGGACCTTGAAAGAGAACGGGGCATCACCATTGCCGCCAAGAACTGTTCCGTGTCATGGAAAGGGGTTAAAATCAATATTATCGATACCCCGGGCCATGCCGATTTCGGCGGTGAGGTGGAAAGGGCGCTCTCCATGGCAGACAGCGCCATTCTCCTGGTGGATGCATCGGAAGGCCCCCTGCCCCAGACCCGGTTTGTCCTTAAAAAAACCTTTGAGGCCAATCTGCCCGTTATTGTCATCATCAATAAAATAGACCGGAAGGATGCAAGACCCCAGGAGGTTTTAGACATGGTCTATGACCTCTTTATTGATCTGGATGCAACCGAGGAACAACTGGATTTTAAATACCTCTATGCCGTCGGCCGTGACGGGATTGTAAAAAAAGACCTGGATGCTGAGGCCGATAACCTCAATGAATTATTTGATGTGATCCTGGAAGATCTGCCGGCTCCATCCTATGACCCGGATGCGCCTTTTCAGATGCTGGTGTCTGATCTGGGGTATTCGGATTATCTCGGGCGGCTGGCCATTGGCAAGATTTTCAATGGAACGGCCAAATCCAATGAAAACCTTGTGTGCATTGATAAGAACAATGCCCTTCTGCCCTTGAAAGTAACACGGATTCAATCCTATAACGGGCCTGCCCTCACACCTGTTGAAAATGCCGAGGTGGGTGATATTATTGTGTTATCCGGGATCGAGGATGTAAAAATCGGGGACACCATCTGCACAAAACAGGCTCCGGTTCCGCTCAAACGGATCACCGTGGATGAGCCCACCGTGTCCATGCAGTTTTCCATATCCAATTCTCCTTTTGCAGGCCATGAGGGGAAACTTGTCCAGTCAAGGAAAATCAGGGAGCGGCTGCTCAAGGAAACCCTCATGAACGTGGCCATTGAAGTGGAAGAAAGTGAAAAAGACGAAAGCTTCAAGGTCAAGGGAAGAGGGGAATTCCAGTTGGCCATTCTCATTGAAACCATGCGAAGGGAAGGGTTTGAGCTTTGCGCCGGGCGGCCCAAGGTCATATTTAAATACAAGGATGACAAGACACTGGAGCCCATTGAACATCTGTTTGTGGATTGTGATGAAGATTTCATGGGTGTGGTGACGGAAAAGCTATCCATCCGGAAAGGCAAGATGGTCAATCTGGTCAATAACGGAAAAGGCCGCGTAAGAATTGAATTCTCTATCCCGTCCAGATCTCTCATCGGGTACAGAGATGAATTTATGACCGATACCAGGGGAACGGGAATCATGAATTCCTATCTTTCCGGGTATGAAGAATACCGGGGAGATTTTCCGGTCCGGTATACAGGCTCCATTGTTTCCGACCGCCAGGGAAAGGCTGTTCCTTACGCATTGTTTAACCTTGAACCCAGGGGCCAGTTGTTTATAGAACCCGGAACCCCTGTTTACGAAGGGATGATCATCGGCGAGCACAACCGCCACCAGGACATAGACGTCAATGCCTGCAAGGAAAAGAAACTGACCAATATGCGGGCATCGGGCAAGGATGAACATGTGATCTGCTCGCCGGTCAAAGCCATGACCCTTGAAAAAGCCATTCATTTTATCCGGGATGATGAAATGGTGGAAGTCACTCCCAAATCCATCCGGCTTCGGAAAACCATCCTGAATGCTTCCCAGCGTCAGGTGGCAAAGGCAAAACAAAAGAAAACCGAATAAACCGGAACAAAAAAGGGGAAGGAAAAATCCATTGATCCTGGTTACAGGTGCCACGGGTTATATCGGCGGCAGGCTTGTTCTGCGTTTATTAAATGCCGGATACCAGGTTCGGGCCATGGCCAGATCCCTGGAGAAAATCCAGGGCAGGCCATGGAAAAACCACCCCTGCCTGGAGGGTGTCGAGGCAGATGTCTTAAATCTCAAAAGCCTTGAAGACGCTTTAAAGGACTGTAATATAGCCTATTACCTGGTTCACTCCATGTCTCCTGCATATAAAAATTTTTCCGAAGCAGACCGCAGGGCGGCCCAAAATTTTATATGTGCGGCCGGGAAACACAGGCTCGACCGGATTATTTATCTTGGGGGCCTGGGCGGCAGTGAACCCAATGCCAGTCCACATCTGAAAAGCAGGCTTGAAGTGGAATCCATACTCAAGTCCGGACCGGTGCCGGTCACTGTGTTTCGATCCGCCCATATTATCGGGTCCGGCAGTGCATCTTTTGAAATGCTCAGGTATACGGCTGAACGGATTCCTTTTTTTATTGTTCCCAAAAGCGTGATTGATACAAAGATTCAGCCTGTTTGTATCCGGAACGTGTTAACCTATCTTGAAAAATGTCTTGAAAAAAAAGAGACCATGGGGCAGACCTATGACATTGGCGGGCCTGAAATTCTGACCTACCGGAAGCTGTTTGAACTCTATGCTCAATGGGCAGGGCTTAAAAAGCCTTTGTTCATTCCTTTTCCAAGCCCGTCCTTTGATCTGGGAACAAAAATCGCCCATACTGTTGCAAAGGCGTTGCTTCCCCTGTCCCCCGGCATTTCCCAACCACTCCTGGAGGGGCTGGGGGTTGAGATCATTACAAAAGAAGATAAAATCAGACAGATTATTCCCCAGGACCTTATCCCCTGCTTCAAGGCCATAGAACTCGCCACCCGGAAAGACTCCCTCAAAATTATGGAAACGCGGTGGTCTGATGCCGGAGAATTGAATCCGCCTGAGTGGATGTATGCCGGGGATGCCGTATATTCAGGCGGGACGTTGCTCCAGGGCGGATATAAAATCATGCTTGCATGTGAACCCGATGTTATCTGGCCTTTTATCAGCCGGATCGGGGGAGCAAATGGATGGTATTATGGTGATTTTTTATGGCGTTTAAGGGGATGGATGGACCAGATGGCAGGAGGAGTGGGTTTAAGGCGGGGACGGCGTCATCCGGAGCATCTGTCTGTTGGGGATGCGCTTGATTTCTGGCGGGTCCTGGATATAAAACCCCCTCATCAATTGATCCTTGTGGCAGAGATGAAACTTCCGGGCGAAGCGCTTTTGGATATTGAACTGATCCCTTGCAGCAGGGGGACCGAAATCAGGCTGGGGACAAGATTTCGCCCCACAGGACTTTATGGGATCATTTACTGGTACATGTTGCTTCCTTTTCATAATCTTCTTTTCGGCGGGATGCTGAACGAGCTGGCCAAAAGGGTGGGCAAAAGGATTCTCAAAGGCCCTGAGAAATACCGGCCCGGTCCTCTGACCCTGGATCAGGCATAAAGGCTGCAAAACTTAAATCCCGCTTTTGTCCCGCTCACTGAGAATAAAATCCTGTAAGGATTTACCTTCAAATATGCCGATATTTCCCCTGATATCAAGAAAGGTATCAAAATTGTCAACAAACATATCAAGGATATCCGGATCAAATTGTTCTCCCCTCTCCTTTTTCAGGATATCGAGCACAAGATCCGGAGGGTAAGGTTCTTTGTAGGGCCGTTTTGAGGTAAGGGCATCAAAGGTGTCTGCAATGGCAACGATCCGCCCGGAAATTGGGATACCGGTTCCCCCGAGCTGATAAGGATATCCTTTCCCATTGAATTTTTCATGATGGGTGAGTGCTATTTCATGGGCCATCTGCAGAATTTTTGATTTTGACCGGGATAAGAGCCTGGCCCCGATCTGTGTATGGGTCTTGATGGTTTCAAATTCAATATGGGTAAGCATGCCCGGTTTTAATAAAATGATGTCAGGAATGCCTATTTTCCCTATATCATGCATGGGTGCAGCATAATAGATGGTATCAATGAATTCCCGGGGCAGATCCAATTTATCAGCCATGAGAGAGCAGTATTTGCCGATCCTAACAATATGGTCCCCGGTATCCTCATCCTTATATTCTGCAGCCATGACCAGCCGATGGATGGAATCAATATAAGATTCCCTGAGTTCTTCATGGGCTTTTGCCGCAATCTGCCGGAGCCGTCTTTCCCTTATTACACGATCCACCCTTAAAACCATTTCCCTGGGAGAAAAAGGTTTTTCAACAAAGTCGCTGGCCCCCAGGGTGATGATTTCATCATACTGGTAACTCCGGATCTGACCGGTCATGACAATGATATCGGCTGAAAAATCAATTTTAATGATTTTGGAAAGCTCTATCCCGTCCATGCCGGGCATGTCAATATCCGTCACCACTACATCAAAGGAGGCAAGGGCAAGTTCTTTCAGTGCGGTTTTCCCGTTTTCTGCAAAAGAACAGTCATGGCCGGTTTTTCCCAGCGCTTGTTCAAGCAGGTCCCTGATCATGGGTTCATCATCGACAATCAGAATACGGGGTATCCCTGGGTCTGCAGAAAAAAAATCAGTCATCAGGGTTTCTCCAGAATTCGAGTGACGGTTTTTATCAATGTCTTCATGGGAATGGGTTTTTGAAGAATTTCAATAATACCCGTAGATTTGGCTTGCTCAACTATCTTTTCGCTCTTGGTGCCGGTGCACAGGAGCACAGGGATATCATTTCTGATTTCCAGCATTTTCCCGGCCAGGTTCAGGCCCTGTAATTTCGGCATGATATGATCGGTAATGACAAGATCGTATTTCTGCGGATCCTTTTTAAAAGCTTCCAGGGCATCCATGCTGCCGGTATATCCCTCCACCGTGTACCCGGCCCTGCTTAGAGCGATTTTTCCAAACTCAACCAGGAATTCTTCATCTTCAACAAACATCACATGGCCGGTTCCCTTAAGCAGTTCCTGGTCCTTTTCCATATCCGACCCGCTTTGTTCGGTAATCCTTAAAGGAAGGAGCACTTCAAAGGAAGACCCTTTTCCGGGTTGACTTTCCACCTGGATGACACCCCCGTGGCCGAGGGCTATCCCAGACGCAATCGCAAGACCTAACCCGGTACCCTCCCCAGGTTCTTTGGTTGTAAAATACGGATCAAAAATCCGCTCAAGGATTTCGGGGTCCATACCGGGTCCGGTGTCCTGTATGAGGATTCGGGCATAATGACCTGATGCCGTATTGGGATAGTTGGAAGCCTGTTCCGAATCTAAAAAGACGGAACCCAGGCCGATGGTCAGCCTTCCTCCGGTTGTGGACATGGCCTGGACGGCATTCCGGCAGAGGTTGAGAAGAAGCTGCTTAATTTTTACCGTATCGGCAAGGATTGTTCCTGTTTCTTCCTTAATATCCATTTTCAATTCAATCGTAGACGGAAAACCAGGTTTCAGAAAATTTATAACAGAGTTCAGAACCGGGGTTATATGGATATATGTTTTATCCTGGTCTGTCTCACGGCAGAAAGTTAAAAGATGCTGAACAAGATCTTTAGCCCGGAACGCTGCAGTGTGTATTTTATCAAGGCTGTTGCCGATAACTGATGTTTCCGGCAATTTTTCCATGGCTGCCAGATCGCAATAGCCAATGATGATGGAAAGGATATTATTGAAATCATGGGCAATCCCGCGGGACAATGTACTGATGGCCTCCATTTTCCAGGCCTGTTTTAGGATTTTTTCCATGCGTTTCTGTTCAACTAGTTCTTTTTTCAACTGTTCATTGGATTTTGTCAGCTCCCGGGTACGAAAGGAAACTTCATCATCCAGACCCTGCCGGGTCTGCTGAAGCTGAAGCTGCAACTGGCGCATCACAAAATGGGTTTTCAGGCGGGCCAGTACTTCTTCTTTCTGAAAGGGTTTGGTGATATAGTCAGCCCCTCCGATTTCGAGCCCTGTGACCTTATTGACCGGGTCTGTCAGATCCGTCATGAACAGGACCGGGATATCTCTCGTCCTGGTATTTTCTTTTATCCGCCGGCAGACTTCAAATCCATCCATATCAGGCATTAAAACATCCAGCAGGATGATATCCGGAAGGGAGCCTTCCAGAATTGTGATAGCATCTTCACCCCTGGATGCAGTAACAAGGTTGAACCCGAACTGATCCAGCAATTTTTCCAGGAATTCAATATTTTCCGATTCATCATCAACAATCAGGATAAAGCTTTTTGGACTACCGGATGGGTTCATTTTCCCCCCTTAAATATAGTAAAAACATGCTGCTTTGCATAAAACCGGGTTTGACGAAGAATTCTTCATTTGATCAATAAATTATAGAGATATGGCTGAAACTGTCAAGCAGTCATTTTTCCAATATATGATAATTCTTTGTAACTATTGATACCGGCAGGATATCTGTATATGATGGATAAACACGGATAAATAAAGAGAAAGATTATGCTCACACTTTATGCTGCAAAATGGTGCCCGCACTGTACGAAAACAGTAGACTATTTAAAAAAGAACAAGATCTTGTTCAACTATATTGAAATAGAAGAACAGCCTCAAGAAATTGTTCAAAAAGTCATTGACGCAAACGGAGGGGATGACTGGGTGGTGCCCACACTTGAATATAAAGGGAAATGGAGAGAAGGCAAGGTTTTTAATGAGCTGGAACTGTATTTCGACCTGAAAAAGATAGGAATCATTTAGAATTTTTTTGTCAGACCCCTGAAGCAGCAGACGGTATTTTCAGGCAGCGCAGCCGGATAAAATTGCGCCTGAACGGATTTTTTCAAATCCTCTAATTCCGTCACATCTTTTTCCAGGCTGACGGATTTTAAAAACATTTCACCCCAGGTGTTCATGTAGATCAGGGTATAATGGGTTATTTCACGCTGCTGCCGGGGGGCATAAAAATTGACGGATATCAAAACTCCGGCAAGGGTATCCTTTTTTAACAGATGCGCAAAGCCCACTGGTTTGTGGATCAGGGGCCCGAAATAGTCGTACAGGGTCTTGAATAATTTGCGGATATCATCAGTGGTGACCGGTGTCGGGTTGGGGATCAGATTGACTATGGAGGTATTATTATAAATTTGATTCACCATGAGCCATGCCCCGATTTCCTCAATGGTTTTAGCCGAGACCAGGGTTTCCACCCGGTCGGCGACCTGGCTGTTTTTATTGATCAGATCCCATACAGCCTTTCCCTCATTTGTCCGTTGGTATTTTACGTGAAGACCGCTGAATCGGATATCGCTTTTGGAAACAAGAAGCAGTTTTGCAATTTTGTCCGGCTGCCTGGATAATTCAGAATAGACTTTTCTGCCTAGAACCGTTCTGTCTTCGGCTGAAATCAGGGATTCAGCATCAGGCAGAGTTTCAAAGGCCTTGCTCAGAAATTTGTATTTTTTTATCATATAGGCTTCAATAAGGTTTGAAAGCCCTACAATATCTTTATATGGCCATGATTTATAATCGCCGGCCCTGAACATTTTTTCCCTGGACCAGCCCCATTTTGCCAGGCAGTTTTCTAAAAGTATTTTCCTGAGCCCAAAAACCGTGTTGTCCATGTCTCCTGGTTTTGAAATGCCGAGTTTCAGGAAAAAACAAGTCAGAAGAAGCGAGACCGATTCTTTATCCCCTGATCCTTCAAAATAAGCCAGAAGATTATCCACAAGGATATAATAGGCATCATTCTGTGTGAGTTTGAGATTGACGCCGGAATTCATCCATTCGTCTTTATAGAGGTTGCATAATAAGGGTTTTTCCCCGTATTCGCAGACATATTTTTCCAGGAGGGCCATTTTTAAAATTGATTTAAAGGGGCTTTTCAGGCTTTTAAACATCTGCCAGATGGATGCACCGAAAAATTCACCCGTTGGAACAGCATGTATATCGCCAAGATCGATATACCGGAAAAAATCAGGCATAGCGGAAACCATATTCAGGATGTCATTATAATAATTTTTGCTGAATGCCGTGGGAAGAACGGACCAGAGCGGCAGTTTTCCCGCCACATGAATCATGGCCCGATAAAATTCTTCCTTTAACAGCATGGCCTGGGCCGATCCTGAACTTTCCATGGTGGAATCTCCAAAATCATTGTCCCTGGCTTTTAAAATATCCACCAGGAAAAAAGTCACCTGGATATGGAATTCCTCCCAGGCATACTGTTCAACCATGCGAAGCTTTTTCTCCAGAAGGGCAATTTCCCCTTCTGAGAAACGCGCTTCATTGATGCACACCCAGTAATCAATATCAGAGTCATCGGACTGGGCAACAGACCCGATGCTTCCCATGGTGAACAGCCCTTCGATGGCCGGATTTTTAAATTGTGCCGGAGCGTATTTTTTCCCCCGGATATACTTTGAAATGATATCAAGGGTTTCAGGATCGGGATGATAATCAAAAATACCGCAAGGGGTTTGTTCTTCAAAATCTTTTTTCATCCCTGGTAAAGCCGTATTTTCATGAAGAAGAAAGGGTATGATCTGAAAAAGGTCAGCCTGTTTGGATTTAAATATGTCAAAAGCCGTAATCAGGCTGTACCTGTTCTGCCGGATAAATTTTATTTCACCATAATGGATGAATTCACCAAAGATCATCATATTGAGTTTTGAAAGCAGGCCTGTATCCCATTTAGGCATGTCCTCCGGCTTTAATTGATATTTCCTGGCATTTAAATCAATATCTTCTTTTAACAATGCCGGTCTGATATGGGCGGGAAAGCGGCAAAACTGGGCCTGAACCCCTGTAAAATCAGTCTGGTCCAGGTTTGAGAAGACAAAGGATATCCCCCGTATAGCGGCATAGGCAAAGGAGGAACAGGACAAATCCGTTTTTTCAAATGAACTTTTGGACAGGGTTGAAGCAATGAAAAAAGAACTGTTCATCACAGCCTCATCAAATTTGCAATTATGGATGGAAATTCCATGGAAACTGCAATCCTTGAAAACGGCAGCTTTTGCATTGACATCGATAAAAACGGCATTGTCAAAGGAGACATGGCTGAAAACGGCATTTTGAAAATCTACCTGGTATAATGTGCTGTTTTTAAAAGAAACGCTGGCAAAAGATGCATTGGAAAAATTGGAATCCTTGATGATACAATTACTGAAACAGACGGACTGCGTGTGACAGGCCAGGGATGACAGGTCAGCATGGGTGATGGTTTCACCGTCAAAATCAATAGCCTCTTTTGTTTTATTTTTTTTCAGGGCTTCAATTTTTTTTACCAAACCTGAAGATGAAAAAAAAGATTTGAAAATCCCCTCAGGCTGAGCCGGTTCAATTTTTTCCATCTCCCTGGCAGCAGCATGGAATATCTCTTCAAACCCGAGGCCTTCCATTGCCAGGAGCTGCTTTATCTTTTTTATAAAAAGCCCGGCCTCCTTTTTCATCTCACCATTGGATGGACTGATATGATTTTTGAGCATCCTGACAACCCGTTCAGGTCTTTTTTTGATCATCCCGAAGGCAGCCGCCAGATTGATTTCAATATTCGATCCTGTATAAGCGGATCGGTTCAGGGCCATATCCTGGATAAAGAAAAATGAAATCTTGGATAGATTTGAAATTTCTTTGTAGATAGGCCCCATCAGGTGAGGATGTTTTTCCCGGACAATACCGAGGACTTCGGTCAAAGGCAGCTTGCCGGAAACAATCAGGGCCTTGAATGCATAAAAGGCTTCTTCTTCATCGCTTTTTTCAAGAAGCATCAGGATGGGGCGGAAAATTTCAGGATAGGTTCCCAGGGCAGAGTTTTCTATTATTTTATAGACGGTCTGTCTGACCTCGGGATGGGTTTTCATCAAAAGTATTTCCATCAGAAGACCGGGATGGATTTTTTGTACCGTCATGGCAAGGGCTTTCAATCCTATTGTCCTGATTCCGGGAGAGTCGGACCGGACAAACCCGGTTATGATTTTCTCAGGATCTCTTAAATCAGGATGAAGGTTGTATAAAAAAGGATCCACATCCTGTTCCGTATCAAACAGCCCGGCATAGAATCTTACAACCGCATCCGTTTGCTTGACGGACTGAACCATTTGTTTAAAAGCGGCACCGAATTTCAGCCTTAGTTCCGGGGTGGCCTTAAGATATTCCTGAATGAAATTCAGACGTTGGGAATCCGGCAGGGTCAGGATAATTTTTTCCATGGATGCAAGGGTGATCCGTCTCATGGAAAGGGCTTTAAAGGCAAAAAGGGCACCGCTGCCTTCAAACCCGAGAAGGGTTTTTAATATGAAATGCTGTTCTTCAAAGGAAATCCCCGGTTTGATCCGAAAGAAAAGCCTGCTGCAGACCCGGGCTGAATCTTTCATGGCATTGAGTTTTTGAGTCTTGTCCTTTGTATCCGTCAGCCGGGTAAAAATCCCGGCCTGGATAGTTTTCAATGTTTCGCGGGCCAGGGTCCGTACGGCAAAATGAGGGGAATCAATCCCTTTGAGAACGATCTGTATGGCAGGATCAGGCCCCAGATCCACGGATTTCTTAATAAGTGCAGCTTTCTGGTCCTGGGAAAGTTTATCCCAGTAAACCTCAAAATTATGGACAGTCTTGTCATTCATTGCTGATATATAATATTGTTTGCCGAAACAATCAAAACTTATGTATTGTTTTTTAACAAAAAAATCGGACACAACAATATCGGGTACAATGATATCACTGATACAGGCAGGCCGCCATGAAAGAAAAAATCAGATCGTTTATGATAGAGTTCCCTTAAAAAAATATTCTGCCGGATGAATACACCGGCAGAATATGAAATTATCATCCCTATGCCGGGATCAGCATCTTGTGGTTCTCAATGAGATGGCCGACCACATCCGGATCAGCCAGGGTGGAGATGTCCCCCAGCTGATCAAACTCGTCTGTGGCTATTTTCCTTAGAATCCGGCGCATGATCTTGCCCGACCGGGTTTTAGGGAGGGCTGGCGCAAAATGGATGATATCCGGGGTGGCAATGGGCCCGATTTCCTTTCTGACGTGGACTTTCAGGTCTGACAGGAGCTTGTCTGAAACCTCTGCCCCGGCCATGAGGGTGACAAAGGCATAGATGCCCTGCCCCTTGATGGCATGGGGAAACCCGATGACGGCCGCTTCCGCCACCTGTTTGTGGCTGACCAGGGCGGATTCCACTTCTGCTGTGCCCATGCGGTGGCCGGAAACATTGATGACATCATCCACCCTGCCAGTAATCCAGTAATAGCCGTCTTCATCCCTCCGGCACCCATCGCCGGCAAAATAATACCCGTCAAACATCTGAAAATAGACTTTTTCAAAGCGGTCATGGCTGTTGTACAAGGTCCGCATCTGGCCGGGCCAGGGCTCTTTAAGGGCCAGGATGCCGTCCGCAGCCCCTTCCAGCAGTTTCCCCTGTTCGTCAAGCAGGACCGGGCAGACGGAAAAGAACGGCAGGGTGGCACTGCCCGGCTTCTGGTCAATGGCATAGGGCAGGGCCGAGATCAAGATCCCTCCGGTTTCGGTCTGCCACCAGGTATCCACAATGGGGCAGCGTTCTTTGCCCACATGTTTGTGATACCATTTCCAGGCTTCCGGATTGATGGGTTCTCCCACAGACCCAAGAAGCCTTAATGAAGAAAGATCATATTTCTCCACCCAGGCCTCGCCCTGGGCCATAAGTGCCCGTATGGCAGTAGGTGCGGTGTAGAACTGGTTGACCTTCCATTTCTCCACCGTGGCCCAGAACCGTCCCGGGTCCGGATAGGTGGGCACCCCTTCAAACATGAGGGAGGTAGCCCCCTGGGACAGGGGACCATAGACAATATAGGAATGGCCCGTGACCCATCCGATGTCGGCAGTGCACCAGAAAACGTCATGGTCATGGTAGTCAAAGATGTATTTGAATGTAGTCCCGGTATAGACCATATATCCGCCCACCGTGTGCTGGACCCCTTTGGGTTTACCGGTGGACCCTGAGGTATAAAGGATAAAGAGCGGATCTTCGGCATCCATCCATTCCACGGGGCAGTCAGAAGATTCTTCTGCAACCGCTTCATGCCAGAAAACATCCCGGCCCGGCAGCATTTTGATGTCAGAGCCGGTCCGTTTGACCACAATGCATGAATCCACGGTATGGCCCCGTTTTTCACACAGGGTAAGGGCCATATCCGCGGCTCCTTTCAAGGGAACAGCCTTGGGGCCCCGCATCACCCCGTCGGCCGTGACCAGGACCTTGCAGCGGCTGTCTAAGATCCTGTCGGACAGGGCTTCTGCTGAAAAACCGCCGAATACGATGGAGTGGATGGCCCCTATCCTGGCACAGGCCAGCATAGTGACGGCCAGTTCAGGTATCATGGGCATGTAGACGGCCACCCGGTCTCCTTTTTCTACTCCCCTGGCCTTCAGGGCATTGGCAAATTGACAAACTTTTTCATGGAGCTGTTGATAGGAGATTTCACAGTCTTCTCCAGGGCTGTTGCCTTCCCATATAAAGGCGGTCCGGTCCCCCCGGGTTGCCAGATGGCGGTCCAGGCAATTATAGGCTATATTGGTTTTCCCGTGTTTGAACCATTCTATGAATACAGGGCCTTTGGAAAGGGTATAATTATAATCTCTGACTTTATCCCATTTTTTTTCCCAGTAAAATTGTTCCGCCATGCCGGCCCAGAAGGTTTCCGGATCATCAATGGATTTTTTGTACAAATCCTTGTACTCGTCCATGTTTTTTACCCAGGCATTTTTGCGGTACTCATCCGATGCTCGGAATTTAAATTCGCTCATGATCTCTCCTCTTTTAATTATGGTTATCCGTGATTTCAGGTTCGGCATTTTTGAAGCATCAATTCTCTCCAGGCAAAGCAACACCCATAAAAGAATTTTTTTCCGCCTCTGCTGACGGTGCCTTGGTCATGAGGGCCAGGATCGCGCTGCCCAAAAGAAGAACCGATGCCAGGATATAGGCGATTTTCGGGCTTTGAGTCTGGGCCAGGATCATCTGGGATACCCTGGGAAAGATAAACCCGCCCACTCCCCAGGCAGAGAAAACCAATCCGTAATTGACTCCGAAATTTTTCAATCCGAAAAAATCCTTGGTGGCAGAAGGGAATAAAGACAGGTTGGTGCCGTAATTAAACCCGATCAGGGTGGCGGCGACAACCAGGAGAATGATCTGGCCCGGGGTGATGAACAAAAGGGAAAAGATGACAAACGCCTGGAAAATCAGGATGATAAACAGGGTATTGGCCCGGCCGATATGGTCGGAGAGCATTCCTGCAGCCACGCGGCCCGAGGCATTACCCACGGCCATGAGCGCTACCACCAGCCAGGCGGCATCACCCATGCCCTGTTTTGCCATCCCGGCCACCCCGCTGATGATCATGAGACCCGCACCCGAAGCAATGCAAAAGATGACCCAGAGTTTATAAAACGCATTGGTTTTCATCATTTCACCCGGGGTATGGTCGATGATCCCGGCGACCGACTTTGTGGTAGGCTTTGGGGTGGCCGGATGGACATATCCCCTGGGCGGATTGACCAGGAACCGGGCCAGGACCGATACAATGATCAGAAAGGCCAGACCGAAGATAAGCATGGCCCGGCTGAGCCCGAATCCGTTAATGAGAAACACGCCCAGGGGGGCTATATAAACCGAGGCCAGGCCGAAACCGGCCACGACGATACCTGCGATCATCCCGGTCTTGGCCGGGGGAAACCATTTGATGGCCGGAGGCGTGGCAGATGCATACCCAAACCCCAGACCCATACCGGTAAGAATACCAAACCCCATGATCCAGGAAATCCACAGGGTGGAAAAAGAGATGAGGATAAGACCGGCACTGGTGAGGATGGCGCCGATGACAGCGGTAATCCGCGGGCTGATCCGGTCCTGGAGGCGGCCTGCAAAAATCATGGTAAAGGCAAAGACCAGGCAGCAGACTGCATAGGGGTCGTTAAGGGCGGCCGGGCTCCAGTTGAAAAGCCCGTCCCCGGCCTTAATGGATGCGCTGATGGATTCTTTGAAGATACTCCAGGTGTAGAGAATTCCCAGGGCCAGGTTAATGCCCAATCCTGCGAAAGTAACGCGCCAGCCAAGGTTTTTAATCTGATTCATGTGACCTGCTCCATTTAAAGGGTTGATGGGTGATCCAAATACAATGAATAAATCCCGTTCATTCATTACAATAGCAATCATTGTGCCTGGCGATCAATCAGAGGCTATCTATTCGTTTTTATTGGGATTTTTAATTATATTCAAAAACAGCAAGAATTTGACGCTTACAACCAGGGTTGTAAAAAAAAATGAAATTTTAAAGAGCCGGCCTTAAAAAAAGGCATAAAAGACTTATCTACAACCGAGGTTGTGGTTACAATATTTATTGTAGGCTTTTTCAAGGTGAATCAATTTTCCGGAAACCACATCTCTTGTGGGCGCCAAACCCGGCAATAAATCATTGCAATTCAAAAAATCTTGTGAAACAGTATGTTAAAATTTAAGGATTGCTAAAGCCTGCTGTTTTACCGGACATCATAAAGGAGATAGGCATGGAAAGAAAATTTCACTATGGATGGATCGTTATTTTCATGGGGCTTATCACAACGGTTGCTGCCCACGGATTCGGGCGGATGGCCTACACCCTTCTTTTGCCTGCCATGAAGGACGGGCTTCACTTTGATTATACCCAGCTCGGGCTTCTCGGCACGGGAAATTTCATCGGTTATCTGTCCATGGCCATTATCGGCGGGTTCCTGGCGGCCCGGTTCGGCACCCGGACCGTCATTGCCCTGGCCCTTGTTCTCATGGGCATGACCATGATCCTGACAGGGCTTGCAGAGTCTTTTAAATTTGCTTTTGCCATGCGGCTTATGACCGGTCTCGGGAACGGGGCCGCCTATGTCCCGGCCATGGCCCTCGGGTCGGCCTGGTTTGCAGTCAAAAAACGGGGATTTGCAACAGGCATTGTATCCGGCGGCATCGGGCTGGGCATGTTTTTATCCGGTGTCATTGTTCCCTTTATTTTAAAATCCTATCAAACTGACGGGTGGCGGTATTCCTGGTATATCCTGGGCACCCTGGTCCTTATGGTTGCCGTGATTGTATTCATCTTTTTAAGAAATCAGCCGGCAGATAAAGGCCTTCTGCCCGTGGGCCAGGAGAAAAAAGAAGAAACCCCGGCAGCACAGGCTCAAGGCAAGGTGTCCTCTCTGGACTGGGGTAAGGTGTATAAAATGAAAGCCCTCTGGTTTCTGGGAGTGGTATATTTTTTTTACGGCATGTCCTATATTATTTATGTGGTTTTCTTTGCCGCCTATCTGGTCAAGGAAATGGGTCATACCCAGGCCTGGGCCGGGGGCTTGTGGGCCACTGCCGGGGGCCTCAGTATTTTCTGCGGGGTGATCTGGGGAAGCATATCCGACCGCATCGGCAGGGGAAAGGGATCGGCTTTTGCCTATCTTGTCCTGGGGTTGTCCTATCTTGTGTTTGCCCTGGCCAAGGCAGATACCGGGTTTTATATCTCTGCCTTTTTATTCGGGCTTACGGCCTGGAGCATCCCCACCATCATGGCGGCCACGGCCGGGGATTTTGTAGGGCCGAGACTGGCCCCGGCAGGCCTTGGATTCATCACGCTTTTTTTCGGTATCGGACAATCCCTTGGCCCGGCCCTGGGCGGATACCTGGCTGATATGAGTCAATCCTTTACCCTTCCCTTTCTTGTGGCAGGAGGCATATCATTGTGCGGCATGGTATTTTCATTATATTTAAAAAAACCGGTTCAGAATATAAATCAGGATGTATAAAATGGACGAAAAGACCCGAGAAAAAACGATAGAAGAACATATTCAAAAAGATGCCTTTGCCAATCACCTGGGCGCCAGGGTGGAGATCATCAAACCCGGGCACAGCCGGGTGTCCCTGACGGTTACAAAAAACATGACCAATTTTCACGGCACCACCCACGGGGCCATTGTTTTTTCCGTCAGCGATATTGCCTTTGCAGCAGCCTGCAATTCCCACGGCAGGGTGGCTGTGGCCCTGAATGTCAGTATCGCTTTTTTAAAACCAAGCTATGCCGGAGACCGTCTGGTGGCCGAGGCCAAAGAGGTGTATAACGGTAACCGGACCTCATTATATGATATTGTCATATATAACGATGCGACCGGCGAGGTCATTGCCAAAAGCCAGGACCAGGCCTACCGCGTGAACCAATGGATCGTCCCGGAGCAATAAGGTGCTTCAGGATCACCTGTCACTAGCGCGGAAGGCGTTGAGACGCCGTGGCCGGCACTATTGATTTTTTACAAGGCGATCCAGAGGGCTGAAAACAGCAGATATGTCCTGTTGCAAGTCCGTTTGAATTGCTTGAGGGAAA
>Ga0156388_1096_pt1 | contig 36207 bp, 39 predicted proteins | sample RifOxyA3_FD_108032 | JGI IMG/M metagenome (GOLD analysis project Ga0156388, IMG submission 108032) | Desulfobacterales bacterium RIFOXYA12_FULL_46_15
AAAAGACTATAACCAGGGCGGAGCAAGATATAATACCTCTTATATCCAGGGGGTCGGCATCGGAACCCTTACGGATTGCTTTTCATCATTGAAATATTGTGTTTATGATCAAAACCAAATTTCCATGAAAAAGCTTTTAGATATTCTTGAAAATGATTTTTCAGGTGAAGATATCCTGCATAACCAGTTGAAAAAAGCGCCAAAATATGGGAACGATGATGATTATGCAGATGATATGACAAAGCATATATTCCGGATATTTCACGACGCTGTAACAAAAAGGCCCAATGCCAAGGGAGGATACTACCGGATCAATCTTCTGCCCACCACCTGTCATGTCTATTTTGGTGAAGTCACAGGAGCCCTGCCTGATGGAAGAAAAGCAGGGATTCCCTTTTCCGAAGGGATATCACCGGTTCAGGGTGCGGATACATGCGGCCCGACCGCTGTTTTAAAATCTGCTTCAAAAATCGATCATTTGAAAACCGGCGGAACACTTTTAAACCAGAAATTTCTACCGGAACTTATGAAAGACGAAAAAGGAAACCAGGGTATTGTTCATTTGATCCGATCATATTTTAAAATGGACGGACATCATATCCAGTTCAATGTGGTGGATGAAAAAACTTTGAGGGATGCTCAAAAAAATCCCCAGGATCACCGTGATCTGATTGTGAGGGTGGCAGGATATTCAGATTATTTTGTGGATCTTACTGCACCACTCCAGGAAGAAATTATACAAAGGACGGCCCATGCAAATTATTAAAAAAAAGTATCTGTTCGGGTTTTTTCTTGACTTGCAGGCCAAGTCTTAATAAAAATAAATAATTTGGTAATTTGTAAATCCTGCAAATTATATCTTTTTAATTAAATGGATTTACAAAATGTTTCATGGTTTTTTTGTATTATTAACTAATTAATTAAAGGGGAGAAAAAAGATGAAAAGGCGTAAATTAGTATCTGTTGCAAGCATTGCAGTTCTTTTCTGTATGCTTGCAGTATCTGCTCAGGCAAAAACCCTTGTTTTCTGTTCCGAAGGCAGTCCGGAAGGGTTTACTCCTGCACTTTATACGGCTGGGACAACATTTGATGCCTCATCCAGACAGATTTTCGACAAACTGTCCATGTTTGAACGCGGTACAACAAAAATCGTTCCGGGTCTTGCAACATCCTGGGATATATCGCCGGACGGAACTGTTTATACCTTCCATTTGAGAAAAGGTGTTAAATTTCATACAACGTCTTATTTCAAACCCACCCGGGATTTCAATGCCGATGATGTAATTTTCTCTTTCTGGCGCCAGCATGATAAGAACCATCCTTATCACAAAGTTTCCGGCGGTACCTATGAATATTATGCCGGAATGAGCATGCCGTCTCTGATAAAATCCATTGAAAAAAAAGACGATTATACAGTCGTTTTCACGTTGACCAAACCCAATGCACCGTTTATTGCCAATATGGCCATGGATTTTGCTTCCATTCATTCTGCAGAATATGCAAACAAAATGCTGGTAGCCAAAACACCTGAAGAATTTGATCAGAAACCCATTGGAACAGGCCCTTTTGTTTTCGTTTCCTATCAGAAAGACTCTACGATCCGGTTCCAGGCCTTTGATAAATACTGGGCAGGAAAAGCAAAGATAGACAAACTCGTTTTCTCCATTACACCTGATGCCTCTGTCCGTTATGCAAAACTGAAAGCCGGTGAAGCCCATCTCATGCCGTATCCAAACCCGGCCGATCTTGCCGCAATGAAGAAGGATCCCAATATCAACCTGATGGAGCAGGAAGGGTTGAATGTTGGTTATCTTGCATTTAACACAAAGAAAGAACCGTTTACCAATGTCAAGGTCCGTCAGGCATTGAGCATAGCCATTAATAAAAATGCCATTCTGGAAGCTGTATTCCAGGGTGCCGGTAAGGTAGCCAAGAATCCCATCCCTCCGACTATCTGGTCTTACAATGACGCAGTAAAAGATTATGAATACAACGTGGCGGCAGCTAAAAAACTTCTTGCTGAAGCCGGTTTTGCCAATGGTTTTGAAACCGATATCTGGGCCATGCCGGTACAGCGCCCTTACAACCCCAATGCAAAAAGAATGGCTGAAATGATCCAGGAAGACTGGTCAAAAATAGGTGTTAAGGCAAAAATTATCTCCTATGAATGGGGTGAATACCTGAAACGTTCCATGGCCGGAGAACACACAAGCCTCCTTTTAGGGTGGACGGGAGACAATGGTGATCCGGATAATTTCCTTGCCGTTCTTCTGGGATGTGATGCTGTTGGCGGTTCCAACAGGGCTCAGTGGTGCTATAAACCTTTTGATGACCTGATCATGAAAGCAACACAGGTATCAGACCAGGCAGAAAGAACAAAATTATATCAACAGGCCCAGGTTGCTTTTAAAGAGCAGGCTCCCTGGGTAACCATCGCACATTCAGTTGTATTTAAACCCATGAGTAAAAAAGTAGTTGATTTTAAAATTGATCCTTTCGGCGGACATGTTTTCTATGGCGTAGACCTGAAAGAATAAGGGTCTTATGTAATTAATACCGGCGGTACAATAGAGTCGAATTTATTGTACCGCCATTTTAATAGAAAGAATTGTGGTGCCATTATGGTTCAATTTTTTTTTAGACGATTTTTTCATGTTTTTCCAGCCTTTATCGGTGTAACCCTTCTGACATTTTCGCTTATCCATCTGATTCCCGGGGATCCTGTCGAACTTCGTGCCGGGGAGCGGGGCATCGACCCGGCACGACATGCTGAGATAAAGGCAGAGATGGGTCTTGATAAACCCCTCTATATTCAGTATTTCAGATATATCAGTAATGTTTTCAAAGGGGATCTGGGTAAGTCGTATGTTACTAAAAAACCAATCATTGAAGAGTTTTTCACCCTTTTTCCAGCCACGCTTGAGCTTTCATTCTGTGCCATGATTTTTGCAGCCCTGTTTGGACTCCCGGCCGGTATTATCGCAGGGGTCAAAAGGGGAACCCCTTTTGATCATACCATCATGGCCGTTTCTCTAACCGGGTATTCCATGCCGATTTTCTGGTGGGGGTTGTTAATGATTCTGTTCTTTTCCGTTTTTCTCGGTTGGACACCTGTTTCCGGAAGGCTTTCCGCACTGTATTGGATTGAACCTGATACCGGGTTCATGCTTATTGATACATTGATGTCGGACGAGCCCGGAGCCTTTAAATCAGCCTTGAGTCATTTAATCCTTCCGTCCATCGTCCTTGGCACCATTCCGCTTGCTGTAATAGCCCGAATGACAAGATCTTCCATGCTTGAAGTCTTGAAAGAAGATTATGTCCGGACCGCAAAAGCCAAAGGATTGTCCGACCGGCGGGTAATCCTGGTCCATGCATTAAGAAATGCAATGATTCCGGTTATTACCGTTATCGGTCTTCAAACCGGTGTTCTTCTGGCCGGCGCTATTCTGACCGAAACCATATTTGCCTGGCCGGGGGTAGGAAAATGGATACTTGAATCCATCAGCAGACGGGATTATCCGGCCATACAGGGCGGGATTCTGATTATTGCCACATTAATTATATTTGTGAATCTCGGTGTGGATGTTCTTTATGGCATTATAAATCCACGGATTCGATATACCAGTTAGAACAGGAATTCATTATGAGCGAAATTACAGCCGTCACACAGGAGAATTCAGCACCGCCTCACCCGTTGAAAGAGTTCTGGAAATATTTCAGTGAGAACAAGGGTGCGGTCGTCGGATTATACGTTATTCTCATTGCCGTTTTTCTTGCCGTTTTTGCAGATTATATTGCTCCTCATAATCCCTTTGACCAGTACCGGGATGCACTTTTACAGCCACCTTCCTGGATGGCCGGCGGGAGCAGCAAATTTTTTCTGGGTACTGATGATGTGGGCCGGGATATTTTATCCAGGTTGATTTATGGGGCAAGATTGAGCCTTTTTGTCGGTGTTATAGTTGTTACGCTGTCCCTTGCTGCCGGGATTGTTTTTGGTGTGACAGCCGGGTATTTCGGGGGAATCTATGAAATTTTGATCATGCGGTTCATGGATATTATCCTGGCCCTGCCGAGCCTTTTGATGGCCCTGGCCATTGTGGCCATATTGGGGCCAAGCCTGCAGAATGCCATTTTATCCATTGCCGTCGTTGTATTGCCGCATTATGTACGGCTGACCCGGGCCTCTATTCTATCTGAAAAAAACAAGGATTATGTTACAGCTTCCAGGGTCTGCGGATCAGGTCCGTTTAGAATGATGTTTGCAGTACTTCTTCCCAATTGCATGGCCCCTTTGATTGTGCAGGCGACCCTGGGGTTTTCGACAGCTATTCTGGATGCAGCCGCCCTGGGTTTTCTCGGCATGGGAGCTCAGCCGCCCACACCGGAATGGGGTGCAATGCTTGCCAACGCACTGCAGTTTGTTCAAAGGGCCTGGTGGGTGGTGACCTTTCCCGGGCTTGCCATTCTGATTACGGTACTTGCTTTTAACCTTGCAGGAGACGGCCTTCGGGATGCACTTGATCCAAAAATGAAGCGGTAAATTATATCAGTTGAGAAAAAATATGAATCAAATATTAAATATAAAGAATCTTTCAGTAGATTTTGACGGTTTCAAAGCTGTACTGGACGTGGATTTGTCTCTGGACAAGGGAAAGGTCCTGGGGGTCGTTGGTGAATCCGGATCAGGGAAAAGCGTTACCCAGCTTGCATTGATGGGCCTGATCCCGTATCCCGGCATTATTGAGGCAGATGCGCTTATTTTCAATGATTACGATCTCTTGAAAATGTCAAAAAAGAAAAAACGCAAAATCACGGGTAAAGAGATCGCCATGATTTTCCAGGAACCCATGTCAAGCCTCAATCCGTGCTTTACAGTGGAGTTTCAGCTTACCGAAACCCTTAAAATCCACGAAGGCGGATCAAAAAAACAGAGGCGTGACCGGGCCATTGAATTATTGACGCAAGTTGGAATACCGGCACCTGAATCCAGGATGAAAAGTTTTCCCCACCAGTTGTCAGGCGGAATCAGCCAACGGGTTATGATTGCCATGGCCGTTGCCTGCAACCCGAAACTTTTGATCGCAGATGAACCCACAACCGCCCTTGACGTGACTATCCAGGCCCAGATCCTAGACCTTCTGATAAATCTTCAGAAGGAAAAAAACATGGCTATGATCCTGATCACCCACGATATGGCAGTTATTGCAGAGACAGTGGAGGATGTAATGGTGATGTATGCCGGCCAGGTAGTGGAAAAAAACTCGGCCAATAATATTTTTACAGCCCCGAGACACCCGTATACGGATGCTCTGCTCGGGTCCCTGCCGGAACGTAACGTCAATTCAAAAAGATTGCCGACAATACCCGGTGTTGTGCCGGGTAAATATGATAAACCTTCAGGATGTCTTTTCCACCCCAGGTGCCGGTTTGCAAGGGAAAAATGTTCAACCCTGCGTCCGGCTTTAACCAAGGAAGGCGATAGTGTTTACAGATGCCATTTCCCATTGACAAACGGAGTCCCTCAATATGAATGAGAAGACAATTATCAAGGCCCGGAATCTGAAAAAATATTATACCATCAAAGACGGGATGATTTTTAAAACTTCTTCAACCCTGAAGGCACTGGACGGTGCTTCTTTTTCCATAAAACCTGGGGAAACATTTTCAGTGGTGGGTGAATCAGGCTGTGGAAAATCCACCCTTGCACGGCTGATCACCATGATTGAAAGACCGACGTTCGGGGATTTTGAAGTTGATGGGATTAATGCCGTCACCAGCGATCCTGAGGCTATGAAAGCCTTGAGAGAAAGGGTTCAGATAGTTTTTCAGGATCCTTACGGATCTTTGAATCCCAGGAAAAAAGTAGGTGCAATCCTGGAAGAACCGCTTTTGATCAACACGCAGCTCAATGCGGCTGAACGACGGGAAAAAGCACTGGCTATCATGGAAAAGGTCGGGCTTAGAAAGGAGCAGTATTCACGGTATCCCCATATGTTTTCAGGGGGGCAGAGACAGCGTATTGCCGTAGCAAGAGCCTTGATGCTGAATCCCAGCCTTGTGGTGGCGGATGAGCCGGTGTCAGCCCTGGATGTTTCCGTTCAGGCCCAGGTTCTGAATCTTCTCATGGATCTCCAGGATGAGATGAATCTTGCCTATTTATTCATCTCCCATGATTTGAGTGTTGTCCAGTTGATTTCAAACCACGTCATGGTCATGTATCTTGGCAGGCCGGTGGAACAGGGCGAAAAGGATATTATTTTTGGAAACCCGATCCATCCTTATACAAGAGCTCTTCTTGCGGCAACTCCGCATGTGGACGGAAAAGACCGAACCAAGAGAATCATTTTAACCGGGGAAATCCCTTCTCCACTCAACCCGCCTTCAGGATGCACGTTTCATAAGCGCTGTGTCCATATGACCGATATCTGCAAGGAGACTGCCCCGGAATTCCGGTCAGTGGCGGAAAGAATGGTCTCTTGCCACCATGCTGAAAAATTTAGCTGAAAGAATCGGATTCCAAAAACAGCTTATCATATTAACCATAAGAATATCTGTTGTTAAATAGTAAAATTGTCCATTTATTGACCTCCACCGTCGATTTATGTTTCTGAAGATGGCCAAAATTATTCAGAACTATGATTTTTGTAACCATGGCAAGGCCAGAAAAACCCTCAGAGGTTTTCAGAGTGGCGGTGCACCGCCACTATTTTTTTTGAGGAGTGTGGTTCTCAAATAATCACCTGTTCCCTCAAAAATCGGGCTGGCCTCATTCAAAGCTGTGTAGCCTGAAGAACACTACCCGTCAAAAAATCCGGTAAAGAATATTCGGATTTTTCAGCCAGAGTGAGACCATGGTTTTAAAAATGATATAGACTCAGGGACAAATCGACAATACCCGGTTTTGAATAGTATTGGCATGCCTTATCCTTTATAAATTTTATGTATCGGATTGTAGCTTATCTCTTTTTGAACGTATTTCATCGATGTCTACGCTTTCACTAATTCGAATGTCTGTTAATAACGATAGGTAATTTTCCCTTATGTTCCATAAACAAACAGTCAGATATTACGGTTGGTATTCGAACAAATCCCGGGGATGAGAAAAAAGGTTGGAACAGATGATGCCATTCCTGCGGTTATGCCAAATGACAGGTCTTCCAAAGAATCACGGCAGAACTGGGCACGCCTGATCCAAAAAATTTATGAGGTTGATCCACTGGTGTGTCCGAAGTGCCAGGGAACCATGAGAATTATCAGCTTTATCGAAGAACTTGACATTATCGAAAAGATATTGCGCCATTTGGATCTTTGGGACATCCGCAGCCATATCATTTCTCAAATCAATCGGGTCATAAAGCCTTTCATGCCGTGATCGGCGGAACCCATCTTGGTTTTTTGAATTCAGACGACCAGCTTGAAAAAACCATGGATGCTTTTGATCAGTATCAACTCAAACTGATAGCCGTCTCCCACTGCACCGGCAAGGAAGCAGCTGCCGCCTGTTACAACCGCTTTAGGGAAAGATTTGCCTTTGCCATGCCGGCTCTGGCGGATTCAGCTTTAATCAGAAATTCTACAGCACCTAAAACATTCATCTTGATTGTAAATTATAGTGAGGTCTAGGCCAGAGGTATTGTTATCCTGAAAGCTGCTCCTTCTTTCCGATTTGACTTAACTTGTATATTGCCCTTCATATTTTCTACAATTTTTTTAATAATATCAAGCCCAAGGCCAGTCCCTCGATTTATCCCTTTAGTTGTAAAAAAAGGCTCGAAAATATGATCAATCTTCTCAGGGGGAATACCGCAGCCATTGTCCTCAACTATAAGAACAGCCATATCTTCTTCTACATCGGTCCCTACTGTAATGATTTTCTCTTTTTCTTCGATCTCCTCAAGAGCATCCTTGGCGTTTGAAAGAAGATTCATGATGACCTGCTGAAGACTTCCGGGGTTCCCCATAATCTCAATTTTCCGGGATGTAAAAGACGTATTCAGCGTAATTTTATTTTTTCTATACAAATAGGAAACTATGTCCAGGGTTGACTGTATTGTGTTATTTAAATTGATTTTTATTATTTCATCAGGATTCATACGGACATAATTCTTAATATCCCGGACAATTCTCTCAATCGCGCCTGCGGCCTTATCAATATATCTAATACCCTTTTGAAACAATGGATTGCCGGTCAATTCCAGATCGGGATCTTTCAATAGCAGATCCGTGTATCCCAAAATAATGGTTAATGGATTGTTGATCTCGTGAGCAATGCCTGCCGTCAATGTGCCTATGGACGCAAGTTTTTCTGTTTTCAAAAGCTGCCGATTTGTCTCTCCAAGCGCCAAATAGTTTTTTTGAAGGCTTAAATATTGATCTACGACCTTTTCATTATGCTTTTTCAACCGGGTATTGTAAGTCAGTATTAAGTCATAAAGCGGAGATCTTTCTCCTACAAAATAATTTTTAATAAACCCCAGATCGATTTTAAATAGAACCAAATCGTCAAGCGCATGTGCAGTAGCGGATCGGGTTTGCTCATCCTCGATAACGACAGACATCTCGCCGAAATAGTCACCAGCCTCTAAAATCGCAATCGGAACCCCTCTTTTTGATATTTCCACCTTACCGGATTCTATGAAATATATACCTGATGATTCATCTCCTTCCAAGAAAACCGTCTCACCGACCGATATGCTGCAAACCACGCAATTCTTTCTGAATTCTTCTAATATGTGTTCGTCAAGCCTGGAAAAAAAATTCAAAGCCCTCAATCTGTGAACATTATCAAGATACGTTTTTTCTTTCATGGTCACTCCTTCCCTGCTTCTTCGTTTTACAATGAGCCCAATCAAATCGGATATCAGCACTTTAAATTCAAGGGGTTATAATCTCTATTAGAATTAAATAAAATGAATAGTCAAATTAAATATTCAAAATCAAGAGGATATTCCTTTGGCAAACTTGCTCCCAATGGCACCGGAATTACTATCACGAGGGGATCGACCCTTAAAAATGGCTTTTGAAGATCAGCTAAACGCTCCTGTTTCAGGAGCCCGACGCGCTGATAAAAACAACATCGCTTTTTTCTTCAATAAACTTCAGGCGGATAATCAGTATTGGGTGTAAGATTAATATTCAAACCATCATAAGCCAGATCTATATGTAAGGTACTGTCTTGATCATAAAACGATAAATACCGCCGTGTGTCACCCAGGAATTTTTCCAGTTGATGGTCATCCACGGTATGTTCATTGTGGAACAGACAGAGACGCTTGGCCTTCGCACGTACTGCAAGCTCTACTGCAACAATATTACAAGAATGCCCCCATGAACGCTTGGCGGAAAAATGGTCCACCAAATTGTATTGAGCGTCAAAAATCAAGACATCTGCATTTTTAGCAAATTCAAGAAAATAATAATCATCCTTTTCCGATTCTTCCTGATGTTCCGAATCCGTGGAATACACCACTTTTTTGCCATCTTTACAAAAAGCATAGCCGTAAGAATTGCCGGGATGAGATTGTCGAGCGGCAGTGACCTTAAAATTGGCAACTTCATATATTTTTTCAGGTTCCAGTAGATGAAAACGAATATCCGCCCCCATTGACGTTAAGGGCAATGGGAAATGGGGTGGTTCCTGCTGCTGCACAAATGCATTTTCCAATTGCGCATGACAACCGTAAATATTCACTGTATTTCCGGGAATGAAAGCCGGCACAAAAAATGGAAAACCATGGATATGATCCCAATGCAGATGAGATATGAAAATATTAAAGATCTGCGGTGGCTTGGCAGTCTTTTGCATCACATGATTACCAAAATCCCGCAAGCCGCTGCCTGCATCACAAATCACAAATTCACTGCCGCCCGATATTTCAACGCAGGAGGTATTACAGCCATAACTTGCTTTAATATCAAAAGGCAGATGGGTGTCAATAAAAGTATCAATCTCCGCCTCTTCTTGCAGTTTATGCTGAACGGCAAGCCGTAATGCAGTTTTTATTTTTTTGCGAATCGCTTCAGGACGGTTACTGTAAGGCAGGGAACCTCGGGTTCCCCAGAAATAAAGTTGCATATTAATTTCACCTTTCCATTTTCCATTATTGCATATCACCCGCTTGGTGGCGATGAGATTTGCCGCAAGCGAGCTGACATAAACTCGTTTCAATAATTTTACTCTGGTGAAAATATAGTTTATCCGGCAAGGATCTGTCAAAATGGTTTTTATATTGGAGTTTGCCTGCTTTTGAAAAATTTTAAATTTATGAGATTGCTTGAAAAATTACAATCAAACCAGATAGTAATTTTTATGTTTTCTTTTTTGCCTTGTACTTTATTGAATTCTCAAATTCAAGCAGTCTTGCAAATTTCAATTCAAGCTCTTTTTTGTCGGCATAAATTTTTTCTTTTGAAGCGGCCAACCGGTTTAAAATAACTGAATAAAAACCTTCTTTTATAAGGGATTCAATTTTCTCGTCACCCAGGTTTTCAATAATCGACATATCCATGCCAAGACAGATGCCGGTTGTTTTGGCAACAACGGAGGCGGTTCTCGGGATGCCTTCAAAAACGCTCATTTCTCCAAAGATTTCACCGGGAGTAGAGAAGGTAGCAATGGTAACGCCCTTTTGTATAACATTAAAAACACCTTTCACCACCCAAAATGACCAACTGTCAAACTCACCTTCATGAATAACGGTTTCACCTTCATCATACTGGCAAATCTTGGCAATCCGTTTATGGTATTCGTCGTTATCGGATTCAGGGTTGGTATTCAGGATGGTTTTCAATTGCCCGCAGTCAATGCTTTCAAAAACCATGAATTTTTTTATGATACTAATGATTTTTTCAGACATTAAATTGGTGTTCAAATCTTTTGGCATGAAATAAATCCTATATCTATCATGAACCTGAACTCAGGAACTATGGGACATCGAGGTCCCGACGATAAATCCCTGATCATCCAACGGACTGATTTTAATATTTTGAAGGAATTTCTGCCCCTGTTATTATTTCAATTCCTCTTAGGCAACCAAGGCCAAATTTATTTAGTAGCGGGTTGCCAGTGTTATTTTGTGAAAATATAATTGATTGTATGAAAATATGCAAAAATAATCTTTAATTGCAGATAAAAATCCCTCCGGGGTTATTTTTTTTTGCAGAAAGATGGTTTTTGAATTCTTGATAACCCCGGAAAAAGGCACGACCTGGAATTTATCAGCCGATATTCTGAAGGGCAAATTCCCAGTTGATGAGCTTGTCGAGCACAGCATTCACATAGTCGGCCCGGAGATTCCGAACTGTGAAAGGGCTGCAGCCCCAAATTCCTTTTTACAGGTTTCCACGCTGCCGAATGAGGTTTCAATTTTCTGTTTCAGGGCGGCGGCCGGCGGCAACCGTTGCAAGGGCCTTGATGCTGAACCCCAGCCTGGTGGTGGCGGATGAGCCTGTATCTGCCCTGCTCATCAACCCGGTATAATATTTGGGGTTGATTTTTAAAAAGCAATATAGTAGTTACTGCAATAGTCACTAAAAATATGGTGCTTTTTTACGATTGTAATCAGCCTGAAGCAGAGGAAAAAATAGATGACAAGAGATGCACAGGATGCAATAAAGGCCGGGATACCTATTTTTATCGGGTATGTTCCGGCAGCCATTGCATTTGGAATATTATCAAAAGGATGCGGCATCACTCTTTTAGAGTGTTTTTTATTTTCAGCCGTTGTATTTGCCGGTGCCAGCCAGTTTATTGCACTGAACCTGCTAATGACGGGAATGGGGCCTGGGGGTATCATATTAACCACATTGCTGGTGAATTTCAGGCATTTTCTCATGAGTGCCTATCTATCCACGAGGATCGAAAAAATGGCAAAGAAAAATATTTTTTTGATGGCCTTTGGTGTAACAGATGAGGTGTTTTCAGTTCTCTCCTTTAAGAAAGGGATAATTTCGCCAAAATTTATCTATATCCTGCAATGGTCGGCTTATAGCGGCTGGGTTTCAGGAACGGTTGCAGGGTATGTCCTGGGAGGATTTTTGCCTGAAATTCTGACAAAAAGTATGGGGGTCGCACTTTATGCACTTCTTTTGGCTATTCTTCTTCCGGAAATCAAACAATCCGTCAAGGCCCTGATCCTGACCATTACATCAGGGGTTTTAAATACCATTCTGATCAAACTGGATATTCTTCCCAATGGCTGGAATATTATTGTGTGCATTATTGTCATCGCTTTTTTCGGGTCGTTTTTTATCTCAGGGGAAATCAAGGAGGCGGCGTATGAATAGTCTGATTCCGGTTATTCTGGGGATGGCAGCCGTCACCTATGGTCCAAGACTGATTCCCTTCCTGCTGATGACCCATAAGCAGGTTCCAAGAAGGCTGGATGCTTTTTTAAAATGCATACCCGTAGCCGCCATCGGAGCCTTGATCATCCCCGGTGTATTCAGTGCAACCCCTGACATGCCCCTGGCAGCAGGCTCAGGCATGGTGTTCACTATGATTATCGGGTTATGGCGTGGCGGCATTATCATACCCGTACTGGGATCAGTGGCCGTAACCTGTTTAATCTTATTTTTCGCCGGATAAAAGGGAATGCCGTGGATCAAAAATTATTAATCATGAATAATATGAAACGCCTCGGATTTTCAGAATATGAATGCAAAGCTTATTTAAAGCTTTTGGAAGACTTCCCGTTAAACGGATATACACTCAGTAAAAATTCCGGAATACCCAGATCCAGGATTTACGAAGTCTTGAAAAACCTCATCGATAAACAGATGGTATTTGAACAGGCTGAAGAGAAGAACAAACTGTACTATCCAGTGGAACCAGATGTTTTTATTAAAAAGCTTAAGGCCCATTATGAAGATGTTTTTTCCAATATATCTGAATATGCCGGTAAGCTTTACAGGGAAAAAAAGCAGGATGACAGGCTGGTTGTTATCAAGGGCCGGCAGAATATTATCAGCTTTTTGAACCTTTTAATAAAAGGCGCTGAAAAGAGGATTGCCATGTCTGTCTGGGAAGAGGAAATCCAGGAAATAACGACGGAATTGGAAAAAGCATTGAACCGCGGGGTGGGTCTCAGGGGTATTTATTTTGGAGAAAATAAACCCTATGAAACCCTGACCATCCATCGGCGGATCAAACGATATATGGAAGAGAAAAAAGAAAGATATATGTCCATCATCATTGACCGGACCCATATGCTATCCGGTATTGTTTCCAGGGGGGAAGACAGCCAGGTCACCTGGACCCGGGATGAAGGGCTTATCGAAATCAGCGAAGATTATATTGCCCATGATCTTATTGTAAATCTGTACTCTGCCTCGCTGGATGAAAAAGAATACATGGCGTTTGAGGAATTTGCCGATACGGTTCACAACCATTATTTCCACTATTCTGATGAAGAGTTTGCCGCTTATAAAAAATTAATCTGAAATATTCTTTTCTGCGAGTGGCCAAAGGGCTATTCCCAGTCAAATTCCCTTGATGTTACCGTGTCCTCCATTCTCTGGATGCGGCGTTCAATGTTTTCAAATTTTTTTTTGATTCTCCGGATGGCCGATTGTCTTGAATGGGAATAGGTATCATAAAATTCAGCATCATCTTCATCCCTCAGCGGGGAAACCGGCTCCATTTTCAGGAAAAGACCTGCCATTATATACATGACACCCACAGGCCAGAACCCGGTAAAAAGAAATAATAACAGGGTGATGATTCTCAGCCAGAAAACACTGAAATCAAAATAGTCAGCCAGGCCGCGGCAGACTCCCATGAAGATGCCCCTGCGGGACCGGTAGATGCCGCGGCTGGAGGCCAGGGTTTCAAACCGGTCCTTGAGTCCGTTGTAATGTTTCCTGCATGTTTCAAACTGGAAATTGTGTTTATATCCATGATATCGTCTCATTTGCTGAATTCCTTCCTTTTACGCTCAATCAATATGGTTTCAAGCGCTTCAACCCGTTCTTCCATTTTTGATAGCCCGTGATAGATGTCCTGGATCATCCGGGTTTCTTCTGTCTGGGCCTGTTTATTTTTCCCGGCCAGACCTCCGGACTTGGAAGCCTTGATGATACCGATGATAACCAATCCGATGGTGGCGATGATGAGGATTGCCCCGCCAATGGAGATGCCTATGACAAGTGCGTGAAACATAATCTTGTTACTCCGGTTGAGTTAGTGCCTGATAATCTATGCATCAATTTTATCATCATTTTTCAAAGATTGGGAAGATTTTAATTGATTGAGTTCGGCTTCGATTTCATCATCTGCTTCTAGGGCATCAAACTGGTTTTCAAGAGATGATGGCCTGCCGAAGTCTACAAGGTCGGCTTCCGCTTCCATCCGCTCGATCTGCTGTTCAAGCTCTTCAAATTTCTGCATGACTTCGGAGCTGTCAGCCCTGCGGATTTCCTCTCTTGCTTTTTTTTTGTGTGTAGCCCGAAGATGTCTTTGAACCAGCATCCTCTGTTTTTCCCGGGCAGATTTCAGCTTGTTTTCAAGTTCCTGTATATCATCCCTGTATTGTTCAATCATTACACTAAGTTCTGTGATTTCAGCCTGGATGACTTCAGCCTTCAGGGTATACCGTCTTTTCTCCTGAAGCGCCTGGCGTGCCAGGTTGTCTTTGCCTTTTTGAACAGCGAGTTCCGCTTTCCGGTTCCAGAAATTTTCTTTTTCGTCAACCTCATCCTGAAATCTCTGGGCTTTTTTCTGACCGGCAATGGCATTGGCACATGAGGTTTTTATTTCAATCAAGGTGTCTTCCATCTCCCTGATCATCAGCCTGATCAGTTTTTCCGGATCTTCTGCATTATCCAGCATGGAATTGATGTTTGATGCAACAATATCTTTAAACCGTGTAAAAATTCCCATTTTGTTTCTCCTTGTGTTTTGTTTTTCAGCCAACCTATTGTTTCAGTTTGTTGATAGGGTTAGCATTTTGTGTGCCAGGCAGGCCTTGTTATGAAATGCCTTTTAATATCATGCAGTTATAAATATTGACAGCTAAATTGATATCGTGGTACTATCCGCCATATATTGAGTATTTCAGCCAAATATTGATAAAAATTACAGTTATGATTTTTGGAGACAATAATGATTTTGCCGGATCAGGATCAATATCAGGACAGGGGAAAATCTTTTTCAGGGCCTGAGGCCATAGGTCAGTCAGAAACATTTATTGAATTCCAGGAGCAGATATCAAAAGTGGCACCCATCGACCGGCCGGTTCTCATCATTGGAGAGAGAGGGACAGGAAAAGAGCTTGCTGCATCAAGAATTCATTTTTTATCAAAGCGATGGTCAAAGCCCTTGGTGACTTTGAACTGTTCGGCTCTGACCCCCGGGCTTATCGGGTCTGAGTTATTCGGATATGAAAAAGGTGCCTTTACCGGTGCCACCTCCCGGAAAGCCGGCCGGTTTGAGAAAGCCTCGGATGGTACACTTTTCCTGGATGAAATCGGGGCAATTCCCATGGAAGTCCAGGAAAAAATTTTGCGTGTGGTAGAGTATGGGAGTTTTGAGCGGGTGGGGTCTTCCGATTCCGTCGATGTGGATGTCAGGATTGTGGCCGCCACCAATGCCGATCTGGAACAAATGGCACAGTCCGGGAAGTTTAAACAGGATCTTCTGGACAGGCTTTCCTTTGAGGTGGTCTATGTGCCGCCGCTGCGTAACAGGAAAGAAGATATTATCATCCTGGCGCAATATTTTGCCGGAAGAATGGCTTATGAACTCGGATGGGACGACATCCCGAAAATCTCCGGAAGTGCAGTGAAGGCACTTGAATCCTATTCCTGGCCGGGTAATATACGGGAATTGAAAAATGTAATTGAGCGGGCCGTATATAAATCTTCATCGCATAAAATTGAAGAAATCACCTTTAATCCGTTCACCTCTCCCTTCCGGGTATGCCTTGGAAACAGCGATAAAGGGATAATGAAAAAAAAGAGTGAGAATCAGGCAACGGATTCTCCTGAACTAGGGGAAGCGGATTTTATCGATCCTGTCAATCAGATTTTCAAAAAACCTTTCAAAGAGGCCATGAGGAGCCTTGAAAAGGTCATTTTATCCAGAACCCTTAAGGAATGCCGCTATAATCAACGAACGGCAGCCAAAAAACTTGGATTATCCTATGATCAGCTCAGGGGGCTTGTGAAAAAGCATGGCAGCAAAATTTAACTAAATTAGCTACGGTTCATTATAATGAACAAATCCGGTGGTGGCTGGCCAATAAAGCCCATTGGAGTCAATGCTGTAAGGATGGTAAAGAATAATAATTACATGTCCATTAATAATATATTGACCGGTCCTGGATGTATCATACCCGGCAATGTGTTCATGACGATGAACAAAATTGCCGGAATAATTCCAACCCTTGGAAAATGCAAAGATGATAAGAATGGAGGTCTTTTTCCCCATTGCCTGCAAGCAATGCGAGAACCCGCCCTGTCTTGCAACCTGTCCCAAAGAAGCGATCTACAGGGATGACAACCTGAACCGGGTGCTGATCGACCGCAAAAAATGTGGGGGGTGCAGCATGTGCGTGTCTGCCTGCCCTTTTGGGGCAATGAAGCTGGATAAGCTTAAGGCTAAATCCTATAAATGCGATCTGTGCAGCGGTGAGCCTGAATGTGTAAAAGTCTGTAAGCCGGCTGCCATAGAATATAAAGATGTTGAAATGCTGAAGATGCCCAATATGTTCCATGCAGCCCGGAATCTGTCACGGCTGATAAAATCTTAGGCTAAGTCAGGAGAAATCACAGGAGATACGGATATGTCCTTTTTTAAAGTAAATGAAAACTGCAATGGGTGCCTGGCCTGTGTACAGAACTACCCGGCAAGTGCCTTGAATTTTTATGATGAAGCAGACAACCGCAAGATTCTGCATAATATGGCGCTTTGTGCAAGATGCGGGCACTGTTGGAGAATCTGTCCCCAGGATGCCATTGAATTTAAATATCTGATCACCGGCAGATTCGATCTGGTAAAAACTCTGGAGCTGCTTCACTGCAAAGTATGTGGTGTGCCTGTTTACACAACCGGCCTGGGCGATACAGTTTCAAAAAAGACCCGGAAGGATATTGAAGCCCTTTGTCCGGATCATAAGGGTTCTGAGCCTGTAAATGTATGGAAAAAGCTTACCTCCAAGAGAGTTTCAAAATAGGAGAGGATTATGATAGTCGGCGAACATAAGCCAATTGAAGAAATCATTGAATCGGTAAAAGAATATTCAAATGTGCTTGTGGTCGGATGCCAGACCTGTGTGGCAGTCAGCCTGACAGGAGGGGACAGGCCTGTTGTTTTCTATCTCCGCTTCAAGCGTTTTCATGCTTTTTTTATTTTTCCTTTAGTTTGCCGATAACCGGGTATTTGATTTTCTGTTTAAGCTGAAGTGAATTAAAATTGATGTCAGGGTTATATTTTTTTAACAGCCAGAACGGGACTTCGAGTTCATTTTCACAAAGACGCCAGATATTATCCCCGTTTTTAATTTCATAGGTTTCAACTCCGGTGATGGAAAAAGACCCGAAAAAGTCTTCTTCAATTTCTTTATGAAATTCAAAGCGCTGTTCTTCAAATTGCTGGGATGTTGTTTTTTTCAGTGGAATTTTAATTGTCCGGTCAATGGGAATGGTATCTTTCACCTTGAATGCATTCAGCTTGCGGATTTCCTGGGATGAGACTTTCAGCCATCCGGCATAATGGCCCAGGGTTTCCTCTGCTTCAACCTTGATGACACCGATAGGGAGACCCCCTTTTTTTTCAATCTGAAGTATTTTGATATCGCTCATATCAATCCTGGGATTGATGGCGACCACATCTGTCAAAGGTTCGGCAATGGAATCAAAAATCGGATCGGCCGGTGGTTCATACCCAGGGGTTGCAGCAGCTCCAATCATGGGGTCAAGTCCGGTAGCCGGTTTGATCAGATCAGGCGCGGGTAATCCTTTTGATTCCTGTTCCGGATTTGATAAGACCACAGGCTCGGAAGACGGGACCGGTATTTTTGTTTTATCCGGTTCTTTTTTTGCTGTAATAATTTCATCCCTGACCGGGATTCTTAAATTCTGTCCGATAAAGAGAGCGGCCTTGCGGCTCAAATCGTTTGACCTTATCAGGTCATTCAGCTTGATGGAATAGAGCCTTGCAATGGAACTGGCCGTATCTCCCTTCCGGACCTTGTGGAATCTGCTGGGTTTCTGGCCGGATTTATAAAGGCCGGCCATCCGGTTGTCTATTTCATGGATGGAAAAAATTTTCGGAAGTTTGAGATTGAATCCTTTGGGTATGTATTTCTTCTCCGTGAAAACAGGGGGTCTTAGGGATGGGTTAAGGGTCTGGATGTCTTCAATGCTGAGGTTGAATTTATCCATCAGGTCTTTTACTGTCAGAAACCCCTTTGTTTTGACTGTCTGAAAAGCGGCAGGGTTTTGAAACCTGAGATTTCCGAAATGTTTTTCATGGTTTTTTGCAACAATCCGGGCTGCCAGAAATTCAGAATAAAAATTTCTTGAAGCAAATTTAAACGAGGGACCCTGGTATGTTTTAAAAATGTTTTCATAATTTCCAGCCGCATTTTTGGCCCTCAGCATACCTGTTAGCCCATGGTTATAAGCAGTAATGGCAAGGGGCCATTCTCCCAGTACCTGATAGTTTTTTTTCAGGAGCCGCGCGGCCGCATCTGTTGAAATATAGGGGTCGCGTCTTTCATCCACTACATAATCGATATTCATATATATTTTTCCGGTTTCATGGGTGAACTGCCAGATGCCGGCAGCGCCCAGCTTAGAATAGGCTTTGAAATTATAGGAAGATTCAACACAGGGAAGATAGACAAGATCTGCCGGCAGTCCATGGGATTTAAAAATTCTTTTGAATTCATCCAGAACGGCTCCGGCTCGAATGAGTCCTTCCTTGAATTCTTTGCTGAGCCCGGTCTGGCACCGGATGTTTGAAGCGGCAAGTTCAAAATGCGCAGGTGTTGCATGCTGTCCGAACAAGGAAGCCACCCTGGTTTCTTCGTCTGAAGAGGGGGGGGGCTCTTTTGAAAGTTTTAGCAGAATTTCTCTATATTTTTGAATAGCCGCTGTTTTGATTTTCTGGTTGCAGGAGTTAGCAGACACGGTTTCCGATGAGCCCAACTGGACGACTTCATAGATGATGGAAGGATTATTGATATCATGGATAACCCCATGGGATTTGGAATATTTGGTAAAAATGGAGATCCAGAAATCCACATTGGGTTTAATGGCCGGATAAAGAGGAAATTCATTGTCGCTTGTTTCAGTGATGGCTGCCTGGGCCGGTGAATGCTGAAAAAAACAAACACCGAAAACCATTAAAAAAATGATTAAAATGGTTTTTATAAAACGTTTTTTGGCGTTTATTTCACACCAACAAGAGTCCGTCATAACATCTCCCTGTTCAGATGGTTGCCGAGCATGAATTTGTGAAAAGGAACGCTAACACAATCCTCAGGGTTTTGAAAGTACGGGCATTAAATATTTAAAGGGCCAAAATGGTATCTGCGAGTTTGCCTATGGCTGTTTGAATGGTTTTTTCATCAGCCATGGTGTAATTCAGACGCATAGTTTCGATTCCTTCGGTTTCATCCGTGAAAAAGAATTTCCCTGGTACAAAGGCAACCCCGTTTTCAATGGCCTTATGATATAACCGGATCATATCAAATCCTTCAGGGCCTTTTACCCATAAAAACATACCGCCGTCTGAGGGAGAACAGACAAACTCTTTGGGCAGGTGTTCATTTATGGCAGACATCATGGCTGCTTGTTTGGGTTTGTAAAGGCTGATGATTTTGGGCAGATGGGTTGAAAGATAATTACCTTCCAGATATTCTGCAGCCAGGGCCTGGTTAAAAGTGCTGGTATGAAGATCTATCCCCTGTTTTACCAGGACCAGCCATTTTCTCAAAAATTCCGGGGCCGCATAAAATCCGATTCTCAATCCTGGCGCAAAAATTTTGGAGAGGGTGCTGACATAGATGACATGATCCTCTGCCATGGTTTTGATCGCAGGCAGATTTTCCCCTTTATACCGGAGGGCGCTGTAGGGATCATCTTCCACCAGAAGGGCATTGTATTTTTTAATGATGTCCGCAATCTTTATCCGCCGATCCAGGGTAATGGTTCTGCCGGTTGGATTCTGAAAGGTCGGCACCAGGTAAATAAATTTAATTTTATGGGTTTTCAGGGTTGCTTCAAGGGATTCCGGTATAAGGCCGTCATCATCCATGTCCATGCGGACATAGGTGGGTTCATAGGGATTGAAGGCGGAAAGGGCTCCCAGATAAGTAGGGGCCTCCAGGGCGATTTTGTCCCCTTTGGAGATGAGAAGCTTGGCTATGGCATCCAGGACCCCCTGAGATCCGGAGGTGATATTGACAGCGTCGGGAGGGGTTTTTATCCCACGGGATTCAAGCAGAACAGACACCTGTTCTCTTAAAGGGAGAAAGCCTTCGGTAAGATCATATTGAAATGCACCGGATGAATATTTGGTTAAGACTTTGTCAGTCAGTTCTCTGAAAATTTCCATGGGAAAGCTTTCAGGAGACGGAATGCCGCCTGCAAGGGAAACCACGCCGGGTCTGGCTACAACTTTTAAAATTTCCCTGATGGCATTGGCTTTCATCAATTCTGTCCTGTCTGCAAGAAGGGCTTGATAATCCATACTATTTCTCCTGAAAGGCGGAGATCTTAAATTAGGATCTCCGGCCGGATCAAAGGGGTTCATCCTTAATAATTTTAAACGATCATGACCACAAATTAGCATACTGGAACGGAATTAACAGATACAGATTTATGAAAAAACCGCCATAACACATTGCCTGTATTAGAGCCGGTCGATGGGAATATTGGCGAGCTGTTCCTCAAGATAATCATCCATAAGGTCTTTATATTTGTCTTCGGGGTATTTTTTTGCGCAGGACCTGCAGCAGAAATAAATTTTTGTTCAGGTTCTTTTAATATAGAGCTTCCCGCCGCAGGAGAGGCATTTTTCTTTTATATCATGCAAAAGGTTTATCCTTTATCTTTTAATGTCTTGAAGCTAAAATAAGGCCAAACCGGATAAAAGTCAAAAATTATAAAAATCAGGCATAAAAGGAGTATTCATCATCCATGGAAAAGAATGAGGACAGATACAGGCGCAATTATCCCATTTCCTGGGAGCAGCTTCACAGGGATTCGAAAGCCCTTTCATGGCGGCTCCATGATATGAACCAGGTCTGGAGAGGCATTGTCGCCGTCACGCGGGGAGGACTTGTTCCGGCAGCGGTCATTGCCCGGGAACTTGGTATCCACCATATTGATACGGTCTGTATTACCAGCTACAACTGGCAGAATCAGGGTGAAACAAAAATTTTAAAGGCGGTTGAAGGGTCGGGCAGGGATCTGTTGATTATTGATGATCTGGTGGATACAGGGTCCACTGCAAAAATTGTGAGGAAAATCTTACCCGAGGCATATTTTGCAACCGTTTATGCCAAACCTGCGGGAAAACCCCTGGTGGATGCCTATGTGACGGAGGTGAGCCAGGACACCTGGATTCTTTTCCCCTGGGATTCGGAATCCCAATTTGTGGAACCTATTGCCGGGAAATAAAAACAGGCCCTGCCCGAAAAACCGGATTGCTTTTCCAGGCAGGACAGAAGGGAACTATTTTTTCTTATCCATAATGTTTTTATGGGCCATGAGGCGGATGGCGTTGATCTTGATAAAACCTTCCGCATCTTCCTGATTATAGCCGCCGGCAATATCCATGGAGGACATATCCTGATTATAAAGTGAAGACGGGCTGGTTCTGGCAATGGGGTAAGCCGTGCCTTTGAACAGTTTCAGGGTTACTTCTCCGTCAATGACTTCCTGGCTCTTGTTGATGGCCACCATGAGAAACTCCATTTCAGGGCTGAACCAGAATCCGTAATATACCAGCTCTGCGAATTTGGCAGACAGCATGTCCCGGAGCCGCATGACTTCCCGGTCCATGGCAATGCCTTCAATATCTTTATGGGCGACATGGAGGATGGTTCCGCCGGGAGTTTCATAGACTCCCCTTGATTTAATCCCCACAAACCGGTTTTCAACCATATCCAGCCGGCCGATCCCGTTTTCCCGGCCCATCTGGTTGAGGTATTCAAACAGCGCCAGGGGATCGGTCTTGATTGTGTTGTCATTCAGATTGGTCACTTTAACCGGGATACCGTCCTTGAATTCGAGTTTGATCTTTGTCGGGGTATCCGGTGCTTTTTCCGGGGCAACGGTATGCGAATAAATGCTTTCTTCACATTCATGGCCCGGATCTTCAAGGATTCCGGCTTCATGGGAGATATGCAGAAGATTGTCGTCTTCACTATAGGGTTTGGACGCCGACTGTTTGGTCGGGATGCCGTGTTTTTCCGCATAGGCCAGAAGATCGGTCCTGCCTTTGAAAGTATTTAAAAATGCCGTATTCTTCCAGGGAGCAATGACTTTGATTTTCGGGTTCAGGGCATAATAGGACAATTCAAACCGGACCTGGTCGTTTCCTTTTCCTGTTGCGCCATGGGCCACAAACTCGGCCCCCACTTCCTTTGCAATTTCGATCTGTTTTTTGGCAATCAGGGGTCTAGCAACCGCGGTTCCGAGAAGATAGCGGCCTTCATAGATGGTATTGGCCTTAAACACAGGAAAGATATAATCCGTGACAAATTCTTTTTTCATGTCCACGATGAACACTTTTTTTGCGCCGATTTTCAATGCTTTTTGTTCGGCAGCCGCAAAATCTTCTTTCTGTCCGATATCGGCCATATAGGCATATACGTCATACCCTTGTTCCAAGAGCCATTTCAGTATGACCGAGGTATCAAGTCCGCCTGAATAGGCCAGAACAACTTTTCCTTTTAACATGGGGTCTCCTTTATTTTTTTAAATTCCAATCAGGGTCAAATAGTATGGCCTATTAATGAAGAAAAATACTCAATTAGTCAAGGGGATGGGGTTTTTTATGGGACTCTGGAAGAGGAAGCAGGACCATCACTTAAAGCGCCGCCGGGGCAAAGACTCACGCATTCGGGTTGTCCGCTGCACAGGTCACATTTGTACGGAAGGGTTTTCCTTTCGGATTGGAAAATCGATTCATGGGGGCAGGCCGAAACACATGATCCGTACCCGGTACAAAATTCGGAAGTCCATTCTATAAAATATTGGGAAGACAAAAAAACCTCCTGAATGGAGTGTTTGAGGGTTAAAATAGTAAGAACCGGACCGCCGGATAATTATCCATCCCGCCTATGCCTGTTTAACCAGGCCCCTGTTAAGATTCAGGTTGATCATGAGTCCAAGCGTCCTGATGGTCTCATCCGTGTCAAAGACCTCGGCCCTTAAGGAGAATGACAACACGGACAGATAGCTGGAAAAAAGACACAGGGAGAGAAGACTGCTGTCTATCTCTTTTCTGATTTCATCGCGATTTTTTGCAGTTTGTATCATCTCTTCCAGCTTGAATAAGAATTGCTCTATCTGAGAATCCATGATTTTTTTCCAGGTCACCTCAACCACAAGAATATTTCCAATATAGGTTTTTGACAGGTTGGGGCGTTCGGCATAATGCCAAATCAGCTGCCCGGCAATATGGAGAAATTGGTTTTCAAAAGAGATGTCCTCCGGCAGGGTATTAAAGGCATTCGTCAGGGCTTTTTCAATCCCTTCATACAGGCAGGCAGCCAGAAGATCCGATTTGTTTGTAAAATGTTTGAATATGGTGCCGTATCCCATTTCCGCTTCTCCGGCAACGGCTCTCATCGTTGTTCCGCTAAAGCCCAGTTTTTCGAACAGATTGCCGGCTGATAGTAAAATCAGATCTCTGGTTTCGATTTTTTGTTTTTCTCTATGCTTAGATGGTCCTTTTTCCAGTTTATTTTTATTGCTCATGAAATCTCCTTTTGGTGATCATGATCACATGAAATGAAATTCACAGGCAAATCAAGGAAAATTCTTTAAAAGAATGTCGGTTCTCAGAGTTTTATCCTATTATGAAACAACAAATGAGTTTAGTTTGGCCGCCAGGTCTTTATGCCCTGAAGTTTCAAAACCTGCATGGATGGATTTTAAAATTTCCCGGATAATGCCGGTTTTGGGCCTTGGGGAAAGCATCTGAACCTCAATGGTTTTGATGTCCATGAGGAATTCTTCGATCTGGGAGTAGGGCATCCGGCTGTCGGTCATATGTTTCTTTATTTCCGGCAGGATGATGTCAAGGGCAGCACGGCCCTGATCATCTATCACCGGGCTGTTGCCTAGGGATAAGGAGGCATCGGGGCCGGCATCGATTTTGATCTCCAGAACGGCCATCCCTTCACGGGTGATCCCGATGCCGCCGGAAAGGGTTTTTAGTTCTGCAAACCCTTGTATATAAAGGCTTTCCGCCATTGACCCGGCATCGTTTTTTTCCAATCCGAGGGATTGCCCCACCTCATACATGGAGACCTGGGCATCAGGATCTCCGCCTGTCCGGTTATACAGCTCATATAAAAAGGCTTTTGCTTCAGGGCTGACCGTTACCATGTCGTTCTTCCTTTGTTTATGTAATTTTTCAGATTTTTTGATCATACCATGGATCATGGGTCAATGACATATAAAACAGGCATGATGAAAACATGAATTAAATTTGCCTGATGCCTGCCCTATAATAATTAATATCCATTTTTTAAATGCCATGTAGTTTAATTGACGGGTTCAACAGATTTCAGGAGGGATACAAATGACATTGATACTTAAATCCGATGCATTTGGCAGCGGGCAGGAAATTCCTGTTCAATATACCTGTGAAGGAGAGGATATCTCTCCTGATTTAAGATGGGAAAAAAGTCTCTGAAAATACAAAAAGCCTTGCGCTGATCGTTCATGACCCCGATGTACCAAGCCCTGACAACCCGAAACGGATCTGGGTTCCCTGAGCCCTGTACAATCTTGCCCCGGACACCACAGGCCTTGCCCGGGATATTTCCGTGGATGAACTTCCACCAAAAACCCTGGAAGTGACTAAAATCTTCCAGGGTGGTCTGTTTAATCCTCCCCATCTCTATTTTTTTAATTGATGTCACATGCGCCGGATCGAATCCACAATAAACGGGGTACACCGGATGGCAATACTTTGTTTTTTGACCCAGATCCGGACCATTGATACGGATTCTCCGGCAAGCGTGGTTATATTGGGGAGATCTTCGGCAAAAACAATATCCTTAGCCCTGAATTCATAATAAAACGTATTGTCGGAAAACGGATCAGCGATCAGTATCACCCGGGTCGCATCATGAGGATGCTTGCGAGGTGACCCGGAAAACGGGGTATACTTTGTTTTATCAAACCCCTGAGGTCGTACAGCGGTTTGAATCTCAAATTTCTCCTTTAGTTCAAGAAAATTTACAATGGCCATAATCAGTCTCCTTTATTGAAAATTCGAAATTTCATGAGTTTGATACAGTATTATAAATCGGAAAGAACAAAAAAAAATATGAAAAAAAATAATTCCCTTAATTTAATTACAATAAAAATAGTTTTCAATATGTGTCCTTGTTCAGGATGGATTATCTTATTTTTTTTCGGAAGCTGAACCGTATCCAGGGTGCTTGTTTTGCCACCTCCGGGCCGGGCGCTACCAATGTTTCAACAGGGGTTGGCGCAGCCTTTATCCGGCTTTTCCCGGAAAGATTTTAAAGGTATTGTTCAATTCGACAAATCAAAATAAGGAGAAAACAATGGAAGCATTATTGATAATTGATATGCAGACGGGATTATTTTTAAATACCCCGCGGTTTGATGCCAAAACCATCATCAGCCGGATATCCAGTTATTTTAGGGATACGGATAAGCCTGTGGTGTTTATCCAACATGACGGAACCAGGGAAGATTATCTTTTTCATGGTTCCCCTGACTGGGAGGTACTCCCGGATCTCATAAAAAGTGAAACCGATATGTTTATTGAAAAGACTGCCAATGATGCATTCTACAGAACCGGATTGAACAGCTATCTTCAGCAGAAAGGGATTGAAAACAAATGGAATCTTGATAAAGACAGTATATGAAGCATCGGTTCGGGGTTCAACTTATTCCATATAGTGTTTAAATATCTGTTCATGTGAAATATAGAGTTCCCGTTCAGGGTCCATCAGGTATTTCCGGATGGCATTGACCCGTCGGATAATTTCTTGTTCCGCCCTTTTTCTCATTTCTTTTTTTGTCTCAATAATGGTTTCCTTGAGCATGGGTGTTCTTTCAGCCGCAGAATATTTTTCACTTTTCAGTCTGATCCGCATATCAATCAATATCTCGAGCTGCCGGGTATGGTTTTCGTCAAGAAACAGGACTTCGGGGATGAGATCGGCAAAATGGGTAACGGCAATAATATCTTTTTTCCGCTGCCAGTATCCCATGAGAAATTCCGGTTCAAGGTCTTTATAATTCTGCAGGGGCATGTACATCCGCCGAAGGTACAGGAGGACCTTTTCGGTTTTTTTCCTGTGCCCGCCAATGATAACGGAACCGCCCACTTCATCTTTTCTGACACCCTTGGTCCATGGCGCTCCTGTGATCCCGAAATCAATACACAGGGGAATCCTTAAAAGGGCAGAGAGGGTATTTAAGGCCAAGGCGTAACCGGCCGAGGGTCCACCCACATTGTAAGAGGCGGATAGGAGCTGATGATGAAGGGAATATCGCTGCAGAAAATCGCCGAAAATCCATGGAATGCTGAAATCCGGAGCCAGTTCCTGTATATAATTTTTGACCATGGTCAGGGCTTCCTGGGCAGACTGTTTTGTCATCTGGACGGCCATGTCCATTTGAGCCATATTGGATGCAGACGAGGAAACAGCACCGGTCACGATAATGGGTGATCCTTCCACCCGACCAGTGAGACTCGTGGCAATGGGCAGAAGCATTCCTGAAACATCGTTGGCACCCGCACCAATGATAAACCCGACCTGGGGCTCCTTGCTCAGTTCCGTTTCCAGGAATTCATTGAGTTGAACAGATCCTTTTCTCACCGGGCTCTGGGATATTTCCCGCCGGGCAGATTCAAGATGAGCTTCCACAATGGGGTAATCTTCTTCAGAAGCAATGTGGTCCACATTGGAAAGGATCAGATCATAGTGCTCAACAAAATTTTTAATATCATGTTTTATCTTTGATTTGATCAAAGGAGGTGCTTTGACGGCATCCAGTATACCGATGATGGTTTTAAAATTCAATTTGATAAAATCGCATTTTTCCAGGGAGGTGGAGGTTTTAAGCTGCCTGAGTTTTAAAAGCACTTTGTATTCCGTGCTGCAAAGTGCGATGGCCTTTTCGGTAAAGGAGGTATAATCGGCCGGTGTATTGCAGATCCCCTGAGCGGTTTCAATGATTTTCTCAATTTCAAATTCCCGTTTATGGGGAAGGGCTTCAAATTGTTTTCTGATAATGTCAAAGATGTCCTTTTGACTCATATATCCCGATATTTCAAGGGTTTTCAGCCTTTTTGAACGGATCAGGGCAGGGTCGAGAATATCCAGCCGGTTGGTGGTCAGGACCGTAAATACCTTGTTGATCGGGATCTCCCCGTCAATGATATTTAAGAATTTATTGGTCAGGGCATCGGAGGGCTGGCCGCCGGTGGCGCTTCTTCTCGGTGCCAGGGCATCCCCTTCATCAAAGAAGATGATGGTGGGTGCGATCATCTTGGCAATATCATATACTTTTTCAAGATTTGAGACCGCACCATGGACCGGGCTGGAAGGGTCCTGAAGGGCCGTGGGGCTGGTTGCAATATCATGAACCCTTAAATTGGAAGAAAGCCAGGTCCTGACCAGAAAGGTCTTGCCGCTGCCGGGCGGGCCGGTGAGCACAACACCCTTGTCCTCACTGATACCGTAACTGAAGCAGTTGTTGGCCATTTCTGAAAATTTATCCTTGATATCTCCCACATACTCGTCCCATTGAACCGTCCGGTCCATGCGGTCGACAACCTTGCTGTAAAGTTCACCATAGACATTTTTGGCAACCAGTTCAAATGCACTCCGGATCAGGATACCGTTGTCCAGGAAATTAAGGAGAAAATCCCCCCGGATATGGATAATGGATTCAATGAGTTTTCTGACATAGGCCGGGCTGATTTTAAGGCTTCGTTCTTTAAATACGGAATAGATTTTTTCAGCAGCATGATCAAGCTTGGTGCAATCCTCTGTGTATTGTGTCGGAATCTGGTGCCGTTTGATTTCAAGAAAGATGATTTTTTTAAGATTCCCGGCATTCATCCAGTATTTTGACATATCAATGATACAGCCTTTTTCCACAAACCGCCGATATATGGCGGAATCAAACCTGTGGGTCTGATCTGAGGTGGCAATGACAAAACAGTCTCTTCTCCCATCAATGATTTCATCCAGAACAATATTGGAGGTGTCAATCAAGGTCCGCTGCTGTTTCTCAGCACCTCCGCTCCCATAGCTGCTTTCCGATTTCCCAAAGGCGGAATGGGCTTCTTCGATATGCCGGATGGAGGTGATTTTGGGGTGGCCCATGGCCCGTTTAAAATAATTTCCAGGTTCTCCTGACAGGGCCGTCTGGTAATCATTGGGTGTGATAATGGAGGAATCAACCGGGATGCCCCGTTCTTCAAAATATGTCAGGTTGCTCATGATACGTTTTTTAAAAATGAATCGCAATACCGGAATCCCGGCAAGACGGCTGTAAAAGATCTGTTTTCTTTTTCTGGCGATTTTCATGGCAAATTCAGGGTCAACATCGGCAAGGCTGGTAAAAAGGCTGTGTTTTGCAAGAATTTCTTTTTTCTTCTTTTTCCAGTCAATGGTTGGGATCACTTCATTTCTGAACACCACTTTTTCAAGCGCTTCCCTTACCGTTGCACTCTTGCCGCTGCCTGAGGAGCCTTCAATCAGAACAATGGGTGCTTTGGGGACACCGGGATCTTCAATATGCTCTTTTCTGATATGGGCACGGTATATTTTATCAAATGTTTCTTCCAGCTCAAACGGGACATGAAGATCTGTCAGATCCTTATCCAGAACGGCAATCAGATAGTGATATTCAACCTTGGCCAGTTCTTTTTCAATGATCATATCCCAGGATGCACCCGGGTTGGTTTCTCCTGAATATAAAAACCTTTTTTTCCAGTCCCTTAAAATTTCAGGATTGTTCAGGACATTCATTTTTCTTGTTCTTCTTTTCATGAAAAATAAAAAGAAAAAAGATTCTTTCAGAAAAGAAATAAAGGGATGGGGCGGTTTATACTGATTCAGGCGGGATCGGACAAAGGCCTTGGTGTCATAACTCCATGTCGCAACAAGTGCTTCAATCTTTTTTATGGAGTCTTCCGAAAGCCGGATAAATATCTTTTCTTTGGTGGTTCTTTTTGCCATCGTCGTCTCCCCAGGCCGATTCTTTTGCTGCTAAGGTTTGTCCGACCCGGCTGCCGCAGGGTCTTCTTTTTTTGCGCCGGCTTCTTCAGGCATTATTTTTTCTTTCATGAGGTCTTCGGGCAAGGTTATGGCAGGTGCCGAGCCAAGGCCGTGAAGGACAAAGGTTTTCTGGCCGGATTCATTTTTTTCATAGGCAGAGGCCCATTTCTGCTGGGAAAGAAAGTCAAATAAGGCCGGGTTTACACCCTTGGTGTCTGTTCTGCCAAGTGCCCTGTGAAGGGATTGGATGCCATCTAGATAAGCCTGGTAAAGTTTTCTTATCCGTTCAGCTTCCTGGTCGGCGGCATAATTTTCAGCCTCGGCAATCAACTGGCGCCGTTTTTTTTCTTCCGTGGCTTCCACGAGTTTGTCTCCGAATCGCGTTTCATTGAGGACAAAACTTACCACTTCTATGCCGTATTTCCTTTCGATGGTGGGGCCGTCCTTGTTGATGGGGCGATTTTTCAAAGCTTCGAAAATTATTTCTTTTATTTTTTCTCTTTCACTGATCAGCTTATTGACTTCCTGTGCCTGGAGGGTATCCTTGGCAATACCGTCGTAATCTCCCTGGAGAAGAAGCTCAGGGGACAGGTTCTCGATTCCCCAGATATTCAAATCCTTTATTCTAAAGGTCATTGACGCAGAGGTCCAGAGCGCGACATTTTCCTTTGAAATGATTTTTATGGGATCAGCGCTCCCTCCCAGATACAGGTTCTGGTTCATCAGGGGAACAACTTTTTCAAGGCTGGTAAAAAACGGGAGCCTGAAATGCCAGCCCACTTCTGTTACAGACCTTCTCTTGCCGCCGAGCTGTTCAAGGATGACGGCATAATTGAGTTTGACCTTGTATATGACCTTTGTTGAATAGACAACGGCTACAAAAGAGTAAAAAAATGCAATGATAAAACAGACAAGAACCATGATTCGAATGAAATTCATCACCCTTGCACGCTGCAGAAATACCTCTGAGGGTACTTCCTTCAAGGCTGTTCCTTTTGTCATGAAAACCTCCGGGACATGAAATGTATTCTGAAATCTAAAAAATGTTTAACCGCTAATTAAAGAAACGTATTACTGAATCCGCAGTCAGATGAGAAAATATCCGTATGAATATCATAAATTTAAGTCAACTATACATCAAGACCCAAACTGAGTCAAAAATTATTTACAGGAATCAAAGACCCTGTAAAGGGGAATCATATCACCGGTATCTCCCGGATAGAGGAGATAAGGTCCTTGATATGATGCAGTTTTGTTTCCGGGTTCATGAAAACCATGCGAAGATACCGGGCCCCCTTCAATTCCGTAGAGGAAAGATAAAAAGAACCCTCCTCAATCAGCCGGTCTCTTACCCGGATCTGGACGTCATCGGGCGCCTTCAGGCGAAAACAGAGGATATTGCTTTCCGGTTTTACAGGAACTTCAAAATCAGGCTGGGCACTGATATAGTCAAAGGCCTCACGGGCAAGGTCATAGGTGGCATCAATATAGGCTTCAATGTTTTTTTCACCCAGGGCTGCCAGTGTCATGAAAAATTTCAATCCCAGGCCGGCTTTTGTACATTCCATGCCCTGCCCCAGGAAATCAAACCCGGGATTTTTTTTGTCATGGAAAAGATAACCGGCTTTGGATTGAAATGTCTGATCCAGGTCAAGGGCGTCTTTCACAAGCAATGCTGCGCAAACCGTAGGAGTTCTAAGCATCTTGTGGGCGTCGATGATGACGGAGTCTGCCTTTTCAATACCTTTTACAAGTGTTTTACAGGTCTTGGAAAAAAGGGCGGCCCCGCCATGAGCGCCATCCACATGGAACCATATGCCTTTTTCGTTGCAGAAATCGCCGATCTCGCTGATGGGATCATAAAGTCCTGTGCCGGTGGCGCAGGCATTGGCAACCAGAGCGACAATCCGGCGGCCTTGGCCCACGGCTGCCTGAAAAGAGGTTTCAAGTTTTGATACAATGACACGGCCATGGCTGTCCGTTGCAAGGGGCCGGACGTTTTTTTCTCCAATGCCGGTGATTCCGGCTGCTTTTGCAATGGAATAATGGGATGCCTCGGGTGCAAGGATAGTGATATCAGATGAGGTACCGTTTTCCCGGATAGTTGAATCCAGATGGTTTCGGGCCGCTAAAAGCGCCGTCATATTGGCCAGGGACCCGCCATGGGTTAATATACCTGCACTGTGCGGATAAGTCAGCCGGTTTTCGATGTCCGGCGGCATGGGCTCCCAGCCGATTTTCAAAAGGAGGTAATTGACCATGAAAAATTCAATGGCAGCGGCTGCCGGGCCCATTTCATAAATGGACATGGCATTGTTTGTAAATCCGTCGATAAAGGAGCCCAGGGCCCCGGTGGGATGAGGGATGCCTACCTGATGGGCCAGATAGCCCGGATGATGGAGTCGTGTGGTATTGTCGAGATAGGTTTTTAAAAATTCATCCAAAGATTCCCCTGTCAGATCCCCGTTTTTGATATGGGAGGCAAGATCCAATTCCTTATGAAGGGTTTTGATGCTTTGCTGGCGGATTACTTTTTTTTCTTTTCCGATGCTCTCGTTGTAATAGGTCTCAAGGTTGTTTAAAACCTGTCTGCCGTTATCATAAAAACTCATGGTTTACTCCTGATTTTTTATTAACTGATTCTTTTTGGCTGCTTCCCAGCCGATCAATGCTTTTTTCCTGTCCCGGCCTTCCCCGTAATTGCCCAATTCCCCTATTTTCCGGATCACCCGGTGACAGGGAATGAGAAAGGGGATGGGATTTTTCCCAATGGCGGTGCCGACCGCCCGTGTTGCTTTGGGAAGGCCTATATGCCTTGCAATGTCCTCGTAGGTGACCGTGCTTCCCAATGGTATTTTCGTGAGTGCTTCCCATACTTTGATCTGGAAATTGGTGCCCCTGACATAGAGGTGAAGCGGTGCACCGGCCGATTGGTCATTAAAGGGAAAAACAAGACCAGCCAGATTTTTTATTGCTTTATGATCCATTTTCAGGGAAGCTCTGGGCCATTGTGACAAGAGATGATCTTCAAGATCCCTTATCGTATTGCCCCTGACAAATTTCAGGGCACAGATTCCCCGTGGGGTATAGGCAATCATGCAGTCTCCAAAGGGTGATGGGGAAATGCCATAGACAATTTCAAGCCCCATTCCCCTGGATTTATATTCACCCGGCGTCACTGCCTCACATTGGATAAAAAGGTCATGAAGCCTGCCCGGGCTTGACAGCCCGGCATCATAGGTCACATCCAGAAGGTTTTTGGATTCATCCAGGAGTTTTTTGGCATATTCTTTTGTCAGATACTGGAGGAATCGTTTGGGGCTGATTCCCACCCATCTTGAAAAAAGTTTCTGGAAATGAAATTCACTTAGGTTCACTGATGCTGCGACAACCGCAAGGGAGGGTCGGGCGTTATAATTCTCTTCAATGAAATGAATGGCCTTTTCAACTATTTCATAATCCAAAGACCACTGTGGGTTTATGTCTTCTTTGTCTTGCATCTGTTTTATCCTTAATTTTTATTACAGAGGTAATATAAACAAACTAGAGCGGTTTTTCCACCCGATTCTTGCGATTTTATTCATACCGCCTTATCCCAAACCTTTCTGCTGCCAAAAAAGTATTTTAGCTTGATAATTTCAGGGGAAACAGCCATACTTTGACATTAAATTTTTAACTATCTCCTTTTTAATTATGACATCAGAAAAAACTGCCGCGGCAATTAAAAATTTTACCGAAACCACCTGCCCTTTTACATCGGTCAAGATTAAAAAAAGTCCGGAATGGGCTGATATTCCCCTGACAAAAGACTATCAGGTAACATTTGAGCTGGTCAATGACAATATCCTTTCCGCTTTTCCTAAAGGCAGGGTCAGCCTGAAAGGAACCATCGCCCTTTTTCAAAATTATGACCGGTTTCTTGAAAGCGTAAACCTTAAGAGCAAACCATATATTGAAATCTCCGATTACAGTAAGCTCACTAATATCCCGTCCAAAAGGACCCGGCTCAAAGTCCTGAGCCTGTTGATGGAAAAAGCTGAAGCAAACCTATTAATCGGTCATTTTGTATACAATGTTCCCAAGCATATCCGGTGGCTGTATAATATCGGCACAAAGCTCAAATCACCCGGTATCCCTATGGTGGCTCTGGATACCTATGAAGAGGCGGTCAAGGCATCCCTGGATGTGTTGAATAAGACGCGTATCAAAATCCGGCCGCTTTCTTTCATGCAGCGGTTATTCAGCCGGTTCAGACCCGGAGCCCGCCTATTGCGGTATTCTGATGAAATTTTAAGGTATATGGGATCCATCAACTGGGACCAGGAAGGAACCCAGTTTGAAAATATCCCGGATTCCCATCCGTTTAAATCGGTTTTTGATGCCCTGACCGTGCTTAAAACAGATATGGAACAAACTTTTCATGAGCGCCAGAAAATACAGAAGATTTATAAGGCTCTTTTTAACCATATTGCCGACCCGGTGATCGTATTTGAAAAAGAAAGACATTTCATTCTTGATTGCAACAATGCGTTTTTAAATGTGTACGGCTATACCCGGGAAGAAATTTTAAACATGACACCATATCAGCTTCACCCAAAAGAGGAGTTTGAAAAGGTTAACCGGAACATTGATTCAAAAACCGTAGATACGCCGACCCAGTATACCCATATCACAAAATCCGGGCAGAAAATGGATGTGGAAATCAGGACCGATGAAACCGAGTACCAGGGCCGCCCTGCCTGGATCAGCAATATCAGGGACATTTCCGCCCGAAAGCAGATGGAAAACGAACTTCGTAAACACCAGGATGAGCTTGAGAAACGGGTTGAAGAAAGAACCCATGCGCTTGAAGAGGAGATTGCCGAACGAAAACAGACCGAGACCAAGTTCAAAACCCTGTTTGAGTCCAGTTCGGATGCCATTGTCCTCATTGATCAGAACAAATTCTATGATTGCAACCCGGCAGCCCTCCATATTTTTGAGTGTGATAAAAAAGAAGAGTTCTGCTCTCTTTGTCCACAGGATCTCTCTCCGGAATTTCAATCCGATGGACAACCCTCCCTTGACCTTGCCTCACAAAAAATCGAGGATGCGTTTACAAAAGGCAGCAGCCATTTTGAATGGGTACACCTGAAAATTAAAAGCCGGGAGGTATTTGCCGCTGATGTTTTGTTAACCCCAATGGTACTCAATGGGAAAAAGGTATTGCAGGGTGTGATAAGGGATATCACCCAGCGAAAACTGGCTGAGGAAAAATTAAGGAACAGTGAAGAAAAATACCGGGGAATCATTGAAAACATGCAGGATGTTTTTTTTAGGACCGATATTGACCAGAACCTTACCATGATCAGCCCGTCCGGTTTGAGGCTTTTAGGATATGATTCGGATGACGGGCTTCTTGGAAACAAGATATCAGACATCTTCTACAAAGAAAGCGAGCCGTATCAAAAATTTCTGGATATCCTCCGGGGAAATGGGAAAGTTGCCAATTTTGAACTTGAAATTTTCCGAAAGGACGGCTCTGTCATTCCCATCATATCCAGCAGCAATTATTATTGTGACCGGAACGGCAACCCCCTGGGAATTGAAGGAATTATCACCAATATTTCAAAACAGAAACGCGCTGAAGACCAGCTCAAAAAAGCGAAGAATGAAGCTGAAGAAGCCACCCGGGCCAAAAGCGAATTTTTAGCCAATATGAGCCATGAAATCCGTACCCCCATGAACGGCATCATGGGCATGGTGGAACTTCTGCTTGATACCCGGCTTACGGAAAACCAGAAAAACCTTGCAAAAACCATTGATACAGAAGCTGAATCCCTCCTGGCCATCATTAACAGCATCCTTGATTTTTCAAAAATTGAAGCCGGCAAACTGGAGCTTGATAATATTCCTTTTAATCTAAGGCTTCTTTTTGAAGACCTCTCATCAACCTTTGCCATCACAGCCCAGAAAAAAGGTCTGGAATTCATCTCTTTTCTTCCGGCTGAAGCCCCTGAAAGACTTATCGGCGATCCTGGAAGGTTAAGACAGATCCTGATCAATCTGGTCGGCAATTCCTTAAAATTTACCCACAAGGGGGAAATATTCATCTGGGCGGATTCTTTTGAAGATTTTGGCAAAGAGGTAAAATTAAGATTCTGCGTGAAAGATACCGGTATCGGTATTCCAAAAGAAAAACAGGACAAGATCTTTGAAAGTTTTTCACAGGTCGATGGGTCTACCACGCGAAAATACGGCGGTACAGGACTTGGCACCACCATTTCCAGGCAAATCGTGACCCTGATGGGTGGAGAAATCGGTGTGGACAGCCAGCCGCTTCTCGGCTCAACTTTCTTTTTTACCGTCATCTTCAAAAAAGACCGGTCGGTTCCGGATGAGAAACTGGTCGCTAAAGGCGGGAATAAATTTGATCAATTAACGGTCCTGGTTGTGGATGACAATAAAAACAACCGGTTTGTATTTTCAGAATATTTAAAATCCTGGGGATGTGTTTCCGTTGAGGCGGAAAACGGCCCGGAAGCATTATCCATCCTTGAAAACAGGGTATCCTCCCATAAAAAAATCAATATGATCCTGTCTGATTTTCAGATGCCTGATATGGACGGATTCCGGTTTGCCGGGGAAATAAAAAAAAAAGACGCTCTGAAACATATCCCCATTATTCTTCTTACCTCCATGGGCATGATCGGAGACAGCAAAATCTGCAAAGAGATCGGAATAAACGGATATCTTACAAAGC
>Ga0156388_1146_pt1 | contig 35152 bp, 37 predicted proteins | sample RifOxyA3_FD_108032 | JGI IMG/M metagenome (GOLD analysis project Ga0156388, IMG submission 108032) | Desulfobacterales bacterium RIFOXYA12_FULL_46_15
ATCAGATCATAACTCAAAACGTCAAATAATTCCATACTGTGCAGCCGCCATTTGCGTTGCCAGGACAACCGGACTGCCGGTTCATTTTCAAGCTGGTTATCCCAGCCCTTGGCAGTAGGGATGTCCCTTAAGTCATGAACCGTGTTCTGAGCCGGTTCAGCTTTGGAAGCGGGACCTACAACACCCACTACAATTTCAAGGGTGTCCAGTTTGAGATGGGTTTTGCTGTGCAGGGCCAGTCCGCCATAAAGGAAACCGGCATAAGGCCTGTCGTTTTCAAGCCGTGTGGGTGTCTGGGTATCCGAAGGCGTATAGATCTGCTGTCCGAATATAACACCGACATTATGAATACTTGCCGGATTGCCGGAAAAGGGAATGACCTTTATAAACGGGATGGACCATTCCGGCAGGCGGTTGTCATCTTCATATTGGCCCAAATCCTTTGAAAGCCAGGTGAGCTGGAAGGCATTTGTATAGTATTCATCCGTGCCGCCAAATAAATCATTTTCATAAAACAACTGAAGGGTTTGAAGTTCAGAGGGGTCCATGGGCCATGCCCGGGCCGGAAAAAAAACGGCCCAGGCAATAAGGCATACATACCAAAAGCGTTGAATGATCGTACAGGCCCTGTCGTGCCCTAAATATTGGAATTTCATATTACATCAGCCACCTTTTTTTCATGAGCCGGTACGCCATGAAAAAGGTTAATACTCCGACGAAAAACAAATAGATCCATGCAGGAATCAGGGTTGCTATCCCGTTATGATCCAGCAGGATGGACTTGACGGATTCAAAAAATGGGTATGAGGGTAAAAAGGGCGCCACAGTTGATAATTTTTGTGAAAAATCAGACAAGGCGGAAGGAAGCAGGTGGGGCAAATAGAAAATAACCCCCAGGGTTCGGGCAGAGGCCTGGTTGCGGCATAAAAACCCCAGAAAAATACCGTAGGAACTGAAACAGAAACTGCCGACACCGATGAAGGCGAAATAGGTCAGGGCATTTCCAAAATCAAATCCTCCCATGAGATGAAGGAACAGTACTGCGATGGAAATTAAAATCATGCCCAGAAATAATTTGGCCGTGAGCCACTCAATTTCCCGCATGGGCGTCTGCAAAAGCGCAAGGAGTATTTTTTTTTCTTTTTCTTCGGCAATTTGCGCGGGCATGATAATGAAGCTTACCAGCAAAGCCAGCATGAGTATCCAGGTCGGCAATGTCTGTTGCTGAATCCCGCCTTCCTGAAGTGGTTGAATATCGGAAATCCAGTTCATATTATGCCCTTCCACTGCTTTTTGCAGGGCTGAAAAGCCCTCCACGATTGAAAGGGATAAAACGGATTCTTTTTTTAAAACCACCAGGACCAGGCCGGTCTTTTCTTTTTCAGACCTTAACAGTAGGCCGTCGATTTTTTTTTCCTTTACCTGTTTTTTCCCTTCCTCTTCATCAGGAACCCAAAGAACCGAAAACAGGGTATCGGCCGATTGCACTGCATCAAGAATTACAGGCGCATAGGGTTCGGACTGAATCAACCCGATCCTGGTTTTTTGGATATCGACCCCGGCTTCATCCACCAGCATCAAAGAAACATAAACAAAAAAAGGGATGAAAAGAATCAGAAAGATGGACTTGTTCTTGAATGAAATAGCCAGATCGTTCAAGGTTAATATGATTATGTTTTTTATCATCACTGGTACAGCTTTTCATGTATTTCGGATTGAAAATAAGTTTGGGGAGAGCCATCGAAAACAAGGCATCCTTGATGAAGCACAATAATCCGGGTGGCCAGGGTTTTGATCTCTTCAGGCCGGTGGGAAGTAAAAATGATGGTTTTCCCCGAACGATGAAATTCGGTCAACAGCCTGTAAATCTCTTTTGTCATGTCAAAGTCTATTCCTGACGTCGGTTCGTCAAAGAGCAACACGGGCGGATCAGCCAGAAGGCTTCGCCCGATACTCACCCTCTGTTTTAACCCTTTTGATAAAACCTGTATCTTATTATTGCGAAAGGGCAGCAGATTGAAGGCCTTTAAAATTTCTTCAATCCTTTGAAACGGGACTTGAAACAGCCGGGCAAACAGGCGAAGATTATAGCCAACGGTAAAAAAATCGAAAAGGTTCGGCGTTTCCGGAACAAAACCGATTTTTCTGACAACCGCCAATCTGTTTTTCAGATTGATGCCGTCCACAAAAACCTGGCCCCTGTCAGGGATGAGCCAGCCGGTCAGGAGTTTTAATAAAGTGGACTTACCTGCGCCGTTGTGACCGATAAGGGCAATCAGCTCCCCTTCTTCCACCTCAAGATCGATAGGCAGAAGACCTCTTTTTTCTTTATATATTTTTGTAAGCTGCTGGATCTTGATCTGCATAAATAATGCTTTTCTTTCCCGGTAAAAACCGTGATGACTTTGGCCGGATTTGCCAAAGCCATCACTTCGGATATAATTTATTTTTTTTAAATCAGGCTTTTATGTTCGCTGGCTTAAATAAATAATCCCGAACACTAAAGCGACCACTACCAAAACGCCAATGACAAGTTCCATTTTTTTCTCCTTAAAAATTAATGTGTTATTTCCACGTCCGGTTAACATTCATAGATCGACGACTTAATAGAGTAATTTGCAATTAGCATGCTAACCTTGATTTTTCTTTCCCATATCCTGATACTTATCCGTCCTGCGTAGCCCCTATCAAACCGATCAAAATTTTTTGCCGGGGATGACTTTATAAAATTTCGTTTGCCGGGCTGATAAAAAAAACTGTATGATTCGGCCATATGCGATCAAATGGTCTTATATGACCTTATCAATCAAGCTGCCTGCCGATATCCTCAAAGGCATCCACGACCATTCCCGTTCCCATGGAAATTAACAGGATATCCTGGGCCACACGCACGAAACGATGCCTCGGCGGTGGATGCCCCAATTGCACAAGTATCCTTGGCGGAAGACTATAGTAAATGACTTCTCTGGGAAGCGGCCGGCCCTTTCTCCACATTTTTGCATGGCCGGGGGGTATGCAGCGGTTGCCCCGCTTGACAAGACCCGGCGGGCAACGCCTCTGGCGAAATCGATCGGAATAATATTCGTGGATGAATTTTTGCTTTTGTTCACTGAAATACTCTCTCCCATTGGTTCCATGCTCATTTCTCCCGTCATATGCACCATGATCGGAATCCCTGTTGTCTTTATGCCTTTCGCTCCTTGCTTCCTGTCTGTGGGGTTCTCTCTTTTTACCGTCAACCCAGTCCGGCTTTTCTGCGAGTGCCGCGCCGGTTGACCATATCCCAGCAAATATAAGCGCCAGGGCAAGACCCATCTGAAACATAAACCGCTGCATGATGTTTACTCCTATTCAAAAAGTTATAAAACAGACTCCTCATCATAAAAGAAAGGCTGCCCAGAACACATTCTTCCACTGTCCGGTCAAGAGCGGATATTCGCCGATAACAAAAGGTTTCAGGATTGTCTCTTCAACCGTCCGGACCGGAGAACGCACTTTCTGACGCAGACCCTCCCAGACATGGATTTCACCGTTTATGAGATACCCTTTCTGGATAAAGGGAACATCCTTTCTTTTAACATCCCGAAAAAAAGATAGTAAATCGTTGTGGGGGTAAGCTTTTTGAATAATGCCGTAAAAAGAGGGGTGTCCTCAGGCTTGACCGAGGGTGTCCGCAGCTATTACGCCCGGCCCTCCGCCGTTGGTCAGTACGGCCATCCGGGAGCCCCATGGACGTTATTGCTTGGCCATCAACTCTGCGCTGTCAAAGAGTGACTCCACGCGCACGATGCCGGCACGTTTCAAAGCTGTGTCATATACCGCATCTTCGCCTGCCATGGCACCGGTATGAGAGGCTGCTGCCTTTGCACCGGCAGGACTTCTGCCGGATTTCAACACGATGATGGGTTTAATCCGGGACACCGAGCTTGCAGCACTCATGAATTTGCGAACATTGGTCAGATTTCCGGCTAACGGCATCTCCGATGCAAACCCTGCATTCAGGTTCTTGCCGGGCCGGATAAGCCCCATGCAATTGGGTCCCAGAATACGAAGTCCGCCGGCATAAGCCGTTTTTTGGATCTGGTCTTCTATCTGACGGCCCTGACACCCACTTCCATTCCTCCTGCTGAAATAATAATAGCCCCGCCCACTTTTTTATTCACCCAATACCTTCTTGATCTGGCCGCATTTTTCCTGAACCTTTCCCTGAATTTTCTCGATTTTACCTTCGGCTTCCAGATCAGGATTCCCCACTATTTCCCCATCCGGTCTTCCTGGACCTTAAACGTATTCAGTTCAGCGCCATGTCGTTGGAAACACTTGTTACGCCATGGACATCGCTCGCCAGTTTGCCGGCCAGATCCTTTTCAGCCGCATTGTTCACGATGCCTTTCAGCTTGACCATGCCGTCTTTTGTTGACACGATGATGTTCAGGCTGCTGGTTGAGCGATGATACAACAAGGTTGTCTTGACCAGGGCTGAAATGGATGCATCATCAATAGATTCTACGACGGTATCATCCTTTTCAGCTTTTTTCGCCGGATCAGGCGCCATTGACGAAGGCGCAACGGTCATCATATTGTTAACGGTTTTAACCCCATCCACATCCAGGGCGTATTCCGTTGCCAGGTCTTTTTGAGCTGTGCCGGAGGCTTCACCACGCAAGGTAATGGTCCCGTTTTCTGCAAAAACCTCAGTCGCCGTACCACTCACGTTCCGATGAAATAAAAGAGTGGTTTTCACTTTGGTCATAAGCCATGCATCCGAATAAACAGCCGGCGTTTCCTTTTTTAATTCGATCTTATTGTCCACGCTTTTAACACCCGGCTGATTCGCCGCTATCCCGTGGGCCAAAGATCTTTGAGAGTCTTCAAAAACACTCCCGGTCAAGGTGACCGCACCGTCTTTGGACTGGATGCGGATATTTTCATCCTTTAAATAGCGCTTGAATACATATGATTTTTTTATGGAGGACTCGATCCAGTCATCCGACTCGGATGCAAACAGAGCAATGCCGGTTAAACACAAAGAAGCGGCGATGACCACCACGATGTTCAGAATCTGCTTGATCTTTCTGTCCATGGGGATGTAATTGTTCACCAACCACAGCAGAAACCCGACAACGATTAAAATTATGACAAACTGTATAATATCCATGATAGCTTCCCTTTATAAGGTATTTTTTCTTCCTATGACCAGCAGAGCTATTCCGCTTTCACCTGCTTTATAGAATTCATCCGGTTGGGATGAAGGGTTTAAAAAAAAATTGCTTATTACAGGATTCTCCGGCCCTGAATGATCTGAACCAGCAGGGCGATAACCGCCAATACCAGCAGGATATGAATAAATCCGCCCATGGTATAACTGCTGACCAATCCCAGCACCCAAAGTATTAACATGACGACGACAACTGTCCACAACATGATATTCTCCTCTCATATCTAATAATGTCTATTATCGGACCGGCCGGCACACCCGGGTAAGCCGGCAATCCTTCAGGGTTCAAACCGTCATCACTGCCGCTTCCCGGGTGTTTCACCCAGTCCAGTCCTATTTTACAACCATGCTGTTCTTAACAGATGTAACCCCTTTCACCTTTCGGGTGATTTCCACGGCTCTGGCAGAAGCCTTGGCAGAATTTACAAAACCGCTCAGTTGCACTTCTCCCTTGAACGTCTCCACATTGATCTGAAACACCTTCAGCATCGGGTCATCCAGTATCTCCGCCTTAACCTTGGCGGTTATGACGGAATCATCCACATATTCGCCCGTGCTTTCACGTGTTCGTGTTCCAGCACACCCTGCAATGAGGGCGGTCAGAAACAGTACGATAACCAATTGTCTGAAAAAATTGACCTTATTCATAATGGATCCTTTATATATGGTGTTGATGTTGTTTATTCTCTATTTATTTTCGATGAAGCTCAACACGCCTGTTCAACGCCCGCCCCTTGGCTGTGTCGTTAAGCGCAACCGGTTTGGAGAATCCGAATCCTTCAAGGTTCAGGCGCTCTCCTTCAACTCCCTTGTTTATCAGATAAGTCTTTACGGCCTGGGCCCGTCTGATGGACAGAGCGTCATTGTAGGCTTTGGTGCCGACGCTGTCTGTATGGCCTTGAACTTGAACATACATATTCGGATAGGCTTTCATGATTTCTGCAATATGATCCAGATAATCAACTGCCGCCGCTTTGATGAGAGACTTATCAAAATCAAAGAGAGTATCATCCACTACCCAGACGCCCTGAGCATTTAATCCTTTAATTTCAGGAGGGGCCGGGGCGACCGGAGGAGCAACCGCCTTGGCTGCCGGTGCCATGGGTTTTTTGCTAAGAAAAACGTCTTCGACAAATTGGGCCATACCGGCGTCTGTCAACAGGTTATCTGCATTGGAGACAAATCCGCACTTACCGATACGGGCGATTTCATCCATGAGGACGGCCCCTTCTTCATTATTACCGACAAAGATGGGATAATAGCAAAGCCCTGCGCCCAGTTGATCTTTCAAGGCCTGGGCTGCTTTCAGGGTGATGGGGGACTCTAAACTGAATTCCGACTGACCGTCACTGATAATAATCACAGCGGTTTTACCGGATACAGGTTTCAATTCCTCCTGTCCGGAGGCGTCCAGAGCAGTATGCATGGGGCTTGTACCACCCGCTTCAGATATCTTCTTTAATTTTTCACCCAAGGTTTTTGTGGCATATTTTTCCATGCCGTAAAAAAGAACCGTGCTTTTGTTTGATACTGCTGGGCTGTGCCCAAAGGATCGAAGCGCACCGTTCTGACCCAATTCCGGCAGGGTCTGATTCATACGGCTGACAATTTCGGTGGCCATATCAAATTTATAATTTCCCTTGTGTATGTCGGCCATGGAACTGGATGCATCCAGAACAATGACAAAATTATCAATGGACGAAACATAGTTGTTGGAACTGAATGGGGTCAGGGTAAATGTGGGGATGGGCTGAACCGCCTTCTGGGTGTAACACCCCGATAGCAAGAAAGCGATGGCCAATACCGTAAAGAGTTTGGCAGTGAAGCATTTCATGGTGGGTCTCCTTTATAGTTATGTTTTATGGTCACGGATGATTTATATCCGTGTGATGGATTCGTTCACAGACTGATATAGTTCAATTAACGTGCCGGGATTTCTAAATCTGATTTATTGTTGTCATCCGGTTGACCGGCAGGGGCGGCGGGCCCTAAAGAGTTTCATACCGGTGGTATTTAAAACTAAGAAATTAGGTCATATTTAGCCCTTGGTCATATATGGTGTTAATGCGCACATAATTTAGAAGAACTGAGAAGAGAAATTTTCAAAAAGGGTTGACGAACTTCAAAGTTTTGTCAGATTATTTGGGCCTTGATAAGAGACCTTTTTTTATGCTGGATAGAACTTTATGAAGACAGTGGAAGGAAACTTGAATCCCTTTATCCTGAAAGCCGATGTGACCGGGGACAACAGCGGTCTCTTGATAAAGAGACCTGCCTTGACTTGACGCAGACTAATCATGGTAGCGGTGTCGTAGTTGTTCAATCCCTTAGTGATTTTGAGGCTGAGTCTGATGAACGCGCTTTTATGAGAGGTGTCCTCAAAGGCATGGTTGATCTGGAAGAAGGAAGGGAACTAAACCTTGAGGATGTAAAAAAATATCCTATTGCAAATTTTTCAGCACTCGGAAGGGAATCATTGCCGTAGGTGCAATTATCGAGATTCTCGCACCCCTGCTTCAGAAGCTGGGCAATTCCGGCAATATGGGAATCTGCGTGGCCTGTGTTGAAAGAGATATCGGAACGGCTGCTGGAAGGCTCCAGAATTCATCCGTTGAAGATGGTTCCGGTAACCGGGCACCTTCTGAAAGCTATGGATCTGTTCCAGGTCAAGGAGGGGCTTTGATCCAATTGAAAAGGCTTTAAGTAATTATTAACGAAGACCGGCCTTCAGCATGTTTTTGCATGCTGAAGGCCGGTCTTTCCAATTTAATCCCCCATATAGGCTTTTTTTACCATCTCATTTTCAAGCAGTTTTTTAGCGTCATCCTCCAGGATAACTTTCCCGGTCTGGATAACATACCCCCGGGAGGCAGTTTTAAGGGCCATCCGGGCGTTCTGTTCCACCAGAAGGATGGTTACGCCCTGTGCGTGAAGGGTTTTAATGGTATCAAACACACTGTCTACCAGAACAGGGGCAAGCCCCATGGATGGTTCATCCAGGAGAAGGATTTTCGGATCAGCCATTAATGCCCTTCCCATGGCAAGCATCTGCTGCTCTCCTCCGCTCAATGTTCCTGCCAATTGTTTTGATCTTTCTGCAAGTCTTGGAAACATTTGAAAAATTTTTTCAATGTTATTTGCATCTCTTTTTTTATCTTTTGAAGTAAATGCGCCAAGATCAAGGTTTTCCATCACCGTCAACTGACCGAAAACCCTGCGGCCCTCAGGGACCTGAACAATCCCCTTGGTAACAATTTCGTGGGCCGGATATTTCCCCAGATCTTCACCATTTAGAAAAATCTTTCCTTCCGATGGTCTCAAAGTGCCGCTGATGGTTTTAAGGGTTGTGCTTTTCCCTGCACCATTACCACCGATCAAAGTGACGATTTCGCCTTTATTGACGGTAATTGAAATGTCTTTTAAAGCATGTATTTTACCATAATGAGCATGCACGTTTCTTAATTCAAGCATTGCCATAATTGATTGACCTCAATTAATATTCTATAAATTTTGAATGACTTCCATCATACCCCATACTCATTTTTAATGAGAATCCGCAGCATCACCACTTCCAAGATAAGCTTCAATAACGGTTTTATTGTTCTTTATCTCTTCGGGCAGGCCTTCGGCAATCATTTTCCCATAGTCGAATACGGTTACAATATCGGAAATATTCATTACAACCCGCATCTGATGCTCAATAAGAACAATCGTGATACCTATTTCACCCCGCATATGTTCGATGAAATCCATCATATCCTGGGTCTCCCGGGGATTCATGCCGGCTGTGGGTTCATCCAGAAGCAGCAGCTTGGGCTGAGAAGCCAAGGCTCTGGCCATCTCAAGTCTTCTTTGCTCACCATAGGGAAAATTTTTGGCAAGGGTATTCTCTTTTCCTTCCATTTTCACATATTTTAAAAGATCCATGGCAATTTGTTTGGCTTTTGCTTCTTCCATTTTTGTGCTTTTAAGACCGAGAATGGGGCCTATAAAACTGGATTTCAAGTGCACATGATATCCTACCATAACATTTTCAAGGGCTGTGAGATTGGGAAAAAGCCTGATGTTTTGATAGGTCCTGGCTATGCCTTTATGGACAATCCTGTCCGGGGAAAGCCCGACAATGGAATTGCCGCTTAACAGCACTTCTCCTTCCTCAGGGCGGTAGAAGCCGGTGAGGCAGTTGAAAAATGTTGTTTTCCCGGCGCCATTGGGTCCGATAATGCTGTGGATGGATTTTTCCTTCACATTGATATTCAATGCATTCAACGCCACCAGCCCGCCAAACCGTTTTGTCATATTTTGTATACTCAATAACGTCATAAAATCTCCTTTAAGGCTGAGCAGCAGTTTGCGTTCCGGTTTCAGTTTCATCGTGAAGCTCAATTTTATGCCGTACTTCCGGCAGAAGACCTTCCGGTCTTAACAGCATCATGATGACCAGGGCCACACCATAAACAAACATCCGGTAATCTGCAAATTCCCTTAACAGTTCGGGAAGGCCCATCAAAGCGGCGGCACCGACAACGATACCGGGCAGACTCCCGATACCGCCGATAATAACAATACAGACGACATTAATAGAGATGAAAACATTAAAACTATGGGGATAAACAGAACCGATCTTGCTTGCAAATATGGCCCCGCTCAAGGCTGAAAACCCTGCGCCTGTTGCAAAGGCAAGTAATTTGGTAGCAACCAGATTGATTCCCATGGCCTGGGCCACATCCTCATCTTCCCGCATGGCCATCCAGGCCCGCCCGAGTCTTGAGTTCTTAAGCCTGAGGGAAATAAACACCACAAGGATACATCCTGCAAGAATCAGATAATAAATATGCTGGGGCTTAACCATTAAAAATCCCATAAAATTCGGGTTTGGAATGGAACCAATCCCCTGGGCTCCGCCAAGCCATGGTTTCAGGAAGTCTGAGAGCACCAGGATACGGATAATTTCACCAAAGCCGAGGGTGGCAATAGCCAGATAATCCCCGCGCATTTTAAGTACCGGGATACCCAGCATGACACCGGCTAATATACCACAGATTACTGCAATAGGTAGAGCCTGCCAGAAATTGAGCCCTATATCGAAAATCTGAGGTGATGTCAAAAGTGCAACCACATAAGACCCAATGGCAAAAAAGGCCACATAGCCAAGATCCAGAAGCCCTGCATATCCGACAACGATATTCAGCCCGAGTCCAAGTAGAACATAGAGTCCTACAATGGTCAGCACCTCGCTTAGAAACAGCCCGAGGAACTGGGGAAGAAAAATCAGGATGATTGCAAGAATCAACAATCCAAAATATTTTGTCTTTTTCTGGGTTGCTTTGGGTAGATTTGAATATTTTGTTTTAATGGTATTTTGATTTGCATGCCATAAAAGGTACAGGATGCAAAAAATAATGACGGCCAGAATTGCCCCGATAGGTGTCAGGCCGTTCAAGGTATAAAAGAGGCCGGCCAGATAATTGGTTACCCCCAGATCCCATGAATTTAATATAGGCAGGATTAATTCCTGCAACAATCCTAAAGCAAAAACTGTTGCAATTGCATTAATGATCAATTTTCTTGGGAGATCGGTTAATACAATGAGGAGGCCGGAAAATGCACCGCAAAGAAGACCTGCAAAAAGAAGGATAAAAATGCCTCCTGCACCGGAGATGCCGCCGGTCAGTATATTATAAAGCACCGGGGATGCTTCGACAAAAACGACCCGGAGCTTAATAGACCGGCCAATAATAACAAATATTGCAAGTAAGCCGGAGGTCACAAAACCGGACATCACTGCATTGGCAAATTGAATTGATTTTTCTGGAATCGGCGTTTTTTTTGCTGCAATAAAAGCTGCAAACATGGATATAATTAACGCTATCGTCACACCCATCGGCAGATATCCTGCAATAATAAACCGCTTCCCAAAGGATTCAACCATCCCGATCAGGCATATGACGAGAACGCTGACCCCACCAATGGCTCCTATTTTTACACCATGATTCCATAAAGACTGAGCTTTTGTCATACCTTCACCCTATATACTGTATTTGTTTAGGCCTTTTTCGTGGCTAATCGTTCACCCAGAATACCTGTGGGTCTGAAAATCAGGATCATCACCAGCATGGTAAATGCAATCGCATCTTTTAACTGGTATGGGGCAATGATACCGAGACCATCAAGAAATAAAGCCGGAGCCACGGATTCAATCAACCCTAAAAAGACACCGCCCAGCATTGCACCCGGGATATTCCCGATTCCGCCAAGCACTGCCGCAGTAAAGGCTTTTAAACCCGGAATAAATCCCATGAAAAAATGCACCTGCTTATACATCAGGGCATATAAAACACCGGCTGCTCCGGCTGCCATACCCCCGATGACAAAGGTGGTAGAAATCATGGCATCCACATCAATCCCCATCAAAGCGGCTGCTTCCTTGTCTTCAGACACTGCCCGGATGGCTTTTCCAACCTTTGTGGACATGATAAAGCCATAAAGCACTATCATCATCAGGATGGCCGCGACAATTACAATCGCCTGAATTTTCAGAACTCTTATGCCCAATATCATCCAGAATCCTTCAAGAACCTTCACATCAGGATATGCATTGATCCCTGATCCGTATAATCCTCTAAAAAGATATTGGAGAAAAAAGGAGGCCCCGATTGCCGTAATCAAGGGGATAAGTCGTGGCGCGCCTCTCAATGGTCTATAAGCGATTTTTTCAACCAGATAAGCTATCATCGTAGAAATAAGCATGGCCACTGCAAAAATAGCAATGATCGCTATAATTGGGTGGTTATCTAAAAAATCGCTTCGCCACATGGCTGTTGCAACAAAATAACCGGTGAAGGGACCGCTCATGAAAACCTCACCATGAGCGAAATTGATCATCTTCAGGACACCGTAAACCATGGTGTAGCCGGTTGCTATCAATGAATAGATACTTCCCTGGGCTAATCCGAAAATTACAAAGTCTATCCAGTGGCTTTTTGTATACAGACCTGCCCTGATGGTGGAAACCGATCCCCATAAGCACATTAACAAAAGGGTCCCCCCGATCATCCACATGACAATGTCGGTCACCGTTACCCTATCTTTCCATTTTTGAAACATTCATCCTCCATCCCATGATAAAAAACAGTTTGGTTCAGGGCAGGGCAAATAGTTAGACCATTTAATCAACCCTGTAATAACGCCTGTTTTATTTTTTATCCCAAGAAAAAACCACACCCGACAACGTGACCATGCCGGGTGTGGTTTTATTTAATTAATATTGTTTCCAGAAAGGTACTGTTGACATTTTGTTGGCTTTGAGGTCAGCTTCCGTCAGTTGGTAAACCGCTATTTTAGGATCAGCACAGTCGCCGTATTGATTACAGGTGATGGTACCGGTAAGGCCTTTCATCCCTTTTGTCTCATGCAATGCCTTGTTGAAAGCATCTCTGTCGATTTCAAGGGTATCCCCTTTAACAACGGCTACTTTCTCTATGGCACCCTTGATCAGGAACATTGCATCATAGGCGTGAGCGTGGAAAGGAGCTTCCGGAGCAGTGCCATATTTTTTCTTGAATTTTTCAAGGAAAGCTGTATAGGAGGCATCCAGGGCTGAGAAATCAGGGCTTGAATGATACATGCCAACGGCTGCACTGCCGGCTGCTGCAAGGAAATCAGGAGAGAATGAGCCATCAGCACTCATGAGAGCTGTTTTTTCCAACCCGGCAACCTGTTTTGCCTGTTTTACACAATGGGCTGTTTCCGGGATAAACATGGGCATGTAGATCATTTCAGGAGTACCGCTGGCAATTTTTGTCAGAACCGGTCTCATATCAGTGTCACCAGGGGAAACTGCTTCAATGGAAGTAATGGTTCCGCCAAGTTTTTTGAATGTATCGGCAAAAACCTGAGCAAGTGACTGGGCATAAACGCTGCCGTCATGGATGGCAGCGGCTTTTTTAAACGCTAATTTTTTAAACGCGAATTCTGCTGCAATAGCACCCTGGATATTGTCATTGTGGCAGGTTCTCAGATAACCGGAAAAGTCAGGTCCGCTGGCAGGATCAGTCAGGAAGGGAGCTGTGTTGGATGCGGAAATAGATGGGATTCCCATCTTCCAAAGTATGGGCACACCAGGTTTTGCTGCACTGGAGCAACTTGAGCCAATAGCCATAAGAACCGTCGGATCTGATGCAATTTTAGATGCGGCAGTCTGACCGCCTTCTGGGCCGCACCCTTCATCCTGGCTGCTGAGTTTAATGGGATGGCCTTTAATGGATCCGCCCATTTCTTCGACAGCTATTTCAAGACCACGGAAGGTATCAATTCCAAGAGAAGAGTTGGGTCCGGTTGTTACAAACCAGGCAGCCAGATGGACAGGCTCCCCTTTTTTTATGGTAAGAACATTTCCTGCTGAAGCCGGGCCGGCTATCAAACCGAACAGAAAACAAACAGCAACCAACACTTTTAATAAATGTTTCATACTACACTCCCCCTTTAACTAAAAAAAATAAATTTATGTTAAAAAAATCTGGGCAAACTGCAGGTAAACTCATATTGTCTGCAATTATACCCGCCTGGTACAGCTTTATGTAACACTTACCTTACTTATGTCGTCTGTTTATATTCACGGGGCTTCAATTTGTCAAGTCATACTATGATTTTAATACGGAAGAAACCCTTAAAAGGATAGAATACCGAATAAAATCATTGCTCTAAGATATTGCCGTAAATATCTTGCCAGACACCCCTGTGTTGTATAGCAAATACCTTGCCATTGATTATAAATATTTTTCAAAGATAGAACTCATTAAAATCATTAAGTTATTTTTTTTTACAATAAGAATAAATTAATTTACAGAAAACACTATCCTCAAAATATGGAAATTATTTAAACCAAATCACACGCGATACCTGTTTTTGAACCTATGGAAGTGGACATATTATAAACCAGTGGTAACACTACGTTCCAGATATTGATTATATCCATTTTTTCAAACTCTTATCAAATGTTTTTATACACTTCTTGACAAAACCGTTTTTCCTATTCTAAATTCAACTCAAATCCTACCGATAAGGGGGAATAACTGCCGGGCTTTTATAAAAAGCAGGCCAATCCATATATTCAGGAGCACACCCATGCCGGATCTTGCATGTTTAAATGGTCGAATCATTAGAATTGAAGACGCACTCGTACCCATCGAAGACCGGGGCTATCAGTTCGGTGATGCAGTGTATGAGTTCATTGAAAGCTTTGATTTTCATATTTTCTGCCTTGACGAGCATTTGAAAAGGCTTCAAGATTCCATGAACCTGCTGGATTTTCCGTCTGTTTCAATACCGGTTTTGAAAGATGATATTATCAACTTGTTTACCCTTTCAGAATATGCCAGGGCCGGATGTTATCTACAGGTATCCAGGGGCGTCGAACCGAGGGCTCACTGCTATACCAACAAAGTGTTACCCCAGATCACCATGACAATCAAAAATCTTGCCTTTCTTGACCCAAGTGTTAATATAAAAGGCATCCGGATCAGAACCTGCGAAGATTACAGGTGGGGTATGTGCCATATAAAAACCGTTCAGCTTCTACCCGCAGCTCTGGAACAGCATAAGGCCAGAAAAACAGGTCTGGCAGATACGGTTTTTGTTTCAAAAGAAGGGCATGTTCTGGAAGGAACCTGTGCCAACACATTTATCATTAAGGGGCAGTCCCTTATTACCCATCCACTTGACAACCATATCCTTCCGGGTATTACAAGAGACGTCATTATTAATAGAATCTGCCGAAAAGAGAAAATTACAATTCTGGAACGTCCTTATGACATCCACGAATTTTATCAGGCAGATGAAGCCTTTTTATGTTCTACAGTCATGAAAATACAGCCCATTATCGAGGCAGACGGAAAAAAAATCGGGGCAGGCATACCAGGACCCCTGACAAATAAAATCCAGGCTTTTTATGACCAACTGGTTTACCACTCATAAATTTCTGAGAAAGGAAAAAACATGTCACTTAAAAAGAAATTAATCTTTGGCGCCATCGGACTTGTGATTCTTATCATGATTGCTACCCTGTCCTTTGTTTCCATTTTAGTTACAAAACAGAATAAAACAATTGCCAACAGCCAGGTTTTAAGCGCCATCAATGTTATCCGGCAGGATTTTCTGGACAAACAGGACAAACTTCTTGCAGATGCATTGCAGATGGCATCGGCAAATAAAATGCCATCCAAAATCGCATACCTAAACGATAACAAACATGAAAAAAATATTCACCTCCTGCATGACCAGTACAGGACCATTGTCGATGCCATTTACCAGGTCGGACAAACCAGCGACCTGTGGAAAATGGCCATCTATGATATGGAAGGAGACCTTAAAGCTTTTGCCGTCAGAGGCAGCTTTTCCGATACCCTGGGGTATGTCCATTATAAGGCAACAACCGCTCAAACTATTGGTAAATCAGAGGAAACAAAGGTAAGTGCGGATAAGGATTTTTCTTTTTTTGTTGCAAATCTGAATAGAGGAGATGCTGTAACACGGGATGCATTTAAACAGGTGGAAACCTTTCCTGAGGCCGGTATTGATATGAAATATGACAAACCCGTGGTTACGAACCAATCTGTTGACTTTGATTATTCAGACAACAGTATCCATCTTGTTGCATCTGTCCCTATTATCGGAGATGTGTTCAATGCAACCAAAGGAAAAACAGAACTCACACAAATCGGGTTTGTCCGGGTCTGTTTCCAGTTTAAAAAAGATTTTGCAGAGAAAATGACCCAGGTGACAGGCATGAAGATCAATCTGTTTTCAAAAGACAATTTCCTCATAGGAACTTTAGAAGATTATAAAAAACCGGTAATCACCCATATTACCCATAAAGAGACCCCGGACACTCTTGAAAAGCAAAAAATTTTTGTTAATGATCTCAATCTGGTAAAAGGATCATATATTCAAGGCGCTCTTCCTTTGTATAATGGAAAAACCTTTGTTGGAATGATAGCTTCTCTTTTATCCGATGACATCATTAAAAACAATTCATGGCAAATTATCAAGCTTATGGCCATTGTCGCCCTTGTGTGTATTCTTTTTGTCATCCCGGTTACCATTGTTTTTGCAAACTCGTTCATCAACCCTATCCTGAAAATTGTCGCCGGCCTGGACGACCTTGCCAAGGGAGAAGGGGATCTGACAAAGCGCCTTGAAATCAAATCCAGAGATGAAATCGGAAAACTCGCAGCTTGTTTCAATACCTTCATGGACAAACTCCAGGGAATCATCCGGAATATCTCAGGCAATGCTTCGGCATTGAGCCATTCATCAACAGGCCTTTCAGATCTTTCCCATGTGATGTCAAAGGGCTCTGGTGAGATGAGCGCCAAATCAAACAGTGTTAATGACGCTTTAAAAAACATGTCTGAAAATATCGGTCACATTACTCTCAAAATGGATGAGGCCTCATCCAACATCCACATGGTTTCTTCAGCAACTGAAGAAATGACCAGTACCATCAATGAGATCGCCAGAAATTCGGAAAATGCCCGCTCCATTGCAGAGCAGGCTGTTGTCCAGGCCCGGAATTCATCAGACCGGCTGTCGGAATTAAGAAATGCAGCAGTTGAAATCGGTAAAGTGACCGAAGCCATCAACCAGATTTCCGAACAGACCAATCTTCTGGCTTTAAATGCCACCATTGAATCTGCCAGGGCTGGAGATGCCGGAAAAGGCTTTGCCGTAGTGGCCAATGAAATTAAGGAACTTGCCCACCAGACGGCAAAAGCCACCCATGAAATTGAGGACAAGGTAAATGAAATTCAAAAAATGGTGAAGAATTCCACCACCGAAATGAACAGCACTCTTGAAGTGGTTGATAATATCAATGCAATCGTTGCTCAGATCGCTTCGGCAGTGGAAGAACAATCAGCAACCACCAAGGAAATTGCCATCAATATTTCAAGTGCCTATAACGGAGTCCAGGATGTCAATGTCAATGTCACAAAAACCAATGATTCCACAGGGCAAATCAGCCAGGATATGGTGGATGTGGATAAGAACTCCAATGATATTTCTGAAAAAAGTGCTCAGGTAGAAGAAAGCGCAGGTGAATTAATGAAGCTTGCCATTCAGCTTGAAAACCTGGTCAGCCAGTTTAAAATTTAAACCGGACAAAGGATTTTTGTGTGATGTCTTATACATTTGAACCACACCGGAATTTTGCAGAACGGCTCGATCGGGAAGATATCCTGAAAAAATACAGGTCTAATTTTCATATACCTGAAAATATCATTTATATGGACGGCAATTCCCTTGGCCTTTTTTCGGAAAATGCTGAAAAAAGTATCCATCGGGTTATAAAAGAATGGAAAGAGTCTGCCATTCGCGGCTGGATGGCAGGGGAAAAACCCTGGTTTTATCTGCCCGAAGAAATCGGAAAAAAATGTGCTTCCATTGTGGGTGCTGAAAAAGAAGAGGTCATCATGACCGGTTCAACCACCGTGAATATCCATTCTTTGATCAGCACCTTTTATCAGCCCAAAGGGAACCGGACAAAAATAATTGCCGATGAACTTAATTTTCCATCAGATATCTATGCCCTCAAAGGGCAGATCAGAATAAAGGGGCTTGATCCTGAAAAAGAGCTGATCCTTATCAAAAGCCATGACGGCCGATACCTGGATGAAGAGATCATAGCCGCAGCAATGACCGATGAGGTGGCGCTGGTTTTTCTGCCCTCGGTCCTTTTCAGAAGCGGTCAGTTGCTGGATATGGCGTTTCTTACCCGGGAAGCCAGTAAAAAAGATATTTTCATCGGCTTTGACTGCTGTCATTCAGCAGGAAATATCCCCCACCGGTTTTCCGAATGGGGCCTTGATTTTGCCGTCTGGTGCAGTTATAAATATATGAATGGCGGCCCTGGAAGTCCTGCTTTTTTATATATCAATAAAAAACATTTTCATAAAACGCCTGTCCTGGCCGGTTGGTATGGCTGTGAAAAAACGCGCCAGTTTGATATGAGCATTGACTTTGGCCATTCACGGAGTGCCGGAGGCTGGCAGATTTCTACCCAGGGGATGCTGAGTGCTGCCCCCGTTGAAAGCGCGCTTGACATCATCCTGGAAGCCGGTATGGACAATATACGGGAAAAATCTAAAAAAATTACTTCTTATCTGGCTTATCTTGTGGAAATGGTTTTATCAAAAAAACCCTATAATTTTAAAATCGGAACACCCCTTGATCCTGAAAAGAGGAGCGGGCATATTGCCCTTGAGCATGAAACCGAAGCTGTTCGAATCGGTAAGGCATTGCTGGATAACCATGTTATTCCGGATTTCCGGCCTCCCAATGTTATTCGGATAGCCCCGGCACCGCTTTACAATACCTATCTTGAAGTCTATGAAATGGTTCAGATACTCAAAAAGATAATGGATACAAAAGAGTATGAGCATTATTCAAAGGAAAGGGGAACCGTTTCCTGAGATTCATGGTTCTTTTGCTGCCGGAAAGCCTGCCTGAAATTGTGTTTTTATTTCAGGAGTTCATACAAGAGAATGCATCCACACAGGGTAAATCCGATATTATATATCCATCTGGATTGTTGATATTCTTTGATATAGCCAGCCGGAAAACCAAATGCCTTCATTTTACGAATTACTCGAATTGAGATAAAAAAAAGAAAAAAAAGAAAAAATAAAATTAATATGACAAAGGCTGCATTGGAAAAAGCAGGTTTTAGATAAGTTATGGTGATATAGCCTGTAAAGCCAATAATGACCGGTATCAGATAAAATCTGCCGGACCCGGAAAATTGTTTATATAGAAGAAGTTTCTCCTGCTCTGAAAGCAGTTCCAGGGCTTCCTTTGAAATCGATCTGCTGAAATAGATACATACCATCAGAATTATCAGTCCGACACTGAGAAGATTCGACATTCATACTCCTTCTGAATAAAAAATTCGGGAACCAACAGACAGGTTACAATCTCTTTTTCAGATTGATGAATTCGCTTCTCTCAAACCCCAGTTTTTTAAAAAAGGACAGTACATCCGTTGAATCCCAGAGAACTGAAGAATATATATTTTCGACCCCTTTTTCTTTATAGATATCACAGATCTTCCGGGCAAGGGTCAGTCCAATGCCCTGGCCCATATATTCAGGGTGTACACCGATGGCCATGATCCAGGCACTTTTTTTAATTCCAAACCCGGCATACAAGGTTGTACTGATCATATACCCCACAACCCTTCCGTTGATTTCAGCCACAAGGTTCAGTTTGCCTCTGTTTTCAGATATCTGCTGTTTTACGAATTTTTCAAAATCAATTGAGCCGTCTTCCTCTGAGATTGCCCTTCTTATCTGTTGAATGGCCGATGCATCTTTAAGCGTGATTTCTCTTATGTTAACTGTATGTTCCACAAGATCCTCCCTTGTTATTCGACTTTAATGATCTTTACGGTATGCCCGACCCAGTTTGGCGGAAGGTAAATTCTACCGCTGTTGCCACTGGATTTAACTTCTTTCTCGATCATTTCTTCACCATAAACTTCAAATTTTACTTTTGTTTGAGGTAAAGATTTTTTTTCCGTATCTTTTTCCAGTTTTTCTTTATCTGCCATATGGCGCCCTTTTTTACCCTAAACTGCTTTTTAACAAATATTGGATTATAGCTTAATTTTATCTGTTATATAGCTATAATTATATTTTTTTGCCTATATTTACAATCTTTAATTTTAATTTTCCTCAAATTGCCTGTATTAATAAAAACAGGCGGGCAAGGATTAATCATCCCTGCCCGCCCGTTATCAGAACATTTGCTTATTGTCTTGTTAAGAGCGGTTTATATACCGCACTTTTCATAATCACATATCTTACTGCAAGATCCCCGGCAAAAACAGATGCCAGCCTTAAAAAGATCCAGAAGGCATTTGTGTCTCCGCCCCACATGATCAGGGTCAAAATCAGCGGAAGTGCTACACCGAGACCTCCGACGCCGATGAGAGATATCCTCTTTAGTTCCCCTGTTCCCTGCATGATGATGGATTCTTTCCCGATCTCACTGCTGTGATAGGTTCCCCAGGCATAGAGAATGATGCAAAGAACATAGGCAAAGAAAAATACTTCAGCCCATACTTCCATTCCGGAAGCTATTTCTGCAGGTTTTGAAACGACAAACATGAATTGCAGGAGCTGGTACCCGACCCATACGCCGGAAATAACGGACAAGGGCAGGACCATGGTTGAACTCCAGGCAGGAAGCGCCCTGATAACATTCATGGTGGCAAAACCGTGGGAGATGATGAGAAGACACAGGATTCCCATAATTATATTAAATACAACATTAAAGCTGCTGCCGCTTATAATCTGTAAAAATCCCATGACGGCAAAAACCCCGATAATCCATATACCGCGGGATAACTCAGATGTTTTGGGTTTCATGATCATACGCCAGGCCCTGAGCGGATTTCCCAGATACAAGATATGAATGGCTCCCCCAAGGATCAGGGTAATGAGCCAGCCCAGGATCAATCCGGCCTTAAACTCATAAAACAGTGAAACAAAATACAGACCTGCCCCGATTTCAGAAAAAAAGAAGGCCAGCCAGAGAAAAATTCCCTGGTTATCAATCCATTGCTGCTGACGGGTAGGGTTAACCATCCACTCATAGGGTTTAAGCCCGCTGCCGTCAGGAGGAAACATGGTCTGTACAAGATGATGAATTTTATTACTCATTTTATATCCCTCCTTTAATCTTTATAAATTTTAACTGCAACAGCGGTTTCCATATTACCGGCAACCGGGTCAAAATACCTGAATTTAGCAGGCAACAGCTTACAGAAGTTAGCGCCTTTACCTTTGGCTATGGGCCGCCCGTCAGCCCACAATCCGCCCTGGCCGGCTATACCGACAACTTTGGGGCTCTGGGCTTCCATGGTCTTCACAATACCGTTTTCTTTAACACCATATTTGTTTTCAATCCAGATGATATCCCCGTCTTTCAAACCTCTTTGTTTTGCCATGGTCGTGTTCAAGGTAATGGTAAACGTGTAGGGGCACATCTTGGATACTTCATCAATATACGGATTCTGGAACGTGGTATTGTTGGTGTGCAAAATATCCCTGTATGAAAATGCTATCAGATCAAATTCATTGTCCAGATCCTTGTGGGATTCTGGCCAAAACCAGGTCGGCAGCGGTGTATACTGATCCCAATCCATCCACAGATCAAATCCGACCTCATCAAATATCTTTTTCATGCCCCGTTTGTCATGAATCAGGTATTCCATGTAAACCGGGCACCGGGTATCAATATTCCATCTCCAGTAGACATCATCAATGGCCTTATTCCAGGTCGCATATCCCTGTTTCTGAACCTTATCCGCATCCTTACCATAAACCCATTTCAGGAATCTTTCACCGATCTGTTTCCAGGTCAACACTTCACCGGGTTTGATTTGCAGTTCCGGATCCTGGACCCCATAGTACGAGTTGAGCTTGGCATTAAATTTATCCAGAACGCCAACGCGGTTGGCAATATCGATATAAACATCCATGAAGAACCTGGACTCACCAACCGGTTTGGCCACAGGCTGCTGCATGTGCACATACCAGTCTTCATGGGAGGGTGATCCGGAAAAAAAGAACGCATCTATTTCAGAGGACCAGCAGTCTTTTTCAAGATAGGACACATCCGGCAGAATAATATCACCAATGGCCTGGTCGGTTTCATTGACCCACAGATCCAACTGAACGACAAAGCAGTCTTTGAAATTTTTGACGGCTGTGGCCCAGTCGGAATTACTGATAACAAAATTCGCTGAAATTCCGAAAATCATTTCCGGTTTTGACTTCATGCCGAGTTTCTCATGGATATACTCCATTTCCTCAACATAAGGAATATGGGAAAGGGTGCAGTGGGTCCATAGATCAACACAGCCCATGTTGGTGGCCGGATAGCTGGGTGCATGGACCGGCCAGGGATCATGGGAATAGAATACAGAAGGTACAATAACGCCGTCCGTGCCCACAGTGCAAGTCTGCTCATAATTACCGCCCGGATAGGCTCTTCGGATGGCAGGCCATCCCAGAGTACCGCCAGGTACGTCTTCCGCACCCACCAACTGGCTCATCAAATCAATGGCAGCCACCTGATGGATACCGTTTGAATGGCCCTGCGAACCGCGGAAAGTCACTGAGGAAACCGGTCTGTAGGGATAGGTCTTTCCCTCAAGGGTGATGGTGGAACCAATCTGGGCATTGTCCAACCAGCCCTTGGCCACTTCCAGGATCTTGGCTGCCGGAACAGTGGACACATCAGCTGCCCATTCGATGGTATACTGTTTTAAATGCTCTTTAAACGGAACAAAGCAGGGTCTTACCTTTTCCCCTTCATATTCGTATTCGCCATCAAGGGCACAATCTTCAAAGGCAAGAGACTTGTCATCATATTCCTTGACTTTGCCTTCCCTGCTGTCAAATATTAACGGCTTTTTACTTTCTACATGACGCATGTATGTACCGTCGTCTTTAATCAGATATGGGAAATTGGTTTTGGCTTTAAGGTAAATCTCATCCATCTCACCGCGGATGTTCACAATATAGTTGGCAATGGCAAGCCCCACGGCTGTATCCGTACCCGGAAGAATGGCCACCCATTCGGTGGCCTTACCGCCTGCAAAATTCCCCATGGGATCAAATACGATTTCCTTGATACCGCGCCGGACCGCATCCGCTCTCAGGCGGGCATTGGTCATGGCGGAGTGTCCGGAACCAGTGCCTTTACTGGAACCCCATTTCAATACATATTTGGTATAACGCCAGTCCGGTGCAATGGACCAGGCACCATGGATCAGACCACCCAGCATGTGACAGGCATTTCCGCAGTGAAGACTTCCGCCGCCGATGATGAAATTACCATTGTTCTTTACGCCAAAGGCCTGGGCATAAAAATAGGGGTGGTTGTGGGGGCCGTCAGACGCTCTCATGGTCTGGTTCGTGAAAAGAATCTTGTTGGGGTCGTCTTCCATGATTTTTTTCATCCTGGTGGCAATGATGTCCAGGGCTTCATCCCATTCAATCTCTTTCCATTTCGGGTCTACCCCGATCCCTTTTTCCGGATTGGTTCTTAACAGAGGTTTTTTAATCCGGTTGGGATCATGATAATACATCAGCCCTGCGGTTCCTTTACCGCAAAGCCCTGCATTGGCTCCACCCATTGTGCTTTCTTTGATTCCCTCAATTTTGACGGGAACACCGTTGACCACCCTGACTTTTGCGCCGCAACCGCAGTAACATACGCCACAGGTGGTATTTACCCATTTGTCTTCCCAAATTTCATCTGTTTTATAGGTCATGTTTCCCCCTGTAAATTAATCGATATAATAAACCGCCGGTTCAGTACCAAATTCTTTCCGGAGCTGTTTACCCTTTTTCTCCATGATCATTCGGTTGATTTCACTGTTAGGATCATCCAAGTCACCGAAAACCCTTGCATTGACCGGACAGATATTCACGCATGCAGGAGATGCATCCTCATCCTTACCCGGCGTAAGACCCTTTTTCAAACCGTCTTCTATTCTTTCCGAGCAGAAATTACATTTGATGACTGTTCCCAATTTAAAGGGGTAAAGCTTTTCGCCGATCAATTCCATTTCAGTTTTACCCTGGCCCGGAAAATATTCCTTATCTTTGACTTTCTGATCATAATAGGTTCTCTGCTGGTACGGACAACTGACAAGGCAGGCCCTGCAACCCACACATTTTGTATCATCAATGGCTACGATCCCGTCTTCTCTCACATAGGTCGCTCCGGTGGGGCAAGCTTCCACGCAAGCGGCATCAGAACAATGATTGCAGAGAATCGGATAAATCAGTTTGCTGGATGATGGAAATTTTCCGGTCTCCCCGATGAGTACCCTGTTAAAGAATACCCCAGGAGGAAGAAAATGCTCCTCTTTACATGCAATGGTGCAGCCCCAGCAGGCAATACACCTTTTAACGTCAATTACCATTCCCCATCTAGGCATAATAACTCCTTATTAAAATTAAAGTTATACCCTTATTGATCTTTATTATCCCTGGTTTTAAAGATCAAATAATTGAACTTCTTCAAATCCCCGTTTTGCACATATGATATTGGCAGCAAGCTTTTTCCCGGAAAAATAATCCTGAAGTGCATCGCAGCAAGGTTCAATATCCAATAACCCCGACAATCTGGCAAATGCGCCGACAACTACTGTGTTGGGTATGACAAGGCCGATTTCTTCCTGTGCAATTTTATTGGCATTAATGATCCCGAGCTTTCTTAAATTCTCATGGGAAACATTAATCGTATTGTCTGAGTCATTGAGCAGCATCATACCGCCCGGCAACAGTCCCTGGAATACGGCAGGAGAATTTCTCTGGCTCGGATCAAGGACTACGATAATATCCGGATTATAGATCTGTGTTTTCTCTCTGACCGGCTTATCGGAAAACCGGCCGAATGCAGTAACTGGTGCGCCTCTCCTTTCAAACCCGAACATGGGAAAACTGGCGCCGAACTGACCGGTTCTGGCAAACGCATTGGCAAGAATCTTAGATGTGGTGACAACCCCCTGCCCCCCTCTTCCATGAAATCTGACTTCACTCATTTTGCATTTCCTCCTTTAATCTTCTGAAGATACCGGAAGCTGACATTCTCCTTCCAGTACACTCAACCCGCCCAGCATGCAGTATTCATAATCCACGTCATCCTGAAGAATCTGAAGGTCCTCTTCACTCAAATGAGCGAATTTTTTAATCAGCTCGGTATAGGTTGTTACAGGCTTGGGTTTTTTAACGGTTTTGGTCATCCTGATTTTTCCATTGACTGCTTCCCAAAGCGGGAAATAGTTTGTTTTTACAGCTCTTCGGCATACCTCAATGGTGTTTTCAGGTGCAAACCCCCAACCGGTGGTGCAGGGAGCAAAAACATGAAGAAATGCAAAACCTCTTTTTTTGGCTTCTTTGGCTTTTAACAGTTTTTTAGCCAGATCGTCAAGATCACTTAAGGTTGCCGTTGCAGCATAGGGGATCTTGTGCATGGCCATTTTCAGTGCCAGGTTCATTCTACGAAGATTTTTCCCTTTGGAAGCAGATCCAAGAGGGGTGGTGGTGGTGGTTGCACCAAAAGGAGTGGTCCCGCTTTTCTGGATACCGGTATTCATGTATCCTTCATTGTCATAGCAGATATAAATAAAAGGCTCATTTCTTTCGGCTGCTCCGGACAGGTTGCCGAACCCGATATCGGCTGCCGTTCCGTCGCCGTTAAAACAAACGACCGTATTCTCAATGCCTGCTTTCCTGTAATATCTGGCAAGCCCTGTGGCATTGGCCGCAGCACCGGTCATCAAGGTTCCGAAATAAGACAGTTTATGCCAGGTTTGGTTGTTCTGTCCAAGGAGTACCGGAGCTGAACAGGATGGAGTTCCGGTTATGACGATATCATTGCCCAATACCTGGGGAATGAATCGGATTAACAGCTCAAGACCGCATCCGGGACAGAATGCCACACCTTTTGAAAACGGGTCCTCATGTTTGAGATAATCCATTACTTTAGTCAGATTGTCTTTCTTTTTTTGTGTCATGTTAAAGCCCTCCCTCTTCCTGGGCTTCAGGATATGAAACCCATGTGACTTCACGAACATCTTTGCCTGCGGCAAGATCACAAGTCATATCAATCATTGTTGCAACATTGATCTTTGTGATGTCGGTATTTGCAATACCATCGATAAAACTGATCATTTTCGAACCGCCAAGCTGAGTTTCAAAGGCTTTAAGTTCCGTATAAATCGGACCGCCCTTAAACCCGAAGCAAAGGCTTCTGTCCACCACACCGATGGCTTTTTTACCCTTAAGGGCTTTGATCATTGCTTCGCTGGGGAAGGGTCTGTACATTCTCAATTTTAAAAGACCGATCTTAACGCCGGCAGCCCGTTTTTCATCAATCACCGCTTTAATGGTTCCGCACATGGAGCCTGATCCTACCAGTACCGCATCTGCGTCATCCATTCGATATTCTTCAACCAGGCCGCCGTAGCTGCGGCCGAAAATCTCTTCATATTCTTTGTCAATCCGTTCAAATTTAGCCTTGGCTCTTTCCATGGCAGACATATGTTTGTGCCGAAGTTCCAGGTATCCCAAAAGGATTCCATGGGACCCACAACCCAGTTTGCCGCCCGGGACCAGTTTTGTTCTTTCAGGCTGGGTCTTTAAAACAGATAAAAATTTATCAACATCCTCCTGAAAAGGTACATTTACTCCTTCAGACAGGTAAGACAGGTAGAAGCCATCATAATGAACCATGACCGGAACCTGGATGTCGTAATCCTCAGCCAGGCGATAGGCCTGGAGAACCAGGTCAAGAACTTCCTGGCAATCTTCGGCAATAAGGAAAATCCATCCGGCATCCCGTGTGGAAATCATATCCTGCTGGCCGGAAGATACAGCAATGATACCCGGAGTCTCACGATTAACATTCACCATGACAACAGGCGCTCTGGCCCCCGCAGCAGCAAGAATTGCGTCATACATGAAAACAAGCCCCCAGGAAGAAGTGGCGGTAAAGACTCTTCCGCCTGCAATAGAGGCTGCCATAACCGCATTCATGGCGGAATTCTCACCTTCAACCGTAATCAGCTCGCAATCCATTTCCCCGTTTGCATGAAATTGGGAAATCTGTTCAATAATTTCGGTTTGAGGGGTAATCGGGTAAGCTGCCACCACATCCGGCCGGGCAAGCTTTGCAGCAATGGCGGCAGCTGCGTTTCCTGTGATAACCTTAATCTGTGATTTTTTTTGTGCTTTTGTAATCATTTTTTAAAATCCCCCTCCGGCATCATGGAAATTGCATTTTTGGGACATTCCTTGGCACAGATCCCGCACCCTTTACAAAAGCCCAGGTCTGGAGAAAAATATGACTCTTCAATCATCTCCATTACCTGGATCGGACAGTAGATCGCACAAAACCCGCAGAATATGCATTTGTCCTTGTCGACGATCGGCCGTTTGGTTCGCCAGTCCCCTGTATCGGAACACATCAGGGGATCATTCGCATCTGACCACGGTCCTTCATGCTTAAAATACTTGTTTGATGACATACAACCCTCTCCTTCTTAGAAAATAAGATAACCCTTCATGAAATATGGCCCTGCTAGTATATCTATTTCATAGCTACTACATAGCGACTATGTGATTGCATTGTCAAGTAAAAAATATTTTTTCCATCAAAAAAAAAGCCCAAATTGAATAATAAGGAGTGATAGTTATAGAATATGTCCTGCATTTTAAATATTGCATATGGTTGATTGATCAACTAAAAAATATCGTAATTCTGGGTTAAATTTCCACTCACACTCATTCGTTTTAGTTACAAGATAGGGGCATATTTTATTATACTGATGATCCGGTACCGGCTGCTTGATATGGACTGCAGGGCGGCATTTTTTTTAAAACCTATCACAGTGGTTGTTCCGCCCTGAGTCAATCCCGTTTTTGAATGGGTAGCTTAATGGTAAAAACGGTTCCCTGGCCGGGTATTGACTTGACAGTTAAAACGCCGTTATGATTTTCCGTAATAATGAAATATGAGACAGACAATCCCAGGCCTGTCCCGGAACCCACTTCCTTTGTGGTAAAAAAAGGCTCAAAGATGCGCTTTAGAATATCATTGGATATCCCCGGCCCATTGTCTTCTATTTCCATAACCACATCATCCCTTTCCCTGAAGCACCGGATGACAAATCCGGGAGATGGCGTATCCGATCCTGACATGGCTTCAGCTCCATTTTTCAGGATATTCAGAAATACCTGCTGGATCTGAGTCTTCTCACAGGAAACCGGCGGAACCTCCTTCCGGTATTGCCTGATAATATCGATGGAACGGAAATTGTATTTTTTTTTCATACTGTAATCATTTGCAATCAGCTCTATGGTGGATTCCATTATGTCATGAAGATAATAACTGGATTTACGGTGATCGCTCTTCCTGCTGAAACTCAGCATATTTTCAACAATCTGGGCTGCCCGGAAGCCTGATGAAGTCACAAGGTCCATCATAAAAAAAATATTTCTTTTTTCCATATAGGCCTTTATTGCTTCAAGGCTGACCCCACATTCCGATGCAGCCTGGATATTGGCAGGAAGATTCTTCTCGAGACGGTTCCGGATAACCTGGATATTCTGAAGCATACCGGCGAGGGGATTATTGATTTCATGGGCCATACCTGCCGCAAGGCCGCCGACGGACAGCATTTTCTCAGACTGTATCATCATTTCTTCAATCCTGACCCGATCACTGATATCATCCACACGGATAACAGCTCCCTTCACAGTGTCCGACAGGATCGGGTAAATGGTGACATCGGTCAAAACGGTTTTCCCGCCCATAGCCAGCATTATCTTTGTTTCTTTTTTAACTTTCTGCTCTTCTATGGTTTGCCGGACGTTAATGATATGCCTGGAAAGCTTAGGAAAAATATTTTTGAGGAGACGTCCCTCGGCCTGATCTGATATAAGACCCGTCAATCGCTCTGCTTCGGTGTTCCATTGGGTGACGACCCCTTCCTGATCCAAACCGATCAGCATGGAAGGCATGGAATTGACAATACTTCTGATAAAATCTTTTGTATTTCGAAGTTCACGTTCCGTCTTTTTTATTTTGGTTATATCCGTAAAATTGACCACCAGGCTTTTTTTGCTCCCGTCTTTTGTACGGTAAAAGGCCGAATTAATACTGACATCAAGGAGATCCCCTGTTTTTGTGACCCTTCTTGTAAAAAAATCATAATTACCTTCCGGATTATCAAATGTTTTTTTCAGGGCCTCTTTTGTTTCCTCCATGTTTTCTTCAGGTATAAACTCTATTCTTTTCCCTACGAGTTCCTCAGGATGCCATCCGAAAATCCTTGTAAAAGCAGGATTTAGATAAGTCACCTCCCCTGTTTCGTTATAGAACACAATCGGATTGGGGGAAGCTTCGAGAATAATCCTGTGGATTCTTTCACTTTCTTTTAGCGCTGTCTCTGTATTTTTACTGTCTGTAATGTCTCTTAAAATGATCAGCCGGCCAATCTGCTTTTCTTTTTTGTTGCGCAAAGGAAAAATCCTCAAATTCCATTGCTTTAAACTCTCTTGCACACAAAATTGTATTTCCGTTTCAACCGGATCTGTCTGTCTATAGCTTTCAATCTGTTCAAATAAAACAGGCACACTTTTCCATATTTCCATATTTGCATTGACAAGCCTGTCAACCTGAAAGAGATTCTGGGCAGCTTTATTGAGATCAAGTATCCGGTCATTCATATCCAGGGCAAGAACCGGGTCTCCCATGCTTTCTATCAACATTTCACGGGCCAGTGGGATCAAACCCGGCATCTGATATTTCAGCAACGCCCATGAAAAGGCAATTCCGCTGATGGTAAATGCAGCCGGGGTCAAATCAAAATGTTTTAATGCGTCAAAACCAAACAGGTAAAGAATATTTGACAGCCACGGGCATATCACTCCCACCAGCAGCATGAACATCTGTTTTTTAAAAATTCCCTTTGAAGAGATCAGGGTTCTTATCAAGATAAAAGTTGCCAGAAGGATTAAGAGATAGGAAAACACAACATACGCCCAAAAGCCTGCACCTCGAAAGTATGCAAGGGCAGGCACCTTGCCTCCCGGATCCAGCCAGACATTTTGCCATATTAAATGGTGCCGGTCATTTGTTAAAACCAGGATAATGACAAGAAGGGGCATTATGCTAAGCAATAGATAACCGGTACCGCCTATTTGAGGTTTACCCGTTACAATGGCTGAAATAAAACAGAAAAGCAGCATACCGATCCAGGAAGCGCCGAAATATTCAGTTTTCATCCACCAGAGCTTCAGATCCATGGCCGGGCTGATCAGCTCCATTCCATAGGTCAGAGACCACATAGAAACAGCCGCCATGAGCAGCATCAGAATTCCGGCACTTTTATTCTTCCAATAAGGGGATAGGTATATGACCATGCCCAGGGATACAAATCCTGAGGCAAAAGAGAAAAAGCCGTATATCCATACCCAGTTCAGTGCTGTCATGATTGATTCCTTAGCAACTAAAATGATTACACTATATCAGATGTTTAAGACTTTTTCCGCATAGAATTTTTTATCAATCCTTTTTTGTTACCAACAGCCATGGACCGGTCCTATAATTTAGGGGATGAGGAATTCAATATCGCCTTTAGGACCAATGAGTATGATGCAGCCCATAAACATTACAAAGAAATGGACTGCATCTGTTTTGAGAATCCGGCCATGGGGATTGATTTTTTTAAAGACCCTGACGGCTATTTAGCTGGAAATAGCCCCGACACGTTAGCCCTGCTATTCTTCATTGCTCAAAGAGGCATGATGGAGAATTTCATCGGTCCGGAAGGGTATTTCATGATAGTGTCCGGTAAGGCAAACCCGTTCGGCAGTGCGATTGTACATGATTTTAAAATCAAAATCATCCAACCGGGAATAAAAACTATGAAATATCGCTCTTTCAGTTTCCAGGTTGACACAGCAGTTATCTGAAAGATGAAATATTTTTACGGCATGGTGGGCTATCAGATAAAAACAGGCAGCAGATAAATACCTGCAATTCATTTCCCTGGAAATTTCAGGATAGAATTTGGAGATATATAAGCTGCCTGAAAATAAATCATGCGAAACAATCAGATTTCTTGAAATCTGCTTCATTTTTTCTTTACTGTATAAAAAATATTCAAGACATGAACAATCCTGTTCATATAAGAGTGAATATCTTTTCAGCAGCAAGGGCAGGTAGGTCATTAAAAACAGTGACTCAACCTGCCCGGAATATGTAATACCCTGATCAGGATATTCTGGATGTAAATTCAAAAGATTTAAATCCGCCTTTGAACAAAGTGATATAACCTGGCTCCGGCTTCATAAAAAAGTCCCCTGAGATTTCGAAACCCGACCGGATCTATTTTGGTGACCGGCAAAGGGATATCCTTTTGCGAACCACCCGCCATATATTCGGCCAGGAGTTTTCCAAATACGGTTCCAGGGCCGATTCCCCTGCCGTTATAGCTTGTGACTATGGCAACCGACGGCTCTATCAGGTGAAATCGCGGGATATGATTGGTGGTCATGGCAATTCTCCCATACCAGCCATAATCAAGGGGGGTCTCTCCCACCTGGGGAAATGTTTTTTCAATGGTTCTTTTTACCCAGTTTTCGTGGATATCCCAGGCAAATCCGTCGACCATGCCCACACTTCCGACGATGAGCCTTCCAGCAGCATCCAGGCGATAGGAAGACAGGATCAGATTGGTATCCCAGGCGCCCTGCCGCTCCGGCAAAATAGTTTTCAATATTTTTTCAGGAAGGGGCGGGGTGGCAAACTGGAAAAAATTGAACGGCACCAGGTTTTTCTGATACTCCTTAAATGCATATTCGGCATAGCCCTGGACAGCAATAATGACGGATTTTGCTGTCAGCGTTCCTCTTGGAGTAGTTAATCTCCATCCATCGCTTATTTTATCAAATTCAGTAACCGGGGAGTGATTATATAATTTTGCTCCTTCTTTTAAAGCTGCCTTTGCAAGACCATAGGCATAGGCCAGGGGTTGAACCGTTCCGGCACGTTTGTCCAGGAGTGCACCAAAAAATGAAGTACTTCCGGTCTTGACGGCTGCTTCTTCCCTTTCAAGAAGCCTTACCGGCGCTCCTCGTTTCAACCATTGCTCCTCTCTTTGCCGAAGTGCCTTATAACCGCTTTTTGAATCTGCACAGTGAAGGGTTCCGTTCCGGAGCGCTTCACATTCAATGCCGTATTCCTTAATCAATCCGAAAACAAGATCCGGAGATGCCCCCAGAATTCTGATGAGTTTTTCTCCGTATTCAGATCCCACAAGCTGAAGGACGTCTTCAGGCATGAGCCAGAGTCCGGCGTTCACAAGCCCCACATTACGGCCTGCACCACCGTACCCGATATCCTCGGCTTCAAGAAGGATGCTTTCCCTTCCCATTTTTGAAAGATGAAGGGCAGCCGAAAGTCCGGTATAGCCTCCACCAATGATGGCAACATCTGTTTTATGGGCTCCCTGCAGGGAATCCAGTTGAGGTCTGGCCGGAGCCGTAGCTTCCCAAAGGCCGTGAGTAATATTTTTTCCCATCTTCATTCCTCCTGGTATTTTATTTAAAATTTTTTTGATGTTTTTATGGTATACCAAAAAAAATATTTAAGTCAATCTTTTCTTCAAAAAATATCCGATTCATCAACAATACAGCCATTCATTGAAATTCTGATTCAGGAATTTACAAAAAATACCGGAATAGCCTTACATATTTCAGGTGGCGGCAGCGGAGCAGGTATTCGTAATGCAAAATCTGGTGAGTCGGATGTGGGCATGGTTTCCAGGGCACTCAAGGATGATGAAAAAGCAGCACTTTAATTTGTCACACTGGGATTGGATACACTGGTATTTATCGTTAATGAGGCCAATTACCGAAGCCTCTGCCGGCGTGGATACGGTTATCATTGATATTCATTCCGGCGGGGCGAACCGCAGGGCCGCATTGGATTCCAGAGTGGCCTTGGCGCAGGCTGGTTTAAAGATATCATCCGAAACCTTTTGTGGCGGATCATGGTTCCGGATGTCCCAAAGATCCAAATGACGTAATATTTTTTCGATAATGTCAAGTTTTTCGATAAAGCTGATAAAATCTGGATGTGGAAGACCATAAGGGTGAGATGGCGGTGGGCTCCTTTCCCGGCAAAGGCACCACTTTTACCATAAAACTGTCTTCCTGCTGAATTTTTTAACAATGCTGTTGACAAAGGATATTTTCTTGTCATATATATTGGTCATACGTCCGATCAATTTATATGACGGATCATGTGGCGGAGGACTCAATGGGCCGAAAAAGCATTGCCAATGAACGCCGGGACCAGATTGTTGAAGCCTTTTACCGGTGCACGGTGAGTCAGGGACTGGCTGCTTCATCCATTCGTAAGATCGCAGAAGAGGCAAGGGTCCAGCCCAGCACCCTGCACCATTATTTTAACAACCGGGATGAAATCATAGAAGAGGCCGTGGTCTATTTCACGGACATGATATTCAAGGATTTCAACAATCAGATGAAATCCCTGAACAAGCCCGGGGACACGTTGTCCAAGGGTATTGAATTTATCTTTTCCAAGGGCATGATCAATTCAGACTATACCGGTTTTTTTCTTGAATGCTGTGTGGCTGCAAGAAATAATGAGAATATCAGGAAAACGCTTGCCCTTCTGTTTAACCGGTTCCGGGAGGCCATCCAGGACCACCTGGAACAGATGGACGGGTTTTCAAAACTCTCCAGCAATGACAAGCATATGCTCTCTGCCCTGATTGTGGCCCTTCATGAAGGCATAGAGCTTCAATGGTTTGCCGATGAAACTGCAATCCGGCCGGATCAGGCTCTGGAAACTACTTTTCAGTTGATCCGGTTTTTTGTCCATGAGAAAACAAAAAAATTACAGGGAGAATCACTGTGAAAAAAGAATCAGAAGCCCTCTACGACCGGTATAAGGCCCTGTTCAAGGACGAGCGGTTTCCCCTGGCCTTTGTGGATCTGGATTGTTTTGACCGGAACGTGGCCTATGTGGCCAGAACACAGGAGAAAACCGGGAAAACCATCCGGGTGGCGTCCAAATCCATCCGAAGCCCTGATTTGATTAAGCGGGTGTTTGACCAGGGCAAAGACGCCTACAAAGGCATCCTTGCCTTTACCATGGAAGAAGCAGGGTTTTTATCTGACAACGGGTTTGACGATATTGTCGTGGCCTATCCGTCAGTTCAGAAAAGCGATCTTGCCCTGTTTGTTGAAAATGTCCGGAAAGGGGCTAATATCTGTTTGATGGCAGACTCGCTTGATCATTTGTCCGTGATTTCAAAAAAGGCGGAAAAAGAGGGGCTTTTCTTGAATGTGGGCCTGGACATGGACATGTCCTTCCGGCCCCTGGGCAACCTGTTGCATCTCGGGGTGAGACGAAGTCCGCTTCACACCCCAAAAGAAGTCCTGGACCTGGCAAAGGCGACCATGGACCTGCCGGGCATCAGGATCAAAGGGCTCATGGGGTATGAAGCCCAGATTGCATCGGCCAACGATGATTTCCCTTCCCACAGGCTGTCCAACCGGGTAAAGAACAGGATTTTCCGGGCCGTGAAAAAAGCCAGTGTCAATGAACTGACCCGGCGGCGGGGCAGGATCGTCAGAGCGCTCAGGGATCTTGGCATCAGTCTTGAGTTTGTTAATGGCGGTGGCAGCGGCAGTCTTGTCTCTACCGGACAAGATGAGAGTGTGACCGAAGTTACGGCCGGGTCAGCCTTTTTTGCCCCAGGCCTGTTCCGGTATTTTCATGAGGTGTCTTTTGAACCGTCTGCTTTTTTCGCCCTCCAGGTCACAAGAATTCCGAAAAACGGTATCGTGACCTGCCAGGGCGGCGGTTATACCGGCTCAGGCGAAGTCAACAAAAATCGCCTGCCCTGGCCTTTTCTGCCAGAAGGCCTGTCCTATCTTCCCATGGAAGGGGCAGGAGAGGTCCAGACTCCCTTAAAACTCCCTAAAAATTGCAGGCCCCTTGCCATTGGTGACCCTGTCTTTTTCCAGCATGCCAAGGCCGGAGAGCTGTGCGAACGGTTTAATCATCTGTATCTTGTCAAGGACAACAGGATAATCGGCACGGCAGCCACCTACCGGGGGCTGGGACACGCATTTCTATAAATAAAAGGAGGCTCTTATGGCTGAACACCCGACACCGATTTATGATTTTATCATTGCAGGCGCAGGTATTTCCGGTTCTTTTATAGCAAGCGACCTCTGCCGGGCCGGATGCCGCTGCCTCATGCTGGAAGCAGGCAAACAGTTTACCCGGCGGACTTATCCCGCCAACGGCATG